>JAESGH010000346.1_pt1 | contig 42702 bp, 46 predicted proteins | sample 9269641 | NCBI WGS metagenome assembly JAESGH01 (sample SAMN14515345, study PRJNA621665) | algae metagenome | isolation source: Phormidium tanganyikae FI6-MK23 and co-occurring heterotrophs from granitic... | place: USA: Fort Irwin, California | collected 1998-05-24
CGCCTGCGCGTCGATGAAGGCCTGCTGCAGCGGATGCGGGGCATCGACGCTGCCGAGGCCTTCGAGCGTGACGATCTCGCGGCCCTCAGCCAACCTGACCGGCAAGGCGCAGGCGCGCGCCGCCTGCCCATCGACCAGCACGGTGCAGGCGCCGCATTCGCCGAGGCCGCAGCCGAATTTCGGGCTGTTGAGTGCGAGATCGTTGCGCAGGAAGAACAGCAGCGGCGTCTGGGCTTCGCCGGTAACCTCATGGCTCGCGCCGTTGACGCGAAGCGAAAAACGCTTCGTCGTCCTCATGGCTCGCCCAAGCGGGGCGAGGCGCGCCTGATCGTCCTGATCGTCACGGCCACCGAGATCGTTCGTATACGAATGAGAATAATGACAAATCGAAGCGCGCCGCAAGCGGGATTTCGAGCATGCGTCATGCTCGGGCTTGACCCGAGCATCCCAGGCCGAATGAGGCTCCGGCCTGCGCCTTCTTGTCAGGAGATTCCCGGGTCTGCGCTTCGCTTCGCCCGGGAATGACGGCTGCAATATCGCTCAGTGTCCCACCGACGGGATCTTCTCGGCCGGCGGGGTATTGCGGCTGATGCCGCTGCGGACGATGCCGTCGATCACGATCATGCCGATGCCGGGCAGGTCGCCGAGCTGGATCGAGTCGAGGAAGTTCCTGCCGGCCGAATGCTGGGCCTTGTCCATGAAGACGAAATCGGCGCTGCGGCCGACCTCGATCAAGCCGCAATCGAGGCTGCGCATCCGGGCGGTGTTGCCGGTGGCGAAGCAGAACGCGATCTCGGCCGGGACATCGCCGAGCGAGGACAGCATCGAGACCATCCGGACGATGCCGAGCGGCTGCACGCCTGAGCCCGCCGGCCCGTCGGTGCCGAGGATGACACGCTGCAGTTCACCCATCTCGCGGGCGACGCGCAGCGTGTAGAGCGCGGCGCGCTCATTGCCGTTGTGGACTAGCTCGAGACCGCGCTTGCAGCCCTCGCAGATGCAGCGGATCTCCTTGTCGGGCAGAGCGGTGTGGCCGCCATTGATGTGGCCGACCACGTCGGTATCGGCCTCCAGCACCACGTCGGCGCCGATCAGCCCCGAGCCGGGGATCGAGGGGCCGCCGGTGTGGATGGTCGACTGGATGCCGTATTTGCGGGCCCAGGCCACCATCTCCTTCGCCCGCGCGCCATCCTTGACGCCGCCAAGGCCGACCTCGCCGAGCAGCTTCACGCCGGCATCGGCCAGGTCCTTGAAGTCCTGCTCGACCATGCCGGGCTCGATCACCGGCGCGCCGGCATGGACCTTGACGCCGCCGGGGCGGAAGGCGGTGAAGGCGCGCTGGGCGTAGATCGCCATCGCCTTGAGGCCGACGATGTCCTTGGGCCGGCCGGGGGTGTGGACCTCACCAGCCGAGATCATGGTGGTAACGCCGCCATGCATGGTCGAATCGATCCAGCCGAGCTGGTTCTGGCGCGGCGTCCAGTCGCCGGCGACCGGATGGACATGGCTGTCGATCAGCCCGGGCGAGACCACCGTGCCATTGGCGTCGATGACCGTGTCGGCCTGGTCGGTATCGAGATCCTTGAAGCGGCCGACCGCTGCGATCCGGCCGCCGATGGCGACGAGCGTGTCGGCCTCCAGGATCGGGCGCTCGATGTCGCCGGAGAGCATCAGGCCGATATTCTTCACCACCAGCTTGTGGGTGCTGCTGACCGTCGTCGCCTGCTGTTCAGCCATCGTATCCGCCCTGTCGTCGTTGTCCGAAATCCGCCGCCATCCTCATCGCCACAAGCCTGATTGACAAGCGCAGGAGGATGCGAGATATTGTTTGTATACGAATGAATTTCTGCCCCGTCCGGCCCCGGCTGTCAAGCAGCAAGGATCGCGCATGCCTTACGCCGTCACCAGCGCCTGCATCCGTTGCAAGTACATGGATTGCGTCGAGGTTTGTCCGGTCGACTGCTTCTACGAGGGCGAGAACATGCTCGTCATTCATCCGGACGAGTGCATCGACTGCGGCGTCTGCGAGCCGGAATGCCCGGCCGAGGCGATCGTCGCCGACAGCGCCGACGGAGCCGAGCAATGGCTGGCCTTGAATGCCCGGCTGGCCCCGCTCTGGCCGAACATCACCCAGAAGAGCGAGCCGCCGGCCGATGCCGACGACTGGAAGGGAATACCGGACAAGATCGACCTGCTTTCCGAACGTCCGGCAATGTGATATTCGGTGACCTGCATCCGATAATCTGCTAAATCGCTAGACTATCTAAGGATCGACGAGATGAGCAATTTCTACGAGGAGCGCGTCCTCTCCGTCCATCACTGGACCGATACGCTCTTCAGCTTCACGACGACCCGCGACACGACCTTCCGCTTCAAGAACGGCCAGTTCACGATGATCGGGCTCAAGGTCGGCGAGAAGCCGCTGCTGCGGGCCTACAGCGTCGCCAGCACCAATTACGACGAGAACCTCGAATTCTTCTCGATCAAGGTGCCGGATGGCCCGCTGACCTCGCGCCTGCAGAACCTGCAGGTCGGCGATCCCATCATCATCGGCAAGAAGGCGACGGGCACGCTGGTGCTCGATAACCTCAAGGACGGCAAGCGCCTGTTCCTGCTCGGCACCGGCACGGGTCTCGCGCCGTTCCTGTCGCTGATCCGCGATCCCGAGACCTATGAGCGCTATGAGAAGGTCGTGCTCATGCATGGCTGCCGCCAGGTCTCAGAGCTGGCCTATGGCGAGCGCATCCAGCAGGAACTGCCGAACGACGAGTTTCTCGGCGAGATGATCCGCGAGCAGCTCGTCTATTATCCGACCGTGACGCGCGAACCGTTCCGCAATCGCGGCCGCATCACCGATCTCATCACCTCCGGCCAGCTCTTCAGCGACACCGGCCTGGGGCCGTTCGATGCCGAAGGCGACCGCTTCATGCTCTGCGGCAGCCCGCAGATGCTGGTCGACCTCAAGCAGATCTTCGACGAGCGCGGCCTCGAGGAAGGCAATCACGGCGAAGCCGGCGATTACGTGATCGAGAAGGCTTTCGCCGAGCGCTGAGGCGCAACTGCCGTCATTGCGAGGAGCATAGCGACGAAGCAATCCAGGGGCTGTTGAGCGAGCCCGCCTGGATTGCTTCGCTTCGCTCGCAATGACGATAGACGCTCCGGCATTTTGCCGAACACGCTTCAGCCTGCTACCTGTCCGGCAAATCACCGCAACCGACGAGTAGCGCCATGGCCGACACCCTCCCCGACCGCCTGTCCTCCAATCCCAACAGCCCCTTCTACAATGAGGAGCTGCTGGCACGGGATATCGGCGTCCGCTTCAAGGGCGTCGAGAAGAACAATGTCGAGGAATACTGCATCAGCGAGGGCTGGGTCCGCCTCACCGCCGGCAATGCCAAGGACCGCCACGGCAACCCGATGACGGTCAAGCTCAAGGGCACGGTTGAGCCTTACTTCCGCAACGCCGAATGAGGCCTGCCGCGGGCGATCGCCAGCGTGAAAGCGGCGGTCGCCAGCACTGAAAGCCCGGCGCGCACGGCGTGGAGCGATCCCCAGCGTTCGATCAGCGCCCGGCTCGCCGCTCCCGCCTGCTCGGCGCCGAGCGCCAAGAGCGCATCGTTCACCGGCGCGATCACGATCAGCGTGAATGGCAGATTGGCGAGCATCAGCGCCGCGCCGACGAGCCAGATCGGGTTCCGCGCCCGCCAGAAGGCGAACGCACCCGCGAAGCTCGCCAGCGCGGCGAGCCCGGCCTGCATCCGTGCCGCGCGCGGATAGCTTTCCTGCCACTGCCGCAGCAGCGGAGCGTCCGCGAGCGCAAGGCGCGCCGGCTGCTCGGCGACGAGGATGTAGATCGCAGCGCCGGCGAACAGCGTCGCCAGGATCAGCGCGACGAGACCGATGGCGGAGATGCTGCTTTGCCGCGTGATCGCATCGAGATTGGAGTCTGGCATGGTCGCCTCCCCATAATGAACAGCATGCTATATATCATTGCATAGTATGCTGTTCAATTGCTAACTCTCCGGGTCGGGCCCTGCATGACCAGCTTCAAGACCAATTCCGCCGGCTATCTCGCCAACCATGTCGCCCGCCTGTTCGCCCGCGAGCTCGCCGAGGCGGTGCGCCCGCTCGGCCTCGCCCCGGCGCAGTTCATGGTGTTGCTCGAGCTCTGGCGCGAGGAGGGGCTGACGCAGAAGGATCTGGTCGGGCGGCTCGATGTCGAGCAGGCGACCATGGCGGCGACGCTGGCCCGGATGGAGCGCGACGGCCTGATCGAGCGTAAGCCTGATCAGGCGGATGCACGTGCCCGCCGCATCCAGCTTACAGCAAGGGCACGGGCGCTGCAGGAACCGGCGCTCGCCGCCGCGAAGAGCGTCAATGCGCGCGCTCTGGCGGGATTCGCCGATGAGGAACGCGAGGCGCTGCTGTCGGGCTTACGCCGGATCGTCGGCTCGCTCTCGCGCGGTACGGAACTGTCCTAGCCCAGCTGCTTGTAGAAGAAGGTCGAGCCGCAATCGCGCCCATCCGGCATCAGCGCATAGCGCGGGATGGTGCCAACCTCCGTCCAGCCTAGGCGATTGTAGAGGCGGCGCGCCGGACCGGCCTCGTCGGTATCGAGCACCAGCAGGTCGCGCCCGAGCGCCAGCGCGGCGGCCTCCGCCGCCAGCATCAGCGCCTCGCCAAGGCCGCGGCGGCGCGCCCGCGAATGCACCAGAACCTTGGCGATCTCGGCCCGATGGGGCTGGTTCGGCTTGCCGACCGGGTGAAGCTGCGCCGTGCCGACGATGTCGCTGCCGTCGCGCGCGATGAAGAGCAGGATGCGCCCGTTGGCGACCTCAGCCGCGATGCCGCGCCAGAAGCCCTCGAAATCGACAGGGGTGTTCCAGTCCATGAAGCCGACGGAGGCGCCGTTAGCGACGGAATCACGCAGGATCTCCGCCAGCGCGGGTATCGCCGCCTCTGCTCCATCGCCGTCGAGCTGTTCGACGATCATCTTGTTCGGCCCGGTCATGATCTGTCTCCCCGCGCCGCCGTCCGGCAGCGCGATCCATTATGCAAGATTAATTCCAACATAGTGGACTACGTGGAGCAAGATCGCCACGACCGTCGTCAACCCAGATTTTACGACGTTCGGCGAATCCCGGTCTCCCCGGCGCAAATCCGGCAGGTGATTTCCGAAAAAGTCACGGGCTCGCGTTTTGCTTGGGGCCGGAAGACGCCGGAAGCGGCGCCGGCGCAAGGGGAGGCGTCGATGAACAGGGGACTGGACTTCATCGGCCGGTCGGTGGTCCGCTTCATCACGCGCGGCAAGCCGCAGTCCGGCCCGGTCGACGCGAAGGCGCTGGCCCGACTCAAGGCAGCGCTGCGCCCCGGCGATGTGCTGCTGGTCGAGGGCCACATGAAGGTCTCGGCTGCGATCAAGTACCTGACCCAGTCGACCTGGTCGCATGCCGCGCTCTATGTCGGCGACACCGGCCAGTTCAGCCCTGAGGGCGAGCCGCTGGTGCTGGCCGAGGTCGAGATGGATGTCGGCTGCGTGCTCTCGCCGCTGTCGAAATACGGCGCCTTCGGCACCCGCATCTGCCGGCCGCAGGCGCTCGACCGCGAGGGCCGCCAGATCGCCGTCGATTACGTGCTGGAGCGGCTCGGCACGCAATACGACCTCAAGAACATCATCGACCTCGCGCGCTGGCTGGTCCCGATCCCATGGGCGCCGGCAAGCTGGCGCCGGCGCATGATCGCGCTCGGTTCGGGCGACCCGACACGGGCGATCTGCTCCACGCTGATCGCCCAGGCCTTCGAGGCGGCGCGCTATCCCGTCCTGCCGACGGTCGAATACGCGCAGGCGATGGGCGAAGAGGAATTCCGCGAAATCCTGCACATCCGGCACCACTCGCTCTACATGCCGCGCGACTTCGACATTTCGCCCTATTTCTCGGTGGTCAAGCCGACGCTGGAGGCGGGTTTCGACTATCGAGCACTGAACTGGGCGCGGGAAAAGCTGCTCGCGGCGGAGTGAAGCTGCCGGCGATCGCCGCAAACCGGTGGCGCGACCCTTGGCGCAACGGGCGCGCACTGCTATGGCGCGCGCATGAGCACCCGCAGCTTCGACAATATCCGCAACTTCTCGATCGTGGCCCATATCGACCACGGCAAGTCGACCCTCGCCGACCGGCTGATCCAGCAGACCGGCACGGTCGCCGCGCGCGACATGAGCGAGCAGATCCTCGACTCGATGGACATCGAGAAGGAACGCGGCATCACCATCAAGGCGCAGACCGTCCGGCTGGACTACCAGGCCAAGGACGGCAAGACCTACATCCTCAACCTGATGGACACGCCCGGGCACGTCGACTTCGCCTATGAGGTCTCGCGCTCGCTGGCGGCCTGCGAGGGCTCGCTGCTCGTCGTCGACGCCTCGCAGGGTGTCGAGGCGCAGACCTTGGCGAACGTCTATCAGGCGCTCGACGCCAATCACGAGATCGTCACCGTCCTCAACAAGATCGACCTGCCCGCCGCCGAGCCGGAGCGGATCAAACAGCAGATCGAGGACGTGATCGGCCTCGACGCCTCCGAGGCCGTGCCGATCTCGGCCAAGACCGGCCTCAACATCGAGGGCGTGCTCGAAGCCATCGTCGAGAAGCTGCCGGCGCCGAAGGGCGATGCCGAAGCGCCGCTGAAATGCCTGCTGGTCGACAGCTGGTACGACGCCTATCTCGGCGTCGTCGTGCTCGTGCGCATCATCGACGGCGTGCTGAAGAAGGGCATGACCATAAGGATGATGCGCGCCAACGCCAGCTATGGCGTCGACCGCGTCGGCGTGTTCAAGCCGAAGATGCTGGAGGTCAAGGAACTCGGCCCCGGCGAGGTCGGCTTCTTCACCGCCTCGATCAAGGAAGTCGCCGACACCGCCGTCGGCGACACCATCACCGACGACAAGAAGCCGATCGCCGAGCCGCTGCCGGGCTTCAAGCCGGTGCAGCCGGTTGTATTCTGCGGCATCTTCCCGGTCGACGCCGCCGATTTCGAGGTGCTGCGCAGCGCCATGTCGCGGCTGCGGCTGAACGACGCCAGCTTCTCCTATGAGATGGAGACCTCGGCGGCGCTCGGCTTCGGCTTCCGCTGCGGCTTCCTCGGGCTGCTGCATCTGGAGATCATCCAGGAGCGGCTCGAGCGCGAGTTCAACCTCAACCTGATCTCGACCGCCCCCTCGGTGGTCTACCGTCTCAAACTGCGCGACGGCACGACGCTCGAACTGCACAACCCGGCCGACATGCCGGACGTGATGAAGATCGAGTTCATCGAGGAGCCCTGGATCCGCGCCACGATCTTCACCCCGGACGAATATCTCGGCTCGGTGCTGAAGCTCTGCCAGGACCGCCGCGGCCTGCAGATCGACCTCAACTATGTCGGCTCGCGCGCCAAGGTCGTCTACGACCTGCCGCTGAACGAGGTCGTGTTCGATTTCTACGATCGGCTGAAGTCGATCTCGAAGGGCTATGCGTCTTTCGACTACAACATCACCGACTATCGCGAGGGCGACCTCGTGCGCATGTCGATCCTGGTCAATGCCGAGCCGGTCGACGCGCTCTCCATGCTGGTCCACCGCTCGCGCGCCGACGCCCGCGGCCGCGCGATGTGCGAGAAGCTCAAGGAGCTAATCCCGCCGCATATGTTCCAGATTCCGGTGCAGGCGGCGATCGGGGGCAAGATCATCGCCCGCGAGACGATCCGGGCGCTGCGTAAGGACGTGACCGCGAAATGCTATGGCGGCGACGCCTCGCGCAAGCGCAAGCTCCTGGACAAGCAGAAGGAAGGCAAGAAGAAGATGCGGCAGTTTGGCCGCGTCGAGATCCCGCAGGAAGCGTTCATCGCCGCGCTGAAGATGGACGACTGAGCGAAACGCGCTTAGCTGCGTCGCGACATTTTCAGGGAACCATCCCGGCCGCCACGGTGTTGATCCTCAGCCCTGAACCGAAGGGAGGACAGCATCGTGGACAGACGCTCTTTCCTCGCGAGCCTGATCGGCGGCCTGGCGGCGGCGAGCTTCGCCTCGGCCGGATTGGCGGCTCAGCCGCAGAAGCCGGTCCAGCCGGTCGATCGGCGCCGGCCTGAGGACCCGCCGAAGGTCGATGCCGAGGCGCTCGACAAGGCCGATGCCGACTACGCGCAGTACTATTATTATGGTCGGCCACGCCCCTATTGGCGGCGGCGATATTGGGGGCCGCGCTATTATGGCCCGCGCTACTACCGGCCCTACCCGTACTACCGGCCCTACGGCTACTACCGGCCCTATCGCCGCTATTACGGGGGCCCGCGCTATTATTGGTAGCGGCATCGTCTGAGGCCGGACGCTGTGAAACGAACCCGCGCAGGTCGCCCTGCGCGGAAATCGCCAAGGCGCGTCAGAGATTGGCGCCGAGCCCGCGCAGTTCCGCCCTGAGGTCGATTGGCTCGACGAAGTGCACAGCCTGCATTCCGACCGACCGGGCGGCTTCAACATTTTTAGCGCTGTCGTCGATGAAGATGCACTCGCCCGCATCGAGCCCGTAGCGCTCCAGCAGGACGTTGTAGATCGCCGGATCGGGCTTGAGCAGCCGCTCATGCGCCGAGACGATCACACCGTCGAAGCTCTGCAGGAAGGGGAAGCGGATCAGGCACTCCGCCCATTTCTCGCGCGAGAAATTGGTGATCGCGTAGACCGCTTCGCCCTTCGCCTTCAGCTCCGCCAGCGTCGCGACGCTGTCCTCGATCGTCGAAGGCACCGTTTCGTGCCAGCGCTCGTCATAGGCCTTGATCTCGGCTTCCCATTCGGGATGCTCGGCGACCAGCAGCGCGACCGCCTCCGACCAGGGCCGGCCGCGATCCTGCTCGATGTTCCAGGCGGCGGTGCAAACGTTCTTCAGGAACCAGTCGCGCTTGGCGTCGTCCGGGATCAGGTCGCGATAGAGATGGAACGGGTCCCAGCGCAGCAGGACATTGCCGACATCGAAAACGACCTTGCGATTCTCAGGCATGGGCAGGCTTCTCCATCCAGGCGTGCAGCGACGGGATCGCGCGGCTCACGGCCTTGTGCGCGAGCATGCGTAACCTTCACACCGATTCTGGCGTATTCGCGTTAGGCATCGACAATCAAGGTGACGAATGGCTTTCGCAGCAACAAGCAGCTACTGGCCATGGAACGACCGGCAGGGGCGCTTTTCGACGCTGCGCGCCGGCTGCTTCGCGCTCGTGCTCGTCCCGGCGCTGATCCTCGCCTGGCAGGCGTGGAGCCATCAGCTCGGCTCGAAGCCGTGGACGCAGGCGGTGCACGATACCGGCACCTGGGCCTTGCGCATCCTCGTCATCACCCTCGCCGTCACGCCTTTGCGCCGCATCCTCGACTGGAACAAGCTGATCGGCATCCGCCGCATGCTCGGCCTATCCGCCATGGCCTACGCGCTCGGCCATCTCGCGCTCTACTGCATCGATCTCGCCTTCGACTGGGGACTGATCCTCTCCGAGATCGTCAAGCGCTTCTATCTCGTCGTTGGCATCACCGCGCTGATCGGCCTCGTCGCGCTCGGCATCACCTCGACCGACGGCATGATCCGCCGCCTCGGCTCGGGCCGCTGGCAGCGCCTGCACAACCTCGTCTATCCAATCGCCTGCCTCGGCCTGTTCCACTTCGCGCTGCAATCGAAGATCGACGTCACCCAGCCGGTGCTGCTGAGCGGACTGTTCGCGCTGCTGCTGGCCTATCGCGGGCTGAACCGGTTCAAGATTCCGTTGAGCTTCACCTCGCTCGCACTCGCCGCGCTTGCGACCGGCCTTGCCACCGCTTTGGCCGAAACCGCCTGGTACGCCTTCGCCACCGGCGCCTCGGCCTGGCTGATCTTCCAGGCCAATGCCGATATCGTCGTCTATCAGGACTGGACAGCGCTGCGCCCCGGCCATTGGGTGGCGCTCGCCGGGCTTGCGCTCGCAGTCCTGCATCTTTTCCGCAAGCCGGCGCCGAAGCCGGAGCGGCGCCAGCGTCGTCCGGCGATGGCCTCCGAAGCGGCGGGTGGCTGATAAGGCTTGCGCAGGCTTGACGGCAGAAGGGCGGCTCCCGATGCAGACTGCGGACATCGCTTATGACCATCGCCTCGAGGCACGCCGCTCGGGCCGCGAAGCGCGTATCATGGCGCCGGCCTACCTGGCTGTCGGCGTCGTGGTCGGCATCATGGCCCTGTTCGTCGATTGGCGCGCCGCGATCCTGCCGGTGCTCATTGGACTGGCTCTGTATGGCGCCGTCCTGATCGGCGCGCCGCAGCCGGGGCAGGTCACTCCTCTTTTGTTCGCCATCGATCGGGACGGGATTCAGCTCGGCGATTCGCCCGTCGAGCCGTGGAGAGCCTTCTCGGCCGTCAAGCTCCAGAGCCAGTTCTTCGGCGCACGCGGGGCCTATCTCGTGATCGATTACGCCGACACCGGCCGAAGATCGGCGTCCGTGGCCCTGAGCGAGCTCAACGTAAGCGTCGAAGATGTCAGGGCGGCCTTGCGCCACCATGCGCCGCATCTGCTGGGTTCGGAGAATCCGTTGCTGCGGGCATGACGGGGCGGGATGGCCGAAGGGCGAGGCCGCCTCGGTCGACTTCAATCCTCGCGCCGCGCCAGCTCCAGGATGGTCTCGATCAGGACGCGGATGGCGACGCCGGCGTCGAGCTCGGTCATGTTCTCCAGCGGCGAGTGGCTGATACCCCTCTCGCAGCGCACGAACAGCATGGCCGAGGGGCAGAGCTTGGCCATCTCCATGGCATCGTGACCGGCGCCGGAAGCCAGGCGACGCGCCGTCAGGTTCGAACCGGTGCGGGCAATGCCGGCCGCGAGCGCCTCCTGCAGGCCCTCATCCATCGGCACGGCGTCACCGCGCGAATAGTGCGTGATGGTGACGCCGACGCTGCGCCGCGCCGCGATCTCGGCGAAGCGGCGACTGATCTCCCTGTCCATGCTGGCGACGGTCGCGCCCTCCGGGGCACGGTAATCGATCGTGAAATCGACCGCGCCCGGCACGACATTGGTGGCGCCGGGGTCGGGACGAAACACACCGACCGTGCCGACGGCGGAATCATGCTCACCCGCGATCGCTTCCAGCGCCAGCGCCATCTCCGCCGCCGCTGCGAGCGCGTCCTTGCGCAGGCTCATCGGCACGGTGCCGGCATGACCGGCCTCGCCGGTGACGCGGACGCCGGCCCGGCCCTGCGCGGCGATGGCGGTGACGATGCCGACTGCTTCGTCCTCAGCCTCCAGCACCGGGCCCTGCTCGATATGAAGCTCGAGATAGGCCTTCACCGAACCCGGCTTGCGGGCGAGCGCCGCAATCCCGGCAGGGTCGCCGCCAAAGGCGGCGAGGGCATCGCGCAGCATGACGCCGTCGGCATCTCGCACGCTAAGCCAGCCCTGGTCATAGCGCCCGGTCAGGGCCGCCGCGGTCGAGAGCGAGGTCGGGAAACGCACCGTCTCCTCGTCCCCAAAGGCGACGACTTCGAGCGCGAAAGGCAAGCTGATCCCGGCATCGCGGATCGCCTGCACCGCCAGGATACCGGCGATGACGCCGAGATTGCCGTCGAAGCGGCCGCCATCGCGGACCGTATCGATATGCGAGCCGATCATCACCGCCGGCAGCCCGGGAGCCCTGCCCTCGCGCCGTCCCTGCACCGAGCCGGCGGCATCGATGAAAGCGGTCAGTCCCGCGACTTCCATGGCGCCCTTCACATACTCCGCGCCCTGCCGGTGCGAGGGCGAGAGATAGAGCCGGGTCAGCTTGCCCGGCTCGTCGCTGAAGCGATTGAGGCCAGCGAGCGTAGCGAAAGCGCGGGCGCCAAGGACGGCGGGCGAAGGCAGGGTCGGTGTCATGAAGTCAATCTAGCGGGCCGGCCGCAGCCGTGACCAGCCCGCTTTAGCGTGGCATGGGCGATTTGGCTGTCAGTAGGTCGCCCGCCCGCCCGAGAGGTCGAACACCGCGCCGGTGGTGAAGCTGTTCTCGGCCGAGGCCAGGAAGGCGACCATCGCGGCGACCTCCTCCGGCAGCAGGAAGCGCCCGCGCGGAATCTTGGCCAGCATGTAGCCGATATGCTCTTCGCTCATCTGATCGAAGATGCGGGTGCGGGCGGCGGCCGGGGTGATGCAGTTCACCGCGATGTCCTGCTGCGCCAGCTCCTTGCCGAGGGACTTGGTCAGAGCGATCACCGCCGCCTTCGAGGCCGAATAGGCGGAGGCGTTGGGGTTGCCCTCCTTGCCGGCGATCGAGGCGACCAGCACGAGCCGCCCGTAATTGCGCTTGATCATGCCGGGGATCACCGCCTGGCAGCAATGCAAGGTGCCGTCGACATTGAGACGCATGATCTTGGCCCATTCGTCGAGCGGATATTCCCAGGTCTTCAGGTTAGGCCCGGCGATGCCGGCGCTGGTGACGAGGATGTCGACGCTGCCATGGCGCTGCTCCAGCTCCGCGGCGGCGGCGTTCACCGCTCTGGCGTCGGTCACGTCGATGGAAAGCCCGCTCGCGGCCGGGCCGATCGCGGCGGCCGCCTCACTGGCGAGCTTGCCGTCGAGGTCCCAGATCGCGACCTTGGCACCGCTGCTGGCGAGACGCTCGGCCACGGCGTGACCGATGCCCTGCGCCCCGCCGGTAATGATGGCGACCCGGCCCTTTAAATCGATTTGGTTCATTGAAACAGAATCCCTCCCTGGAACTTGTGCTCGAACTCTAGCGCAAAGCCGGCCATCGCATAGCGCGATGGCCGGAGGGGAGGGTTGCGTCGATCGGACGTTCAGCGTGCGTTGCGGAAGGCGCGCGGGCTGAAAGCCGTGCGCAGCAGGATGCCGATGTCGAGCCAGAACGACCAGTTGTCGATGTACCAATGATCATAGGCGATGCGGCGCGCCATCTTGTCGTCGGTATCGGTCTCGCCGCGCAGGCCGTTGACCTGGGCCCAGCCGGTGATGCCTGGCTTGACGTTGTGGCGCCGGGCATAGAGCGCGATCTTGCGCTGGAACTCGCGGTCATGGGCGAGCGCGTGCGGACGTGGCCCGACCAGCGACATCTGGCCGGCGATGACATTGAGCAGCTGCGGCAGCTCGTCGAGATTGTAGCGTCGCAGGAAGCCGCCGACGCGGGTGATGCGCGGATCGTTGCGCGTCGCCTGCTTGACCACCTCGCCATCATCCGTCGTCGTCATCGTCCGGAACTTGAAGATCCGGAACGGCTCCTGGTTGAAGCCGTAGCGGCGTTGCAGGAACAGCACCGGCCCCTTCGAATCGAGCCTGATCGCGAGGGCGACGAGCAGCAGCACCGGCAGGCTGGCGACGAGGATCGCACTTGCGGCGAAGACATCGAAGACGCGCTTGAACATGATCTGCGCGAAGGACAGGGCGGGGCGGGTCAGCCGCAGCGAGGCGAGCGAGCCGATGCGCACGATATGCGGGTTGTCGAAACGGTCCATGACCCGCTCCGGCGTCAGGTGGATCGCGACCGGCAAGTTCATGAAGGCGTCGATGCAGGCGTCGATCGTCTCCTGATCCGACCAGGGCAAGGCGATGAAGACGGCATCCGGCTTGAGATCGCGGGCACGCGCCGAAGCCGTGGCAAGGTCGGCGGCGAGCGCCGAGACAGGATCGTTGATCCGGCGCGAATCGTTGCTGCGCAGGAAGGCGACGTCGACGATCGAGAAGCCGATGTTCCAGGGCTGGTGACGCGCGACGAAGGACATCACCTCGCTCTCGCGCCCGATCAGGAAGACGCGCTCGGAGGTGATCCGCCCTGTCTTCGAAGCCATCGAGATGGTGCGCACGATCGCCGAGCGGGCGAGCGCGATCAGCGGGACGCCGGCGACATAGGTGGCAAGCACGACGGCGCGCGAGAACTGGTCGTTGACCTTGGCCATGAAGACGAGTGCGACGAAGGCAACCATTGTCAGGTTCCAGACCGTGAAGGCCGAGGCAATCTGGCCCTTGGTCGAAAGATAGTTCTCAAGGCGGTAACGGCCGCGCATCAGATTGGTGAAGACGAAGATCGCGGCGATCATCGAAGCGAGCTCGGCGGTGACCTTGTCGTTACCGAGATGGCCGTAGGCGAGGAAGTGATAGGCGATCGAGGTGCCGGCGACCACGGTCGCCACCGTCACCGCATCGACGAGAGCCGTGATCAGCCCGATCCAGTGACGCAGCACGTTGGCGCGCTGGTCGGCTGCCGTGGCGACTTCATAGTTCAGGTCGTTGACGCTCATCATGACGCGCTCGCTCGGTCGCGGGCGGTCCGGTTTCGGCACAGGTGATGCGCCGGAGGCCGCCTCCCCCGTCGAAGTGGCAAAGGCGGTGCCGGAGCGTCATGAGAGTTGTTTCGCGGGAAATCCGGCGGAATCGGCCCGATTGAGGCTGCCTCTGGTCGAACATCGCCAAAGGGCGTCCCAGAACGGGACAATCGGCAGGACAGAGGCGTCGCCGGGCCGGCAAACCTCGCTATCGGATCAGAGAAAGACAGCGTTCATCCTATGGCGGGGTTCCGCTTGACCCTCGGAAGAAACGCAAGGAAGACAATGGGCTACGCCGTCAGCATGGCGACGTTTGCGCCAGCAGCGATCGAGATGAACGTCGTCCTCTTCCAGACTTCGCAGCGACGGGCTGCCCTCGCCCCCCCACCCGAGCCGCCGCGCCGCGACATCGCCGGCGTCCCGGTCGCAGCGGTGACGCGCGACGAGGCGCTCGCACTGATCGACCACGCCTTCGACGGCGGCCGCCATCTGCATCTGGCCTATTGCAACGCCAATCTCGTCAACATCGCCGCTGGTGATGTGGGCCTGCGCGAGCACCTCGCGCGCTTCCTGATCCTGCCTGACGGCATCGGCGTCGACATCGCCTCGCGCCTGCTCTATGGCGCGACCTTCCCCGCCAATCTCAACGGCACCGATTTCACGCCGGCGATCCTCGCCGCGCGCAAGCGTCCGCTCCACGTGATGCTGCTGGGCGGGCGGCCGGGCATCGCCGAGCGCGCCGCGGCGAGGCTGCGCTCCGACTACCCGCAGCATCGCGTTTCGGTGCTGAGCCATGGCTATTTCTCGTCGCAGGACGAGCCCGCTTTGCTGGCACGCCTCGCGCATGAACGGCCCGATCTTCTGCTGGTCGCCTTCGGCAATCCGCGGCAGGAAAAATGGATCGCCGACCGGATCGACGCCCGTCATTGCGCGGTCGCGGCCGGCATCGGCGCCCTGTTCGACTTCCTCGCCGGCGAGGTGGCGCGGGCGCCGGAAACCTTCCGGACCCTGAGGCTCGAATGGGTCTACCGGCTCTGGCTCGAGCCGCGCCGGCTCTGGCGGCGCTATGTCGTCGGCAACCCGGCCTTCCTTATGCGCGTGCTGCGCCAGAAGCTGGCGCGGCGCAGCGCCTGACGAGACTTACGGCTTCTTCCCGACGATGAAGCCGAAGAGCGGGCCTGCGCCGATCATCACCAGGAAGACCCGGATGATGTGGTGGGCCGCGACGAAGGCGACTTCGGTGTGCAGGGCCAGCGCGATCAGGCTCATCTCGGCGAGGCCACCGGGCGAATAGGCCAGGATCAGCGGTACCGGCTTGTAGCTCGAGACATGCGCGACCGCGAAGGCGAAGACCAGCGTCAGCGCCACCAGGATCACGGTCGAGCCGAAAGAGATCAGGAGGATGCGCAGGATCGCCTGCGGCGGCGTGCCGACGAAGCGGCAGCCGATGGTGACGCCGAGGATGAGCTGGGCGACGTTGACGATCTCGTAGGGCGGCACGGAATCGCTGAGGCCGACAAGGTGGATGGTGGCCGAGACCAGCATCGGCCCGAGCAATTGCTTCGCCGGCAAGCGCAGCGCATGGGCGAGCATCACGCCGGCGACCGCGCTGGCGACCAGCCAGAACCAGCCCAGCGCCGGCGTCTGGAACATCGACGGACCCTGGTTGCGGTTGATGCCGAGCGAGACGCCCTCGAGCCATTGCACGATGAAGGGCAGCGTCATCACCACCAGCAGGATGCGGGCGGAGTGGATCAGCGCGATGGTGCGGGCATCGCCGCCCTTCTCCTCGCCGGTGATCACCATCTCGACCAGGCCGCCGGGCATGCCGGAAAAGAAGGCGGTCACGGGATCGTATCCGGCGACGCGGCGGAAATAGGTGACGCAGCACAGGCCGCAGGCGACCATGAACAGCACGAGCCCGCCGAGCGTCGGCAGCCAGTTCGGCATCTGCGCGACGATCTCCGGCTTGAAGCCGGAGCCGAGCAGGACGCCGATCACCGCCGACATGGGCGGGCGGATCACCGGCGGCGCCGCCACCGGCGCGCGGGCGATCGCGGCAGCGGTGCAGAACACCATCGAGCCGAGCATCCAGGGCAATGGCAGGCGGTAATGGGCGAAGAGCCAGCCACCAGCTGCGCCAAGCGCGAGGGCGAACAGGAAACGGCGCCAGGGAAAGCGTCGCGGCGACAATTCGGCGATGCCGTTGACCGCATCCCTCAGCAAATCCCGCATTGCCCCGATCACCTCCCCCGGACGCATGCCTGTGGCGAAGCCACGGCGCTGCTATACGCCATCCGCATGACGATGACAGGGCTTTGTCGGAATGGCGGCGTTGCCGTCGCGGCTGAGCGAACGGACATGGCGGCAACCCTGCCATGCCTGCAAACCACTGACGAACGGGCGGAAAATCGGCGACAGTCAGGTCCTGCAGATATCTGATAGGCCGTTGGCGTCTTCCGCCCGGCTCGGGGCAGCCATGAGCGAAGACCGCCTTTCGGAAGCGACCGGTCGCGCCAGCGAGGCCATGGGCTTGGCCGAAGCGCTGCCTGTTTCAGCCGAAGAGGACGGCAGTCCGGGAGAGCCTCCCGAACCCTCCGATTCGCACCTCGTAGCTGTTCCTCTCCCGCCGATCCTGTCCACCCCGTCCGGCGAAAGCTGGTTCGCCGCGCGCCGCAATCGCTTCCGCCTGTGGTGGCGCGGAGCGAGCCCGAACCTGCGCGGCACCGTCTACATGATCACCGCGCTGCTGGTTTATGCCGTGATGGTCGGCGCCTTCAAATATCTCGGCACGGCGATTCCCCTGATCGAGACGCTGATGATCCGCCAGATCATCATGAGCGCCGTGGTCTTCATGATCGCAGGCCGCAGCCTGCCGCTGGCCTTCAAGACCGATCGGCCGGGCCTGCAGATCTTCCGCGGCCTGATCACACTGGCTTCGATGCTCTGCGGCTTCAGCGCCCTGCTCTACATCCCGCTCGCCCAGGCGACGGCGATCAGCTTCAGCCAGGTGCTGTTCGTCACCGTCGCCGCAGTGCTGGTCTTGAAGGAGCGCGTCGATGCGGCCCGCTGGGTCGCGACGGTCCTCGGCTTCGTCGGCGTGCTGATCATGCTCAATCCCTCGGGCGAAGGGCTGAACATCTGGGCGCTGATGTCGGTCGGCGGGGCGCTGTTCGGCGCCGGCATCACCGTCAGCGTGCGCATGCTCGGCACCAGCGAGCGCACCGAGACGATCCTGATCTATCAGGGCCTGGTGCTGATGGTCGTCCTCGCCTGGCCGGCCTGGGCGCTCTGGGTCTGGCCGACATCAGAGCAATGGTTCTGGCTGGTGCTGCTCAGCCTGTTCGGCACCGCCGGGCAATGGCTGATCACCAAGGCCTATCAGGTCGGGGAGGCGTCGGCGCTGGCGCCGCTGGATTTCAGCCGGTTGATCCTGGCTGGCTTCACCGGTTTCGTCTTCTTCGCGGAGGTGCCGACGCTGACGACGCTCGTCGGCGCCGCCATCGTCATCGGCGCGACGCTCTACACCATGCGCCGCAATGCCCGCAGCCGGGTCGGCGCCGATCTTTCCACCCCGCCTTGACGACTCACGGATAGACCATGGCGCATCATCAGCTCGACGCTTCGCTCGCCACCTGCCACTGGGGCTATTTCGACGCCGGGCTGAAGCCTGTGCTGGAGATCGAGAGCGGCGACAGCGTCACCATCCGCACCGTCACCGGCGGCCCCGCCCATCTGCCAGAAGGCAATGCGACGATCCCGCCCGAGATTCACGAGATCCATGAAAAGGCCGAGCGCATGGTGCCCGGCCACATCCTGACTGGGCCGATCGCGGTGAAGGGCGCCAGGCCCGGCCAGGTGCTGGAGGTGCAGATCAGGAGCGTCAGGCCGCGCACCGATTTCGGCTACACCATGTTCCGCCCGCTCGGCGGCACGCTGCCGGACGAGTTCGATTATCACGCCTTCCGTTACATCCATCTCGATCGCGAGCGGAACGTCGCCAACCTGCCCTGGGGCATGGAACTGCCGCTTTCGCCCTTCTTCGGCGTTATGGGCACGGCGCCGCCGGCGCATTGGGGCCGGGTGACCTCGCTGATCCCGCGCGCCTTCGGCGGCAATCTCGATAACAAGGAACTCGGCGCCGGCGCGACCCTTTATCTGCCGGTCTTCGTCGAGGGTGCGCTGTTCTCCTGCGGCGATGGCCATGGCGCGCAGGGCGATGGCGAGGTCTGCATCACCGCGATCGAGACGGCGCTGGAAGGCACCTTCGAGTTCCACCTGCGCGAGGACCTGTCCTATGCAACGCCGCGCGCCGAGACGAAGAGCCACCACATCACCATGGGGATCGACCCCGATCTCGACATCTGTGCCCAGAACGCGTTGAGGGAGATGATCGACCTGATCACCTCCAGGACCAAGTTGACGCGGGACGAGGCCTATATGCTCTGCAGCCTCGCTGCCGATCTGCGCGTGACCCAGACGGTCAACGGCTCCAAGGGCATCCACTGCATGCTGCCGAAGAGCCTGGTGGCGTAGGATCCTCGGTCCGAAGCCATCTTGCGGTCCGGATTTCGGACCGCATTGGTCGCTCCCACGTGCTAGGTTGGCGCCATGACCAGCTATGGCCAGTTCTGCGCGATGGCGCGCGCCCATGAGACGCTCGGCGGACGCTGGACGCTGCTGATCGTGCGCGAGATCCTCTGCGGCAGCAACCGCTTCAACGACATCCGCCGCGGCATCCCGCGCATCTCCAAGACCATGCTGTCGGAGCGGCTGCAGGCGCTGGTCCATGCCGGCGCGCTGTGCCGCAGCGAAGGAGCAGCCGGTCCCGAATACGCGCTGACCGAGGCCGGGCTGGAACTTGCCGAGCTGGTCAAGGCAATGGGCGTCTGGGGCCAGCGCTGGTTGCCGCGCCATGCCGAGCGGGAGGACCTCGATCTGGAGCCGCTATTGATCGACATGCAGCGGCGCGTGCGCTTCGCGGCGCTGCCTGAGGAGCCACTGGTGGTGCGGCTCGAACTCGCCGGCCATCCCGTGCGATTTCTGCTGCTGAAGCGCACGGAAGCCTCGTTCTGCGGCCAGAACCCAGGCTTCCCTGAAGCGCTCACCTTGTTCGGCCCGCTGCCGGCCCTGGTCGCCTGGTGGCGCGGCGATGTCAGTTTCGCCGGGAGCCGGCGGCTCGGGCTGTCGCTGTCCGGGCCAAGTGAGCTGGCCCGGGCCTTTCCCGGCTGGTTCGAGCTTTATCTCTTCGCCGGCGTCGCGCCGGGGCATCGCGATGAAAGGGCCAGCGTATGAGCGTCCGCGTCGTCCGTCTCGGTACCGAACGCGATCCCTCGGAGGGTACGCGCATCGGCACGGTCCGGCGCGTGCCACGCGGCGTGCCGAAGGAGCGCTATGCCAGCGAAGACCGGTTCGACGTCTGGTTCCCGGTGCTGTCACCGACGCCGGAGCTGATGGCGAAAGCCAAGGTGGCCGAGACCGAGAAGGGCTGGGCCAGCTTCACCCGCGCCTTCAAGGCCGAGATGGCGGAGCCGGCGCCGCGCCATGCGCTCGACCTGCTGGCGACCCTGTCGCATGGCAGCGACTTCTCGGTCGGCTGCTATTGCGAGGACGAGGCGCATTGCCATCGCTCGGTGCTGCGGACGCTCCTGGCCGAGCGCGGCGCCAAGTTCGCCTGATCGGCGGTCCGGATTTCGGACCTGACCGGAGCAGGCTTTCAGGCGAGAAGGGGAAAAGCCCCTCGTCTCGAAGGACCGCCGCATGACCCAGCCGACCATCCTCGATCGCATCGGCAAGACCTCGCTCGTCGCGCTGCGCCATGTCGTGCCCGCCAATGGCGCCCGCATCCTGCTCAAGCTCGAAAGCGAGAACCCGACCGGCAGCATGAAGGACCGGATGGCGCTCGCGATGATCGAGGCGGCCGAGGCGGACGGGCGATTGGAACCCGGCGGGGCAGTGGTCGAGTACACCGGCGGCAGCACCGGGGTCTCGCTGGCGCTGGTCTGCGCGGTGAAGCGCCATCCGCTGCACATCGTCACCTCCGACGCCTTCGCCCGCGAAAAGCTCGACCATATGGCGATCCTCGGCGCGGAGCTGACGGTCATTCCAAGCGACAGCGGCAAGATGACCGAGAAGCTGACCCGCGACATGATCGCGACAGCGGGCGTGATCGCCGGGGAGACCGGCGCCTTCTGGACCGACCAGATGAAGAACCGCGACCAGCTCGCCGCCTATGAGGCGATGGCGGCGGAGATCTGGGAGCAGACGGGCGGGCGCATCGACGGCTTCGTCCAGAGCGTCGGCACCGCCGCCTCGCTGCGCGGTATCGCCGCCGGCCTACGGGCCCGAAACGACGGCATCCGCATCACCGCGGTCGAGCCGGCGGAATCGCCGGTGCTGTCAGGCGGTCCTCCCGGTGCGCACAAGATCGACGGCATCGGCGCCGGCTTCGTCGTGCCGCTCTGGCAGGACGACATCGCCGATACGATCGAACGGGTTTCGACGGAGGAGGCGCGGACAATGGCGCTCCGGCTGGCGCGCGAGGAGGGGCTGTTCGCCGGACTCTCCACCGGCGCCAACGTCATCGCTGCCTTGCGGCTGGCCGAGACCCTCGGTCCGGGCGCAACCGTGGTCAGCGTGATGTGCGACACCGGCATGAAGTATTTCGGCGGCTATCGCGCCGCACTGACAGCCCAGGCCTGACCCCACGCCCTCTCGCCAGCCAGGCGCGGCCATGCTAACCGCTCCGGCATGACCGAGACTGGACAAGCCCGCATCGAAGCCCGCTTTGCCGCCTGCGCCGCGGCGGGCCGTGCCGCGCTGGTGACCTATGTCACCGCCGGCGACCCCGATTTCGACACCGGCAGCGCGATCCTGAACGCCTTGCCGGCAGCCGGCGCCGATATCATCGAGCTCGGCGTGCCCTTCACCGACCCGATGGCCGACGGCGTGCCCGTCCAGCTCGCCGGCCAGCGCGCCCTCAAGGCCGGGCAGACGCTGAAGAAGACGCTCGCCATGGTCACGGCCTTCCGCAAGGCCGGCAACGACACGCCGATCGTGCTGATGGGCTATTACAACCCGATCTGGGCCTATGGCGTCGACGCCTTCCTGAGGGATGCCCGCATTGCCGGGATCGACGGGCTGATCGTCGTCGACCTGCCGCCCGAGGAAGATGAGGAGCTCTGCCTGCCGGCTCTCGCCGCGGGCGTCAGCTTCATCCGCCTGGCGACGCCGACCACCGACGACAAGCGGCTGCCGCGCGTGCTGCAGAACACCTCCGGCTTCGTCTACTATGTCTCGATGACCGGCGTGACCGGCGGCGCGATCGCCAATTACGACGCGGTCGGCGCAGCGGTCGCCCGGATCAAGCAGCACACCACACTGCCGGTCGCCGTCGGCTTCGGCGTCAAGACGCCGGCGGATGCGATCGCCATCGCCAGGGGCGCGGACGGCGTCGTCGTCGGCTCGGCCCTGGTCGACCGTGTCCGTCTCTCGCTCGATGCCGATGGCAAGGCCACGGAAAAGACGGTTTCGGCTGTCACCTCGCTGGTCGCCGAGCTTGCGGCCGGCGTCCGCTCGGTCGCCAAGGCGGCCTGAGCGCCAGCTCAAAATTCAAGGATGATCCGATGAACTGGATTTCCGAAGTCGTCCGTCCGCGCATCAAGACGCTGTTCAAGCGCGAGACCCCGGAGAATCTCTGGATCAAGTGCCCGGATTCCGGGCAAATGGTCTTCCACAAGGATGTCGAGGCCAATGGCTTCGTCATCCCCGGCTCCGACCACCATATGCGCGTCACCGCGCAGGACCGTCTGCGCCTGACCTTCGACGAAGGCAAATGGGTCGATGTGCCGCTGCCGGAGGCGATGGCCGACCCACTCAAGTTCCGCGACGAAAAGCGCTACACCGACCGGATCAAGGACGCCCGCGCCAAGACCGGCGCCGCCGACGCCTTCAAAGTCGGCTATGGCCGCGTCCAGGGCCTGCCGATGACGATCGCGGTGCAGGATTTCCACTTCATGGGCGGCTCGCTCGGCATGGCCGCCGGCGAAGCCTTCATCAAGGGTGCCGAGACGGCGCTAGAGAAGAAAACCCCTTATGTCGTCTTCGCCGCCTCGGGCGGGGCGCGCATGCAGGAGGGCATCCTCTCGCTGATGCAGTTGCCGCGCACCACGGTCGCGACGCGGATGCTGCGCAAGGCCGGCCTGCCCTATTTCGTCGTGTTGACCAATCCGACCACCGGCGGCGTCACCGCCTCCTATGCCATGCTGGGCGATGTCCACATCGCCGAGCCGGGCGCGCTGATCGGCTTTGCCGGGCCGCGCGTGATCGAGCAGACGATCCGCGAGAAGCTGCCCGAGGGCTTCCAGCGCTCGGAATATCTCAAGGATCACGGCATGGTCGACATGGTCGTGCATCGCCACCAGATCCCGGCGACTTTGGCGCGGCTCGGCCGACTGCTCACCAAGCAGCCCTTGCCAGCCGTCAACGCGCCGGCGCCGGAACCGCTGCCGGCCGCCGCCGTCTGATCGTCTTCACCCCGGCCCGGAGGCCGGTGCCCGCATGAGCACATCCGACCTCTTGCTGGCGCGCTTCCTCGCGCTGCATCCCAAGCTGATCGACCTCTCGCTCGGGCGCATATTGCGCCTGCTCGAGCGGCTGGGCGATCCGCAGAAGAAGCTGCCGCCGGTGATCCATGTCGCCGGCACCAACGGCAAGGGCTCGACCATCGCCTTCATGCGGGCGATCCTCGAAGCGGCCGGTCTCTGCGTCCATGTCTACACCTCGCCGCATCTGGTGCGTTTCCACGAGCGCACCCGGCTCGGCCGGCCCGGCGGCGGGCGCTTCGTCGACGAGGCGCTGCTGGTCGATGCGCTGGAGCGCTGCGAAAAGGCCAATGCTGGCGATCCCATCACCTTTTTCGAGATCACCAACGCCGCCGCCTTCCTGCTCTTTTCCGAGCACAAGGCCGATGTCGTGCTGCTCGAGGTCGGGCTCGGCGGGCGCTTCGACGCGACCAATGTGATCGACCACCCCGCCTGCACGGTGGTGACGCCAGTCTCGCTCGACCATTCCGAATATCTCGGCGACACCGTCACCAAGATCGCCGGCGAGAAGGCCGGCATCTTCAAGCGCGGCGCCCCGGCGGTGATCGCGCCGCAGGAGCCGGAGCCGACCGCGGTTCTGGAAGCGGCGGCCGAGCGCGTCGGCGCCTCCAAGGTCCTGGTCGGCATGCAGGATTTCAACGTCCATGAGGATGGCGGCCGGCTGGTCTATGAGGATGGCGACGGCCTGCTCGACCTGCCGTTGCCGCGCCTGGCCGGGCGCCACCAGCACACCAATGCCGGGACCGCGATCGCCGCCCTGCGCGCCGCCGGCTATGGCGGCCTGCCTGCCACGGCCTTCGAGCGCGGCATGACCGAGGCCGAATGGCCGGCGCGCCTGCAAAGGCTGGCCCGCGGCAAGCTCGCCGAACTCGCGCCCGCCGGGGCCGAGCTCTGGCTCGACGGCGGCCATAATCCCGATGGCGGGCGCGTGCTCGCCCAGGCGATGGCCGATCTCGAGGAAAAGAATCCGGCGCCGCTGGTGATGATCGCCGGCCTGCTCGCGACCAAGGATGCGCGCGCCACGCTCGGCCATTTCAAGGGGCTGGCGCAGGGTCTCTTCGCCGTTTCGATCCAGAACCAGCTTGCGGCGCGCACGGCCGAGGAGGTCGCGACGCTGGCGCGCGAGGCCGGCCTCAAGGCCGAAGTGGCCGGTTCCGTCGAGCAGGCGCTGATGGAGATCGCCCGGCGCGACTGGAAGGCGCCGCCGCGCATCCTGATCTGCGGCTCGCTCTACCTCGCCGGCGAGGTGCTGGCGGCCAACGGCACGCCGCCGGTGTGATCAATCGGGTTTGAACCAAGGGTTGAGCGTGGGGACGCCGGATCGGACAAAATCGGCGACGTTTCGCGTCACAACCGTCAACGCATGAGCCTGGGCGGTCGCCGCAATCATCGCATCGCGTTCGGGGCGTGGATCGGGGATGTGCAATGCGGCGCAACGGAAAGCAGCCTCCGTATCGAAGGCCAGAATGCGCCCCTCGAACTGCGGCAGGATGCGCTTCCGCAGCCAGTCGCTAAAGAGGCGACCCTGCTGCGGATCGCGACGCTCGACCAGCAGAACTCCCTGCTCGATCTCAAGTATGCTTACAGCGGAGATGTAAAGCAGATCTGCGGGCGTGACCTGCGACCAGGCCCAAACGGTCGGATTCGCTCGGTGAACCTTCCGGATTTCAGACAACACATTCGTATCGAGGAGATACATTACTCGAAATCGACCGGTTTGAAGCCCATCTTGTCGCCGAGCCTGGGCGGGTCGAAATCAAAATCAGCGCTCTCCGGGTCGCCGATCGCCTCAGCCAAGCTCACCCCCCTGCCGGTGAGCCGGCGGTATTCGGCAACGCTCAGCAGGACGTGCGAGGGCTGGCCCCGATCGGTGATGAAGACCGGCCCCTGTTGGGCCGCCTTCTTAGCGCGGCCAACATCCTGGTTGAATTCGCGGCTGGACAAGGTTGTCGGCATCGGCACACTCCCGTCATCCACAGAATGTAGATATGTTGCTACATTCCGCAAGAATCACAAGCCACCCGCCAGGAGCGCCATGCCCATCCCCGGACTGACGACGCTCGGCCTGATCCTGCTCTGCGGCGCGCTAGGCGGCTGCGTGACTTCTGGCGGCAGCGATACCGCTGCTGATGGCATCGACCGCGCCATCGCCGGCGAGCCGACCTTCATGCAGCAGACCTACATGACCATGGACAAGCGTTGCCGGCAGGTGAAGCGGCCGACCGCGGTGCTGACCCAGAAGCCGCAGCACGGCAGCGTCCGCATGCTGACGCGCAAGGCCAAGGCGGTCTACGGCCCCGGCCCCTACGCGCATTGCGACGGCAAGGTCAGCAACGCGCTCGCCTTCGAATACACCTCCGATCCCGCCTATCGCGGCCGGGACGCTTTCGAGATCCGCGTACGCTATTCCGATGGCGAGATTCGCCATGGCCGCTACGAGGTAGAAGTCCGCTGAACGAAAGGACAGGCGCCATGACTTGGGCTTTCGGCAAGGGCGGTCCGGCGGTCTCGCGGGTCGGCCAGGGCACCTGGAATATCGAGCGCGCGCCACGAAGCGAGGCGATCGCAGCACTGCAGCGCGGACTCGATCTCGGCCTCTCCCATATCGACACGGCCGAGATGTACGCTTCCGGCCTCGCCGAGGAGATCACCGGCGAGGCTCTCGCGGGGCGGCGCGACGAGGTCTTCCTGGTCTCGAAAGTGCTGCCGCACAACGCCTCGAAGGCCGGCACCCGCAAGGCCTGCGAGCAGTCGCTGCGCCGGCTGCGGACCGACCGGCTCGACTGCTACCTGCTGCACTGGCGCGGCTCCTACCCGCTGGCGGAAACCTTCGCCGCCTTCGAGGAGCTCAGGGTCGAGGGCAAGATCCTGTCCTGGGGTGTCAGCAATTTCGACGTCGCCGATCTCGACGAGGCGCTGCGCGTCGCCGGCCCCGGCAAGATCGCCTGCAACCAGGTGCTCTATCACCTGCGCGAACGGGCGATCGAGCATGCGGTGATCCCCTGGTGCGAACGGAACGCCGTCGCGGTGACCGCCTACAGCCCGTTCGGGCAGGATGATTTTCCGGAAGAGCGCTCGGCGCAGGGCAAGGTCTTGGCCGAGATCGCCGCGGCCCATGGCGCGAGCCCGCGCCAGGTCGCGCTCGCCTTCCTGACGCGCAATCCCAGCGTCTTCGCAATCCCGAAAGCCGCGAAGACGGGCCATGCCGAAGACAATGCCGGCGCGCTCGGACTTGAACTTGGCGCCGAGGACCTCGCCCGGCTCGACGCTGCCTTCCCGCGCGGACCGAGACCGCGCGGGCTGCCAATGCTGTAGCGACTACTTCTCGATCCGCCAGACCGTGCGCAGCGCGGCGCTGACGGTGACCTCGCCCGGCTCGACCTGGACCGGCGCGGCGCCTGCGGCCATGCGATAGGCCCTGACATCGCCCATCGGCCGCGCCGGCGGCTCGGCCTCGGCCTCCACGATCGAGACGAGCTCGCCGACCTTGACGCCGAGGCGCTTGGCATAGATCTCGGCGCGTCCGCGCGCCGCTTCCGCCGCCTTGTCGCGGGCCTGGTCCTTGGCCTTGCCCTCGTCGGCGAGGCCGAAGCTGATGCCGGACATGTCGTTGGCGCCGGCCGCGACCAGCGCATCGATCAGCGGGCCGGCCTTGGTGAGGTCGCGCACGATCACGGTGATGCCGGTGCGGGCCTCGTAGCCGTCGATCTTCGGCGCGCGCGCCTGCGGCGAGGACGAGGCGGAGGGTTGCGTCATCCGCGGCGTCAGCGCGATCTGCGAGGTCGAGAGGTCGCCCTGGGCGACGCCGGCGGCCTTGACCGCCTCGATCAGCTTGGCCAGGGCCGGGGTGTTCTTCGACAGCGCTTCGGCCGCGGTCTTGCCCTCGCTGACCACGCCGGCATGGACGGTGGCGAGATCGGGCCTCACCCTGACTTCGCCGGTAGTCTGGATCACGATGCCTTCCGCCGGCGCGAGCGGACCCGGGGCCTGCGCGTGCACGGGAGCGGAAAGCGCCGCGAGCGCGGCGATAAGCAGGGCCTTCTTGGTCTTCGACATGATCGTCCTTCGCTGAGGAATAGTCCGCAGAAGCTGGTACCGCTTCCACGGCGCGACCATGCGCAACCTATTGGGGCAGCATCACGACGTTCCAGAGCATTTCCGCGTTTCTCCGAATCGCGGAAATGCTCTAGGTCTTTGTTTTATCGCATTTTCTTCACGCGAACCGGTGTCCACTTCGCTTGAAAATGCTCAGTTCACCGCGCCGCCAGAATCTCCGCCACCTGCGGGATATCCTTGTCGCCGCGGCCGGAGAGGTTGACGACCATCAGATGGTCCTTCGGCTTCTTCGGGGCGAGCTCGGCGACGCGCGCCAGCGCATGCGCCGATTCCAGAGCCGGGATGATGCCTTCGAGCTTGGAGATCAGCTGGAAGGCCTCGAGCGCCTCCTCGTCCGTCGCCGAGAGATAGGTGGCGCGGCCGATATCGTGCAGCCAGGAGTGCTCCGGGCCGATGCCGGGATAATCGAGCCCGGCCGAGATCGAATGGGCGTCGTTGATCTGCCCGTCCTCGTTCATCAGGAGATAGGTGCGGTTGCCGTGCAGCACGCCGGGGCGCCCGCCGGTCAGCGACGCCGCGTGCAGGCCGGACGGAATGCCGTGGCCGGCAGCCTCGACGCCGTAGATCTCGACGCTCTTGTCGTCGAGGAAGGGGTGGAACAGCCCCATCGCATTGGAGCCGCCACCGATGCAGGCGACGAGCGAATCCGGCAGGCGGCCCTCAAGCTCCTGCATCTGCGCGCGCGTCTCGTTGCCGATGATGCACTGGAAATCGCGCACCATCGCCGGATAGGGATGCGGGCCGGCGACCGTGCCGATGCAGTAGAAGGTCGACGCGACATTGGTCACCCAGTCGCGCAGCGCCTCGTTCATCGCGTCCTTCAGCGTCTTGGTGCCGGATTCGACGGGAATGACGGTCGCGCCAAGCATCTGCATGCGGAAGACGTTCGGCGCCTGCCGGGCGACGTCGACCGCGCCCATATAGACGATGCATTCGAGGCCGTAGCGGGCGCAGAGGGTGGCGGTCGCGACGCCGTGCTGGCCGGCGCCGGTCTCGGCGATGATCCGCTTCTTGCCCATGCGCCGGGCGAGCAGGATCTGGCCGAGCACATTGTTCACCTTGTGCGAGCCGGTGTGGTTCAGCTCCTCGCGCTTCAGATAGACCTTGGCGCCGCCGAAATGCTCGGTGAGCCGCTCGGCGAGGTAGAGCGGTGAAGGCCGACCGACATAGTGCTTCAGGCCGCTCGCCATCTCGGCGTGATAGGCTGGGTCGGCCTTGGCGGCGTTGTAGGCCTGCTCCAGCTCGAGGATCAGCGGCATCAGCGTCTCGGCGACGAAGCGGCCGCCGAACTGGCCGAAGCGGCCGTTCTCGTCCGGGCCGTTGCGGAAGCTGTTCGGGGTGTGCGGCGCGTTCATGCCTGGCCTGCCTTCTTCAATTCTTGCGCCGCCAAACGGGCGGCCCTGACGAATTCCGCGATCTTCCGGGCATCCTTGACGCCGGGTGCGCTTTCGACCCCGGAGGAGACGTCGACGCCGGCCGGTCTCGCGATGCCGATAGCCTCCGCGACATTCGCCGGATCGAGCCCGCCCGATAGCATGAAGCGGAAAGCCGGGTCGAGGCTGGCGAGCAGGCCCCAGTCGAACGGCCGGCCGTGGCCGCCCGGGTAAGCGGCGTCCTTGGGCGGCTTGGCGTCGAGCAGGATGCAGTCGGCGACGCCGTGATAGAGCGCAACCTGGTCGAGATCGGCAGCACTGGCGACGCCGAGCGCCTTCATCACCGGCAGGCCGGTCGCGGCCTTGATCGCCGCGACCTGCTCCGGCGCCTCCTTACCGTGCAATTGCATCCAGTCCGGCCGGACGATCCGGGCGAGCTCGGCCGCCTGCTCCGGCGCATAGTCGACGACCAGCGCGACGATCTGCGTCCTACCGCGCGCCTGCTCGGCGAGCTCGGCTGCACGTTGCGGCGTGACATAGCGCGGGCTCTTCGGATGGAAATTGAGGCCGATCATCTCGGCACTCGCGGCGAGCGCCGCCTCCAGCGTCTCCGGAGTCGAGAGGCCGCAGATCTTGATGGGGAAGGCGTGGTCGCGTGTCATGCGGGCGCTCTAGCACATAGCCCTTCGCGCCGCACTCGTGACATGATGCCAGTCGAAAGCGGTAGCGCGGGGGCGAAAGCGGGCGACGAATGGGGCGGCGTTTCTTTGCAGGGCTGGCGGCGCTTCTGCTGATGGCCGGCCTCGTCGCGCTCGGCGTCTATCTGTGGAGCCAGCCCAGGACGCTGAAGCTCGCGGTCGGCCCGCTCGGCTCGGACGATGCCAGGCTCGCCGCCGCCCTGGTCCAGGGCCTGAGCCGCGAGAAGAAGCCGGTGCGCCTGCGGCTCGTCCTGACCGAAGGCTCGGCCGAGAGCGCGCGGGCGATCGACACCGGCAAGGTCGATCTCGCCATCGTTCGGCCCGACATCGCCCTGCCGGCCAAGGCCGACACCGCGCTGATCACCCGCCGTTCCTTCCCGTTCTTCATCGGCTCCAAGGATCTCGGCACCGACCGGATTTCCGGCCTGCGCGGCAAGCGTATCGGCGTGGTGCGGGCGCCGTCAGGCAATCTCAACCTCCTGAAACTCGTGCTCTCGCAATACGAGGTGAAGCCGGACGAGGTCACGATCGTCCCGCTTGGGCCGGAAGACGTCTCGGCTGCGATTGCCGAGAGCCATATCGACGTCCTCTTCGCCGTCAACGTGCTGAACGCCCGGGTCGTCACCGAAACGGGCTCGCGCCTGCACCGCGCCTTCGGGGAAGAGCCGACTATCATTCCGATCCGCGAGGCCGATGCGCTCGCTGCCCGCAACCGCGCCATCGAAAGCGGCGAGATCGTCCGCGGCGCGCTCGGCGGCGACCCGCCATTGCCGGCCGAGAACCTGCCGAGCATCTCGATCACCTCGCGCCTGATGGCGGCGCAATCGCTCGACGACGCCCGGGTCGGCGAACTCGTCGGCGCGATCCTGTCGCTGCGGGTCACGCTCGCCGCCGACCTGCCGGCGATCCAGGGTTTGGAGACGCCCGAGACCGACAAGGACGCGCCGCTCGCGGTGCATACCGGCGCCGCCGCCTTCATCGACGGCGAGCAAATGACCTTCTTCGAGCGCTATGGCGACTGGTTCTATCTCGGCGTGATGGCGCTCTCGCTGCTCGGCTCCGGTGCGGCTGGCCTGCTCGGCTATGACAGCTCGACCCGGCGCAAGCGCGCGATGGCGGATCTCAGCCGCCTCGTCGTCCTGCTCGGCGCGATGCGGACCGCGGCGGACGAGCCGGAACTGGCGGCGATGGAGCGCGAGGCCGACGCCATCCTCGCCTGCGTGCTGGCGAGTTATGCACGCGGGGACATCGATTCCGGCGGGATCGGCGCCTATCGCTTCGCCATGGACCAGCTCGGCCGCGCGGCGGCGGAACGGCGCATCGCGCTGTTGGACGCTGCCGCGGAGTGACCAGCTTTATTCCTGCCGCAAAGCCCGGTCATGCGGATGGCGCGGCCGCCCGACAGCTTCGAGACTCATCCATGACCTCCGCCTTCGCCTCGCTTGCCCTTGGGACGCTGCTGGCCCTCTCGGCTATCGTGCCGCTCCAGGCCCAGGCTCCCGAGAACTGGCCGCAGGTGAAATGCGAGCGCTGGCGCAGCGCCTATGACGAGGCGCTGAAGCGCATCGGCAGGAAGGGGCTGGGACCGGATTTCATCGCCGGAAACGAGGCATTCATCGCTTCCGGCTGCCAGAACCCGCCCGATGTCTGTCCGCGCAGCAGCGAAGAGCTCAATTTCGCCAATGTCATGGTGATGGCGGGCATGAACGCCGGGGTGTCCTCGACCTTCATGCCCTACGCCTGTCGGAAGTCGTGATCCGGCTCTAGAGCAGCGACATGTGCAAACCAGTGCCGGCGAGGACACCGTCGGCGACCGCGAGCGCGACGCTGTGCCGGGCGGTCGCGGCATCGCCTGCCGCATAGACGCCGGTGACGCTGGTCTGCTTCATGCCATCGACGCGCAGCAGCGGGCCGAACGGACCGTCGTCGAAGGCGCAGCCGAGCTCCCCCGCCAACGGGCTCGCAGGGCAGATGCCAGCGGCGACGAACAGCGCCTTCACCGGCGCCAGCCGGCCATCGTCGAGGCGCAGGCCCGCCATCGCGGTGCCGTCGCCCTCGGCCGCCACGATCCGGGCACGCTCGATCGCAACGCCGCGCCGCGCCAGCAGGGTCGTCGCCTCGGCATCCGGCTCGGCTTCGCCGTTGAGGAACAGCGTGACCTCGCCCCAATCGGAGACGAGCGCCGCCTTCAAGGCCGAGAAGGAGCCGCTCGCCAGCACGCCGAGCTTGCCGCCGCCGAGTTCATAGCCGTCACAATAGGGGCAATGCAGCACGCTCTTGCCCCAGCGCTCCCTGAAGCCGGGGATCGCGGGCAGTTCGTCGCGCACGCCGGTCGCTAGCAGCAGGCGTTTTGCCCGGTACTGTTCGCCGTCAATATCGGCGATGCTGAAACCATCCTCTTCGGCTTTTGCCTCGCCAGCCCTGGCATCGCGCCAGGCGACGGTCGGATAGGCGAGCAATTGCGCCTTCGCCTCGGCGACGATCGCCGCGGGCTCGCGCCCGTCCTGGCCGAGGAAACCGTGCGAATGGCTGGAGAAGCGGTTGCGCCGCTGGCCTTCGTCGATCACCAGGACTTGGCGGCGTGCCCGCGCCAGCTGCAGTCCAGCCGAAAGTCCGGCGAAGCTGCCGCCGACGATGATCGCGTCATAGGGCTTTGTGGTGCTTGGCATGGGTCTCTCTCCGTTCGTCGAAGCGGCGGCTGAAATCCGCCGCGAGATCGGACAGCCGCACCCGGTCGAAATGGCCGGCGAGCAGCGCCTCGGCCTCGGCGAAGGCTTCGCCAAGGGCCGCATTCACCGCCTGCTCGACCAGGCATTGCGGATTCTCGCTGCGATGGCCGAGCGCGATCAAAGCGGGTTCGCCGAGCGCGCGATGGACGTCGCCGAGCGTGATCGCGTCGAGCGCGCGCGCCAGCGTCCAGCCACCGCCATGGCCCTTCTCGGAATGCACCAGCCCGGTTTCGCGCAAGCCCGCCATAGTGCGGCGGATCACGACCGGGTTGGTGCCGAGACAGGCGGCGAGCTCTTCCGAGGTCATCGGTGCGCCGCGATCGGCCATGTGCAGCAGCACGTGCAAGGTGGCCGAGAGGCGGCTGTCCTGTTTCATGTAACTTGTAATGTTACATGATTGAACGCCTGTCAAGCGCTCGGCGAAGGGCGGGCATCGCCCGGTTTCGGTTGCCCAAACGGCCTCAAGCGTTTATGTGCAGCGCAACGAATTCCAGATTCACGCAACGCACAGGCTGCGCCGGCCGGGTTTTCCCTGCCGGCTCGCGGTCTTGAACCAAGGCCGCTTCCCGCATGTCCATGCGCAATATCGCCATCATCGCCCACGTCGACCACGGCAAGACCACGCTGGTCGACAAGCTGCTGCAGCAGTCCGGCGCCTTCCGCGAGAACCAGCGCGTCGCCGAGCGTGTGATGGATTCGAACGACCTTGAGAAGGAGCGCGGCATCACCATCCTGGCCAAGGCCACCTCGGTGGTCTGGAAGGACACGCGCATCAACATCGTCGACACCCCCGGCCACGCCGATTTCGGCGGCGAGGTCGAGCGCATCCTCAACATGGTCGACTCTGCGATCGTGCTGGTCGACGCGGCTGAGGGCCCGATGCCGCAGACCAAGTTCGTGGTCTCCAAGGCACTGAAGCTCGGCCTTCGCCCGATCGTCGCGATCAACAAGGTCGACAAGCCCGACGCCCGCGTCACCGAGGTGATCAACGAGGTCTTCGATCTTTTCGCCGCGCTCGATGCCACCGACGAGCAGCTCGATTTCCCGATCCTCTACGGTTCGGGCAAGCAGGGCTGGATGGCGCCCTCGCCGGAAGGTCCGCAGGACCAGGGCCTGGCGCCGATGTACGATTTGATCCTGAAGCATGTGCCGGAGCCGACCGTCGAGGACGGCCCGTTCCGCATGATCGGCACGCTGCTGGAAGCCAATCCTTATCTCGGCCGCATCATCACCGGCCGCGTCACCTCGGGCAGCGCCAAGCCGAACCAGACCGTCAAGGTGCTCTCCGGCGACGGCTCGACCGTCGAGACCGGCCGCATCACCAAGATCCTCGCCTTCCGCGGCCTCGAGCGCCAGCCGATCGAGGAAGCGATCGCCGGCGACATCGTCTCGATCGCGGGCCTGGTGAAGGGCACCGTCGCCGACACCTTCTGCGATCCGTCGGTCGAGACCCCGATCACCGCCCAGCCGATCGATCCGCCGACGGTGTCGATGACCTTCATGGTCAACGATTCCCCGCTGGCGGGCACCGAGGGCGACAAGGTCACCACCCGCGTCATCCGCGACCGCCTGTTCAAGGAGGCCGAGGGCAATGTCGCGCTGAAGATCGAGGAAGCCTCGGACAAGGACAGCTACATCGTCTCCGGCCGCGGCGAACTCCAGCTCGCCATCCTGATCGAGACCATGCGCCGCGAGGGCTTCGAACTCGGCGTCTCGCGTCCGCGCGTCGTGCTGAAGCGCGACGAGGCCGGCCAGCTGCTCGAGCCGATCGAAGAGGTCGTGATCGACGTCGACGAGGAGCATTCCGGCGTCGTCGTGCAGAAGATGTCGGAGCGCAAGGCCGACATGCTGGAGATGCGTCCCTCCGGCGGCAATCGCCTGCGTCTCGTCTTCCACGCCCCGACCCGCGGCCTGATCGGCTATCAGGGCGAGCTGCTCACTGACACGCGCGGCACCGCGATCATGAACCGCCTGTTCCACGATTATCTCCCCTACAAGGGCGAGATCGGCGGGCGCCGCAATGGCGTGCTGATCGCGATGGAGACCGGTGAGGCTGTGGCCTACGCGCTCTGGAACCTCGAGGATCGCGGCCCGATGATGATCGAGCCGGGCTGGAAGGTCTATCAGGGCATGATCGTCGGCGAGCACACCCGCGAGAACGATCTCGAAGTGAACGTGCTCAAGGGCAAGAAGCTCACCAATATCCGCACGACCTCGAAGGACGAGGCTGTCCGCCTCACCCCGCCGATCCGGATGACGCTGGAGCGCTCGCTCGCCTGGATCGACGACGACGAGCTGGTCGAAGTCACCCCGAAGTCGATCCGCCTGCGCAAGGGCATCCTCGACCCGAACGAGCGCAAGCGCTCGCAGAAGCAGAAGGCCGAGGTGGCCTGAGTTTGGCTACCGCCGACGCCCCGGTCGAGATCCTGCTGATCACCGGCCCGGCCGGGGTCGGCAAGTCGACCTTGTGCTGGGAGATGGGCGCGATGCTGGCTGAAGCCGGCGTCGCACATGTCGCGATCGAGAGCGACGAGCTCGACCGCGTCTTCCCGAAGCCCGGCGCGGAGGAACTCTCTCCGCTTGCACCCGGCGCCCGCGATGTCAGCCAGCTCAATCTCGCCGCGCTCTGGGGCACCTATCGCGCGCTCGGCCATACCCGCCTGATCATGTCCGGCGTGATGCTCCATGTCGGCTTCGACAAAAGCTGGATCCTCGCCGCGATCCCTGACGCGAAGATCATCGTCGTGCGCCTGCGCGCCGGTGACGAGGCTCTGCTCGCGCGTCTCGACCGGCGCGAAACCGGGGCGGGCCGCGACGCCCAGATCGAACGCTCCTTGCGCCAAGCGCGCCGGCTGGCGGGCGAGGCGACGGACGGTTTCGTCATCGTCGAAACCGATGGCCGCACACCGGCCGAACTAGCCGGCGAAGTCCTCGCCAAGGCGCACTGGCTGCCTGCGCTGGGCTGAGCCGCCCGGGCCGTTCGATCATCGCGGACCGGCTCTGCAGCACGCGCCATTGTCTCCCGCCGTCGGCTCTGCTCCCTTGCGCTCCACTATCAAGGGGAAGGATGTCACCATGCAGTTCCGCAATCTCGGCCGCTCCGGCCTGCGCGTCTCGCTCGTCGGCCTCGGCTGCAATAATTTCGGCGGCCGGATCGATCTGGAGGCGGCGCGCAAGGTCGTCGACGCCGCGATCGAGCACGGCATCACCCTGTTCGACACCGCCGACATCTACGGCAATCGCGGCGGCTCGGAGCTGGCGCTCGGCGAGCTGCTCGGGGCCCGCCGCAAGGACATCGTGCTCGCCAGCAAGTTCGGCATGAACATGGACGAGGAGGGCGTGAAGAAGGGCGGCTCGCGGCGCTACATCATCGAGGCGGTCGAGGCCTCGCTGAAGCGCATGAAGACCGACTGGATCGACCTCTACCAGATCCACCGCCCCGATCCACTGACCCCGATCGCCGAGACGCTGCGCGCGCTCGAAGACCTGATCCGCCAGGGCAAGGTCCGCTATATCGGCTGCTCGAACCTGCCGTCCTGGCAGGTCGCCGATGCGCATTGGACGGCCAGGACGCTCGGCATCGAGGGCTTCGCCTCGGCACAGGACGAGTACAGCCTGCTGGTTCGCGGCGCCGAGAAGGAGCTGATCCCTTCCCTCAGCCATTTCGGCATGGGTCTCCTGCCCTATTTCCCGCTCGCCAACGGCCTGCTCACCGGCAAGTACCAGCGGAATGCCCCGATGCCGGAAGGCGCGCGCATGACCCGCGAGGCGCAGCGCGCCGGCGAGGTGCTGACCGAGGCGAACTGGGGGAAGACCGAAAAGCTCGCTGCCTTCTGCGACGCGCGCGGGAAAACACTGCTCGAACTCGCCTTCTCCTGGCTCGCCGCCCAGCCGGTCGTCTCCAGCGTGATCGCCGGCGCGACCAAGCCCGAACAGGTCGCAGCCAACGTCAAGGCGGCGGACTGGGCGCTGACTGCGGAGGAACTCGCCGAGATCGACGCGATCACGCGCTGAAATCCGCCGCGAGAGCGCCTCAAAGGCGCCCAACGGCACAGCCAAAGCATTAACCTTGCCTCCCTGCCCGAGCGACGGGGCGGGGAGGCTGTTGTCAAATCCCTGCGCCTGGGGTTCCCTTGCGCAACCGCAGCCGAGACCGCTGACCTCGTGATCCGCATCGCCCATTTCCTGGCGTTCGCCCTTTCGTTGATCTCCCTGCCCGCAACGGCGCAGGACAAGCCTGCTGTTGCGCCGCAGCCGGAGCCGATGCGCATCATGCTGACCCGCAGCGCCGAGCCCTGCGAGCCCGATTGCCGCGAATGGCTCGCGGCCCAGGGCGCCATCACCAAGGACACGCCCGCCGAATTGCGTCGTGCCATAGGCGAATTGAACGGCCGGAAAGTGCCACTGCTGGTCTATTCGACGGGCGGCACGGTCGAAGCCGCGATCGCCATGGGCGAGCTCATTCGCAAGAGCAGCCTCGACATCGCCGTCGCTCGTACCGTGTTCACCCAGCGCGATCCCGCACTCGGCACCATCGACGAGCGCAGCCCGCTCTGCTCCTCGGCCTGCACGCTCCTGCTCGCCGGGGGGCAACGCCGGATCATCCCGGCGCAATCGCGGATCGGCGTGCACCAGCAGACCATCGTCGAGACCGAGACGACCACGGTGCGTGACTACAGGGTCGTGCGCGGACGCAGGGAACTGGTCGACGAGAGAACCGAGACGCGTACGGTCAAGCAGGAGCAGGCGACCGGCGAGATCGACGCCAAGATGCGGCGCTATCTCGACGCCATGGGGCTCGACCGCTCCTTCATCGAGGTGACGGTGTCGACGCCGGCCGACACGATGCGCTACCTCAAGCCCGACGAGATGCTGGCGACGACGATCGCGACGGAGATCGGCTCGGCCACGCTCGCCTTCTCGGGGCTGCGATCCTCCCAGGCGCCGGGACAGCCAGCGAACCTCAACGCAGCCCCGGTGCTTCCGGCGACATTGGTCGCGCCGTCGACGCCGGTCGGCTCGGTCGAGCTCGGCCCGCATCGTGGCGGCACCTTGCGGCTGGCGCTGTCAGTGGGAGAAGGTCGCTACCAGCAGACGGCAGCCTTGCAGTTTCAGCTCTTCGTCGGGCAGGCCTCGCTTCCGACTCGGTTGCGGACGGTCACGATAACCTTGCCCGGGAGCCCGCTGATCGTCGCCTCGAACGAGGATGGCTCCGTTCCGGAAGGGCCCATGACAGCGGAAATCCAGCGCGAGTTCCTGTGCCGGCTGACGGACCGTACTTCTGTCTTCCTGCGTGTCGACCCGCCGGCCGAGGACAGCAACGCGGCCAGCTGGCAGCGCACCGGAACCGCCGCCGAGGTGCTGCGCCTGCCGGCCCTGCGCACCGCGCTCTGCCGTTAGGATCGCGCCGATCCGCCTGATGTTCAGCCGCAAGCCGGCGACGTGAAATCCCATCCGGAACCAATCGCTTTCCGGCAGACGAAATCGATTACATGCACGTCTCGCGTGCAATCCGCTCTGCCCTCAATGTGTGCTTGACGGGCGCGAGCCGATACGCTCACCTGCCCTCCAATCCGACGCGCCGCACGAAAGCGCGCGGTCGCAAACGAGGGAGAAACGCCGTGTTGAGACGCCATTTTCTCGCCGCGAGCTTGGCGCTTGCGGCCTTCGGCAGCACATTCCCCGCTTTCGCACAAAGCAAGGGCCCGGTGATCGGGGTCAGCTGGTCGAACTTCCAGGAGGAGCGCTGGAAGACCGACGAGGCGGCGATCAAGGCGGCGATCGAGAAGGTCGGAGGCACCTATCTCTCGGCCGACGCGCAATCCTCGCCCGCCAAGCAGCTCACCGATGTCGAGAGCCTGATCGCGCGCGGCGCCAAGGCGATCATCGTATTGGCGCAGGATGCGCAGGCGATCCGCCCGGCCGTGCAGAAGGCGGTCGACGAGGGCATCGCCGTCGTCGGCTATGACCGCCTGATCGAGATCCCGCAGGCCTTCTACCTGACCTTCGACAATGTCGAGGTCGGCCGGATGATGGCGCGCGAGATCGTCAAGGCCAAGCCGGAAGGCAATTACGTCTTCATCAAGGGCTCGAGCGCCGATCCCAACGCCAACTTCCTGTTCCAGGGCTCGATCGAAGTGCTGAAACCGGCGATCGACGGCGGCAAGATCAAGAATGTCGGCGAGGCCTATACCGATGGCTGGCTGCCCGCCAACGCCCAGCGCAACATGGAGCAGATGCTGACGCGCAACGCCAACAAGGTCGACGCTGTCGTCGCCGCCAATGACGGTACGGCCGGCGGCGCCATCGCCGCCATGGCGGCGCAGGGCCTCGCCGGTTCCGTGCCAGTCTCCGGCCAGGACGCTGACCGCGCCGCGCTCAACCGCGTCGCGCTCGGCACCCAGACGGTGACGATCTGGAAGGATGCGCGCGAGCTCGGGCGCAATGCTGCCGAGATCGCGATCAAGCTTGCCGGTGGCGCCAAGCTGACCGAGGTCGCCGGTGCGACCGCCTGGGACCAGGGACCTAGCAAGGCCAAGATGACCGCGCTCTTCCTGAAGCCGGTGCCGGTGACCAAGGACAATCTCGGCGTCGTGATCGAGGCCGGCTGGACCCCGAAGGCTGCCGTCTGCCAGGGCGTCGCCGCCGGCAAGGTCAAGGCCTGTGACTGAGGCTGCTCCCGCGCCGGCAGCGCCGTCGCAGGACGCGAAGACCTTCGCCGATCATCTGCGCGCCATCGAGTTCGACGCGCGGATGGTCGGCATGATCGCCGCGCTGGCGGTGATCTGGCTCGGCTTCAACTGGCTCTCGGGCGGCGCCTTCCTGACGCCGCGCAACCTCTGGAACCTCTCGGTCCAGACCGCCTCGATCGCGGTGATGGCCTGCGGCATGGTGCTGGTCATCGTCACCCGCAACATCGACCTCTCGGTCGGCTCCATGCTCGGCTTCGTCGGCATGGTCACCGGCCTCATCCAGGCGCGATTGCTGCCCGAACTGCTCGGCTTCGAGCACCCGGCAACCTGGCTGCTCTCGATCCTCGCCGCCATCGCGCTCGGTGGGCTGATCGGCCTGTTCCAAGGCGCGCTGATCGCCTATCTCGCCATCCCCTCCTTCATCGTCACGCTCGGCGGCCTCCTGGTCTGGCGCGGCGGTGCCTGGTGGGTGACGCAAGGCCAGACGATCGCGCCGATGGATTCGCGCTTCCGCCCCCTCGGTGGCGGTATCGAAGGCGCGATCGGCACCTCCGCCTCCTGGGCGATCGGCCTCGGCATCTGCGCCCTGATCGTCGGAGGCGTCGCCTTCGCCCGGAGCCGGCGCAAGCGCTACGGCTTTGCCCTGCGCCCACTCTGGGCCGAGATCGTGCTGGCTGCGCTCGCCTGCGGCACGGTGCTTGGCGCGGTGATGATCGCCAACGCCTATGCCTTGCCAGCCGGGATCGCCCGCCGCCTGACTGAGGCGAAGGGCGGCGTCTGGCCGGAGGGCGGGCTCACCATCGGCCATGGCCTCGCCGTGCCGGTGCTGCTGGCGCTCGCGGTCGGCGTCGCCGTGAGCTTCCTGGCGCGGCGCCTGCGCTTCGGCCGCTATGTCTTCTCGATCGGCGGCAATCCCGAGGCCGCCCAGCTCTCCGGCGTCAACACGCGAAAAGTGCTGATGCTGGTCTATGGGCTGATGGGCGTGCTGGTCGGCATCGCGGCCTGTATCTCCACCGCCCGCCTCAATGCGGCGACCAACTCGGCCGGCCAGCTCGACGAGCTCTATGTCATCGCCGCGGCGGTGATCGGCGGCACCTCGCTTGCCGGCGGCGTCGGCACGATCGCCGGTGCGATGCTGGGGGCGCTGGTAATGCAGTCGCTGCAGTCCGGCATGGTGCTGATCGGCGTCGATACGCCCTTGCAGAACATCGTGGTCGGCATCGTGCTCGTCCTCGCCGTCTGGCTCGACGGGCTCTATCGCAAGCGGCTGGGTTAGCGGGATGAGCGCGGCAAACTCCCCTGTCATTCCGGGTCGCCGCGCAGCGGTGAACCCGGAACCCACGACCCGGCGAGCGCGATCGACGGGGTGGTATTTGAGGGTTCGCCCGGTCGTGGGTTCCGGGTTCTCGCTTCGCAAGCCCCGGAATGACAGGGGAGGAGCCTGCCTATGGACATGACCACGCCCCTCGTCGAGATGCGCGAGATCTCGATCGCCTTTGGCGGCATCAAGGCGGTCGATCATGCCAGCGTCGACCTCCATGCCGGCGAGGTCGTCGGGCTGCTCGGCCATAACGGCGCCGGCAAGTCGACACTGATCAAGATCCTGTCGGGAGCCTATCGCGCCGATGCCGGCGAGATCAGGATCGCCGGCGAGCCGGTCGCGATCTCCTCGCCGCGCGACGCCAAGCGCCACGGCATCGAGACGATCTACCAGACGCTCGCTCTCGCCGACAATGTCGACGCTGCCGCCAACATCTTCCTCGGCCGCGAGCTGCTGACCTCATGGGGCACGCTCGACGACAGCGCCATGGAAGCCGAGACCCGCCAGGTGATGGGCCGGCTCAACCCGCATTTCCGCCGCTTCAAGGAACCGGTGAAGGCGCTTTCCGGCGGCCAGCGCCAGTCGGTCGCGATCGCCCGCGCGATCTATTTCAACGCCCGCGTCCTGATCATGGACGAGCCGACGGCGGCGCTCGGGCCGGCCGAGACCAAGCAGGTCGCCGATCTCATCCTGGAGCTGAAGAGGCAAGGCATCGGCATCTTCCTGATCAGCCACGACCTGCATGATGTCTTCGATCTCGCCGACCGCGTCAGCGTAATGAAGAACGGCAAGGTGGTCGGCACCGCTCCTGTCCGCGACGTCACGCAGGACGAGGTGCTGGGGATGATCATCTCGGGCAAATGCCCGCCCGGCGCGGTTGCCGGGCCGGGCGCTCTGCGGAGCTAGCAAGAGGGGACGGAGCGCTTCTCAGCGCAAACCGTCCTCGCCCTTGGCCTCGGCATGGGTGAGCCCGCCGACGCGCGGCAGCGGCCGGCCGCCGCTGGTCAGGGCGACCGCTACGACGATCTCGCCAGCGCGCGGCGCGTCGGGAATGCGGACCTCCATGCCGTCGAAATGGCTGCGGACATAGGCCGCCGCCTTGTGGCCGAGCGGCACGTCGAGGACGACGCCGAGCGAGCCGCGCTTCTTCGAGGACGGGATCAGCGCCGGCGCCTTGCCCAGGAGCTTGCGCAGCGGGGCGCCGAGCTTGGGATGTAGGATCGCGGCGGCGTGCTCCAGCTCGCCATCTTCGCCCACGGCCGCAGCCTTGCCATAGCCCTGGACCGCCTCGCCCTCGATGCCGAGCGCCGCCAGTGCATGGCGGCCGAGCAGGTCGCCGAGCTGCTCGCCGATATCGATCAGCTCGGAGAGGTCATCCTGATATTTGCCGGCGAAGGGATTGGCGATCACGGCGACCGCCGCAGCGCGCTTGATCGGCGGCGAGACCGGCCGGCCGAGCTCGCTATGGGTCTCGTCGAGGATGGTGACGATCTTGCGAATCCTCGCTTTCATCGCAGGCCGTCCTCGCCCTTGATCTCGCTCGCTTTGAGACCGCCGACGCGGGCGTGGATGCGCGGTCCGGTCGTCATCACCAGCGCAAACAGCAATTCGTCGGCCTTGGGCGCGTCGGTGATGCCGATCTCGAAGGAATCGAAATGGCTGCGGACATAGGATGCGTTGACATGGGTGACGGGGATGTCGAGGCGTGTGCCGGGGCCGCCGACCTTCTTGGTCGAGGGCACGATCGCCTTGGCATCCCCGAGCAGTTCGCGCATGGCATAGCCGCCCGGAACATGCCAGAGCGCGCCGTGCTCCAATTCGCCGGCCGCACCGACGATGGCGCCCTTGCCATAACCCTGGATCGCCTTGGCGTCGCCGCCCATCGCCGCAAGCAGGCGTTGCGCCATGGCGAGGCCGAAGGGCTTGAGATCATCCATGAAGTCCTGGATGTCCTCGACATAGCGGCCGGCATAGGGGTTGGCGATCACCGCCAGCGCCGCGCCGCGCTTGAGCGGCACCGCGGCGGCCGGGCCGCCCTCGTGATGGATCTCCTCGACGGTCACGGCGTATTTTCGGACGGCGATCTCAGGCACGGGCAAGTCTCCTCTCGAGTTCTTCTTGAACGATCATAGGGCTGGCGAGCGTGCGGCTCACGCCCTGAAGATGCATGGCGGCCGAGACGATCAGGCCTGCCTGACGCAGGCGCTCAGCCTCGGCGAGGCCGGCGGCGAGCGCGGTCTCGATCTCGCCCGTGGCCAGCGGGCCGACATCGCGGATCACCAGCCGCTCGCCGAGATCGCTGTCGCTCTGGATGGAGCTGGCCGGCATGCGCTCGACCGCAGGATGGCCGGGCAGGTCGATCGCATTGGCGATCACGGTCGCGGCTGCGTCGGCCATGGCAGCGGTGGGCGCGAGCACAGTCACCGCCTCGGCGATCCCCAACGAGAAGCTGCGGCCGGGATAGCCCGAGGTCGCGATGCCGGCGACGCCGTCCTCCGCCCGGATCGTCGCGGTGGCGAAGAACTCCGGCCGGTCGGGACGCTTCACCAGGCCGATACGGAACTGCTCGCCGGGAGTAAGATGAAGGGCGATGTCGCCGCCATTGTTGACATAGGCGCGCTGCAACGGCGCGGCCTGGCACATCGCGCCAAGGATCTCCTGCGCGACCGAGCCGGCGACGGCGGCCATGGGCGTGATGAAGCTGCTTTCGGCAAAGGGGCTGACCGCGGCGTGCATACGGCGCGCGACCGGGCCGAGCGGCAACGGGCTCGTCCGGCTCACTGCGGTGCGGAGTAGCTGCAACTCGTCGCAGAGCTCGGCGAGCAGGCCGTCGAAGCGGAGAACCGCCGCCTCATGCGCGGCCTTGACCGCGCTCTGCTCGCCCACGGCTTCGATGA
>JAESGH010000347.1_pt1 | contig 42253 bp, 38 predicted proteins | sample 9269641 | NCBI WGS metagenome assembly JAESGH01 (sample SAMN14515345, study PRJNA621665) | algae metagenome | isolation source: Phormidium tanganyikae FI6-MK23 and co-occurring heterotrophs from granitic... | place: USA: Fort Irwin, California | collected 1998-05-24
GGCGCTTGCGGAGGCGCTCTCAGGCTTCCTCTCCGGTCCGGCGCTGGCCGACCCCGCCTTCGCCGCGCAGGTGCTGCGCCTGCCGGCCCCGGCCGACATCGCCCGCGAGATTGCCCGCGATGTCGACCCGGATACTGTTCACGGCGCCCATCGCCGGCTCTCCGCCGCAATCGGCGCGGCGCTCACAGGCCAGCTCATCGGCCTGCGCGACAGCCTCACCGAACGCGGCCCCTATTCGCCAGCCGCCGCATCTGCGGGGCGGCGCGCGCTGCGCAACGAAGCGCTTGGCCTGATTGCGCTAGGCGCTCCCACGGAGGGCGCACGGCTGGCACTGGCGCAGTTCGCCGAGGCCGACAACCTGACCGACCGGCTGGCGGCGCTGGCGGCGATGACGCTGATCCCGGGCCCGGAGCGCGAGGATCTGATCGCCCGCTTCGGCGAGCTCTATGCCCGCGAACCGCTGGTGCTCGACAAATGGCTGATGGCGCAGGCGCTGATCGCGGAGGACGGCACGCTCGCCCGGGTCAAGGCGCTGATGAACCATCCCGCCTTCTCGCTGGGCAATCCGAACCGCGTGCGCGGCCTGATCGGCGGCTTCGCGGCGAACCTGACCCAGTTCAACCGGGCCGATGGCGAGGGCTACGGCTTCGTCGCCGACATCGTCATCGCGCTCGACCGGACCAACCCGCAGGTCGCCTCGCGCCTGCTCGGTTCATTCAAGAGCTGGCGCATGCTGGAGGCGGGCCGCCGGGCCAAGGCGGAGGCGGCGCTGCGCATGGTCGGGTCGACGCCGAACCTGTCGCGCGACGTGGCCGATATCGCGGCACGCTCGCTCGGGTGATCGGCAGCAAGCGAAGCGCCCCTCTCTCTCCCCACCGGGGGTTGGAGGGGCCGGCTTTTCGGGCCCGCGGGGCGGTCGGCAACACCCCGTTTCGTACCCCGAGAATCGCACGTTAACCGGCTGCGCCGCCAAAGGTTAACGAAGTCCTGCGCGCGCAAGATTCAACCGATTCGAGACCACAACCAGGGCGCGCAAAAGCACTGTCAGGACGAAGTTTCCGCTAGACAAAGCGAGGCCTGCGGATTCAACTGACTGTGATTCGGGGATGCGGCACGTCTCTCGATCTTACTGTCGGTACATCGCTTCCGAAGGGGGACGGGCATGACGCGTGCAGACGCGGCTTGCGCACACGTGCGCGCAAATTCGGTGCTCGGCGTAGCACGATCCTTGACCCATCCGCTTTACCAGCGCTTCGAGAAGCTGGAGCCCGCGTTCCGGAAAGTCATTCCGGCTCTCGTTGCAGGCTTCGTCCTCCTCCTGGCGCTCGGCGCTTACGTCCAGACCAGCGCATTGCGAGACGATGCGCTCGACGACGCGGCAATCGACCTGGAAGCGCTCGCCGCGTTGCTTGTCCGCGAACTCGATCTAACCTCCAAGGACGACAAGCGCCCGGAGAGCGCCCTCACCGCCCTGACCACCAAGCACATCGCCGGCCGCGGTCGCGTGGTCTATGTCAGCGACGCTGGCGGCCGCGTGATCGCCGGCGAACCGACGGTCGGCGCGAGCGAGCGCAGCCTGATCGATGTGCTCGGCCCCGGGCAGGCTCTGACCGTCTTCGCTGACCGCGCCGGCGTGATGCCGATCACCCTTCCGGGCGGGATCGAGGCGCTCGCCGCCGTGCGCAATCTCGCCGCGCCGCTCGGCCAGGTCGCCGTGCTGCATCCGGTCAAGCGCGCGCTGTCGACTTGGGAGGAGCGTCGGCGCTCCATCCTCGTGCTGTTCGGCTCGGCCGCGATCGTGCTCGCCGGCATCACCGCCGCCTTCGTGCTGCAATCCCGGCGGGCCCGCGCCGCCGATGAGGATTGCGACTGCGTGCGCGACCGCATCGACACGGCGCTGAGCCGCGGCCATTGCGGCCTGTGGGACTGGGACCTGGCTAGGGGCCGGATGTACTGGTCGGATTCGATGTATGCGATGCTCGGCTATGACCGCGCCGGCGAGTATATGTCCTTCGGCGAGGTCAACGCCTTCATCCATCCCGACGATGCCGATCTCTACGGCCTGGCCGATGCGGTCAGCCGCGGCGAGACCAATCATCTCGACCAGGAATTCCGGGTTCGCAACGCCTCTGGCGAATGGGTCTGGCTCAAGGCGCGGGCCGAGCTGGTCACCGACCGTCGCACCGGCTCGCAGCACCTCGTCGGCATCGTCGTCGACATCTCCGAGCAGCGCCGCATGGCCGCCCGCACCGCCACCGCCGACGCCCGGCTGCGCGACGCGGTCGAGGCGATCTCGGAAGCCTTCGTGCTCTGGGACGCCGACCAGAAGCTCGTGCTCTGCAATGCCAAGTACCAGCAGCTGCACAAGCTCTCGCCCGAGCTGGTCAAGACCGGCACTCCTTACGAGCAGATCATGAGCCACAGCGCCCAGCCGAGCATCGACCGCGAGCCGGTCCGCAGCTCGCGCGCAGCTTCGGGCAGCCACTCCTACGAGGCGAAGCTGTCGGATGGCCGCTGGCTGCAGATCAACGGCCGCCGCACCAAGGATGGCGGTTCGGTCTCGGTCGGCACCGACATCACCATGCTGAAGCAGCAGGAGGAGCGCCTGACCCGCTCCGAGCACGAACTGCTCAAGAACGTCACCGACCTGAAGTCCTCGCGTCAGAAGCTCGAGGCGCAAGCCCAACAGCTCGCCGAGCTCGCCGAGCTCTATCTCGAACAGAAGGCCTCGGCCGAGAGCGCCAACCGCGCCAAGTCGGAATTCCTCGCCAATATGAGCCATGAGCTGCGCACGCCGCTCAACGCCATCCTCGGCTTCTCGGAGATCATGGATGACGGGCTGTTCGGCCCGCTCGGCTCGGAGCGTTATGTCGAGTATGTCCGCGACATCCGCTCCAGTGGCGGCTACCTGCTCGCGGTGATCAACGACATCCTGAACATGGCCCGGATCGAGGCCGGCAAGCTCGAGCTCGAAAAGACCGATGTCGCGCTCGATCTCGTGGTCGGCGAAGCGATCAGCTGCCATCGCGAAGAGATCACACGCAAGCGGCTCTCTCTCACCAGCGATATCGGCAGCGGCCTGCGCCTGGAAGCCGATGCGCACGCCCTCTTCCAGATCGTCGGCAATCTCGTCGACAACGCCGTCAAGTTCACCCCCGAGGGCGGCAGGATCGCGGTCCGCGTCAAGCCGGCGCCCGACGCGCTCAACCTCTATGTCGAGGACAGCGGCATCGGCATCCCACGGGAGAAGCTCGGCCGCATCGGGCGCCCGTTCGAGCAGGTCGAGAGCGATCTGATCCGCAGCCATGGCGGCTCCGGCCTCGGCCTCGCCATCGCCCGCTCGCTGGCAGAGCTGCATGGCGGCTCGCTGCGGATCCGCTCGATCATCGGCTCGGGCACGATCGTGATGGTCCACCTGCCGCTGAAGAGCCTGGCCGGCTCCGAGCTGGAGCGGGCGGCCTGAGCGAAGCGCGCGGGGCTCACCCCTTCTGCGCCGCGCCCAGGATCTGCTTGAACAGGCCGCGCACCATCGCCCGCCGCTCGTCGAGCTCGGCCTTCAACACTTTCGCATCCGGCAAGCCGACAGCAGTCGCGATCCGGCGCAGGACGCGCTCCGGCACCGCCTTAGCATCGAAATCCTCTTCCACCGCGAAGCGCTGCCAGAGCTGGACGTCGCCGATGAAGCGGGCTGCGGCGGCCAGCCGCTCGGCCTCCCCGGCAGCGATGACGCCGGTGTCGCGCGCAGCCGCAAAGACACCGGAGGTGGTGCGGGCGAGAAGCTGCGGATGGTCATGGCCGTGAGCGAGCACCAGGAACTGCGCCAGGAAGTCGAGATCGGTCAGCCCACCGGCAGCGAGCTTGAGATCCCAGGCGTCGCCCTCGCCCTTCTCCTTGGCGATCAGCGCCCGCATCTCGGCGACAGCCGCCGCGACCTTGGCTGGCTCGCGCCTGCGCAGCAGGATCTCACGGATCGCGGCCTCGACCTTCGCCTTGAGATCGGAATCGCCGGCGACGACGCGGGCACGGGTGAGCGCCATTTCCTCCCAGATCTCAGCCTCGCCTTGGTGATAGGCCGTGAAGCCGCCGAATTGCGTCGCCGCCGGGCTCTTGTTGCCGGCTGGCCGCAAACGCAGGTCGACCTGATAGAGCGTGCCACGCCTTGTCGGTACGGTCAGCGCCGCGACCAGCCGTTGGGTGAAGCGGACATGCCAGGTCACCGGATCGAGCGGGCGCCTGCCGTCGCTGGCCTCGGCCTCCTCCGGCCGCTCATAGAGCAGCATCAGGTCGAGATCGGATGAGGGGGTGAGTTCGCCGGCGCCGAGGCGACCCATGCCGAGCACGACGGCTTCCGCACCAGCGACGAGGCCATGATCGGCTGCGAATGCCGCGCGGGTATCCTCGAAAGCGACGCGGATGGAAGCCTGCGCCACAGCGGCATAACCTTGAGCAGCCTGCTCGGCATTGATCACGCCGGAGAGCAGCCGGGCGCCAACCAGGAAGTTCTCCTGCCGGGCGGCGTCGCGCATGCGGTCGAGCCCATCCTCGACGCTGGGCGGCGGCGTGCCGACCATGGCGCGCACGCGCTGCGCCACGCGCTCGGCATCGTGGCGCGGGGCGCTGAAGGCCGGGTCGATCACCGCGTCGAGCACATGCGGATAGAGCGCCGCGACCTTGGCGAGGCGCGGCGCGCTGCCGAGGATTTCGGCGAAGAGCTGCAGCAGCGCATCATGCGAGCGCAGCAAGGTCAGGAGCTCGACCGCCGCGGGCATACGTACGAAGGCGTTGTCGAGATGGGCGAGCGCACCGTCGGGATCGGTGGTACGCCCAAGCGCGACCAAAAGCGCCGGCGTCAATTCGGTCAGCACCTCGCGGGCGCGGGCGCTGGTGACGGCGGCGCGGCGGCCGAAATGCCAGCCGCGAACCGTCTCGGCTGCAGTCGCCGGCTGGCGGAAGCCGAGCTTGCTGAGGGTCGCCAGCGTCTCGGGATCATTTTCCGTACCGGTGAAGGAGAGCGAGCCGGCCTCGCTGGCGAGGCTGGGGGCATCCTCGAACAGCAAAGCGTAGTGGCCCTCGACGCGCCTGGCATGCGCCTCCAGGTCCTTGCCGAAGGCCTTGGCGGACGGGTAGCCACAGAAGCGGGCGAAGGCGTCAAGATCGGCAGCGTCGGTCGGCAGGGTCTGTGTCTGTTCGTCATGGCGCATCTGCAGCCGATGCTCGATCGTCCGCAGCCAGCAATAGGATTCGGTCAGCTCGTCGCGCGCTTCGGGGCTGATCCAGTTCTCCCTCGTCAGCTCGGCCAGCATCTCGAGCGTCCGCGGCCCGCGCAGCGCCGGGCGCCTGCCGCCGAAGACGAGCTGCTGGGTCTGGACGAAGAACTCGATCTCGCGGATGCCGCCGCGGCCGAGCTTGACGTTGTGGCCGGGCAGGCTGAGCGTCTCGAAACCCTTCACCGACTGGATCTGGCGCTTCATCGCATGGATGTCGGCGATGGCGGCAAAATCAAAGTACTTGCGCCAGATGAAGGGGGCGAGGTCGGCGATGAAGCGGCGGCCGAGCTCGATATCGCCGGCCACCGGGCGCGCCTTGATCATGGCGGCGCGTTCCCAGTTCTGGCCGACCGTCTCGTAATAGGCGTAGGCGGTCGGCAGGGCGACGGCGACATGGGTCGAGCCGGGATCGGGCCGCAGGCGCAGGTCGACGCGGAAGACGTAGCCGTCGGGCGTCCGCTCCTGGATGATACGCGCGATCTGCTGGGTCAGCTTGACGAAGAAGCTGGTGGGCTCGCCGACGCCAGCCGCCTCGGCCATCTCCGGATCGAAGAAGACGACGATGTCGATGTCGGAGGAATAGTTCAGCTCGCCGGCACCGTGTTTGCCGAGGGCCAGCACGACGAGGCCCGAGCCCTTGCCGGGCTCATTGGCGTCGGGAAGTTCGATCCGGCCGAGGCCGGCAGCGTGATGCAGCACGTGCTCGCTGGCGAGCTTCACCGCCATGTCCGCGGTCGCACTGAGGGCGGCGGTCACCGTCTCGACCGGCCAGACGCCGCCGATATCGGCGAGCGCGATCAGGAGCGCCATCGCCTGGCGAAAGCGGCGCAATTCGCGCATCAGGTCGGCAGTCGCCGTCTCCGGCGTGGCGAAGGCGGCGATGCCAGCAAGGAGTGCATCGCGGCGCTCGCCGGGGTCGGTGGTCAGCGAGGCGAGGAGCCCCTCCGGATCGCGCCGCATGATCTGGGTCAGGAAAGGCGAATGAGCGAGAATGCCTGCGACGAGCGCGGCCGAAGCCTGATGGCCGGCAAGGTGTGCAACGAGCCGCTCACCAGCCTCGGCATCGAACAGGCGCTCGATCAGCTCCTCGCGCCAGAGCGTCTCGATCTTGCTGCGCGCCGGCAGCACGGGCGCCGCCTTCAGGCGTTCGTATAACGGCTCGCCCACCCTGACCTCCGCGTCGACCGGCTGAGCGAGCCTTAGCCCTTCATCAAGCCGACTGGAACCCTGCCCCGTCCGGCTGCGATGTCGAGCCTTGAGGCGCTTCGGGAAGCGGCCTGTCCACAGGAGGCGCAGCAGGCAACGACATCACGACGTCGAGCCCCGGCGCATTGTCTGCGAGGCGGATCGCGCCGCCATGCAGATGCGCGACCGCGGAAGCCAAGGCGAGCCCCAGCCCGAAGCCGGGCTTGCTGCGGCTCTGGTCGAGGCGGACGAAGCGCTCCAGCACGCGGCCGCGATCGGCCTCGGGAATGCCGGCGCCATGGTCGGCGACACCGAGCTCGATCAACTCGCCGACGCGGCGCGCCGTCACCGCGACGGTTGCCGGCGCATCGCCCTCCGGCTTGCCGTATTTCAGCGCGTTGTCGATCAGATTGGCCAGCGCCTGGCCGATCAGCTCGCGGTTGCCGGTCAGCGAAAGGCCCGGCTCGACCGAGGCGGACAAGGTGAGACCTGCCTCCTCCGCCAGCGGTTCATAGAGTTCGGAGAGGCCATCGACGATCTCGGCAAGGTCGAGCGGGCCCATGCTGTCGGTGATCTGGCGGGTCTCCAGCCGGGCGATCATCAGGAGGGCATTGAAGACGCGGATCAGCCCGTCGGCCTCGTCAATCGCGCCGTCGAGCGCCGCCCGCAACTGCTCGGGTGATTGCGCCGTCCGCAGCGCCTCCTCTGCGCGGTTGCGCAGGCGGGTCAGCGGCGTCTTCAGGTCATGGGCGACATTGTCGGTGACCTGCTGCATGCCGCTCATCAGTTCGCCGATGCGATCGAGCATGGCGTTGAGGTTTCCGGCCAGCCGATCGAGCTCGTCACCGGTGCCGGCGATGGCGAGCCGGCCCTTGAGGTCGCCCGCCATGATCGAGCGAGCGGTATCGTTCATGCCGTCGATGCGCTTCAGCACGCGCCGCGCCACGAACCAGCCGGCGAAGCAACCGAGCACGACGACGAGCAGCATCGACCAGGCGGCGGCGCGCTTGATCACGACGCGCAGGCGCTCGCGCTCCTCGACATCGCGCCCGACCAGCAGGCGAAAGCCCGCGGGCAGCATGAAGACGCGGACGATCGCGTGGTTGGTCTGGTCGAGCGCCTCGGACGAGCGGGCGTACTCGATCTCGCTCTCGCCCTGGCGGTCGAGCGTGCCCGGCGGCAGCGCCTCGATATTGCCGGCGATGCGCTCGCCCAGCGGCGTGGTGACGAGGTAGAGCGAGGCGCCCGGCCCGCGCGAGCGCCGCTCGATGACCTGCACGAGCCGCCTGATGCCGCCGAGGCGCTGCTGCTCGGCAAGGCCCTGAATCTCGGCGTCGATGGTCGAGCGGAACTGGTCGTCGAGCAGGTTCTTGGCGTTCCAGGCGACATAGCCCAGCACGAAGATCGCAAAGGCCGCGAAGACGACGAGATAGATCGCCGTCAACTTGAAGGCGGTCGTGCGGACGAGTTGCGGCAGGAAGCGCAGGCGGCCAGCGGGCGGCACTTCAGTTGCCCCGCGGTCAGCGAGCTGTGTCACGGACCATGTATCCCGCGCCGCGGATGGTGTGGATCATCGGATGCTCGAAGCCCTTGTCGACCTTGGAGCGCAGACGCGAAACATGCACGTCGATGACGTTGGTCTGCGGGTCGAAATGATAGTCCCAGACGTTCTCGAGCAGCATGGTGCGGGTCACGACCTGTCCGGCATGCTTCATCAGATATTCGAGCAGGCGAAACTCGCGCGGCTGCAGCACGATCTCCTCGCCGGCGCGGGTGACGCGGTGCGCCAGCCGGTCGAGCAGGAGATCGCCGACGCGATAGGTGGTCGGCTCGGAGGTCGGCGCGCCGCGGCGGCGCGAGAGCACCTCGACGCGGGCGAGCAATTCGGAGAAGGCATAGGGCTTGGGGAGGTAGTCGTCGCCGCCGGCGCGCAGGCCCTTCACCCGGTCGTCGACCTGTGCGAGCGCCGAGAGGATCAGCGCCGGCACCGTCTCGCCCTGCTCGCGCAGGGAGCGGATCACCGAGAGCCCGTCCATGCGCGGCAGCATGCGGTCGACCACGAGCACGTCGTAGCCGCCGCCCTGCGCCATGGCGTAGCCCTCAAGGCCATCGGGAGCGTGGTCGGCGACATGGCCGGCCTCGCGAAAGGCTTTCACCAGATAGGCTGCCGCCTCGGCATCGTCTTCAACGATCAGGAGTCGCATGACGGCACGCTACCTCATCAAAACGAAAAGCGGCAGGTCGGAGGTGACGATCCGACCTGCCGCCGAGACGGTTGGCATTCCCGGCAGGGGGCGACGTGACAGCCGGGAGGTACCATCCGCCCCGGAACACGCTCTCGCAGATCAACTGACGCTACGCGCGAGAGCATGCTCCAACTTGGGGTAGGTCCCCGGTCAGGCCGCCGGCTGGCGGCCGACCTCGAACGAGATCTCGCGCTCCTTGCCGTCGCGCCAGATGGTCAGGCTCGTCTTGGCGCCAGGCGCGAAGGTAGCGATCTTGCGAGAGAGAGCGCGGGCATCGGCGATCTTCTCGCCGTTCACGGCGATGATCGTGTCGCCGCGCTTCAGACCAGCCTTGGCGGCGGGACCACCGGCCTGCGCCGAGGCGATCAGTGCCCCCTTGGCGTCCTTCAGGCCAATTGCATCGGCAACCTCGGCAGTGACCGGCTGAATCTGCACGCCGATGAAGCCGCGCGCCACCGTGCCGTCCTTCTTGAGCGACTCGATCACATTGGTAACGGTCGTCGCCGGGATCGCGAAGGCGATGCCGACATTGCCGCCGGACGGCGAGAAGATCGCGGTGTTGACGCCGACGACCTCGCCCTTGAGGTTGAAGGTCGGGCCGCCGGAGTTGCCCTTGTTGATCGGCGCGTCGATCTGCAGGAAGTCGTCATAGGGGCCCGAGCCGATATCGCGGCCCTGGGCCGAGACGATGCCGGCCGTTACCGTACCGCCGAGGCCAAACGGGTTACCGACCGCCATCACCCAGTCACCGGTGCGGGGCTTGGCCGCCGCGAGCTGGACAAACGGGTAGTTGCCGGACTCGTTGACCTTGAGCAGCGCCAGATCGGTGCGCGGATCGGTGCCGACGACCTTGGCGGTCAGGGTCTTGCCCTCGTCGGTGACGAGCTCGACCTGGGATGCCTTCTCGACGACGTGGTTGTTGGTGACGACATAGCCGTCCTGGCTGACGAAGAAGCCCGAACCCTGCGACATCGAGCGACGCTCAGGCGCCGGTCGGCCGGAGCGCGGGTTCTGTTCGTCGAACTGGCGGAAGAAGCGCTCCAGCGGGTGCCCAGGCGGCAGGACGTTGGGGCCGCTCTCGCCGTCCTCGCCGGTGCTGGCAAGCCCCGAGGTGACGCGGACCGACACGACGGCCGGCTTCACCTTGTCGGCGACGTCGGCAAAGGAAGGCAACTGGATCTGGGTGCCCGAGAGCTGGATCGGCTGGGCGTTGGCGGCGCCGTGGGTATTCAGGAAATTGTCGGCGAGGCCAGCCATCAGGCCGATGCTCAGCGTCGCGGCGCCGGCGACGATCGCGCCGCGCTTCAGGATCGAGCGGGCGGTGGCCGGGGCGCGGGTAGCAGTCTCTGAGGAGTTGTTTTCTTGCGTCGTCATGGTTGTTACCTCGATGCGGGAGGCAGGGCCTTCCCTGCTTCGTGAGGTGAACCATGGCGGGCGGAGCCTTACCCGGATTTCGCCCGATGATGACAGTTTTGTAAGGTTGGGCCTGGCCTCAGCCGCGCTCGTCGCGCAGGAGATCGTCGAGCCGGCGCTGCTCCTCGGCCGTCAAGGTCGTGCCCACCGCCGCAGCTGCTGCGCGATTGCGCCGACGCCAGAGGAACACGGCCCCGAACAGCACGATCAGGAAGGGCGCGGCCCAGAGCGCGATCGTGCGCGCATTCATCGGCGGGCGCAGCAGGACGAAATCGCCATAGCGCGCGACGACGAAGTCGATCACCGCCCCATCGCTGTCGCCGGCCGTCAGCCGCTCGCGCACCAGGATGCGCAGATCCTTGGCGAGCGGCGCATCGGAATCGTCGATCGACTGGTTCTGGCAGACCAGGCAACGCAGCCCCGAAGAGATTTGCCGGGCGCGCTGCTCCAGTGCTTGATCCTTCAGCACCTCGCTCGGCTGAAAGGAGAAGGCCGGCGCCGATAAGGCCAGCATCCCGACGAGAAGGAGCGGAAGGCCACGCATCGTACTCACTCGGCCGCCTGCGGAAACGCGGCCGGCGCCGTCGTGCGCCGTGGCGCTGCCAGCCGGTAGCGCCGGTCGGTCAGCGAGAGCGCGCCGCCCGCCGCCATCACCAGCGCGCCGATCCAGATCAGCAATATCAGCGGCTTGTCGTGCAGCTTGACCGCGATCGCGCCGCTGTCGTCGGGCTCGCCCAGGCTGATATAGGCCTGCCCTAGCCCGACGGTGCGGATGCCGGCCTCGGTCGTCGGCATGGCACGGGCCGTGTAGATGCGTTTCATCGCCTCGACCGGCTTCAGCTCGCGGCCGTCGGCGACGATGCGAAAACGGGCCGCGTCCTCGCGATAGTTCGGCCCGGTGCGCGGCGTGATCGCCTCGAGCGTCACGGTGTAGCGGCCGCTGGTCAGGCTCTCGCCGACCTTGAGCATGCCGATCCCCTCGGTGCCCCAGGCGGTGGCGGCGATGCCGATCACGCTGATACCGACGCCGGCATGACCGAGCGCAGTGCCCCAGGCCGAACGCGGCAGCCCCTTCGCCCGCGACAGGATCGCCGCTGCGCCGCTGGCACGGCCGACGACGCGTTCACCGACCTCCCAGAACGCGCCGACGACGAGGAAGACGCCAAGACCGATGCCGAGCGGCGCCAGCACCGGGCCACCGCGCACGAAGGCGAAGATAGCCAGCGTGGTGATGACGCCGACACCGAAAGCGACCTGGGCGCGCTGGGCGGCGCCCAATAGGTCACCGCGTTTCCAGGCCAGCGTCTGGCCGATCGGCAGCAGCAGCAAGAGCGGCACCAGCAGCGGCACGAACGTGGCGTTGAAGAACGGCGGGCCGACCGAGATCTTGTCACCGGTGACCATCTCCAGCACGAGCGGATAGAGCGTGCCGATGAAGACGGTGGCGCAGGCCGTCGCCAGGAAGAGGTTGTTGACGACGAGCGCGCTCTCCCGCGAGACCGGGGCGAACAGGCCGCCCTGCTTCAAAAGCGGCGCGCGCCAGGCGAACAGGGCCAGCGAGCCGCCGATGAAGGCGATCAGGATGCCGAGGATGAACAGGCCGCGCTGCGGGTCGGTGGCAAAGGAGTGCACCGAGGTCAGCACACCCGAGCGGACGATGAAGGTGCCGAGCAGCGAGAGCGAGAAGGTCAGGATCGCCAGCAGGATCGTCCAGACCTTGAGCGCGTCGCGCTTCTCCATCACCACGGTCGAGTGGATCAGCGCGGTGCCGGCGAGCCACGGCATCAGCGAAGCGTTCTCGACCGGGTCCCAGAACCACCAGCCGCCCCAACCGAGCTCGTAATAGGCCCAGTAGGAACCCATGGCGATGCCGAGCGTCAGGAAGGTCCAGGCCAGCAAGGTCCAGGGGCGGACGGCGCGAGCCCAGACCGCATCGATCTTGCCCTCGATCAATGCCGCGACGGCGAAGGCGTAGGTGATCGAGAAGCCGACATAGCCGACATAGAGCAGCGGCGGATGGATCGCGAGGCCGAGATCCTGCAGGATCGGGTTGAGATCTTGCCCCTCGCCCGGCGCCGGGACGAGCCGCCGGAACGGGTTCGAGGTCAGCAGCGTGAAGGCGAGGAAGGCGACGCTGACGCTGCCCTGCGCCGCGAGCGTGCCGGCCCGCAGCTTCGGCGGCAGCGAACGCCGCGACAACGCCACCAGCGCACCGAACAGCACCAGGATGAGGACCCAGAGCAGCATCGAGCCCTCATGGTTCCCCCAGACAGAGGTCAGCTTGTAGATCAGCGGCTGCGTCGAATGAGAGTTGGCCGCGACGTTCTCGACCGAGAAGTCGGAGACCACATAGGACGCCATCAGGCAGCCGAAGGAGATCGCGACCAGCAGGAAGCAGGCGATCGCCGCGGCCGGGCCGACAGAGGCAAGAGCCGGGTCATTCCGGCTCACGCCCCAGAGCGGCACGATCGTCTGGACGACTGCGACACCGAGCGCCAGCGCCAAAGCGAAATGACCGATTTCGACGAACACAGGCGCGGCCCTATTTCGTGGCCGGCGCTGCGGGTGCGCCGGGTTTGGTTTCGCTGGGCTGCCAATGGCCCTGCTTCTTCAATGCGTCGGCGACCTCGCGCGGCATATAGGTCTCGTCATGCTTGGCGAGGACGGAATCGGCGCGGAACCGCCCCGGCCCCTCGAGCACGCCTTCGGTGACCACTCCCTGCCCTTCGCGGAAGAGATCGGGCAGCAGGCCGGTATAGCTGACCATGGTCCTGGTCTTGCCGTCTGTGACGGCGAAGCTGACGCGCTGATTGGCGCCGCGCTCGACCGAACCGGTCTCGACCAGACCGCCAAGGCGCAAGCGCGTGCCGGGCGCGAGCCCCTTCTCGACGATCTCGGTCGGACCATAGAAGAAGACGATCGAATCGCGCAGCGCATAAGCGACGAGCCCGGCGGCGAGGCCGAGGACGACGCCGACAGAGGCGATCACGACCAGGCGGCGCTGCTTGCGCGTCAGGCGCTTGCGCGGCGGCGTAGCGGGGATGCCGGCCTGGATGGTCATTGAGCGGCCTCCTGCAGGCCGAGTTCGCTGCGCAGGCCGTCGAGGGCGGACGCTGCCGACTGATCGGAAGCGAGACGCTGCCGAGCCGTGGACAGCGACTTCTGCGCCGCCTCGCGATCGCCGAGGACCGCCTGCGAGCGGATCAGGCGCGACCAGTCGGCGAGGCTGCCGCCACCCTCGGCGAGCCGCGCGGCGAGACCCTCGACCATGCCGCGGATCGCACCCATGCGCTCGGCCTCGGGCAGACTGGCGATCGCATCGGCCGGAGCGGCAGGACGCTCAAGCCCTTCGAGACGCGCCCGAACCGTGGCCGTCCACGGCGCATCAGCCGGCGCATCGGCGAGCAGGCCCTTGAGCGAAGCGATCGCGGCCGGCACCTGCCCGTCCTGCTCCTGCGCGATCGCCATGAAGAAGCGAGCGCGGGGATTGGCCGGATCGAGCTTCAGCGCTTCGGCGAGGCTTTCGCGCGCCGCCGCCGTGACGACGCCGCCAGCGGCGAGAAGCTGCGCCTCAGCCTGGCCGCCTAGCCGCTCGGTCGTCGCGCCATCATAGCGGATCGCATTGGCGAAGGCCTTGGCGGCATCGTCGAAGCGGCCTTGGCGCAGATAGACCGGAGCGAGCACGTTCCAGCCCTTGCCGTCGGTCGGGTTCGCTGCGAGATGAGACTCGATCCGCGCCAGCGCAAGCTCGAAATCCTGTGCCGGATTGCCTTGCATCCGCGCCGCGAGCGGCTGGTCCGGGACCGTCGGCGAACCGTAAGCGCCATAGATCAACAATGCGAGCAAAGGCACGCAGGACAGCGCAATTGCGGAGGCCGCGCGGCGCCGACGCAACGCCGGCTCGCTCTCGCCGGCCGGCATCGCCTCCGACGCCGTCTCGCGCAGCAGCCGACGGGCCGCCTCGGCCTTCGCCGCCTCGGCCTCTGCGGCGCCGATCAGCTTGCGGCCGAGATCGCGATCGATCTCGGCGAGCTGGGCACGATAGAGCGCGGTCGCCCCAGCTGTGTCGGCGGTAAGCGCCGGCGCCTGGCGGCCAAGCGGCCAGAGCACCGCCATGACCGCCGCCCCGGTCATGGCCGCGAAGATGATCCAGATCAGCATTCGCTGTTCATAGCGGTTCGAAGGTGCCGGTTCATGTCCGAAGATGGCGACAAAGGGTCACGCGGGCAATGCGGCGTCAGACCGCCGGCAGGACGAGCCGCGCCCTGAGTCCGCCGAGCGGCGAGCGCTCCAGCGAGAGGCCGCCGCCATAGAGCTTGGCGAGGTCGACGACGATGGAGAGGCCGAGCCCCGAGCCCGGCGTCGTCTCGTCGAGCCTGCGGCCGCGCTTGAGGACTTCCGCCATGGCGTCGTCGGGGAGACCCGGCCCGTCGTCGTCGATCAGCAGGACGACGCGTTCTTCCGGGGTCTCGGCTTGAGGCGCCAAGCTGACCTGTACCTCGGCCCGCGCCCATTTGAAGGCATTGTCGAGCAGGTTGCCGAGCATCTCCTCGAAATCCTGCTTCTCGCCACGAAAACGGACGCCGGCCGGCACGGTATGGCTACCCTCTACCGCCCTGCCCTGCGCGATCTTCTCGAAGGTGCGGATCAGCGCGTCGAGCGAGGGAGAAATCTCGGAGGTCCCGCCCAGCGCGCCAGACAGGGCGGCGGCACGGGCCCGATCGAGATAATACTGCACCTGGTCGCGCATGATCGCCGTCTGATGCCGGACGGTTTGGGAGAGGACGCCCTGGCCGGCCTCGGCCTCGTTCTGCATCACGCTGAGCGGCGTCTTGAGGGCATGGGCGAGATTGCCGACCTGGGTGCGGGCACGCTCCAGGATCTCGCGATTGGCGTCGATGAGCTGGTTGAGCTCGCCTGCCAGCGGCGCCAGATCGGGCGGATAGCGCCCGGCGATGCGCGTGCTCTCGCCGGTTCGCACCGTGCCGACCGCCGCGCGCAAGCGCGCCAGCGGGCGCAGGCCGAAGCGGACCTGCGCGATGGTCGAGGCGACGAGGGCAAGGCCTAGGAAGAGGAAGGTCAAGGTCAGCGCGAAGCGGAAATCGCGGATGTCGCCTTCGATCTCGTCGGCGGGTGCTGCAACGCCGACCGTGAAACGGCCGTCTTCGCCAACATCGATCTCGCGCTCGATGATGCGCAGGCCGCGATCATCGGGCCCCGAGATATAGCTCTCGCGCAGACCGCGGGCGTTCGGCTGCAGTTTCTGATCGAGCAGCTTCGGCAGTTGCCCGCCGACGAGGGAGCGCGAGGTGCGCACAGTGGGTCGTTCGCCGTCGAGGCGGATGATCTGCCAGTACCAGCCGGAGAGCGGCAGGTCGAAGCGCGGCTCGCCGAGATCGCCGATCGCCTGGCGCTCGGCCTCGGGCGGGGCGGCGAGATCGGCGACCAGCTCCTTGATATAGACGCTGAGGCGCTCGTCGAAGCCGCGCTCGGCCGCACGCCGATAGAAGGTCGTGAGGCCGAAACCGGCCAGGATCAGCACCAGCGCGCAGCAGATGGCGGCCGAGATGAAGAGCCGGGCGCCGAGCGAGAAGCGCTGCCGCGTGACCGGCATGACCGGCCTCAGCCTTTCGCGGCGGCGATGTAGCCGAGCCCGCGCACGGTCTCGATGACGTCGACGCCGAGCTTCTTGCGCAGGCGGCCGACGAAGACCTCGATCGTGTTGGAATCGCGGTCGAAATCCTGATCGTAGAGATGCTCGACCAATTCGGTGCGCGAGACCACGCGACCCTGATGATGCATCAGATAGGCGAGCAATCGGTATTCGTGCGAGGTGAGCTTGACCGGATTGCCGTCGACGACGACGCGGCTGGCACGGGTGTCGAGGCGGACCGGGCCGCAGATCAGCTCGGCGGTCGCATGGCCGGCGGCGCGGCGCAGCAAGGCGCGAACGCGGGCGAGCAGTTCCTCGATATGGAATGGCTTGACCACATAGTCGTCGGCGCCGGCGTCGAAGCCCGAGACTTTGTCGCTCCAGCGATCGCGCGCCGTCAGGATCAGCACCGGCATGGTCTTGCCGGCTCGGCGCCAGCCCTGCAGCACGGCGACGCCGTCGACCTTGGGCAGGCCGAGATCGAGGATCACCGCGTCATAGGGCTCGGTCTCGCCGAGATAGAGCCCTTCCTCGCCGTCGAACGCCTTGTCGACGGCATAGCCGGCGTTCTCCAGCGCATTGACGATCTGGCGGTTGAGGTCCTTGTCGTCCTCGACGACGAGCAATCGCACGGCGGCTTTTCTCCGATTGGCGGATCAGGAACGGGAAATAGCGGAACTAGCGGATATCCGCCACCTTGCCCGAGGCGCCGTCGAGCGTGACCCGGGCGACGCGGCCATCGCGCTTCATCGTCGTCACCACATAGACGAACTCGTCGCCCTGGCGGCAGAGCCTGATCCGCAGGACCTCGCCGGGCGCGGCCTCGCGGGCATGGCGGGATGCGGCGGCAGGCTGCATGACCTTGCCGTCCGACACGGCCTCGCGCGTCTCCTCTGCGGACAGACACGAGATCGGCTGCGGCGCATCGACCGTCTCGACCGGCGAAGCGGTGGCGGTCACGAGCGCGAGAATCGCGACGTTGGGATCGAGCAGCATCATCGCCATTGGGCTAGCCCGGTACGCGTGAATGCGCCATGAACATCAGCGTGAGGCTAGCTCAGCGGACCGTGATAAGTCCACGCTCGGAACGACCTGGGCCCGCAACGACGCTGAGTTGCGCCAATTCGAGGTCCAGCTCGGCTTGAGGTCCACCGAAATCCGCGAGTTCCTGCGCCGCTTCGTAGAGCATGATCGGCGCATCGACCTCTACGACCCTGATGACCGCAGCGCCGGCGCGAATTGTCACGCGGTAACGTTCAGCCTCCTCGCCGAGCGGCACCTCGGCCGCCTCCCAGGAATCGCCGTCGATACGGCCGCGCCGGATCCAGCTCACCGTCACGCCAGCCGGCGAGCGCCGAGCCCGCAGACGCACCGGCGCGAGTGGCCGCAACGGCGCCGTCCCGACCGTCACAGAGAGCTCACGCATCGACACCGAGGCCACGTCGGCATTGGGCGGCCCGATCCGGTAGCGAAGAGGCTGGCCGATGTCTTCGAGGCTCGCCGTCAATGGGACCGCTGCGCCGTCGAGCACGACCACGCGCGCTCCCGGGGCCAATGTCCGCGCCGCCGCTGGCTCCGAGCCGCCGAGCCCGCGTACCAGCTGCGACAGCCGGAACGTTCGCGTGCCGATCAGCTCGACACGCGCCGCGGTCGCGATCTCGATCTCCCCGGCTGGGTCGATGAAGGCGAGCGCATTGGCGCCTGCCAGAGCGGCCTCGGCCGTGACCGAGGCAAGAACGCCGCCGCGCAGGCGGACATCGACCGAGGCCTGCCGATCGGTCCGCCAGAGCGGCCCGGCTGCGAGCACGGTCAAAGTTTCGCCCATGATCGACGGCGCCTCGACGATGCCGGCCAGCGCGAACGGCGCGCCCTCGCCGGCGCGCCAGATCGCAAGCCTGCCGGGCCAGGGATCGGCGAAGGCCGCCAGCGATTGCAATGGCGGCGGCGTCTCCGTTGCGATCGGAAGATCGAGGATCAGCGCGTCCGGCCGACCTGCGATCCGAGGCGTCACTTTCGGAGGGCGCTCGCCCTCTGGCGCGCCGGCTGCCGCGCCGCGATAGATCGCCGGCTCGACCGAGCGCGCGCTGGCGCGCCGTGTCGGGCCATCGCTGATCCGTGTCAGCCGGAACAGGCGCGGCTGGCCTGCGACCGCGAGCGAAACGACATCGCCCGCCTCCAGCCCGATGCAGCGCGGCGACAGCTCCAGTTCGACCGTTTCCCGGCCCGCCCAGAGCTCCTGCAGCCGAAGATCGGCGAGGCGCTGCCCCTCCGCGCGCCGGGTGATTATAGCGAGTTCGACGGCGCTCTCACGCCGCGCGGCACCAGCGAGGCGACGCGAGTGCGCCGTCACCTGGCGGTAGTCGTTATTTCCGTCGATATGGACGAGGCGCAGCTCACGCGGCAGCTCGCTCTCCTGCGCACGGCGCAGCTCAAAGGGCTGCCCGTCTCGATCGAGCACGAGGTCATCCGCCGACAAGGCCCGCGCAACCGTCGCGGCGCGGCCGCGGAAGACGAGCTTGCCGGAGGACATGACGGCATCGAAGCCGAAGGTCTGGGCGAGCGGCTCCAGCACCTGCCGCGCCGAGAGCGGCCGGTCCAGAACATAGCCGTCGACGAAGCCGTCGATGGCGAGCTCGTCCGGCGCCGGCAGCCCGTAATCGGCCAGCACCGCGTTCACCAGCCGATCGAGCGTCACGCCCTCGAGGCGGCCATTGATCCAGTGGCCACTCTCATAGTTCGCACCGTCGGCCCAGACCGAGGTCAGGTCGGGAAAGGCGGGGAACGGCCTGGCGTCCCAGGTCCAGGCGAAGACGTTGGCCGGGTCGACCATGCGCGCGCCCGGCGAAGAGGCAATCGGATTGCGCATCGGATCGAAGCCCGGCAACGCGGGATCGAAGCCGGACAGAATCGCTTCCAGCCCGCGGGCCTGGACGAGGTCGTCGCGCGCCTTGGTCGAGAAATGCGGATAGCCGCCATCGACCGATTTCGGATCGGGAAAGACGTTCGGGGAATTGCCGCCCTTGTCGACGGCAGGCAGGCCGACCTCCGTCAGCCAGATCGGCTTCGAACCCGGTAGCCAGGCGGTCGCACCGATCTCCACGCCGGCGAAGCGTTGGACATGCGGGTTCGACCACCAGTTCGGCAGATCCTTCTGCCGGAAGACCCAGGACTTGCCATAGGCGCCGTCGGTGATCGGCAGGCGCATCTGCGCCTCGCGGCCAGACGGGTTCGCGTAATACCAGTCGTAGCCCTCGCCGGAAGTCAGCCGGTTGCGCAGATAGTCGACATCGGCAGGGCCCCGCGCGATGGCGAGGTCGGCATGCTCGGGCGTATCGCGCCAGTCGGAGAGCGGCGCATAATAGTCGATGCCGATCGCGTCGATATAGGGGCTGGCCCAGAGCGGATCGAGCGGGAACCTGACCTCCAGCCCACCATCGCGGACATGGGCGCCGTACTCGGTCCAGTCCGCCGCATAGGTCAGCTTGGTCGGCGGCGGCAGGATCGTGCGGACCTCGGCCGCGAGCGCCATCAGACCATCGACCATCGGATAATAGCCCGAGGCGCCGCGCACCCGCGTCAAGCCGACGAGTTCGGAGCCGATGATGAAGCCCTCGACGCCGCCGGCGGCCTTGGCGAGCATTGCCGCATGCAGGATCGCTCGGCGGAAGCTCCATTCGCCCGGCCGCGCGCAGACGACCCGGTCGCCGTCCAGGCTGAAATCGGCCGCCGTCGCGGCGCCGAGGAAAGCCGCGATCTGACTTGTCCCCCCTGCCCCACCATCCGGTGATCCCGGCTGGCCCGGAGCCGGCGAGCAGGTGATGCGGCCACGCCAGGGATAAGGTGGCTGGTAGGGATTGGCGGTATGCGGATCGGGCAGTGCGTTGTCGGCCGGCACATCCATCATCACGAAGGGGTAGAGCACCACTTCGATCCCGTGCGTGAAGCGCAGCCGCCGGATCAGCGCGATCACGCTCTCGTCCGAAGGCGTGCCGCCATAGGCCGGCCTGCCGTTGAACTGGCTGACGATGCGTGCGCTCACTCGGTCCAGGCCCGCGACCGACCAGGACGAGACAGGGGTGTTCTTGTCGACGATCTCGACGCGTGGCGCGATGGTGCAGGCATCGGCGCGCAGATCGTCGCCGAACCAGCTGACGACCAGCGAGATGCGCCTGAGCGATGGGCAGAGCGCCAGCAGATGCGCGATCGCGCCGTCGATGTCGGTGGGGCTGTGCAGCTGGTGCCGGTTCTCGGCGATGCTGATTCCGGGTTCGGGCTCTTGGTTGACCAGGGTCGGCTCGTAGATGAACTCGCTCGCGCCGGGGATCACCGTCACGGCCTTGATCATCTGGCCGAGCCCCGGCACTGCGCGCACGACCTCGAAGGAGAATTGCGGTACCCGGTTGTGGAAGTCGGTCAGCGGGAAACGCTCGAACACGACATAGGCCATGCCGCGATAGGCCGGTGCCGCGCCGGCCTCCTTGGCGGCGATCAGCGGGTCGGGCTCCTGATTTTCGGCGCCGAGATGAATGCGCAGCGACACCGTGCTGAAGTCGATCTCGCGCCCGTCGGCCCAGATGCGCCGGACGAAGGCGATCGGCCCCTCGCAGATCGCGACCGCGAGATTGGCGTAGTAGCTGTAGGTGGTCTCGTAGGTCTTCTGCGCCTTCTGGCCGCCCTTGCCGCCGGTCTTGGTCCGGGTGACGGTGGTCGTCACTTCCTCCTCGAAACGCGTCGCCCAGATCAGCTGGCCGCCGAGCCTGGCCCGTCCGTAGACCCGCGGGATCGGCGCTCCTTCGGTCGAGGTGAGCCCGTCGATTTCTTTGAGCCGCGGCCCCTCGACGATGCGCGCGCCGCCACCGCCGCCGAGCAGGTCCTGGTCGAGACGGGCGCCGGCGATCGCGCCGAGCGAACGGCCGATCATGCCGCCGAACGGTCCCCCGACGGCGGCGCCCAGCATCGAGCCGGCGGCCTGCAGAACGAGCGTTGCCATCAGAGGTCGATCTCCGGAAAGGCGAAGGCATGGCTGAGATGGCGCCGCCACCAGCCGGCGAAGGCGACCTCGCTGACCGCCGCGCCGTCATGAGCGTGCAGGATGCGGTCCGGCTCGGTGAGAACAGCGCAATGTGCCGCCGGCAGATGCGCGCGCCAGCGGAAGAGCAGCACGTCGCCGGGTCGCACATCCTGGAGGTCGCGCGGCCGCAGATGGCGCTCAGCCGCCAGCGCCAGCGTCTCACCCGAACCCTGCTGCGCCCAATAGGGCGAATACGCCGGCGTCGTCTCGGGCTCCTCGCCATAGAGCTCACGCCAGACGCCGCGCACCAGACCGAGACAGTCGCAGCCGACCCCGCGCAGAGAAGCCTGGTGATGATAGGGCGTGCCGAGCCAGCCGCGCGCTGCCGCGACGACGCGCTCCCGTGTCGTCCCCGCGTCCGTCATCGGAACAGGCTCGCGCCGTCGAACGGACCGGCACCGGGATTGCCCGCGCCGACGCCGGCGATGATGAAGTCGTTTCCGGGCAGATGCGGGAAGCCACGGAAGTTGACGCCATTGCCGAACTTGCCGAGGCAGGTGGCGAAGCGCTTGTCGCAGCCGGCCTGTGCGGTGAACGCGTCGCCGGGCGCGATCGGTTGCGGTGCCGCCTGCCAGAGCAATAGCGCGACCGTGGCGCCATCGACGCGATGATTGCGGATTTCGGTGATGAAACCGGCGTTTCCGCCTGTCGTGAAGACCAGCCGCCCGCCCGTGAGATAGCCGTCGCTGTAGCCGGAGAGCGCCGGCGCGACGATCGCCAGCCTTCCGTCGGTCGCGGTAACGGTCGCAGGAGACAGGCCAGGCGTGACGCCGCAGCGGGCATCGCCGAGATCGGCGGAGCAGCTCGCCATATAGAGCCGGCCGCGCTCCTCATCGAAGGCCTTGCCCAGCCCCCTGACCTCGGCGGTGAAATTGCCGTCGCTGCGCTTCACCTCTCCGACAAAGCCGGTCTCCAGCAAGGTGCGCTGGCCGGGATCGGCCCAGTTGACCAGCCAAAGCGCGACACGGGCGTCGTCATAGAGGCCGCGCGACAGGTCGATCTCGCTCAGCCCGGTCGCCGCCAGCGCGCCGAGCACCTCGCCGCCGCTGATCGCAAAGCCGAGTTCGGAGCTGGCCTCGGCCGCCTCCAGTCCCGCATCGGCACGGAACAGGACGCCGCCAAAGGACAGGTCGCGGTCATGATCTGTGAAGCCGAGCACCGCGCCGTCGCGGCGGCTCAGGCTCCAGCAGCGGCAAAGCGTGGTCGCGTCGCCGGCGACATGCGCCGCGAGTTCCGAGGATAATGTCCGCATGGCGAAGCCTTCAGTCGGCGATCTCGACGATCGGGATCTTGGGGATGTCGCCGGCCTCGAAGGCCGACAGATCGACCTCGATCGCATCGGTGTCGAAGCGCACCGGCACGTCGAAGGCGAAGCCGGCGCTGACCACGGCGCCGGCAGGTGGGGCGTGACCGACGACGAAGGTGAGCAGCCCGCTGGCGTGATCGCACGAGACGGCTGCCGGCTGGGCCTGCACGACGCCGTCGACCGCGATCAGCACCGAACCGGCGACCGGCTTGGTGATGCGGCGGACATAGGGAGCATGCAGGCCGCCATAGAGCTTGCAGAGCTGGAAGACGCGCGTCGCGCCATCGCCGACGCCGATCTGCTGGTCGCTCGTCGCAGGAATCGCCGACGGTGCGCAGCTCTTCCAGTCGAGCCGGTCGCGCCAGCGGAAACCGTAGAGCCGGCCGCGCCGCTCCTCGAAGAAGGCGACGACCTCGGCAAGCGCATCGAGGGTGCGGATGCCGAAGCCGGCATCGTAGCGCCGCCGCGAATGCGCCCAGCGGCTGTTGCGCACCTCGCGGCCGGAGGCAAGAGTCACCACCTGCGTCAGCCTTTCAGGCCCGCCACGGGCGCCGCGGGCGATCCCCGTGGGAAAGCGCACCTCATGAAAGCCGCTCATGCCGCCTCTCCCTGTCTTGTCATTCTGCGGGCCTCAGAGCGCACGGTTGCCGCGCGCCACGGCCCGCGCGATCGCTGCCGAGACCTGCGCCTCTGAGCGGCGGAAGCTGTCGGCATCGGGCGTCGAGACCTGGACGGTGACGCTGACCGGACGCCGCTCGCCACCAGCGCCGGCCCGCACGCCGAGCTTGCCGTCGGGGCCGCGCGAGAGTGGCATGATCGCTTCCGCGCCGCGTTCTCCCATCAGCCCGAGCCCGCGGCCCATTGCGAAGTATGAGGGGGCGGCAACGACGCCGCCATCGGCAAAGGGTGAGACCGGCAAGGCTTTGCCCCCGCCCGTGCCACCGCTGAAGAGGCCGGCCAGACTGTTGACGCCAGAGCCGAGCCAGTTCGAGATCGTGCTCTGCAACGGCTTCAGCGCCGATTTCAGCAGGCTCTGGCTCAGCGAGGTTCCGATGCCGCGCAGCACATCCTCGAAGCGCTTGCCCTCGACGATGCCGCTGGCGAAGGCCGTAGTGATGGACTTGCCGAAGGCCTGCGCCGATTTGCTCAGGCTCTGAGTCAGCGTGTTCAGCGACCGCAGGCCGCTGGCATCGAAGGAAGGAGATGCGGAGGAATCGTCGTCGTCAGCCATCGACATGGCCTTTCCAATCATCGTCGCGGGAAATCCGGTCCGGATGGGCTCGCATCAGCGCATCCAGCGCCGTGCGCGAGGGCGCTTCGACCGTTTGGGACGGTTGATGGGCCTCGATCGCAGCCAGGATCTCGTGCGGGCTCGCCGCCCAGAAGGCATCCGGCGTCCAGCGCAGGCGTCCGAGCCCAAAGGCCATCACCTGGCGCCAGGGAAAAGGAACCGCCGCCGGAGCGTTTAGGCCGCCGGCGGCGATGGAGGGCGGGCTTCAGCGCCCTGCCCGGCCGGAGCAAAGGTCGCGTCGAGCAGCGCGATCACGGCGGCGATGGCGCCGTTGAGTCCACCATCGAAGGAGAGCGCCGCGACCTCGTCCGAGGCCAGCGTGCCGCCGGCGCCGCGTAAGCCCGCAGAGAGGATGCGGGTGATGTCGCGGGCAGAGAGCCGGCCGGCAGCGAAGCGCTCTCCAAGTGCCGGCAGGTTCTCGACCGAAAAGGCGTCTTCCAGCTCGGCTAGGGCACCAAGCGTGAGCCGCATCGGCAGCGCCCGCCCCTCGACCATCAGTGCGACCTCGCCTCTGTAACGATTGACCATGCCGCCTCCCCTCAAGCCAGCGTGAAGCTGAGCTGGCCGGCCGATTCCAGCGACAGCTCGAAGGTGACCTCAGCGGCATGGTCGCCGCGATATTCGAGCGTCGAGAGCTGGAATGGCCCGGTGATCACGCCGAAATCGGGCACGATCACCTGCCAGTCGCGGATCACGCCGTCGAAGAAGATCTGGCGGACCAGCGCGTCGGAGGCCTCGTCCTTGAAGATGCCGGCGCCGCTGATGCTGGCCCGGCGCATGCCGGCACCTGCCAGCAATTCGCGCCAGCGCCCGGCCGACTCGGCATGGGTGACATCGACCGTCTCGGCGTTGAAGGCGATCTGGCGGGCGCGCAGGCCGGCCACGGAGACGAAACTGCCGCCGGCATCGGCGGCCTTGAGCAGCAGGTCCTTGCCTTTCTGGGCGGGCATGGGCGGTCCTTTCGTGGGATTTAGATGGCCTCGGTGACGGCCCGGAAGGTCAACGTCACAGTCGGCAAGTGGGTCTTGGGATCGCGGGCGAGCTTCGAGGACAGCCAGCCGAGATTGACCAGGCGGTGGCCCTCCGGCGCGAGCGCCGCGGTTTCCAGGATCGAGACGATGCGCGCGGCCGCCTCGAGCGCCTTGCGCGAGGAGGCACTTTCCCCTGCCCAGACGACGAGGGAGAGCTTCTGCTCGCAGCCCCGGTCGCTACCGGTCGACCAGTCCTCGGCCGTGACCTCGCCATGGACGACATAGAGCCCGCTCAAGGCACGCGGCGGCTCGTCATGCAGGCGCCCTACCCCGATCAGCGCCGTCAACCCGGCATCGGCGGCAAGATGTGCATGGATCGACCGTCGCAGCGGCAGGATGGCGTCGCTCATCGGCTCACCTCCTCGACCAGGCAGACGAGACGCCGGCGACCGCCATCGGGATCGCCGACCGCACGGATGTCGAAGACCTGCTCGCCATCGCGCAGACGCTGGCCGGCATCGACGCCGGCACGCCAGCGCAAGGTGATGCGGTGGCTCGCTGCCTGTTCGGGCCGCTCGCCGCGCCAGCGCTCATTGCCCGAGAGCCATTCGACCTGGGCCCAGACGGCGGCGATCACCTCGAAGCTGCGAAGCTGACCGCCGGCGCCGTCCGGCGTCTCGACCGGCGCCTCCAGCAGCAGGCGGCGACGCAGCGCGCCGACCGGCCGGCTTTTCGTGATCTCCTTGATCATTATAGCCTCACCCGTCGGAACGGGGCGACGAGCGCGGCGATCTCGGCCGGCAGCCGCGCCGCATCGCGGCTGACCACGTCGCCACGATGCTCGAACCAGCGGCAGGCCAGCCGCAATACGGCCTGCCGGAGCGGCGCTGGGACCGTGTCGCTCGTCGCGCCGAAGCCGGCGATGAGATCGATTTCGATCGCGGCATGGGTGCGGCCCGGCGCTGGCACCGGTCCGGCGATCACGATCAGCGGCGGGTCGGAGCCGGCGATCAGCGTCAGCGACGACAGCACGACCGGCTCGGCAGCGCCGGAGGCAGGATGGACCCGCGCGGCGGTCAGACTGCGCACCGGCGAGAGCGGCAAGCGAATCTCGCCGCCCTGCGGCCAGGCGTCGAGGACGATCCGCCAACCCTGCTCGATCAGAAGGCGGCCGGAGGCGGCTTCGATCATCAGCCTGGCCGCCGTGATCAAGGTGCCGAGCAGCTCATCGTCGTCATCGCTGACGATCCGCAGGAAATCCTTGGCTCCCGTCAGCGAGACCGGCTCGATGGCAGGCGGCGTCAGGGCGAGCGGCGTCATGGTCTCTCCTGTTTCGGGTTTGAGCCGAGCCGGCAATGCGCTATCGAACCGGCCCGACAGCGGAGGCGGCTCGATGCTTTGCAGAACGGCGATTGCACTGACGGCCCTGGCGGCGGCATTCGCCGCGCCCTGGCCTGCGGCGGCCGTGGTCGCCGGGCGCGAAGGCGGCCCCGTCGCCGGCGCAACCGTGATGGTCCTCAACGCGCGCGGCGGCGTTTGCACCGGCATCGTGCTGTCACGCCGCGCCATCCTGACCGCGGCCCACTGCGCCGATTCCCGCGTCGACCTGCGCGTCCACTGGCGCGAGGACGGCGAGCCGGTGCTGGTCGAGCCGGCGGCGATCGCGCTGCATCCGGAGTTCAACGCCAAGTCGGTCACGAACCGGCAGCGCTCGATCGACCTCGCGCTGGTCAGGCTCAGCGCGCCGCTGCCGGCTCGTTTCTCGACCGCGACGCTGGTCGATAGCGGCCTGCCGCGGGCCGGATCGGCTGTCACGCTCGCCGGCTATGGCGTGGCGCGCGAGGGCGATGCGAAGACGACCGGCACCTATCGCTCAGCCTCGCTCATCACGGTCGAGCCCTATGGTCCCGGCAAGAGCCTGCTCTGGGCGTCGGATCCAACGACCGGCGGCAAACGACCCGGCGCTGGCGCCTGCCAGGGCGATTCCGGCGGGCCTATCGTCGCAGGCTCGGACGGCGTCGTCGCCGTCTCCAGCTGGTCGACCGGGCCGTCCGGCAAGCAATGCGGCCTGCTCAGCCAGGGCGTGCTCGTCGCACCCCAGCGCGGCTGGATCGATCGCACCTTGTCCGGTTGGGGCGAGAGCGCCGACTGGACTACCGCCCCCTGACATAGCGCTCGCGCGAAGAGCACTGGACTGCGCCGCAGCAAACCATACATTGGCACCATGGCAACGATGGCCTCGACCATGACCTTTTCAAAGCGCACCACGACCGTAGCAATCGCTTTTTGCGCCGGCCTGCAGATGACTGCTCCGGCACAGGCCGTGATCGGCGGCGTGCAATCCCGAGCCGTCGATGGCGTGCGCGCTTCGACTTTGCGGGTCGAGACCAGCCGCGGCGAGCTCTGCTCTGGCGCTGCGATCTCCTCCGAACTGGTGCTCACGGCGGCACATTGCCTGATGACCGGTGGCTCGGTCCGCGTGATCAGCCTCGACAAGCGCTTCCGCAACCGCACGCATGCCGTCGCGGCCGTGCTGCCGCATCCGACCTTCGTGCCCGGCACGACGCCGCGCACCCAGCCGGGTGCGGATCTGGCGCTGCTGCGCCTGGCCGCGCCGCTGCCGGCCGACATCCAGCCGCTGACACTCGGCAGCGGGCTGTGGCAGGGCGAGACCGTGACCATGGCCGGCTTCGGCCTCGCCTCCGAGACCAATAAGAAAACCGCGCGCACTTTGCGCGAGGTGACTTTGGTTAATGCCGGCAACTACACCACCGCCAACACGGTCAAAGTCGCGGTCGACACCGAGAACCGCGGCGAGATCCTCGGCGCCGGCGCCTGCCGTGGCGATTCCGGCGGGCCGGTGCTGCGCGGCCCGGTGGGGTCGCGCGATCTCGTCGGCATCGTCTCCTGGTCGAGCGGCCCCTTGAGCTCGCGGGTCAAGATGATCTGCGGCGGCTTCACCGCGATCACCCCGATCAGCGACCATCGCGCCTGGATCGCCGAAGCGAGCGAGCGCCTGCTCAACTATGGCGACGAGCCGCGTCAGGCGCGCGAAACTGCGCGCCCGAGCGCCAGCTACAGCTGGTGGTTCGGCCGATAGCCTCGATCAGGTCGAGAACTTCAGCCCCTTGATCGCTGCGAAGTCCTGCACGCCGCCGCCGACGCGCTTGGTGGTGTAGAACAGCACATGCGGCTTGGCGGAGTAGGGATCGCGCAGGATGCGCACGCCCGCCCGGTCGACGACGAGATAGCCGCGCCGGAAGTCGCCGAAGGCGATCGAGACCGAATCCGTCGCGATATTCGGCATATCCTCTGCCTCGGCGACCGGGAAACCGAGCAGGGTCGCTTGCGCGCCCGCCGCGGCCGGCGGCTGCCAGAGATAATGGCCGGTCGTGTCCTTGAACTTGCGCACCACCGCCTGCGTCTTGCGGTTCATCACGAAGCTGGCGTTCTGGCGATAGCCGGCCTTCAGCGCATAGACGAGATCAACCAGGATGTCGGAGGGGTTCGAGGCCGCGAAGGCGCCGGCGACGCCGGTCTTCAGCGTGCCGATACTGCCCCAGTTCCAGCTGGCATCCGCGACAGTGGGATAGGCCAGGAAGCCCTTGGGCTTGTCGACGCCATCGCCAGTGACGAAGGCAGCGCCTTCCTGCTCGGCGAAGGCGCTCTCGACCTCCTCGGCGATCCACTGGTCGATATCGACGATGGCGTCGTCGAGCAGGGTCTGTGTCGCCGCCGGCATGGCGTAGAGCTCCATCGCCGGAAAGGAGAGCTCGGCCAGGGTCGGCGTGCCGGTCTGCGGGCGAGCCGCCGTTTCCGCCACCCAGCCGGAGGCCGGGCCAGTGGTCGAGAACGCCTTCTTGTAGGTGCCGGACGAGATGGTGCGCACCGTCGCAATCGAGCGGATCGGCGAGACGTTGGCGAGGCGGCGCAGAATCTCGCCCTCGACGGTCGAGGGCGCGAGATAGCCGCCATCCGGGCCGGAGCCTGCCGAAAGCGCCTTGGCTTCGAGCCGCTTCAGGCCGATCGCCTCGCCATGGCGGACGTAAGCCGCAAAAGCGGCCTTGTGCTCGGCCACGGCCGGATCGCGATCCTCGCTCGCGCCCAGGGCCGGGCGGCGACTGTCGAGGCTGAGCCGGTCGAGCCGGCGGCGGGTCTCGTCGAGCGCGTCATCGAGGCGGGCAAGCTTCTCTCCGGTCAGCACGTCGCCGCCCATGCGGGTCTCGAGCTCGGCCAGGCGCTCGTCATTGGTGGCGCGGTAGGCCTCCAGCGTATAGCGCAGATCGTCATAGATGGCAGCGGCCTCGCCGGTCGCCTTGGTTTCGGGAGCGTGGTTCAGCGCAGTCATGGAATCTCCTGTGGTTCTGCGGCTTCGGTACGATTCAGGCGAAGGCGGCATGGCTGGGCGGGCGCAGCGCCTTGACGGCACTGACGCGGGCCTGCGGCAGCATCGGGAAGGTGACGAGCGAGATCTCCCAGAGGTCGACCTTCTCCAGCCGGCGCAGACCGCTGCGCGGCTCGCTGCGGGCGCGCTGCGAGCGGAAGCCGATCGAGAGCCCGTCGACGGCGCCGTCGCGCATCAGAGCGTGCAGCTCACGGGCCCGCGCCACGGCGAGCGAGAGCCGGCCGCGGACGTAGAGGCCTCGCGAATCCTCGCGCAATTCGAGCCAGCGGCCGATCGGCTGCGTCGGATCGTGCTGCCAGAGCATCCGGATGCCGGCGGCGCCGCGGCGGGCGAGGCTGTCGCGGAAGGCGCCGGGCTCGACCACATCCTTGCCGAGATCGGCGATGCGGAACAGGCTGGCATAGCCCTCGAAGGAGCCGTCCGGCTCGATCCGGGCCAAGGGCTGCGCCAGGAACTTGGCCTCTCGCGCCAGCGCGGGATAACGGGGCATGGCGGACTTCATCGCGCCCCTCCCCGCCCGCCACGACCATTGGCATCGAGCTGCCCGAGCGTCTCGAAGAAGCGGCCGAACACCTCGCGCGGCTGGCGGCCAGGGCGCGGCGTGGGCACGCCCGATCTGACAGCTGCCGGAGCCGGCTTGGGCGGCGATTTGCCACCGGTCTTGCTCATCAATCCCCTCCCTCGTAGCGGGCGTTGAAGCGGGCGAACTCACGCACGAACTCGTCGAAGCGCCGGTTGGCGGCGATCAGCTCGCGCAAGGAAAAGAGGGCGAGCCCGGAGGCGCAGAAGGCCCAGAGCAGCAGCGCCAGATGGCCGAGATCGCCGCGCGCGACGATCCCCGCCGCAGCTGCGTCAAACGGGCTCATGACGACACCTCCCGGCGGCCATAGCCGACCGCCTCGCGTTTCTCGTCCTCGCTCAGGAAGCTGGCTGCGGAGACCCGCCGCCAGAGCGATTCCCGCTCGTCCGCCAGCGCCTCGATCGCGTCGAGATCGGGCTCGAGGGTGAGCGCATCGCCGAAAGCCGGGCCGAGCCATTGCGCCAGCGACTGCGCCGTGCGCCTGACCAGCGGGATCAGCGTCTGGCGCCAGAAAGCACGGTTGGCCTCGGCGAAATTGGCATGGGTGTTGTCTCCGGGCAGGCCGAGCAGCAGCGGCGGCACACCGAAGGCGAGCGCGATCTCGCGTGCCGCGACACCTTTGGCGGCGACGAAATCGAGTTCGGCCGGTGACAGCGAGAGCGGCTTCCAGTCCAGCCCGCCTTCGAGCAAGAGCGGACGCCCGGCATTGCGGGCGCCCTGGAAACCATCCTCCAGCTCCTGCTTCAGCCGCTCGAACTGCGCCTCGGTCAGCGTGCCGCCTTCCGGCCCATCATAAACCAGCGCGCCGGAGGGCCTGGCTGCATTGTCGAGTAGCGCCTTGTGCCAGGCGCCGGCTGCGTTGTGAACGTCGAGCGAGCAGGCGGCCGCCTCGACCGGCGAGAGGCCGTAATGGTCGTCGACCGGATGAAACAACGACAGATGCAGGATCGGCGGCAGCGCGCCTTCGTCCTGGCGGAAGCGAATCGTCTGCGCGCCGACCGTATAGTCATAGGCCTCGGGCCAGCCATCGCGGCCCGGCACGACGCGCATCCGGTCCGGCCTGAGCGCATAGAGCTCGCGCGGCTCGTGGCCGATGCTCGCCGCCTCGACATAGGCATTCCCGGCAACGAGCAGATGGCCATAGAGCATCTCGCGGAAGGCGATGCCGCCCTGGCGCGGATTGGGCCGCTCGATCAGCGCCAGCGCCGGATGCTCAGGCATCTCGCGCTCGCCGACCTTGGCGATCAGCTGGGTCTGCGCCGCCGCCTCCGCGATCAGCCGGACGCAGCGATGCACCACCGGATTGCGCTGGTAGCCCTCTCTTGCGAGGGCGCCATAGTCGCGCGGCGTCCAGACCGGGCGGCCGGCTTCGTGCAGGGCGATCAGCGGCCCGACGCGCGAGCGCTTCTGTTCCGGCGCGGCGGGACCGCGCAGGCTGCGAAGGAAATTGAGCATGGGTTTCTCGCTATGAAGCGCACGTCATGCTCGGCCTTGAGCCGAGCATCTCATGCAGAATGGTCCTGAGATTCCCGGCTCCGCTTCGCGGTCCGGGAATGACGGCAATTGCTAAAGCCCCCTCACCCGCGGCCGGCCCTTCGGCCCAAGCATCAGATGCGTCAGCGCCCAGACCAGCGCGTCGAGCCGGTCGGGCGAGCGGCCGGAACTCAGACCGGTTGGCCCAAAGTCACACATCTCGTCCTCCAGCGCCGGAAACGCACCGGCATGGCGCACGCGGCCCTGCGCATAGAGCGCCGCCACCGGCTCGGCCCGCAGGAATTTTCCGCGTGAGGCCCTGACCGGCGTCACCGGCACGCCCGGATCGACCTCGCGGATGACGCTCGTCGCCATCTCGCCGCCCTGGTTGACCTCGACGACCAGCGCGTCGGCCTCCAGCCGGCGATAGAGTGCGACGGCCGCCGCCGCCCATTCATGCGGCTTGGCCCCGCCGAGCGTCGCATCCGCCAGCACATGGCCAATGCCGTCACGATCGATGCCGGCCGCGACGAGCCCGCAGCTATCGGCCCGTTTCGATGAGGAGGCCGGCGGATCGATCGCCACGACGATCCTCGCCAATGGCGGCGCCTCGCGCTCGCGGCATCCCTCGATCAGCGCCCGGCTCCAGAGCGCGTCAGCGCTCTCCTCGACGATCTCGCCTTCGAGCTCCTGCCGGCCGAGCCGCGTGCCGCCATAGGCCTGATGCACGCTGTCGAGAAAGCTCTGCGCCAGGTTGAAGCGGTTGGCGCGGGTCGCCGCCCGACTGACTGCAACGCGGGGGTCATCGAGCAGCCGCTTGATCAAAGGCAGCGGGCGCGGCGTCGTCGTCACCACCTGACGCGGTCTGTCGCCGAGCCTCAGGCCGAGCTGCAGCATGTCCCAGGTCTCCTGAAGGTTCGGCCATTTCGCCAGTTCGTCGGACCAGGCGGCGCCAAATTGCGGCCCGCGCAAACCCTCCGGGTCCTCGGCAGTGAACACCTGCGCGATCGCGCCATTGCCCCATTCGAGCCGGCGCCGCGACGGCGACCAGACCGGCTTCTCCCAGCGATGATGGATCGCGAGCAGACCGGAGACACCCTCGATCATGACGTCGCGGACCTGAGCCTGCGTCTCGCCGACAAGGGCGATGCGGCCGACGGGTTCACTGGCGATCGGAGCCAGCCCCAGCGCCATCCCTTTGACCCATTCGGCCCCGGTCCGGGTTTTGCCAGCGCCGCGCCCACCAAGGACAAGCCAAGTCCACCAGGGCGGCAGGCGGCGGGATTTCTGGTCAAGCCGCCCGTAATAGGTCCACTCCTGATCGACGAGCCTAACCAGTTCCGGCGTCAGGTCCGGCAGCAGCTTGAGGAACAGCTTCGCCTGTATGATCGGCGATAAGACGTTCCATGCGTCGTGCCAGCTCGCGCCGCAGTTCATCGACCCGGCGCAATCCTTCGGCGGGGCTGGGCTCATCCTCGGGCTTTCCTCCCTCCCCGACCGCAGCAGAATCCAGCGCGACCAGCTCGCGCACGGTGCGAGCCAGGGTCGCCAGCGTCTTGGCATCGGCCTCGCTCGCAGCCGTACCGGCCGGCAGCTCGGCCAGATGCGCCTCATGCGCTTCGAGCTGCGTCTGCGCCGCCTTCCAGAGCTTGCTGATCACGGCCTTGCGGCCGCCGCTCCGTGCAGGCTTGCGCTTCGCCGCCGGCCGAGCCGGGGCGACGTCATCATTCTCATCGGTCATCGGAAACCTCGGCTCCGCCCGGACATGCAAAAGCCGCCGGCTGGGCAGCGCGGCGGCTTCGTTCGTCTCAGGCACACTTCGTGAGCGTTCCTGATCTCTACCCGATCAGCGTCACGATGTCAAGGACAAAATTCCTATCTTGCAGAGAATGGTCAAACCTCCGTCTTCTCCACCCATTTGATCTGGGTCTGCGGCTTGTAGGCCTCCATCTTGTCGAGCAGCGCGGCCGGATCGGTCTCCATCATCGCCATGTCGCGATGGGCCTGCCACATGAAGCCGGCCTTCGTGGTATTGTCGAGGAAGACGCCGAGCGCATCGTAGAAGCCGTCGATGTTGAGAAAGCCGAGCGGCTTGCCGTGGATGCCGAGCTGGCTCCAGGTCCAGATCTCGAAGATCTCCTCGAAGGTGCCGATGCCGCCGGACATGGCGATGAAGCCGTCGGAGAGCTCGGCCATGCGCGCCTTGCGGATATGCATGGTCTCGACCACCTCGAGCCGGGTCAGCTTGTTGTGGCCGACCTCCTTTTCGCGCAGCGCCCGCGGGATCACGCCATGGACCTCGCCGCCGGCTTCGAGCGCCGCATTGGCGACGATGCCCATCAGGCCGACGGCGCCGCCGCCATAGACCAGCGTCAGGCCGCGTTTGGCGATAGCCGTGCCCATCGCGCGGGCGCCCTCGGCATGGACGGGATCATGGCCCGGGCTCGAGCCACAGAAGACACAGACTGATTTCATGAGGCGAGTGCTTGCAAGATGCGGGCCCAGGAGCGCTGGCCCTTGTGGAAGGAGGAGAGGTCGTATTTCTCGTTCGGCGAATGGACGCGGTCGTCGTCGAGGCCGAAGCCGACGAAGAGCGTGTCGAGCCCGAGCGTGCGCTTGAAGTCGCCGCCAACAGGGATCGAGCCGCCGCTGCCGATCGAGACGACACGGCCGCCCCATTCCTCGGCCAGCGCCTTGCGCGCCTTCTGCAGGACGGGAGAATCGACCGGCACGGCCAGTGCCGGCGAGCCGGAATGCCCGATGAACTCGGCCGTGACGTCCTCCGGCAGGCGCTCGCGCACGAACTGGTGGAAGGCGGCGGCGATCTTGGCCGGGTCCTGGTCGCCGACGAGGCGGAAGGAGACCTTGGCCGAGGCCTTGGCGGCGATCACCGTCTTCGAGCCCTCGCCGGTGTAGCCGCCCCAGATGCCGTTGACGTCGCAGGTCGGGCGCGACTGGATCTGCTCGATCAGCATGCGGCCCTTCTCGCCGACCGAGTGCTTCAGCCCGACCTGGCCGAGGAACTCCTTCTCGGTCAGGTTGAGATCGGCCCATTCGGCCTTCTGGGCATTGGTCGGCTCATGCACGCCGTCATAGAAGCCGGGGATGGTGATCCGGCCGGTCTCGTCATGGATCTCGGCGATGATCTTGGTCAGCACATGGATCGGGTTGGCGGCCGCGCCGCCGAACAGCCCGGAATGCAGGTCGCGATCGGCCGCGGTCAGCCTGACCTCTTGATAGACCATGCCGCGCAGGGTCGAGGTGATCAGCGGGGTGACGCGGTCCCACATGCCGGTATCGCAGACCAGCGCGAAATCAGCCTTCAGCTCGGCGGCATTGGCCTTGATGAAGCCCGGCAGGTTGACCGAGCCGGATTCCTCCTCACCCTCGACCAGGATGGTGAGGCCGATCGGCAGGTCGCCGGTCTCGGCAAGCGTCGCGCGCATCGCTTCGATGAAGGTCATGACCTGGCCTTTGTCGTCACAGGCGCCGCGGGCCAGGATCACTTTCCGCCCCGGCTCGATCTCCTTGACCGCCGGCTTGAACGGGTCGTTGTCCCAAAGCTCGAGCGGATCGACCGGCTGGACGTCGTAATGGCCGTAGAACAGCGCATGCGGCGCGCCGGGCTTGGGGCGATGCGCGAGCACGACCGGGTGACCGCCCGTCTCGCGCAATTCGGCCTTGAAGCCGAGGCTCTCAAGATCACGACGGAGCCATTCAGCCGCCTGGCGGGTCTGCGGATCGAAGGCCGGATCGGTCCCGATCGAGGGAATTTCGAGCCAGGACGAGAGGCGGGCCAGCGAAGCGTCGAGATCGGCGTCGAGGCGGGAGAGGACGGCGGGAAGCTGGGACATGGCGCTCACTGGAGGCTGATTCCGGTGGCGCCATCATGCCCAGTCGCGCGCCGGAAGCCAGCCGTCCAGACGCATAGGCGTGCATCTCGAACCGCGTCTGCGGCGGGACCTGAGAGATTCAGGCCTTGGCGATCTCGCTCAGATAATCGTCGGCGAAATCGGTCTTGATGGCGACTCACAGCGGATGGTGGTCCGACATCTGCCAGGTCCGCCATTTCCGGTAGAGCGCCTCCGGGGTCTTGGCCTTGGCCTTCTTCTCGGGGTCCTCGGCCGGCATCGCCGACTTGTAGATGGCGAGGTCCTCGGGCGTTTCGCGGAAGACATCGGCATACATGTCGACCATACCGCCCTTGAGGACCTTGAAGCGCTTGTCCTTCACCCGGACGGCCATCTGGTCGTAATAGTGGTCGCCCTTCTTGCGGACGGTGTCGCCGTCGATCTCGGGCGGAACCGTGAAGCCCTTGTCCTTTAGCGCCTCCATCGTCTCATGCTTGGGGCTGACGACGTTGAAATCGCCGAGCAGGATGTAGTTCTCGACATTGCCGGCGCGGTCCTTCTCCTGTTTGCTGGCCTTGTCCTGCCGCTCGGCGAAGAAGCCGACGAGCTTGCGGATCTCGTCGACGCGCTGTTTCAGCGCCATGCCACTGGCCTCGCCGTAATAAATGTGGACCGTACAGAGACTGAAGCGAAACCAGCCTGACTGGAAGGCGACGAGGAAGGGCGTGCGTGCGAACTGCTGCTTGACCTCGGTGAACTCGGCCTTGGTCGCAGCGGCGAGCTTGGCGGCCTCTGCGCCCTCGTCGAGCTTCGCGGGGGGCTTCACCTTCTTGTGCGCGACGACCAGTTGCCCCTCGGGCAGGACGATCTCGCCGGCAATCTTGCGGAACCAGACTTTCTCGGTGTTGTAGACGAACACCATGCGCTCGTCGTTGCCGCTGGTGTCGGTCGCGATGTAATCCCATTCGCGCCCGAGGATACGCATGATCTTTTCCAGCGCCGACAGGTCGCGGTTGATCTCCTGTAGGGCGACGAGATCGAAGGCCGAGATCATCTCCGCCAGATAATAGAAGCTCTCCGGCAGGCGCGGGCCAAAGCCGAACTTGTTCGAGTCGAAGTCGCGGATGTTCCAGGTCGCGAGCAGGAGCGTGCCGTCGTTCTTGTTGGCACGGACGGGTTCGAGGCTCGCCCTGATCGCGATCAGCCGCTCGGCACAACGCTTCGCCGCAACAGGATCGAGCTTCGCCAGCGCCCGCAGGCCGGTATAATTGTTCGACATCGCCGCCCCCAGCTTGGACGAGGCGCGCCAAGTCCGAGGCAGCGAATGCCGACGGACCACGCCGCAACCTTCGATTGCAGCGAGCCTCGCACAGGCCTGGAGGGCTGTCTATGATCCTACGTCAAGCGGCTATTCGTCAGCCGGCTACCGCCGCCCACCCGTCAGACTCCCGAGCACGCCGCGCAGGATGGCGTTGCCGACCTGACGGCCGATCGAAGTCGCAGCAGAACGAGCCGCCGAGGTGATGATCTTCTCGGTCATGCTCTGCGGCAGCGGGCCGCCGCGCGAACCCGGCCCGGTCTTCGGGCGCTGCTGGGGAGCGCCACCGCCGAGCCAGCCGCCGATGGTGTCGAGGATGCCGCCGCCCCCTTCCGTCGAGGCCTCGACCGGCGAGCCGTCGGCGTTCATCCCCTTGCGCTTCATCAGCGCCTCATAGGCCGACTCGCGGTCGACCATGGTGTCGTATTTACCCGTGAAGCCGGAGGCGCGCATGCACTGCGTCCGCTCCTGCGGCGTGATCGGCCCGACCTGCGCCATCGGCGGGGCGATCAGGCAGCGCTCGACCATGGTCGGCGAGCCCTTGCCTTCAAGCGTCGAGACCAGGGCCTCGCCGACGGCGAGTTGGGTGATCGCCTGCTCGGTGTTGATCTTTGGGTTCTGGCGGAAGGTCTCGGCCGCGGCCCTGACCGCCTTCTGGTCGCGCGGCGTGAAGGCGCGCAGCGCGTGCTGAACCCGGTTGCCGAGCTGGGCCAGCACGGTGTCGGGGATGTCGAGCGGGTTCTGCGTGACGAAATAGACGCCGACGCCCTTGGAGCGGATCAGCCGCACCACCTGCTCGACCGCGGTCAGCAGCGCCTTGGGCGCGCCGTTGAAGAGCAGATGTGCCTCGTCGAAGAAGAAGACCAGCTTGGGCTTGTCGAGGTCGCCGACCTCCGGCAGCTGCTCGAACAGTTCCGAGAGCAGCCAGAGCAGGAAAGTGGCGTAAAGCCTGGGATTGGCCATCAGTTTGTCGGCGGCCATGATGTTGACGATGCCGCGCCCGTCGCGATCGGTCTTCATCAGGTCGTTGATGTCGAGCGCCGGCTCGCCAAAGAACAGGTCGCCCTTCTGGTTCTCCAGCACGAGCAGCGCGCGCTGGATCGTACCGACCGAGGCTGAGGTGACGTTGCCGTATTTGGTCGTCAGCTCCTGCGCATTCTCGGCGATGAAGGCGAGGATCGCGCGCAGGTCTTTGAGGTCGAGCAGCAGCAGCTTCTGCTCGTCGGCGATGCGGAAGGCGATGTTGAGCACGCCTTCCTGCGTGTCGTTGAGGTCGAGCAGACGCGCCAGCAGCAGCGGGCCCATCTCCGAGATCGTCGCGCGGACCGGGTGGCCCTGCTCGCCGAACACGTCCCAGAACACGGTGGTGAACTGGTCGGGCTCGTATTTTACGCCCAGCTCCTCGGCGCGCTTGACGAAAGGCGGCTTGGAATTTCCGGGCGCGGCGATGCCGGAGAGGTCGCCCTTGATGTCGGCGGCGAAGACCGGCACGCCGTGCTTCGCAAAACCTTCCGCCAGCACCTGCAGCGTCACCGTCTTGCCGGTGCCGGTCGCGCCGGTCACCAGCCCGTGGCGGTTGGCGAGCTTGAGCAGCAGCACCTCCGGCTTCTCGCTCTTGCCGATCAGGATCGTGCCGTCATCCGCCATGGTCGCGCCTGTTCCGTTGCCATAAGGTCGTGGAAACGGTTTAGCGAAACGAGAAGTTGGGCGGAAGCATGAAGATCGCTTCCATCCGAGATAGTTTATGTGTAAACTATTTTCAGAACACCAGAAGGCTCAACGTCAGAGGACCGCACGATGGATGAACTGATCTCCCGCATCATGGCCGCTTCCGGCCTCGACCAGTCGCTGGCGCAGAAGGCGATCGGCATCATCCTCGCCTTCCTGCAGAAGGAAGGTCCCGCGGCCGAGATTGGCCAGCTGATGGCGGCGCTGCCGGGCGCGCAGGAGCTCGCCGACGCCGAAGGCGGCGCCAAGGGCGGCCTGCTCGGCACGATCGGCGGCATGATGGGCGGCGGTGGCGGCGTCATGGCGCTCGGCGGCCAGCTGATGGGCGCCGGCCTGTCGATGGGCCAGATCCAGAGCGTCTCGAAGGAGATGTTCGCCGTCGGCCGCGAAAAGGCGGGCGAGGACACGATGGGCGCCATCGTCGGCGCGATCCCGGGCCTTGGCCAGTTCGTCTGAGCGGAACTACCCCTTCGAAATACGGTAGCGCCGCCCCTATCGGGCGGCGTTTTCGTTTGCAGGCATAGGCGTTCCCTGTCGCGGGATTACGCATTTCGGCACGGCTTTCCGACAAAGGGGGCATTTGCGTTCGCGCCGAGCCATGGCAATCAGGACTTCGCGGTTGCACAATGGACCGCCAATTGGCGTGCGTTCCATCGCCTGACGGGAATGGCGGGAGGAACGTGTGCAAGGAGTTCGTTGCTGATGACTTCGACAGTCCTCGCCGACCTGCCCTTCATGGACGCGTTCCCCACGCCGGGCGAAGCGCAGTGGCGCGCGGCGGTCGAGAAGGTGCTGAAGGGCGCCGATTTCGAGAAGAAGCTGGTCGGGCGGACGACGGACGGCATCCGCATCGAGCCGCTCTACGAGGCGGTGGCCGAGCAAGCCGCCCGCCCCCTGCGCGCAGAAGCTGGGCGCTGGCGTGTCGCGGCGCGCGTCGATCATCCGGAAGCCTCCGAGGCGGCACGGCTCGCCCTCGCGGAGCTGGAAGGCGGCGCCGATTCCCTCAGCCTGGCTTTCGCCGGTGCGCCTGCAGCGCGTGGCTTCGGCCTTACCGCAACTTCCGTCGAAGCACTCGATACAGCGCTCGACGGCGTCATGCTCGACCTTGTCCGCCTGCGTCTTGACCCGGCCCCCGGCGGGCGCAAGCAGGCGCTGCTGCTGGCCGATCTGGCCGAGAAGCGCGGCCATGCACCCTCCTCCCTCCAGATCGATTTCGGCATGGAGCCGATCGGCGTGCTCGCAAGCTCCGGCGCGCTCGCGGTGCAATTGCCCGAGCTCGGCAAACGCATCGCCGAGACGATCGCGACTCTGAAGTCGCGTGGCTTTTCAGGTCCCTTCCTCGCCGCCGATGGCCGGGTCTGGCACGAGGCCGGGGCGACCGAGGCGCAGGAGCTCGGCGCCGTGCTGGCAACTGCGGTGACCTATCTGCGCCTGCTGGAAGCTGAGGGGCTCCCGCTCGCTGAGGCGCGCGACGCGATCTCCTTCACCCTCGTCGCCGATGCCGACGAATTCGTCACCGTCGCCAAGCTGCGCGCCGCCCGCCTGCTCTGGGACCGGGTCCAGCGCGCCTGCGGGCTCGATCCCAAGCCTGTCTTCATCCACGCCGAGACCGCCTGGCGCTCGCTGACCCGGCGGGATCCCTGGGTCAATCTGCTGCGCGGCACCATCGCCGCCTTCTCGGCCGGGGTTGGCGGCGCCGATTCGATCGGCGTGCAGCCTTTCACCGCGGCGCTCGGCTTGCCCGACGGCTTCGCTCGCCGCATCGCGCGCAACACACAGCTGATCCTTCTCGAAGAAGCCAATCTCTGGCGCGTCGCGGACCCGGCCGCCGGTGCCGGCGGCTTCGAGGCGCTGACGCAGGCACTGTGCGAGCAGGGCTGGCGCAAGTTCCAGGATCTGGAGGCGGAAAGCTCCGGGGACCTCACCGGCATCGTCGGCGCCCTCGCCAACGGCCATATCCAAAAAGGTTTGGCGCGGGAGCGCGATGCCCGAGCCAAGGCGATCGCGACCCGGCGCGAGCCGATCACCGGCACGAGCGAGTTCCCGAACCTGTCGGAAGCCTCGGTCTCAGTGCTGGCGCCGCCGCCCGCCTCTTCGGCCGAATCTGCTGGCAACGACGCCATCACGGTCGAAGCCCTGCCGAGCATCCGCCTCGCCGAGCCCTTCGAAGCGTTGCGCGCCAGTGCCGACATCGCCGAAGCGGCCGGTGAGCGACCGAAAGCCTTCCTCGGCACGCTGGGCCCGATCGCCGGCTTCACCGCCCGCTCGGGTTTCGCCCGCAACCTGTTCGAAGCCGGCGGCATCGCCGCGCCCTCCGGCGACGGCTTCGCCAAGGCTGGCGCGACCGATCTCGCCGCGCTCGTCGCGGCCTTTCGGTCCTCGGGCGCAAAGCTCGCCTGCCTCTGCGGTTCCGACGAGAGCTATGCCGCTGAGGCGGTCCCCGCAGCGAAGGCGCTGACCGCAGCAGGCGCCACGGTCTGGCTCGCCGGCCGCCCTGGCGAACTGGAAGCGGCGCTGCGCCAGGCCGGAGTGACGAACTTCATCTTCGCCGGCTGCGACGCCGTTGCCGTGCTTCAGGATGCGCTGGCGATCGCCATATCCCCTGTGAGCACGAGCAAGGGATCATGATGCCGATTGCCCTCACCATCGCCGGCTCCGATTCCAGCGGCGGCGCCGGCATCCAGGCCGACCTCAAGACCTTCGCCGCGCATCAGGTCTATGGCGCCAGCGTCATCGTCGCGCTGACCGCGCAGAACACCACCGCCGTCACCGCGATCCATCCGGTGCCAGCCGATTTCGTCGCCGCTCAGATCGACGCCGTCTTCAGCGATCTTGCGGTCGATGCGGTCAAGATCGGCATGCTCGCCACCGCCGAGCTGATCGAGACCGTCGCCGATGGGTTAGAGCGCCACAACGCGAAGAATATCGTGCTCGATCCGGTGATGATCGCTGCCTCGGGCGGGCGGCTCCTGCAGGAGGACGCGATCGAGGCGCTGAAGCGCCGCCTGCTGCCGCTCTGCACGATCGTCACGCCCAATTTGCCCGAGGCGGCTGCCCTGCTCGGCACCGCCATGGCGGAGACTGAAGAGGCGGCCGCCGAGCAGGCCGAGGCGCTGCTCGCGTTCGGCCCGGCCAATGTCCTGGTCAAGGGCGGCCACGGCACGGGCGACGACAGCGTCGACATCCTGATCGGCCGGGATGGCCGCCGCGAGCGCCTGGTCGCGCCGCGCATCGCCACCCAGAACACGCACGGCACCGGCTGCACGCTGTCCTCGGCGATCGCCTCGGGCCTCGCCCACGGCATCGCCCTCAACGAGGCGGTGGCATTGGCCAAGCGCTACATCTCGGCCGCGATCGCGGCCTCGGACATGGTCAAGGTTGGCCGCGGCCACGGACCGGTGCATCATTTCCACCATTGGTGGGACAGGCCAGACGGGAGCAAGCCATGACCGCGATCCCGGATTTCACGAAGCTCGCCTTCGCCGATGCTGCTGCTAGCGCGGCCGCCCCGCAGGCCACCGGCGAGCTCTGGCAAACGCCGGAGGACATCCCAGTCAAGCCGCTCTACACCGCCGCCGACCGCGACGGCCTGCCCTTCGTCGACACGCTACCCGGCATCGCGCCTTATCTACGTGGCCCCTACCCCACCATGTACGTCAACCAGCCCTGGACGATCCGGCAATATGCCGGCTTCTCCACGGCCGAGGACTCCAACGCCTTCTACCGGCGCAACCTCGCCGCCGGCCAGAAAGGCCTGTCGGTCGCCTTCGACCTCGCGACCCATCGCGGCTATGACAGCGACCATCCGCGTGTCGGCGGCGATGTCGGCATGGCCGGCGTCGCGATCGATTCGATCTACGACATGCGCACGCTGTTCTCCGGCATCCCGCTCGACCAGATGAGCGTGTCGATGACCATGAACGGAGCCGTGCTGCCGGTGCTGGCGCTCTACATCGTCGCGGCGGAAGAACAGGGCGTGCCGGCGGCCAAGCTCTCGGGGACCATCCAGAACGACATCCTCAAGGAGTTCATGGTCCGCAACACCTATATCTACCCGCCGTCGCCCTCGATGCGGATCATCGGCGACATCTTCGCCTACACCTCGGCGAACATGCCGAAGTTCAACTCGATCTCGATCTCCGGCTACCACATGCAGGAGGCCGGAGCGACGCAGGACCTCGAGCTCGGCTACACCCTCGCCGACGGCGTCGAGTACATCCGTGCCGGCCAGCAGGCAGGCCTCGGCGTCGACGTCTTCGCGCCGCGGCTCTCCTTCTTCTGGGCCATCGGCATGAACTTCTTCATGGAGGTGGCGAAGCTGCGGGCAGCGCGGTTGATCTGGGCCAAGCTGGTCAAGGATTTCGGGGCGCAGAACGAGAAGTCGCTGCCCCTGCGCACCCACTGCCAGACCTCCGGCTGGTCGCTGACCGCGCAGGACGTCTTCAACAACGTGCCGCGCACCATGATCGAGGCGATGGCGGCGACGCAGGGGCAC
>JAESGH010000348.1_pt1 | contig 41838 bp, 31 predicted proteins | sample 9269641 | NCBI WGS metagenome assembly JAESGH01 (sample SAMN14515345, study PRJNA621665) | algae metagenome | isolation source: Phormidium tanganyikae FI6-MK23 and co-occurring heterotrophs from granitic... | place: USA: Fort Irwin, California | collected 1998-05-24
TGCCGTGCCAGGAAGGCGGGCGCCCGGTGATGATCGAGAGGTTGTTCGGGTTGGTGAAGCTCGGGATCACCGAATAGGCGTGCGTGCTCGCGCCCGTCTTCATGATCCGGTCGAGGTTCGGCGTCAGGCCTTTGGCGCTCGCCGCCTCGACATAGGCCGGCTCCGAACCGTCCATGCAGATCACCACCACCGGACGCTGCGGCCGGGCATAGCCACGGCCGTTCACCACAACGTCAGAGCTAACCGAAGAATGCGCGTTCATCGCTGTCACCCTCACGCCGCGGACTTGAGGCCGACGCCCATCTCGTCGAGCACCGACGAGACGGTGGCGACGAAGTTGCGCATGTCCTGCGCACCCAGCGCGCCGATGCAGCCGATGCGGAAGCTGTCGGCGACGGTGAGCTTGCCGGGGTAGATGACGTAGCCGGCATCCTTCAGCGCGTCGTAGAAGCGCTGGAAGACGAAGCGCTTATCCTCCGGCATGTGGAAAGTGATGATGATCGGCGCCTGCCGGGCCGCCGGGAGCAGCGTGCGGAAGCCGAGTTCCTGCATGCCCTCGATCAGGATGCGCGCGTTCTCGGCATAGCGGTCGCCGCGCCCGGCGACGCCGCCCTCCGCCCAGAACTCCTGAAGCGCCGCGTGGAAGGCGACGATGACGTGGATCGGCGGGGTGAAGCGGTACTGGCCGGTGCGCTCGAAGGCGGCGTGCTGATCATGCAGATCGAGGACGAGGGTGGTGGCGTTGCCCTTCGTCTCGGCGAGCGCGCTCTTGCGGGCGATGACGAAGCCGAGGCCGGGCACGCCCTGGATGCACTTGTTCGAGGAGGCCGCGACCGCATCGAAATGGACGTCGCGGCTGTCGAGCGGCAGGGCACCGAAAGCGCTCATCGAGTCGATCAGCAGACGCCGGCCGTGCCGCTTCACCAGTGTGGCGATCGCCTCGATCGGGTTGCGGATGCCGCTCGTCGTCTCGCAGTGGACGGCGAAGACATGGCTGATGGCGGCGTTCGCGCCGAGCAGCCCGTCGACCTCGGTCAGGTCCGGCGGCATGTCCTCGGGCGTTTCGTGGACGACAACGCTGCGACCGGCGATCTCCAGGATCCGTTTGGCGCGCTGGCCATAGGCGCCGTTGATCAGCACTAGCACCGTGCCGTCGCGGGGGACGAAGGTCGTCAGCATCGCCTCGACGGCGAAGGTGCCGGAGCCCTGCATGGGAACGGTAGTGAAGTCCGATCCGCCGTGGATGACCTTCGGCAGCTCGTCCATGACCGCCTTGTTGATGCCGACGAAGGTCGCGTCGCGCGAGCCCCAATCGTGGACCATGGCCTCCTTGATCGCCTTGCTGGTGGTCAGCGGCCCGGGTGTCAGGAGGAGCGGATCACCGGTTTCGGAAGCGGCGGGGCGGCGGGTGGCAACCATGGCGCGGTCTCGCTCTTTGCGTGTCAGCGGATGAGCTGACGCTAGGCGGCCTCGATCTATCGATCCAATACGTTCTTTCCATCGATGGCATTGATAGGATCTATATGAACCGCGCCGCATGAGGCGCTGCTTTTGCCGGCGCCGCGGTCAGATGTCCCCGGCGGAAGGATCGGCCTGCCAGGTCGGGCAGGGCTGGATCGTCGAGCGCCGCGGCTGGGAAAAACGTCTTGCAACAAAAGTGACGTAAGGTAAATGCTATTCTCCTTGCGGAAGAATGGGAAAAAGTTTCTTTATTCGATACCCCCATTTGGGGAGTTTACCCTTGGTCAGAATCGGGAATAATCCCGCCGCGGTTCAGGTGATCGGCGAGCTCGATGAGCGATAGGAATGCGACCAATCGGGCTCGACTGGCCCACAGCCTCCTGAATTCCAGTGACCAGAGCGGGAATCTCGGCCGAAGTACGCGGCCATGCGGCCCGGCAGGTTGCGGTCGCCGAGGTTTGTGCTGAGTCGCCAAAAAGCAAATCAAACTAAAGAATAGAGAACGTCATGCGCGGCGGTGCTGCGCAATTTTCAGTTTCAAGCAGTCAAAATCAGAACATCTGCCGCCGCGGGCGGCCCATGGGAGCTTCCATCGATGTCCACGATCACCATTGATCTTTCGGGCGCCACGTCTGGCCAGGTCTTCACCCCGGGGCGGGGCGGCGAGATTTTCACCGTTGACGGCAACGGTGTGCGGCCGGTGAGCCAGCTCGACACGAATCCTCAGACGGTGACGGCGACGATCGATGGCGGACCGGCGACGCTGTCCTTTACCTTTAACGGCCTCAATGCCGGCACCGCGCTGGGATGGGCGGCTCCACCGACCAGCGACGATATCTTCCTGGTCGGTGGTTTGGGGTACGGCTTCCAGCTGAACTCGCCTGGCAACGTGCCGGATTTCACTGGCGTCATGGCGGCGATCAATGCCATTCATGATGCAGATTACCAGACGCCGCTGGATTTCTATCAGGCGGTCCTCAATGCCCAGAATCTGCTCGCGGCCTGGTACGAGGACGTACGCGATCTGACGTTCACCGATCTTGCTCTGTTCTCCGGAGGAGTGCCTGCCGGAACGCTGCATATCAGCGAGTCCAGGTCCTTCAATCCCGAGGATCCCGCGAATGGCCTGACGGCCGCCTATCTCCTCGATCCGGCGACTAACTTCGTCATCACAGGCTCGGATTTCGACGATAACTTGGCCGGTGGTGCCGGCGCGGACCAGATAAACGGCGGCGACGACAGGCTGGGCAATGGCGGGATCGGCGATACCGTCTCCTATGCCGATTCCACGGCCGGCGTGAGCGTGGACCTGTCCCAGGCTGGCCCGCAGGTGTCGACGGGCTTTGCGAACGGCGATGTCCTGACAGATATCGAGAACGTCACCGGCTCTGCCTTCGGTGACGTCCTGACGGGCGATGGCGGCGACAATACTCTTGCCGGCGGGGACGGCCACGATGTCATCAACGGCGGAGCCGGGGCCGACACGTTGCGCGGCGAGGCCGGGAACGACACGCTGAGCTATGCCGGTTCGAGCGGGGCGGTCACCGTCGACCTCGACGCGTCGACCGCGACCGATGGAGACGCCTCCGGCGACCAGATCAGCGGCTTTGAAAACCTGATCGGCTCGGCTCACGGCGATAGCCTTTCGGGTGACGCCGGTGCCAACACCATCGACGGCAGTGACGGCGACGACATCATCCGCGGCGCCGCCGGCGCCGACGTGCTGATCGGCGGGGCGGGCAGCGATACGCTGAGCTATGCCGGTTCGAACGCCGCAGTCACGATCGATCTCGCCGCGCAGACGGCGACCGGTGGCCACGCCACCGGCGACACGATCAGCGGCTTCGAGAACGTCGTGGGGTCGGACCAGAACGACACCTTCATCGTGAGTGATGCCGCCAATGCGATCGATGGCGGGGCCGGCACCGACACCGTCAGCTATGCCAATGCCACGACCGACGTCTGGGCCAATCTGACTGGCGGCACGGGAGGGTTCGGAGCCGCCGGCGATGTCCTGACCAATGTCGAGAACCTTACCGGCTCGGCTTTCGACGACGTCCTGTCCGGCTCCAGCGTCGCCAACGTCATCGACGGCGGCGCCGGCGACGATTTCATCATTGGTGGGGCAGGCGCTGACCGTTTGACCGGCGGTGCGAACGCGTCTTTCGGCGACGGTGTCAGCTATATGGGCAGCACCGTCGGCGTCACGGTGAATCTCGCTCTGGCCACGGCGCAGGTCAGCACAGGTGACGCGAGCGGCGACATCTTGTCAGGCTTCGAAAATCTCGAAGGTTCGAGCCAGGCCGATACATTGCTCGGCAATGCCGGCGACAACCTGATCCGCGGTCATCAGGGCAACGACATCATCGAGGGCGGCGCGGGAGCCGACAATCTCGACGGCGGAGCCGATGTCGACACCTTGCGTTACGCCGCCTCAAACGTGGCCGTGCAGGTCAACCTCGCTGCGAACACCGCAACGGGCGGCCACGCGACCGGCGATACGATCGTGAATTTCGAGAATGTCATCGGCTCGAACTTCAATGACGAGTTGGTTGGCAGCGTCGATGCGAACGTCCTGGACGGCGGAGTCGGCAACGACGTGCTGGAGGGTGGCGCCGGCGCCGACACATTGAATGGTGGCGCGGGTGTCGACACGGCGCGCTATGCCTCTTCGGTTGCCGGCGTCTATGTCGACCTTAGCTTCAACAGTTTCAGTGGCGGCGACGCTCAGGGTGACACGCTCCTGGCGATCGAAAACGTCATTGGCTCGGCTTTCAACGACATCTTGGTTGGCAATGCGGCTGCCAACAATCTGATCGGTGGTGCGGGCGCCGACTTCATGGAAGGAAAGGCCGGTGCCGACGTGCTGGACGGCGGCAGCGGTGTAGATACGGCCGCCTATGTCAATTCGACTGCTGGCGTCGTCGTCAATCTCACGACGAATACGGCATCCGGCGGTGACGCGACCGGCGATATCATATCGAATTTCGAGGACGTCTTTGGCTCCAACTTCGCCGACAGCATCACGGGTTCCGCCGGAAACAATATGCTGAGGGGCCGCGGCGGCAACGACACGCTCTCGGGAATGGCCGGCGACGACACGCTCTATGGCGGCAATGGCGCCGACACATTGAATGGCGGCGACGGTATCGACACAGTTCGTTATGCCGATGAGCGCGAGCCCGGAGAGCCTGCCGGCCAGCGCGTGATCGTCAATCTTTCCTCAGCGGCGATCACCATCCCCAGCGGCCCTGGAGCCGGCGGTACGGTCGCTGCCGGCAAGGCGGTCGATACCTACGGCCAGACCGACACGCTCGTCGGCATCGAACGGGTGGTCGGCACCAATGTGACGAGTGCCGGCGACATCATCTATGGCAATGATGCTGACAATGACTTTGTCGGCCTGGCCGGCAATGACTTGTTGGTCGGTAAGGCTGGCGACGACAATTTCGTCGGCGGCGACGGCGCGGACACCTTCAATGGCAACGGCGACTTCCGTCCCGGATTCTACGACGATGAATTCGACGTGGTCGACTATCGTCGCGAAGCGAACGAAAGCGGTCGCAACCATGTCGCGGCACCCGTCCAGGGCATTACGGCTGATCTGGTGGCGGGCACCATAACCGATACATACGGCAACACCGATATAGTGATCGATATCGAAGGCGTACGTGGCACGCAGCTCGATGACAACTTCACCGGCTCTGCCCAAGGCGAGGATTTCATCGGCCTCAAGGGCAGCGATATCATCAACGGCGGCGGTGGCAATGACACCATCCGCTACGACCAGGACGCGACGGGTAACCGCAATCTCGACAACACCGCCGACGACAATGGAACGCTTGGCGTGGTGGTGAACCTCGGCAACACCAATATTGCCGATCTGCAGGGTTACCTGACGGGGATGGGGACGACGATCACGACGTCCTATACCGATATCGTCGCCTTACGAGCCTATGATGGCTGGGGAGACACTGATGTCGTGCTCAATATCGAGCGCGTTCGTGGCACCGAGCAGAGCGACATCGTCATCGGCAGCAGTGCCAACAACCGGGCCCGGCTGGGGGCCGGCGCAGACTTCTTCGACGGCGCCGATGGCACCGACATGATCGATTTCCGAGCGGGCGGCGGCACCCTCACGTTCGGCGCGGTGGCCAATCTGAATGCCGGGGCGTTCTCGTTGACGGGTCCGCTGACGGCGCAGATGGCTGCAGGTGTGACCGGCGGCTATGCGGGCACGTCGATTGCCGGTCAGTCCGCCCGCGATTACTCCGGTGCGACCGACGAGTTCCGCAATGTCGAGGATCTGCGCGGCTCGCAGGTCAACGACCTGTTGATCGGCAATGCGCTCGCCAACGAGATTCATGGCGAGGCCGGCAACGACTATCTCCTCGGCGGTCTCGACGAGGACAGGTTCGTCGGTGGCCAGGGGAACGACATCATCGACGGCCGCCCGATCGACGGCTCCGGCAATCTGGTCGGCGATGTCGACGACTATGACCGCGTGAAATACGGCGACGAGCAGCCATTCGCCGGCCTCACTGGCGCGATCCTGCCGGTCGCGGTCAACCTGTCCAACGTGGCGAGAGCAGTCACGTTCAAAGGCGCGAGCGTCACGCTCGCTGCGGGCACGGCGCGCGACATCTTCGGTGACACCGATACCCTGCTCGACATCGAGGAGGTCATCGGCACGAATGGCAACGACGTCATCATCGGCAGCAGCACCGCGAACATCGACTATGAAGGCTTTTTCGGCCTTGCCGGCGACGACGTGATCGAGGGTGGCGCGGGCGGCTTCGACCAAGTTCGCTACGACCTGGATTGGGACTACCGGCCGCAAGTCTTCACCAACCCGACATATGGCGCGATCGTCAATCTGTCCGCGGTCTCGGTCACGCCGGTTGCAGGCGTCACCATCGCTGCCGGGCGCGCCCGCGACCTGTTCGGCGGTATCGATACGCTCAGCGGCATCGAGGGGGCGCGCGGCTCGCATCTGAAAGACTACTTCTATGGCGGAGCGGGGGATGAGTACTTCCGCGGCATGAACGGCGCCGACTATATCAAGGGCGGAGCCGGCTTCGACTACGCCGATTACCGTTCGGATTCAGCGAATCTCGGCACGCTAGGCGTCGTCGCCAACCTGTCCGGCACCAACGTTATTGCAGGAGGGAGCTTCGGAGGGGTCTTGGTCGGGGCGGGCTTTGCTCGCGACGGCTTCGGTGCCTTCGACCAACTGGTCGAGATCGAAGGCATCGTCGGCAGCGACAACAACGACTATCTGGTCGGCAGCGATCTGATCAACGAGGTCAACGAGCTCCGGGGCCGCAACGGCGACGATATTCTGATCGGCTTGCGCGGCGTCGACCGCCTCTTCGGCGACGGCGGAAACGACACGCTGGAGGGCGGCGCCGGCGAGGATTGGCTCTATGGTGGAGCCGGCAACGACATCCTCCGCGCTGGGGCCGAATACGACGTCATGATCGGCGGCGCGGGCTTCGACGTGTTCGACGGCACGTCGTTCGGACCGAGCGATACCGAAGATTTCGACGCAGTTCGATATGACCTCGAGGGTGGATCGCAGGGAGTGATCGTCAACCTGCTCACCGGCGTCGCGACCGATTCCTTCGGCGATACCGATCTGCTGATCGACATCGAGGAGGTGTTGGGCACCGCCTTCGTCGACCGGCTGACCGGCGGCAATGTGGCCAATAACGACTGGGAGATGTTCTACGGCTTGGCGGGCGCCGACCGGATCGACGGCGGAAGCGGCTTCGACGAGGTGCGCTACGACAAGGATGCCGCCAATGGCGGCTCCAGCGGCATCGTCGCCGATCTCCAGGCGGGCACGATCAAGGATGGCTTCGGCGACATCGATATCGTACGGAACATCGAGGGCATCCGCGGCACGCAACTCGTCGACATCATGAATGGAGACAACGGCAATAACCGTTTCCGTGGCCTTGGAGGAGCTGATGTCTTCGACGGCCGTGGCGGCATCGATACCGTCGACTACAGCCGGGACGCGGCGAATGGCGGCACCCAGGGCGTCACCGTCAATCTGGCGACGGGGATCGGCAAGGACGGCTTCGGCAGTCTGGACCTGATCTTCAACGTCGAGAACGTGATCGGTACCGACGCCATTGATCAGCTGACGGGGACGAGCGGCAACAACACGCTCGATGGCCGTGGCGGAAACGATTTGTTGGTCGGCGGGCTGGGAACCGACATATTGATTGGTGGTGCCGGCAACGACGTCTTCCGCTTCACCTTTTCAGTCGAGGGGGGCGATTTCATCAACGACTTCGCCAAAGGTCAGGATCGCGTCGAAATCTCTGCCTCCGGCTTCACCGGGGCCGGTCTGGTCGGCTCGGCTGCCGGGACCATGGTGACGGCGGCGCAGTTCTTGTCCGTGGCCTCTGGGCACACTGCAACCACGGCGGGGCAGCGCTTCATCTTCGACCAGTCGACCGACCAGCTCTGGTTCGACAGCAATGGCAGCGGTGTCGGCGGGGACGTCTTGATCGCGACGTTCACCAACAATCCGAACCTCGCCAACACGGATCTGTTCCTGATCCTCTGAAGGCTGTTCACTGCCGGCTGGCGCCGCCAGCCGATCGGCAATGCCACACCGTCCAAAAGCGAAAGCCGGATCCGATCGGGTCCGGCTTTCGTGCGTCTGGCGGGCGGCGGTCGGTCCCTGCGATCTGTCCCCGTTTTCACTCATCCCTTACGATTTGAACGTATAAGTTGTATAATGCAGTCGACTCTCTCGATTGGACGCACGGCACCTGTTACTGCCGGCGCAGACGCGCCGGCACCACGATGAGGCAGGCTATGATGCCCGGTTACCCCATTTTCGTATCGGACCCGTTCCGCGGCCCTGGGCCGACGAGCGCGACCTAGATGTCGCAGCTCGCGCCGCAGGCCGCCATCGAAGCGCGCGTCGCGGGCAAGGGCGCGGTCAGGCCGATGCGGCCTTCCGATGCGCCTGCGGTCGCGCGGTTGTTCCTCAAAATCTTCAGGGGAGCCGACAAGCCAGCGGGCGCGGACCTGCAGGGCTATCTGGCGAGCCTGACCCTGGCGTCCCCGTCTCATGACGCGACGATGGGCACGCAGGTCTATGAGCAGCAGGATGGGCGCATCCGTAGCGCGCTTCTGGCCGTGCCGATGCGCTTCGTCGCCTACGGGAGCGTCCTGCCCGGGCGGTTGCTCGGTGTCTTCATGACCGATGCCGACAAGGAAGCAGCGGGAGTGGCGCAACTGATCCTTGCTCTACGGCCGAAGCAGGCCGATTTCGCCTTCTGCGACAGCGCCTCGCCGACCAGCCGCAGCCATCTTCTTGCCATCGGGGGCAAGCCGGTTCCGGTGCAGAATCTCGAATGGACGCGCAGCTTCCGCCCGGTCGGGGCCTTGGCTGGGCGCATCGCCAAGCGCCTCCTTGGTGGCAAGGGGAATAGCCTTTCCATCCTCGCGCGCCCGTTCGATAGCCTGCTGCGACGCGTGCGACCGGAGCCGGCTGCGGAACCTGGCGCTGCGACGGTCGCGGAGATGTCGGTTGCGGATTTCCTCGTGCAGGCGCCGCGGCTCGTCGCCCATTACGCGGTGCGGCCGCTCTGGGACGAAGAGGAGCTCTCCTGGCTGGTGTCACTGGCGGCGCAGAATACGGGGCTCGGCGTGTTCACGATCCGCGCCGTCGTCGACCGCAGCGGAGCGATCATCGGCTGCTTCGTCTATTATGCGGCCCCCGGGCGAACCGCTCATGTTCTCAACGTCCTGTCGTTGCCCGGCCGCGAGCCCGCCGCCCTCGGCGCGATGTTCCGCCATCTCGACGAGACCGGCCATGTCGAGGCGCGGGGCCGGGCACAGCCTGCCTTGATGGCCGGGCTCGCCCTGCAGCGCTGGCTCGTCTTCCGGCACCGGGCCTTCGCGCTCGTGCTGACGCGGGTGCCCGAAATCAACGATGCCGTGGGGCGCGGTGATGTCTATGTCGGCGGCCTCGCCGGCGAGGACTGGAGCCGCCTCCTCACCGACTTCCACTGAGCTGGGCGCGATGGCGGTCTCGGTCATCCTCAAGACGCTGAACGAGGAGGCGAGGATCGGCGCCGCGATCGAAAGCGTGCTGGCGGCGCTGGAGGGGATCGGCGGCGAGGTCATCGTCGCCGATGGCGGCTCGCGTGACCGCACGCTCGCCATCGCTGCGACCTATCCCGTGCGCGTCGTCCAGCTCGAGCCGAGCATCCGCCCGAGCTGCGGCATCGGTCCCCAGCTCGGCTTCCAGTACAGCCGCGAGCCGTTCATCTGCCTGATGGACGGCGACATGCTGCTCGATCCCGGCTTCCTGCCCGAAGCGCTCGCCTATCTCCAGGCCAATCCCAGGGCCGCCGGCGTGACCGGCCATGTCGAGGAGATGAACGACACCAGCCTCGAATACATCCGGCGCGGGCGCCGGGTCTCGCCGGAGAACCGAACGGGTGCGATCGACCGCATGAATGGCGGCGGCCTCTATCGCCGGGAGGCGATCGAGCAGGCCGGCTACCTGTCGGACCGCAACCTGCACGGCTACGAGGAATTCGACCTCGGCCTGCGCCTGCGGGCGCACGGCTGGAGCCTGTACCGTCTCGACCGCCGCTTCGTGCGCCATTTCGGCCATGCGCTCGATGCCTACACCTTGCTCCTGCGGCGCTGGAAATCAGGCTATCTGCGCGGGATCGGCGAATTGCTGCGCGCGGCGCTCGGCAAGCCGCAATGGCGGCGCCTTGTCGAGGAATTGCCCGAGCTGAAGCTTTGGGCGCTGGTCTATCTCTGGCTGAGCGTGATGATCATGCTGCCCTTCGCGCTGCCAAGCCCGGCTTTGGGGCTCGCGATCGATGCCGTCCTGATTGCCGGTATCGTCGGCCTGATGAGCCTGCGCCAGCGCGGCCTGTCGCTCGGCCTCTATGCCGTCGTCGCCTGGCTGTTCCACGCCGCCGCCTTGCCGCTCGGCTTCTTCCAGAGGCGGACAGCCCCGGAAGCCTGGATCGAGAGCCGGATCGTCAGTGACGGATCATGACGGCGCGCGGTACACTCCGTCGGGTGCGGCCGCATGCAGGCGGCTGCGCTGCGCGAGCCGGAGCAGCACCAGCCATACGGCCACGACGATGGCGCCGTCGATCGCATAAAGCGCGATGACCGTCCCGATCGGCGCCGCCAGCCAGCTCGCCAGCGCGATGACGGCGCTGCCGAGCAGATTGGCGCTGTTCAGGATCCAGGCCCTCGCATCCTGCCGCCCCGAGGCGCCCAGCAGGTCGACCGCGGCCGCCCAGGCGCCGACGAGGATGACAGTGCCGCAGAGGCAGCGCACGAAGAAGGGGAGGTCGTGATAAACGCGGCCGAACAGGGTCGGGAGCCATGGCGCCAGCATGAACAGGATGAGCGAGGTCGCCACACCGAGGGCGAGCGCCGCGAGCAAAGCGCGCCTGGCCGTCGGCAAAGCGAGATGCAGGCCGTCTCGGCTCTCGCGCGCCAGGCGCGGATAGAGCAGCCGGTTGAGGGCATCGATCGCGAGATAGCTGGCGTCCATGATCCGTCTCGCGACGCCATAGCTGCCGACCGTCTCGATCGGGGTGAACAGGCCGATCGCCAGCAGGTCGACATTCGAGCGTATGGCCCGCGCGACGAATTGCGATGAGAACAGCAGGCCTGCCCGCAGCTCCTCACGCAGGATCGCGAGCCGGGGCCGGCCGAGGGGCGAGAGCCAGATCGCCCCGAGCAGGGCGTAGAGCAGATTGCCGCCGCACTGCCACAGCGCCCATTCCGACAGGCTCGCGACCTTGAACGCGAGGCAGGCGAGCGCTGCAGTAGCCAGGCGTACGACGGCGAAGCCGACGACCGCGCGATTGGCGGCATGGGCCTGGCCGAGGCCCAGGAAGGCCGTCTCGACGAGGAGGATCAGCCGCACGAGGACGACATTGCCGAAAAACAGCAGGGCCAGGGTCGTCAAGTCGATAGAGGGGCCGGAGCCGAGGCGGGCCCATGACGACATCGCTGCGACGCCACCGACGACGAGAGCGGCTCCGCTCAGGCCGATCAGGAGAAGATTATGGCCGAGCAGGCTCGCATAGCTCTCGGGCTCGCGCGCGACCCTGCGTAGCAGGCAGTCGGAGGCGCCGAGGCCGCAGAGCTGCACTGCTACTGCGGTCACAGCTGAAATCTGCACGAACAAGCCGAACTCGGCCGGCCCGAGCGCGCGCGCCAGGACGGCGAAGGTCACGAGCTGCGACAGGGCGGCCGAGGCCAGGGAGCCGCTCGACAGCAAATAGCCGACGAGGGCTGGTCGGGCGAATTGGGGCTTCAAGGCAAGTTCCATGAAAAGACCTGGACGCGCTGAATTGCCGTTGACCCCGCGGGTGTCGCGAGCTGCCCAAGCGCGCCGGCGCGTTAAGGTAAACGTTTAATTGAAATCTATACCTAAGGTTGTGTTTCTTTAACGAAACGAGATTATCTCAACCTATAAGTGCAATCACGAAAAATCGCGAGCACGGGGAGAGCTATGACCAACATTGCGGTCGCCGGCCCGGTTCCGGGCACCAGCATGCGCGGAAACGCGAGGTCTCCAAGACGAGCCTGCATCGTCACGCACTCCCGCAAGGCCGAGCGACGGCAGCCTGCCTTCTCGACTCCCCAATCTCGGCCAGCGCGGTTCCGCCAGGGCTGCGCGATGCCCGCAGCCGATGCGTCCTCTCACTGAGGCGGGCCGCGTATGTACCTCACAACCGACAGCAGCCGGATGCGGCGCGCGGAGGAGGCTTCCTATCGACCAAACGTCGAACTGGTGGCTCCACCCGTCCGCGCCATCAGCGCCGCCCAGGTCCTGGGCTGGCTGCTGCGCAGCTGGCCCTGGATGCCGGTAGCTGCGCTCGTCGGCGCGGTCGCGGCCGTCGGCGCCACATTTCTTCTGACGCCGCGCTACACGGCGACGACGGAACTGACGATCGCGCCGTCCAATCTGCTGGTCGCTCCGAACGATCTCTATGCGTCGAACATCCAGAGCGACAGCCAGATCCTGGATGTCGAGAGCAAGATGCGGATGATCTCCTCGGGCAATGTCCTGCGCCGGGTCGTCGAGGATCTTGCTCTGAGGACCGATCCCGAGTTCGCGGGCAAGCCACCGCTGCTCGGCCTCCTCGGCATTTTCGAGCAAGGGAAGCCTTCCGCCGATGGGTCCGATCTAGCCGCCGTGCTGGCCAGGCGCATCAAGGTCACCCGGCAGGAGCGCTCCTATGTCGTGTCGCTGTCGGTCTGGGCGAGCGAGGCGGCCTTGGCGGCCCGGCTCGCCAATGCCGTCGGCGAGACCTTCCGCGAGGAAGTCGTGCGGGCCGATGCGGAGCGGGTCGGACGCGCGGCGCAAGGGCTGACCGCCCGGCTCGGCGAGATCAAGGCTGCGGCGAGCGAGGCGGAGGACCGGGTCGAAGCCTTCCGCCGCGACCATGGCCTGCAGCAGAATTCCTCCAGGCAGCCGCTCAGCGCCGAGGCGCTGGAACGGATGACCGGCAAGCTGACCGACGCCAAGGCGCGTCTCGCCGAGGCGGAGGCGCGCTACAACGAGGTCTCGCGCGCGCTCCTGCAGCATGGCGTCCAAGGTGGGGGCGTCCAGTCGCAGACCCTGGCCGGACTGCTCGCCGACGAGGCGGCCCTGCGTCGGCAGGTCGCGGTGCTCTCCAAGACGCTGGGGCCGCGCCATCCCTCGTTGACGAGTGTTTTGACCGAGGCCGACGCCCTGGCCAAGGCGATCAAATCCGAGACCGAGCGGCTTCGGCGCACGGCCCGGATCGAGGTCGACCAGGCCAGGAAATCGCTCGATGCGCTGACCGGAGAGACGCGCCTGCTGCGCGGGAGCGTCTCCGTCGACGACCAGGCCCAGGTGAAGCTGCGCGAGCTCGAGCGCGAGGCGAGTGCCAAGACCGCGCTCTACCAGACCTTCCTGACAAGGGCGGGCGAGGCCGCCCAGCGCCAGCAGATCGACGCGACCGATGTCCGCGTGATCACGGCCGCGGCGGCCCCGTCGCGCGCGACCTGGCCGCCCCGTCCGATCGTCGCGGCGGCGGCCGGAATGATGCTCGGCCTGCTGCTTGCGGCGGGCGCGCTGCTGGCGCGCGGCTATCTCGGTGAATTTCGGTCCGGCGGGAGTGCAGCGCCATGACACAGACAATCGAGAGGCGCGGGAATTCGACCGCCGGCACCCTGGGAGCGCTGCTCTTCTCGGCGACGCTGCTGTTCTACCTGGTTACGCTGACACCGTTCATCGATCTGTCAGCAGCCGGCACGAGCGACGCCGCCACGGGCAAGTCGAACGCGATCAACCAGATCATCTATCTCGGTTTGACGGCTGCGCTGTGGCTGGCTGTCCTCGCGTCGCCGGCGCGTCATCTGGTGGCGCGGCCGCGCGGCATTCTGATCATGCTGCTCATCTGGTTCGGCCTCGTCTCGGCGCTCTCGGCTGAGCCCGACCTCGCGCTCAAGCGCGTCTTGCTGGCGACACTCACCATCGTGAACGGCAGCATTGTCCTGCTGCTGCCGCGCTCGGAGCGCCAATTCGCCGGCATGCTCGCGTTCTGCTGCCTCGGCGCGCTCGGGCTCGCCTATGTCGGCGTCGCGCTGATGCCGCAGTCGGCGATCCACCAGGCCAATGAAGTCCGCGAGCCGATGAATGCCGGGCTCTGGCGCGGCCATTTCGCCCACAAGAATGTCGCGGCCGCGGCCATGGTGATCATCAGCTTCGCCGGGCTCTATCTGTTCAGTACCGGCCGCCGGCTCGTCGGAACGGTGATGCTGCTGCTGGCGGTCGCGTTCCTGACCCGCACCGGCGGAAAATCCGCCGCCATGGCCCTGCCTGGCATCCTCGCCATCGCCTGGATCTTCGAGCGCTGGCGCGCCGTCCGGATTCCGCTGGTCGTGCTGGGCATCGCTGCGGTCAACATCCTGACGATCGGCTGCGCGGTATCGCCAGCGATGCGCGAGTTGGTCGGACAGCTCGGCATCGACCCGACCTTCACCAACCGCACCGACATCTGGGAGATCGGCGCAAGCGCGGCCATGGACAATCCGCTGACCGGCCACGGCTTCCAGCTGTTCTGGCAGACCGACGCGATGGTCCATAAGGGCGGCGCCGCGACAAGCTGGGCCTTCGCCGCCTTCAACGGCCACAACGCCTATCTCGACATGGCGATCACCACGGGCCTGCCCGGCCTCGCCCTGACCCTGATCCTGCTGGTCTGGCTGCCGCTGCGCGACCTCGCCCGGGCCGAGGCGACGCCGAACGACCCCGCCCTGACGCGCTTCTTCGTGCGGATCTGGCTCTATGGGATCCTGGTCGCCTGCGTCGAGAGCCTGTTCTTCCAGTCGGGCAGCCTGATCTGGTTCATGCTGGTCGTCGCGATCTTCGGCCTCCACCTCCAGGCCAATGCGCACGAGATCCGCGAGCCGGCCCAGCATCGCCGCCGCATGGAGCCGGCCCATGGGTAACGCGGCCACGTTTCCGCTCCAGCCGGAGCGGCTCGCCCGCCTGCCGGCGCTGATCGACCAGTACGCCAGCCGCCTGGAGAACCGGCTGATCCGGGCCGTGCCCTGGCAGGTCATGCAGGTCCCGACAGGGGAGCCGATCGTCTCCTTCACCTTCGACGACGTGCCCGCTTCCGCCCTCGACACCGGCGCGGCGATCCTGGAGGCGGATGGGGCGCGCGGCACCTTCTACATTTCGGGCGGGCTGGCGGGGCGGGTAGAGCCGGGCCGCACCCTGATCGACCCCGCCGGCTGCATGGAGCTCGCGGCGCGCGGCCACGAGATCGGCTGCCACACCCATGCGCACCGAGACCTGCGGCATGTCGACGAAGAGGCTTTGATCGAGGACCTGGCCCGCAATGCGCGCTATCTCGACGCGATCAACCTGAAGCCCGGCCGGCGGAATTTCGCCTATCCCTACAACAGCGGCTCCTTCTGGAAGAGAGCGATCCTCGCCGACGCCTTCCGCACCTGCCGCGCCGCCGGCGAGGGGATCAATCGCGGTCCGACCGATCCGAGCTTCCTGCGCGCGGTCGAGATCCGGCAGCCGCAGCAACACGTCCTGGGGCTGGCGCGCTGGATCGACGCGCTGCTCGCCAAGCCGGGCTGGCTGATCTTCTTCACGCACGACATCTCGGCGCTGCCAACGCCCCATGGCTGCACGGCCCCGAGCTTCCGGCTGCTCGTCGGCTACGCGCTCGCGCGCGGCTGCCGGGTGCTGACTGTCGATGCGGCGCTCGACCACATGGGACTGCGGGAGCAGATGCGATGACGCGCGCCCGGCGGCTCCTCGCCATCAACAACTACTTCTACCGACGCGGCGGCGCAGAGAGCGTCTTCCTCGACCATATCGACCTGTTCGCGGCAGCCGGCTGGGAGGTCGTGCCGTTCGCGATGCAGCACCCCGCCAATCTGCCGAGCGCCTGGTCGGGCTATTTCGTCTCGCAGATCGAATATGGCGCGGCGGGCGGCCCGCTCACCAAGGCGAGGCAGGCCGCCAAGGTCGTGTTCTCGCTGGAGGCGCGCCGGAACATCCGCGCGCTGATCGGGCGGGCTCGGCCGAGGGTCGCGCACGCCCACAATGTCTACCATCATATCTCGCCGTCGATCTTCGGAGCCCTCAAGGCCGAGGGGGTGCCACTGGTGATGACGGCGCACGACCTCAAGATCGCCTGCCCGGCCTATAAGATGCTGAGCCGGGGCCGTGTCTGCGAGCGCTGCCAAAGCGGGCGCATCCACAATGTGCTGCTCCATCGTTGCGTGAAGGACTCGGCTGTGGTCAGCGGGCTCGTCCTGCTGGAGACGCTGGTCCATCGCAGCTTCGGCCTCTATAGCGACACGATCGACCGCCTGGTCGCCCCGAGCCGCTTCTATCGTGACAAGCTGGTCGAGTGGGGCTGGGATGCAGCCCGCATCGCCTACATCCCGAACTGCATCGATACCGGCCAGTATTCGCCGACGCTCCATGAGGGCGACTACTTCGCCTACGCCGGGCGGTTGGCGCCCGAGAAGGGGCTGGCGACGCTGGTGCGCGCCGCCGGCCTGTCGCATCAGCGGCTGGTGCTGGCCGGCAGCGGCCCCGAAGAGCCCGCCCTGCGCCGTCTCGCCGGGGAACTCGGAGCCGACGTCACCTTCACCGGCCATCTCGACAAGCCGGCGCTGCAGCGGCTGATCGGCGAAGCGCGGGCGCTGGTCCTTCCCTCGGAATGGTACGAGAACGCGCCGGTCAGCATCCTCGAAGCCTATGCGCTCGGGCGTCCGGTCATTGGCGCGCGGATCGGCGGCATTCCGGAGCTGGTCGCCGATGGCGAGACCGGCGCCCTCGTGGAGCCGGGCAATGCCACGAGGCTGGCCGAGGCGCTTGCCGCCCTGGCGAGCCTTCCAAGTTCCGCTCGCGCCGCAATGGGCGGCGCCGGCCGAGACTGGATGCGCCGGGAGTTCTCGCCTGACCAATACCGCGACCGCACCATGGCTCTCTACGAGGCGCTGCGCTGATGTACTCCTTGATTCCGCCCATTGGCGCGCAGCCGCCCGAACGCAAGGTGATCTTCGTCGGCTTGCGCGGCGTCCCCGAGATCCAGGGCGGGGTCGAGACCCATGTCGCCGCGATCGCGGCGCGGCTGGCGGAGCGTGGCTGGCGTGTCGAGGTGCTCGGCCGCGCACCATACCTTCCCTCGCAACGGCCCTATCGCTGGAAAGGCGTCACCGTCACGCCGGTCTGGGCGCCGCGCTCGCGCAGCTTCGAGGCACTGGCTCATACGGCGCTCGGCCTGATCGTCGCCGCCGGGCGCAACCCGGACCTGGTGCATATCCATGCGATCGGGCCGGCTTTGCTGACGCCGTTCGCGCGGCTGCTCGGCCTCCATGTCGTGGTGACGCATCATGGTTTCGATTATGAGCGGCAGAAATGGGGGAGTATCGCCAAGTCCGTCCTCCGCACCGGCGAAGCGATGGGAATGCTGTTCTCCCATGCCAATATCGGCGTGTCGAAGGTGATCGTCGACAGCGTCCGCCGCAAGTTCAGGGTCGGCGCGACCTTCATCCCGAACGGCGTCGAGAACCCGTTCCCGAGGCTCGACACCTCCTATCTCGACGAGATCGAGGTCGTGCCGCGCCGTTATGTGCTGAGCGTCGGCAGGATCGTCCAGGAGAAGCGGCATCTCGACCTGATCCAGGCTTTCGCGCAGCTGAACGACCCCGGCCTCAAGCTCGTCATCGCCGGCACGGCCGACCATGCCGGACGCTATCAGCGCGAGGTCGAGGCGGCCGCCGCGGCGACGCCCGGCGTGGTGATGGCGGGGTTCCAGCGCGGCGAAGCGCTGTCCCAGCTCTACCGGCATGCGGGGCTCTTCGTCCTCCCTTCGAGCCATGAAGGCATGCCGATGGTGCTGCTCGAAGCCCTCAGCTACGGCGCGCCATGCCTCTGTAGCGATATCGAGGCCAATCTCGCGCTCGACCTCGGCACGGGCTGCTACTTCCCATTGGGCGAGGTCGATGCGCTCGCGGGCGCGATGCGGCTGAAGCTCGCCGCAACCAACCACGCCGAGAGCGCCGAGCGCGCCGCCCGGGTCCTCGACTCCTTCGGTTGGGGCGCGATCGTCGAACGCACCATGGACGTCTATGAGAACGCGCTTCTCGGCTGGAGGCAGGGCAGGGCGCGTCACGGCAGCGCCGGCTTCCGGCCACGCGTCGAATTCGGAGGGCGATGATGAAGCCCGTCCTGCGAAACCTCGAAATGACGATCCTCGGCCTCGGCTTCCTCGGTCTGGCCTGGGGCAAGAGCAGGCTCCACGGCTACACCACGCCGAACGGCGTGGCGAAGACGGACGAGGAGGGCAAGATCGCCTATCTCCTCGACATCTTCGCCTCGCTGCGCCGATTCCTGCCGCCGCATCTCGACCTGCGCGGGCGCGACGTGCTGGAACTCAGCCCCGGTGCGTCGCGCGGCAACGGCGTGCTCTTTCTCGCGCTCGGGGCGCGTTCCTACCACGCCATCGATGTGTTCGATCTCGCCGGCGGTGAGGACCCGGCCTTCTACGACAGGGTGCTCGATCGCTTCCCCGAAGGTAGCGAGGCCGATCGCGAGCGTGCCCGGGCCATAGCGCGCACGCCCGGCTCGCGCGACTTCGGCTATGCCGTCGGGCGCGATTTCAACATCCCGCGCCTGGCCGAGGGACGGCGCTTCGACCTGATCGTCAGCTGCGCCGCGTTCGAGCACTACGACGTCCCCGCGCAGGCGATAGCGCAGCTGACCCAGGTCGCCCGTCCCGGCTGCGAAAGCGTCCACATCATCGATCTGCAGACCCATTCGCGCCGGATCCGCGAGCGCGACCCGAACAACATCTATCGCTATCCCGAGTCGATCTACCGGCTCTTCCGCTTTCCGGGGCAACCGAACCGGCACCGTCCCGCCGAATACATCAGCAGCTTTTCGGCCGAGGGTTGGCGCGATGTTGGCTTCGCGCCGGCGCGGATGATCGATCCCGCGCTCCGGGAGGCTTCGGTGAGCGGTCTTGCTACGCCGTTTGCCGGGCGGGATGACATGAGCATCCTCGATGGCGCCCTCACGGCGCGTTATCCCGGCGACTGGAAGACGGCGTCATGACCACCCGCCGCTCCGTCATCGGCGGCCTTGCCGGCCTCGCGACGTTCGCCTCCCTTGCGACGCGGCCAGCGGTTGCTGCACCCGGCGGCGAGATACCGCTTTTTCGTCGCGGCATCGGCGTCTCGCACGCGCTGGGCTGGGCCGAGGTCGAGGCCGACGGCTCCTATGGTGCTGCGCCCTTCTCGGGGCCGCGCTTTCGCTTCGACCGGGCGCAGCGGCAGGCGATCCGTGCGGCGGGCTTCGACTTCGTGCGCCTCGCGGTCGATGCCGGTCCTTTCCTCGCGTTCACGGGCGTGGCTCGCGACCGGCTCGACGAACTCCTCATCGGCACGGTTCGCGATCTCATCGACGCCGATCTAGGCGTGATCGTCGACCTGCATCCGAGCGCGATGAATCCCGCCTATCGGCCGGCTGCGCTGACTGGGGGCGTCGAGGCACCAAAGTTCCGGGCCGTGCTCGCCCTGTTGCGACGCCTGGCCGGCCAGCTGGAACGGCTTGTGCAGGGCGGTACGGCCCGGCTCGCGCTCGAACTGATGAACGAGCCGGAGCGGCCGCAAGCGGCCTGGCAACCCATGCTCGAAGCCGCCTATCGAGCCGCGCGCAGCGGCTCGGCGACGCTGCCGCTGGTGCTCGGCGGCGGCTCGATGAACGCGCCTGCGGCGCTGGCTGCGATCGACATGCGCCCTTTCGCCGGGGATCCGCGCCTGATCTACACCTATCACGACTACTCGCCCTGGCAGTTCACCCATCAGGGGGTGCGCGGCAATCCCGCCTTCTCGCTGGATGCGATCCCCTATCCGGCGCCGTCATCGGCGCAGGCGATGATCGCCGCGAGCCAGCGACGTATCGGCAGCCTCGGTCTCGACGGTGCCGCGCTGGAACAGGCACGAGCGGCGAAGCGGACGCTCGCGCGCTATGCCGGCTTCGATCGATCGGCGCTGGAGCGAACCTTCCTGCAGGTGAGCGCCTGGCGCAGCGCGCAGCGCTTGCCGGCCCATGCGGTCATGCTCGGCGAGTTCGGGGTCCACCGGACACCCTATCTCGCCACCGCTAAGGGCGTGGCTGCGCGCGAACACTGGCTGCGCGACATGCGCGAGCTCGCCGAGGCGCATGGTTTTGCCTGGGCCTGCTGGACCTATGCCGGAGCGGGCGGGTTCGCGCTCGCCGAGAACGAGACCGGCCCGGGCTTCGACGTGGCGACCCGCCGCGCGCTGGGGCTGTTGCCATGAGCCCTGGCCCCATGCGTCAGCGCTACGCCCATCTCGACGCCCTGCGGGCGATTGCGGCGCTCGCCGTGATGGTCGAGCACTTGTTCGGCGATCTGCTCCGGCAGGCTCCGGCCGCGACCGGCCCGGTGAGCACGCTCGCGCAATCGGTCGTGCAGAACCTGAGCCTCGGCCGGTTCGGAGTGGCGCTGTTCTTCCTGATCAGTGGCTTCGTGGTGCCGTTCAGCATCGCCGGCGAGCGGCCGCTCCGGCATTTCGCGATCTCGCGGCTGTTTCGGCTCTATCCCGCTTTCTGGCTGGCGCTTGCGGCGCTGACGACGACGGCCTGGTTTGCCGGAGAGGCGCCGCGGACGGTGGCTGTGCTGGCCAACCTGACCATGGCGCCGCCGGTCTTCGGCCAGCCCTGGCTCTCGCCGATCCACTGGACCCTGTTCGTCGAGCTGCTGTTCTACATCCTCGTCGCGCTGCTGTTCTTCGCGGGAGCATTGAGGCGGGTCGGCATCCTGCTCGCCTTGAGCCTTGCCCTGATCGCCGCGACGGCCCTGCCGGTGCATTTGCGCGCCCACGGCATCGTCAGCCTGCCGGTCCAGTATCTCGGCATGCATCTGTCGTTCCTGTTCCTCGGCCTGCTGCTACGGCTTTGGTTGATCGAGCGGAGGCGCGGCGCGCGTCTGGCGGCGCTGGTTCTCGGGATCGCTCAGCTCGCTGCACTGCTCTCGGTCGCGCAGTTCTCGCTGGCGCGGGGCGACAATTTCGTCATGGAGGGGCTGAGACCCGTCCTCGCCGCCTACGTGCTCGCCGTCGTGGTCTTCCTCGTTGCGGTCAGACTGAAGCGGCCGCGTTCCCGCCTGCTCGGGTGGATCGGGCTGATCAGCTATTCGATGTATCTGTTCCACGGAATGGTCAACGCCGCTGTCTATCGCGTCCTGCCCCTGACCGGAGAGCTCGGCGACATCGCAATCATGCTGGCCTGTACCGCCTTGACCTTGTTGCTGTCCTGGCTCGTCTATCTGGCGGTCGAACGACCGATGATCGGGCTCGGGCGCAGGATATCGGCGAAGCGCGACACTCCGCTCGCCGTGTCTTCGCAGCGAGCGGGTGCGCTCTACACGCGAAGGGAGGGGAGCGGTCCGCTAGCGATCTCTCCAGCCGGCATGGAGGGCTCGATGCGTCATCCGCCATCGGATTACCGCGCCGTGCCGTTGCTGTCGGACATCGCCGTCGGAGCCGCTCCGGAAGCCCCGGCGAGCGACAGGCTGGTCGGCGCGATCCTCGGCACGGCCATCGCTGCCGTCACGCTGGGCTGGTTCGCGCTGCTCGGCTATGTCGGCTGGACGATCGTCGAGTCGCTGTGACCGGGCAAAGTCTTCAGCCCGAAGTCATGAAGCCTGCGAAGAAGGCGGCGAGGCCGGCGTCGTCGTCGAGCGGCAGGATGTTCGCGACATACTGATCTGGCCGCACGATCACGAGGCAACCGCGTTCGCGGTCGATGCCGCGCAGGTCGAAGATGTCCTGCCCCTCGCGCAAATCGGGGCAGAACACCTTCTCGTAGTCGATCAGCCCGAGGCGGCCTTTGCGGGGCAGGAGCAGGCTCGGCAGGGCTTCGACGGCGACCTCACGATGAGGTTGCTGCAGGATCGCACGCAGGTCGATAACCGCGTCGATATCGGCGCCGGGCTTGGCGTAGCGGCGCAGGGGCGACACGGGCGAATCCGCCAGTGCTTCGCAGAGCGCGCGCAGACGCGACGCGGCCGAGGACGGGTCGGCCTTGTCGGCGAAGGCGTAGAGGCGCCAGCGGCCATCGGCCCGCGCGACATGACCGAGCTCGACCGGCTTGGCGTCGCCAAGCCGGATCACCGGCGCCGAATGGAAGCGCGCGCCGATCGGCAGGCCCGTCGCGAGCCTGGCATGCGTCGGCTCGCCGGTCAGGGTCGAGGGTGCGTAGCGGGTCGCGGTGCCCGCGGTATAGCGGCCGTGCCTGACGAAATAGGCTTCGACCTCCTTGGGATCGACCCCGTCGCCGCTTTCCGAGCTCTTCAGGGGAGCGCTGAGCATCTTCGCCCATTCGCGGTCGAAGTCGATCAGCTCCTTGGCGATCGCCTGGCGCTCGGCCGAATAGCTGTGCAGGAGCTGCGGCGGGCATTGCCCGCGCAGGACTGCTGCCAGCTTCCAGCCGAGGTTGAAGGCGTCCTGCATCGAGACGTTCATGCCCTGGCCGGCCTTCGGGCTGTGGGTATGGCAGGCATCGCCGGCGATGAAGACGGCCGGAAGACGCTGCTCGACCTCATCCGCCGGCACGTCGTCGAACTTGTCGCAGAGGCGCTGGCCGATCTCGTAGACCGACCACCAGGCGACCTCCTTCACCTCGAAGGTATAGGGGCGCAGGATGCGCTGCGCCGCGGCGATCAGATGCTCGACGCCGATATTGCGGCTCGCGACCCGCTCGTTCGCGCTGAGCTTGTCGAGCTCGACATAGATCCGGATCAGATAACCGCCCTCGCGCGGGATGATGATGATCGTGCCTTCGCCGGCCGACTGGATCAGCGACTTCAGCCGGACATCCGGGAAATCGGTGACGGCGAGGACATCCATCACGCCCCAGGCTTGGTTGGCGGAATCGCCCTGCAAACTGCGCCCGATCGATTTGCGCACGGCGCTGCGCGCTCCGTCGCAACCGACGACATAGCGGGCCTTGACGGTCTCGATCTCGCCTTCATGCGCGGGATCGACACGCTCCAGCTTGACGGTCACCGGGTGCGACGACGCGTTGTCGATCTGCAGGTCGAGCAGACGCCGGGAGTAATCCGGCTCCAGCCGGCTCGGCGAGCGGCGCATGACGTCGAGGAAGAAGTCGTGGATCCGTGCCTGATTCAGGATCACATGCGGGAACTCGGAAAGGCCTTCCTCGACATCAAGGATGCGGCCGCTGCGGGTGATGGCGTCCGGCCGAGTTGCGTCGGGCTTCCAGAACACCGTCTCGTTGACCCAATAGCTCTCCTTCAGCACCCGCTCGGGGAAGCCGAAGGCATCGAACATCTCGATGGTGCGGCAGGCGATGCCATCCGCCTGGCCGAGCTCCAGTGGCCCCGGCTTCTGCTCGACGATCCGCGTCGTGATCTCGGGAAAGGCCGAGAGCTGTGCCGCCAGCGTCAGGCCGGCCGGGCCGCAGCCGACGATCAGGACATCGACCTCCTGCGGCAGGGAGCCGCCCGGCGAGGCCGGAAGGTTCTCGGCAACGTCAGAGACAGCGGGATCGCCGGTCCGAAAACCGTTGAGATGGAATTGCATGGAAGCCACCTTCTGCGAGGCAGGATGGATCGGGATGATCTGCGGGCGGGCGTCTCAGCGCCGGCGGGCGCGGGCCTGTTCGAGCCACATCTCCCAGGGGCGATGCACCTGCGCCTCGATATTGGCGACGCAGGCGCGGCTCTCGCCCTCGGTCAGATAGGTGACCTCGCCGAGCTGCATCGCCTGGAGCTGGTAGCGCGCATTGAGCTCGGCATAGACGGCGCGGTAGACCGCCTGCTTGATCGAATAGCCGACGACGGTCGAGCCGTGGCCGCGCATCAGCACGATGTCGTGCCCGTCGAAATGCTCGGCCAGCGCCCGGCCGAGATGGTTGTTGCTGATCAAGAGGTCGGTGGCGTCGCCACCGGCCTCGCGGATCTCGAAGACCGGCGCGCCCTGGCCGACGAAGCCGGCCATGTGGAACATTGCCTTGAGCCGCGTGCCCTTGACGACGCTGAGCGGCACGATCGAATGCGAGTGGCTGTGGATCACGGCCATCACGTCGGGACGCTTGCGGAAAATCTCGGCGTGGATGAAGCGCTCGAGATAGACCTTGCGGCCATTGGCGTTCACCGCCTCGCCATCGAGCGTGAACTCGACGATGTCCTCGGCTGCGACCCGGCTCGGCGCCATGTTGCGGGCGAGCAGGAAGCGATCGGGCCGCTTGTCATGGCGCACGCTGATATGGCCGAAGGCATCGACGACGCCCTGGTCGAACAGGATGTGATTGGCGGCGACGAGTTCTTCCACGATCTCGGGGGAGGGCGCGACCGAGGCGGAGGCCGTATCGGCCACGTCGACGGCGATGGGTTGATTGCCATGATCCGAGGTGCACATTGCTCGCTCTCTCCAAAGTCGCCTTGGTCAACAGTGTAGGCAGGCCTCGCCGATCGAGCGGCCGGGCCGCCGAACCGGACAGTGGATCAGAGAAGCGGATGAGCACGCGAGCCGCTTGCGGGCATGCAGGCGGCGCTCGGGGTCCCAGCAATTGGAAACCACTGGAGCCAGCCTCCCATCCGGCGATCTCTGATGGATCGTCCGTATACTGATTAACAGGATACGCTCAGTTTTTCGGCTGTCAACCGCGACCAAGCGAAAGGGCGTCTGAGTGCTCGGTCAGGGCAGGGATGAAGCGGGGTGCTTTGACCGCTTACGGACTGAAAGCATACGATCTATAGCGAAGACGCAGCGATCGGGCCGAGCAGGATTCGCCTGACGAAGAGCCGGCGGCATGAATTTTCGAGCGGCGGAATCCATCCGCCGCCGACCAAAGCGAAGCGACGATGTCGATGGACGATATCTATCATATGCCCGGCCACCTCATCCGGCGCGCGCAGCAGATCGCCGTCTCGCTCTTTCTCGAGGAATGCGCGCCGGTCGACCTCACCCCCGTCCAGTTCGCGGCGCTGGTGACGGTACGCGACAATCCCGGCATCGATGCGACCCGCCTCTCGGCGCTTGTCGCCTTCGACCGCTCGACGCTCGGCAATGTGCTGGAGCGCATGGAGGCGAAGGAGTTGATCCAGCGCTCAGGCAGCAAGGACGACAAGCGCATCAAGGTGCTGCATCTGTCGCCCAAGGGTGAGCGGGTCCTGCAGGAAGCCGGGCCACTGGCGCTGCGGGCCCAGGAACGCATCCTCGCCCCGCTGGCGCCGGAGGATCGCGAGATCTTCATGCGCATGCTGGGGCAGCTCGTCGAGCTCAACAACGACGCCTCGCGCGTGCCGCTGCGGCTGGACGCAATTCGCTCCTCCGACACCGCCTGAGGACGCGACTTACCCGATATCGAGATCGCGGCCGAAGCTGGCTTCCAAATTCCGATCGGAGGAGTTCGAGAGGCCGGTGTTTGACAGGTCCAAGATACGGTGCATACTGATAATAAGTATGCGGTCTTATCTTGCGACGTGAGCGGAGCGCGCCTCATGGAGGCTGCTTCGCGGCGAGATCCGGACTGCAAACGGCCCTTTCGTAGCGAATGAGAACCGCACTCAACGCGGCCGCATCCGGAGGAAATCAGGTGATCATCACACGACGTGCCGCCTTCATCGGACTCGCTGGCGCTGCGCTCGCGTCTCGCGCCGTTATGGCCCAACGCAAAATCGTCAGGCTGATCGTGCCCGCCGCGGCGGGCGGGGCGATCGACGTGATCGGGCGGCTCTATGCCCAGCGCATCGCACCGGCGCTCGACGAATCCTGGGTGGTCGAGAACAAGGCCGGCGCCAGCAATACGCTCGGCGCCGCCGAGGTCGCCCGGGCCACGCCGGACGGCACGACCTATCTGACCAATGCCGACATCCACATCATGGCCAGGCATGTGATGCGCAGCGTGTCCTATGACCCGCTGGCGGATTTCACACCGATCTCGCGCTTCGCGATGTCGCCGATGGTGCTGATCGGCTCGACCAAGACGCCCGAGACTCTGCCGGCGCTGATCGCGCAGATGAAGGCGAAGCCGACCGAGTACACCTTCGCCAATTCCGGGCTGGGCAGCATGGGCCACCTCGCCACCGAGAGCTTCAAGCTCCGGACCGGCACGAGCGCCGAGCTGGTCAATTATCGCGGCACGGCTCCGGCGATCACCGACGTCGTCGCCGGCCAGGTGCCGCTGATGGTCGCTCCGCTCGGTTCGGCCCTGTCCTTCATCACCGACGGCAAGGTCCGCGCCTTCGCGATCATGGGCGCGCAGCGCAGTGCGCTCCTGCCGAACGTGCCGACCGCCGGCGAGCAGGGGCTGGCCGATCTCAACTTCACGCTCTGGTACGGTCTCTGGGGGCCGAAGGGCCTGCCGGCCGAGACGGTGCAGCGGGTCAATGCGACGGTGCAGGCGGCCTCGAAGGATCGTGAGATCGTCGAGAAGCTCACCGCGCTCGGCGCCGAAGCCGTGACGGAGGACGCCGCGAGCTTCGCCAAGTTTATCGAGGCCGAGATCCAGCGCGCCAACCGCGTGGTCGAGGAAGCCGGTATCAAGCCGGGTTGATCGCGCGAGTTCCTCCCTTCCCCCTTGTCACAGGGGAAGCCTATTTTCCCTCAGCCCTGATCCTGAGGAGCCGCGTAGCGGCGTCTCGAAGGATGCTCCAGCTGGTTCCAGAGCCTCCTGGAGCATCCTTCGAGACGCGCCCTGCGGGCACTCCTCAGGATGAGGGCTCAAAAAAGCACAGATGCGACCTTGCCATTGTAGAGAGGACGTCCCCGCGCTCCTCGCCTTTCGCGGCGGAGGCGGAAGTTGAAAACAGCTGATCACGCTTCGCATCGACCCTCCGATCGACTACGTCTAAAATCTGAGATTCAGATGATGCGGCGGATGAGGTCGGCTGGATGGCAATCCGGTTCAATGAAATCGGCGAGCGACTGAAGGCCTATCGCCTGGGGCTTGGGCTCCAGGCGGAGGATGTGGCCGAGCGGCTCGGGATTTCGCGGGCCGCGGTCTACCGGATCGAGGGCGGGGGCGTCGTCAAGATCGAGACGCTGGAACGGCTGGCGACGCTGCTGGAGACAACGGTCGCATCGCTGCTCGGGGCAGGGGTGGAGTATTACGCCAGCCCGGTCAGCTATTTCGAGCGCATGCGGCAGATCGAGGAGCAGGCCGACCAGGTCGTCGCGCATTTCCCGCCGCTGTCCTATCTGCTGACTTCGGATGATTATTCCGGCTACCTGCGGCAAACCCTGGTCGAGGCGCTTCCGCCTCATATCGCGCGCGAGCAGGCGGTGGCGGAGATCGATGCGATCATCGCGATCCTCAACGAGCGCAAGACAGCACGCAAGCGCCGCCGATTGAGCGTCGTCAACTTCGTCAATGTCCTCGAGATCGAGCGCTGGCTGAAGCTCGGCGTCGTCGGCAGCTTCAACCTGCCGGCGGCCGAACTGGTCCGGCGTCGCCAAGCGGCGCGCACCGAGGTCGAGCACCTGATCGGGCTGATCGAAAGCGAGCCGATGGGCGTGCAGATCGGCCTGATCGAAGAGACGCTGCCGAACATCACTTTCCAGCTCTTCCGCACCGCCGAGAAGACCCTCCTGGGGCTGAGCCCGTTCCGGCTGGGCGGCGAACTGCCGAACGTCCGCTCCGGCATCGCCATGCTGACCGCTGATGAGGAGCCTGTGCGCCTCTATGAGGAGATCGCCGACGGACTCTGGCACCGCGCCCTCAAGGGCAGCGAGGCCGGGGCGGTCCTGCGCGCGGCTCTCGACCGGTCCGGGATCGCGCAGCCGCCGATGACGGAGCCCTCCTCGGAGCTTGTCTGACGCTGGCTTAAGGTTTGTCGCAAAATTGAGATTGTTCTTGCAATTGAGATTTTAGCGTGAGATAGAGTGATCACGCGATGGCGTCGGTCTTCCGATGTCCTGGCGGATTTCTCGCGGTTGGGCCTGATGCTCGGCTGCCAAGCGGCGCGGCAAGCGCCCTGAGAATGCGGGCGAGCGCCCAAACTCCTGTGAGATCAAAACCGGCCGGCAGCCGCGCGCGGAAGCGCGCGCTGGTGCTTTGGCGTTTTTGGTACGCACCGCAAAGAAAAGCAGAAACGGGGGACTTCGCCGTGAGTGACAACCAGGCCGCCGTCGGCGGCTCCATCGCCCTATCCGCTCCGACCGAGGTCGACAGCAAGGCCCGCAAGGCCCTGTGGGGCGCCGCCATCGGCTATGCCATGGACGGCTTCGACCTCCTGATCCTCGGCTTCATGCTGCGGACGATTTCCGCGGACCTGCAACTCACCCAGGGCCAGGCCGCTTCGCTCGTCACCGCGACGCTGGTCGGCGCCGTGCTCGGCGGCATCGGCTTCGGCATGCTGTCGGACCGCATCGGCCGCGTCCGCGTCCTGACCTGGACGATCGTGCTCTTCGCCGTCTTCACCGGCATGTGCGCGCTGGCACAGGGCTATTGGGACCTCCTGATTTACCGCACCATTGCCGGCCTCGGCCTCGGCGGCGAATTCGGCATCGGCATGGCTCTGGTCGCCGAAGCCTGGCCGGCCTCGAAGCGGGCGCGCGCCTCCTCCTATGTCGGCCTCGGCTGGCAGGTCGGCGTGCTCGCGGCTGCGATCGCCACTCCGCTCCTGCTGCCGACGATCGGCTGGCGCGGCATGTTCGCCATCGGCATCCTGCCGGCGGTCGCTGCCTACTTCATCCGCCATTCGCTGCATGAGCCGGAAGTCTTCGTTGCCCGCAGCAAGGACCGCCCGAAGGAATCGGCGCTGCGCCTGCTGGTCAAGGATTGGGACACCACCAAGCTGAGCCTCGGCATGGTCGTGCTCTGCTCGGTCCAGAACTTCGGCTATTACGGCGTGATGATCTGGTTGCCGAACTACCTGGCGACCCGCTTCGGCTTCGCCCTGACGCAGTCCGCGGTGTGGACCTCGGTCACCATCGCCGGCATGGCTGTCGGCATCTACGCCTTCGGCCATATCGCCGACCGGATCGGGCGCCGCCCGGCCTTCTTCGGCTACATGCTCGGCGCCGCCGTGATGGTCATCGTCTATTCGCGGCTGACCGATCCGTTCCAGCTCCTGGTCGCCGGTGCGGTGATGGGCTTCTTCGTCAACGGCATGCTCGGCGGCTATGGCGCGCTGATCAGCGAGCTGTTCCCGACAGCGGCGCGGGCGACGGCGCAGAACGTCCTGTTCAATATCGGGCGCGGCGTCGGCGGCTTCGGTCCGCTTGTCGTCGGCACGATCGCGGCGGCCTACAGCTTCGAGATGGCGATCGCCCTGCTGGCGGCGCTCTACCTGCTCGACATCCTCGCCATGTGCTTCCTGATTCCGGAGCGGCGTGGCGCCGAGCTGGCGTGAGCGCATCGCCATGTCGATCCAGCACGAACAACTCCAGGCCGCGCGTTCCGGCGCGGCCCTCGGCGGCAGCTGTTCTTCCGCGTCGTGGAAGGCAAGCATCGTCGCCGAGCTCGCCGAGGTCGTCCGCAACGAGGCTGTGAACGCCGAGTACCGGCACCTCGTGGTCAACTGCAGCGAGGAAGCCGCGGCCGCCCAGCCGGGGCAGTTCTTCCAGCTGCTCTGCCCGCAGCCGGCGGGCGAACAGCCCTTCCTGCGCCGGCCGATGAGCCTCTATGGCGCCGATCCCAGCAAGAGCCAGGTCGAGTTCCTGTACAAGGTGACCGGCGCCGGCACGCGCGGTCTCGACATGCTGAAGCCGGGCGACCGGCTCGACATCATGGGGCCGCTCGGCGTCGGCTTCACGCTCGACCCTGAGTGGCGCCACATCGTCGCCGTCGGGCGCGGCGCAGGGCTGGCGACGCTCGCCCCGCTTGCCAAGGCGGCGAAAGCCAATGGCACGCAGGTGACTGCGGTCTTCAGCGCCAGGCGTCCGGAGCTGCTCGTCTCGGTCGAACTCTTCCAGCGCCAGGGCGCCGACGTCATCGCCGTCACGGATGCTGAAGCGACCAGCGGCCCGGCCAATGTCGAGCGAATCCTGCGCCGGCAGATCGCCGAGGGCCGCTGCGACGCCTTCTTCACCTGCGGTTCGAGCCGATTGATGCGGGTGCAGCAGCGCCTGGCGCGCGAGTTCAGGCTGCCCGGCCAGGTCGCGATGGAGCAGCAAATGGCCTGCGGAATCGGGCTTTGCTACTGCTGCGTCCGCGACTTCAACGTCAATGGCGAGATCGTCAACCGGCGCGTCTGCTGGGATGGCCCGGTCTTCGACCTGATGGAGGCGCTGCCATGAGCGCGGCCGGAACGATCGACCTCTCCGTCAGGATCGGCGGGCTCACTTTGCGCAATCCGGTCATGCCGGCCTCCGGAACCTTCGCCGAGGGGCTGGAGAAGGTGATGGACTTCAACCGGCTCGGCGCCTTCGTCACCAAGACGATCACGCGCGAATTGCGCGCCGGCAATCCGCTACCGCGGGTGGTCGAGCGGCCGGGCGGGTTGATCAACGCCATCGGCATCCCATCCAAGGGCGTGCCCTATTTCATCGAGCACACCATGCCGCATTACGCGGCCTATGACACGCCGCTGGTCGTCTCGATCTCGGCGCCGACGGCGGAAGGCTTCGCCAGCCTCGCCGCGGAGCTCTCGATCCCCGGCATCTCCGCGATCGAAGCCAACATCTCCTGTCCGAACATCGAGGAGGACGGCAAGGCCTTCGCGATGCGGGCCGAGTCGACCGAAAAGGTGACACGCGAATTGCGCAAGGCGACGGCGCTGCCGCTCTGGGTCAAGCTCACACCCAATACCGGCGATGTGCCGGAGGTGGCACGCGCCGCGGAGGCCGCGGGCGCCGACGCGGTCGTGGTCGCCAACACCATCCTGTCGATGGCGATCGACCTGAAGACCTTCAAGCCCTGCCTCGGCAACATCATGGGCGGGCTCTCGGGACCGGCGATCAAGCCGATCGTGCTGCGCCAGGTCTTCCAATGCGCCAAGGCTGTGAATATCCCGGTGATCGGCTGTGGCGGCATCTCCACCGCCGATGATGCGATCGAATACATGCTCGCCGGCGCCAGCGCCGTGCAGGTCGGCACGGCGACCTTCCTGCAGCCTGCGGCGATGACGACGATCATCGACGGGCTCGAGGCCTTCTGCCTGCGCCGCGAAATCCCGCGCGTCGCCGATCTGATCCATGGCGTCGTGATCGAGGAGGCCGACGAGCCCGATCTCGCCTGGCTGGACCCGGTCTCGTGAGCACGCAGGCGGCCGAGATGCGCAATATCTTCAGCGGGGACGAGGGCGACCGTGCCCTCGCCGTGGCGCTGTTCGACGCCTTGCGCGAGGCGACGGGCGACGGCGTCGGGATCACCCGCGAGGCCTATAGCGAGCGCGAATCGCTGGCGCTCGACATCGTCGAGGCAAAGGCGCGCGAACTCGGCTTCACGACGGAGCGCGACGCCGGCGCCAATCTCGTCGTAACGCTGGCGGGAAGTGAGCCGGAGCTGCCCTTCCTCGCCTGCGGCTCGCATCTCGATTCCGTGCCGCAGGGCGGCAATTTCGACGGTACGGCCGGCGTCATCGCCGGGCTCGCTGTCCTTTCTCGCTTCAAGGAGGAGGGCTTCGTCCCGCGCCGGACGATCAAGGTTTATGGTTTGCGCGGCGAGGAAAGCTCCCGCTTCGGCCGGGCCTATATGGGCTCCAGCGCTCTGTTCGGGAAACTCTCGGCGGCCGACCTTTCCGTGCGCGATCATGCCAGCGGGCGGACCCTGGCGGAGTGCATGGCCTCCGTGGGGGTCGACATGGCCCGTGTCGAGAAGGCCGAGCCTTTGCTCGATCCGGCTACAGTCGCGGCCTGGATCGAGCTGCATATCGAGCAGGGGCCGGTGCTCGTCGCGCGAGACCTGCCCGTCGGCATCGTCACCGGCATCCGCGGCAATATTCGCCATCGCGAGGTCGAATGCCTCGGCGAGGCCGGTCATTCCGGCGCGGTGCCGCGCTGGCTGCGGCGCGATGCGGTCTTCGCCACCGCCGAATTGATCACCCATCTCGACCGACACTGGCGCACGCTGCTGGAGCGCGGCCGCGACGTCGTCGTGACGGCCGGTGTGCTCGGCACCGATCCGCAGGAGCACGCCATCGCGCGCATCCCCGGCACAGTGCGCTTCTCCTTCGAGGTGCGCAGCCAGAACCGCGAGACGCTGGAGGCCTTCTACGACCTCTTCCTCTCCGAATGCGGGCTGGTCGGTGAGGAGAGGGGGGTTGAATTCTGCGTCGACCGCCGGCTCGAATCCGCCCCCGCGGTGATGGATGCGGACTGGATCATCAGGCTCAAGGCCGCGGCCCGCAATCTCGGTCTGCCCGATGAGGACATCCCGAGCGGGGCCGGCCATGATGCAGCTGTTTTCGCCAATGCCGGCATCCCCAGCGCGATGATCTTCGTGCGCAACCAGAACGGATCGCATAATCCGCAGGAGGCGATGGCGATCGACGATCTCCTCGCGGGGATCGCAGTGATGCGGGACGCCATCAGGGAGGCCGTGCGATGAGCGCGAACGAGACCGGCCGCGAGGTTGCTGAGCTGCTGTTCAGAGCCGGCGCCATCCATGTCAGCCGCCAGCAGCCCTTCATCCTGGCCGCCGGCTGGGCGAGCCCCGTCTACGTCGATGTCCGCCTGCTGCTCGGCGATCCCGCCTTGCGCCAGGCGGTCAGCGATCTTGCTGCCCGCTATACCGGCGCGGCCTTTCCGCCGGGCAGTCTCGATGCGATCGCTGGCGCCGAGACGGCCGGCATCCCCTTCGCCGCCTGGCTCGCCGACCGGCTGGCGCTGAAGCTGCGCTATGTCCGCAAGCGCCCGCTCGGCATCGGCCGCAACGCCCAGGTCGAGGGCGGGCCGGTCGAGGGCCTGCGCGTCCTGCTGATGGACGACCTCACCACCGATGGCGGCAGCAAGCTCAACTTCGCCCGCGGCCTGCGGGCGGCGGGGGCTGTGGTCGAGCATGTGCTGACGATCTTCTACCATGATGCCTTCCCCGGCGCCGATGCCCGGCTTAAGGAGGCCGGCCTGAGGCTGCATGCCCTGGCGAACTGGGGCGATGTCCTTCGTGCCGGGGCCGATAACGGGCTCGTCCCGGAGGATCGCGCCGAGATCGAGCGTTTCCTGGCCGATCCCGTGGCCTGGTCGACCCGCCATGGCGGTCGCGCCAGCCTTGCTCCCAGGACCTGAAGCCGGAAGGGTCGGATGATCGCGCGAGATGAACGAGGACGCCGACATGGCCGATGACACCCCCCGCCCGGACAGCGTGCAGCTCGCCACGACGCAGACCCTCGCGCTGGCCGAGGTCTCGACCCGGCGCGAGCACGATCTGCTCGGCGAGGCCGATGTGCCTGCCGATGCCTATTGGGGCATCCATACCTTGCGGGCGGTCGAGAATTTTCCGATCACCGGTGTCCCGGTCGGCCATTTCCCCGAGCTGGTGCGCTCGCTCGCGCTTGTGAAGCAGGCTGCGGCCCGCGCCAACCGGCGCCTCGGCAACCTGCCGGCGGCGAAGGCTGAGGTGATCGACCGCGCCTGCGATCTCATCGCCAGGGACAACCGGTTCCACGACCAGTTTGTCGTCGACGCCGTGCAGGGCGGGGCCGGGACCTCGACCAACATGAACGCCAACGAGGTCGTGGCCAATGTCGCCTTGGAGCTGATGGGGCGGCCGAAGGGCGACTATAGCGCGCTGCATCCCAATGACGACGTCAACATGGCGCAGTCGACCAATGACGCCTATCCGACGGCGCTGCGCCTCGCCGTGATCTTCGCGACCGAGCCGATGATCGCGGCGTTGGACGAGCTCGCCTTCGCCTTCAAGGCCAAGGCGGTCGAGTTCGCCGACGTGCTCAAGATCGGCCGCACCCAGCTCCAGGACGCCGTGCCGATGACGCTCGGCCAGGAGTTCGACGCCTTCTTCGCGACGATCAAGGAGGATGTCTCGCGCCTGCGCGAGGCGGCCGCCCTGTTCCGCGAGATCAATCTCGGCGCGACTGCGATCGGCACCGGCATCACCGCCGATGCGCGCTATGCGGCGCTTGCCATCGAGGAACTGGCGCGCTCGACGCGCCTGCCGCTGGTGCCGGCGACGAACCTGATCGAGGCGACCTCGGACATGGGCGCCTTCGTGCTGTTCTCGGGCGTGCTGAAGCGCGTCGCCGTCAAGCTCTCGAAGATCTGCAACGACCTGCGCTTGCTGTCGAGTGGGCCGCGCGCCGGCTTCAGCGAGATCCGCCTGCCGGCCGTCCAGGCCGGCTCATCGATCATGCCGGGCAAGGTCAACCCGGTCATTCCCGAGGTGGTCAACCAGGTCGCCTATCTCGTCATCGGCCACGACCTGACCGTGACCATGTGCGCCGAGGGCGGCCAGCTCCAGCTCAACGCCTTCGAGCCGACGATCGGCTATTGCCTGCTCTCTTCGCTGCGCCATCTCACCGCCGCGGTGACGACGCTGACGACCCGCTGCGTCAACGGCATCGAGGCGGATCGCGAGCGCTGCCGGGCTTTGGTCGAGGATTCGATCGGGCTGGTCACGGCGCTCGGCCCCGCGATCGGCTACGAGGCCTCCTCGCGCGTCGCCAAGCGCGCGCTCGCCGAGAAGCGCAAGGTCGCCGAGATCGTGCTCGAGGAAGGCCTGCTCACGCTCGCCGAGCTCGACGAATTGCTGCGCATCGAGGCGATGACCGCGCCGTCGCGCGCCAAGCCGCCGACCCCGTCGCGCCCCTGAGCGAGACCTCACGCCGACCCGTCGCGGTCATGATCGCAATCCCTTCGGAGAGATGATGAACGAGCTTCTGAATTGGCTGCAGCAGCAGAAGGGCAGCCTGCGCACCTATGTCGAATTCCAGGATCGGGCGCTCGCCCTGCGCGCCGACGCGCCGGATCAGGCCGCGCTGCTGCGCCTGCTCGCCGATCTCGCCGGCCGCTTTGTCGAGGCCTATGACCGCCAGCCGCTCTCCGCCGAGATCGCGGCCCGGGCGCTGGATCAGCTCACCGACCTTCTCGGAAAGGCTGCAGGTGGGCGCGCCAGCGATCCGGCCGGCCAGCTCGCCTTGCTCAATGAGATCGGGACGAGCGAGCTCGCCTGATCTGAGACGAAGGGAGGCTAGGCTTTCGCACTGGCGCGGCCCGGCTCACCCCGCCGCGGCGAGGTCCTTCTGGCGGATGCAGGCGACGCTGTGGCCGAAGCCGACCTCCTCGATGTCAGGAATCGCGCTGGCGCAGGCGTCGATCACATGCGGGCAGCGCGTGCGGAAGACGCAGCCCGAGGGCGGGTTCAGCGGGCTCGGAATGTCGCCCTTGAGGATCACGCGCTCGCGCTTGACGGTCGGATCGGGCACCGGCGCGGCCGAGAGCAGCACCTTGGTGTAGGGGTGGCGAGGATTGGCGTAGACCTCCTGCGCCGGACCCTTCTCCATGATCCGGCCGAGATAGAGCACGACGATGTCGTCGCAGAGATATTCGACCACCGAGAGGTCATGGCTGATGAAGACCATGGTCAGGCCGAGCTCGCGCTGCAGCTCCTGGATCAGGTTGAGCACCTGCGCCTGGACTGAGACGTCGAGCGCCGAGACCGGCTCGTCGGCGATGATCAGCTCCGGCTCGACCGCGAGAGCCCGGGCGATGCCGATGCGCTGGCGCTGGCCGCCGGAGAATTCATGCGGATAGCGCCTGGCATGGTCGGGGTTGAGCCCGACCCGGCCGAGCAGTTCGGCGATCCGCGCCTCGCGGGCCTTGCCCTTGGCGAGACCATGCGTGTCGATGGCTTCGCCGATGATCTCGCCGACGCGCATGCGCGGGTTGAGGCTGGAATACGGGTCCTGGAAGATGATCTGCAGGCGGCGGCGATAGCCGCGCAGTGCCTTTTCCGGCAGGCCGAACAGGTCGGTACCGTCGAACACCGCTTCGCCGCCGGAGGGCTCGACCAGGCGCAATATGCAGCGCCCGACGGTGGTCTTGCCCGAGCCGGATTCGCCGACGATGCCGACGATGCTGCCGCGGCGGACCTCGAAGGAGACGTCCGAGACGGCGCGGACGTCGCCGCCGCGGGTCGAGAAAACCTTCTGGAGATTGCGGACGGAGAGCAGCGGCGCTTCCGCGGGGACATTGCTTGCAGCGGTCATAGCGCGTCATGCCTCCAGCAGCGGGTGAGATGGGCGGCGGAGACATCGATCAGCGGCGGCGCATCGCGGGTGCAGCGCTCCTCGACCAGCGGGCAGCGCGGTGCATAGGAGCAGCCGGGCGGCAGAGCGAGCGGGCTCGGGACATTGCCGGGGATGGCGTTGAGCAAAGCTCTGCCCTGGCCGGGAATGCGGTCGCGCCGGGCATCGGGGATGCAGGCGAGCAGGCCGCGCGTGTAGGGATGACGCTGGTGCGCGAACAGGCCGCCGACCGGCCCCTGCTCGACGACGCGGCCGGCATACATCACCGCGACCTCATGGGCGATTTCGGCGACGACACCGAGATTATGGGTGATGAACAGGATGCTCATGCCGATCTCGGCCTGGAGCCGGCGCAGCAGGTCGAGGATCTGCGCCTGGATGGTGACGTCGAGCGCGGTCGTCGGCTCGTCGGCGATCAGCAGTGAGGGATTGCAGGACAAGGCGAGCGCGATCATCACGCGCTGGCGCATGCCGCCGGACATCTCGTGCGGATATTGCGCCAAGCGTCGCTCGGCCGCGGGTATCTCGACCAGCTCGAGCATCTGCTTGGCCCGCGCCCGCGCCTGGCTGCGCGACATATTCTCGTGCAGCAGAATCATCTCCATGATCTGGTCGCCGACGGTGAAGAGCGGGTTGAGGCTCGTCATCGGCTCCTGGAAGATCATCGCGATCTCGCTGCCGCGGATGGCGCGCATCCGCTTCTCCGGCACCTGCGCGAGGTCGACGGTCTCGCCGCTGCGCAGGCGATAGAGGATGCTCCCGCCGACGATGCGGCCGGGATCGGCGAGCAGCCGCATGATGGTGAGGCTGGTCACCGACTTGCCGGAGCCGGATTCGCCGACGACGGCGAGCGTCTGGCCACGGCGGAGCGAGAAGCTGACGCCGTCGACCGACTTGATCGCGCTGGAGCCGATCAGGAAGTGGGTCTGCAGGTCCTCGACCTTGAGCAGGATGTCGTCCTCGACGCGCGACGCGGCGACGGCGGCTTGGTTCATGGTCGCCATCGTCATAGATCCTTTCGCAGGCGCGGATCGAGCAGATCGCGCAGGCCGTCGCCGACGAGCTGCAGCGACAGCACGGTCAGGACGATCGCGGCGCCCGGAAACAGCATCATCCAGTCGGCCTGGCCGATGTATTGGCGCCCGCCAGCGATCATCGTGCCCCAGGTCGGGATCTCCGGGCTGACGCCGACGCCGAGGAAGGACAGGCTCGCCTCGGCCAGCATCGCATAGGCGAAGATGAAGGTGGCCTGGACCAGGATCGGCGAGACCAGGTTGCGCAGGACATGGCGCGTCATGATCTTCCAGGTCGGCACGCCGAGCGCCCGTGCCGCCTCGACATAGGGCAGTTCGCGGATGATCAGCGTCGAGGCGCGCACGATGCGGGCAAGGCGCGGCGCATAGACGATGCCGAGCGCGACGATGACGGTCGCGAGCGAGGGGCCGAGCGCCGCGACCAGCGAGATCGCCAGCAGGATGTCGGGAAAGGCCATCATTGCGTCGATGATGCGGGCGATCACGCCGTCGAGCTTGCGGAAGAAGCCGGCGACGAGGCCGAGCGTGATGCCGAGCACCGCAGCGAGCACCGTCGCCGCCGCGCCGACCAGCAGCGAGAGCTGGCCGGCATATATGGTGCGGCTGAAGATGTCGCGGCCGAACTCGTCGGTGCCAAAGAACCAGCGCTCGCTCGGCGGCTTCAGGCGGTTCACCACCGAGAGCCGGCTCGGCGAATAGGGCGCGATCAGCGGCGCGAGGATCGCCAGCAGCGCGATGATTGTGAGGACGATGAGGCCGATCAGCAGCGTCTTGCGCTGCACGATCAGGCTGGCGAGCCGCGGGCGGGCGGCGGGAGCGGAGGAGGCGGCCATCAGTAGCGCACCCTTGGATCGATCGCGAGATAGAGCATGTCGATCAGGAAGTTGATCAGCACGTAGAGGGCGGCGATCACCAGGAGCGCGCCCTGGATGACCGGATAGTCGCGGCGCAGAACGGCCGAGACAACGAGGTTGCCGATGCCGGGCAGGCTGAACACCGTCTCGGTCACCACTGCGCCCGAGATCAGCAGCGCCGCGGTCAGGCCGACCACGGTCAGCACCGGGATCAGCGCGTTCTTGAAGGCGTGCTTCATCACGACGCCCCATTCGCCCATGCCCTTGGAGCGGGCGGTGCGGACATAGTCGTCATTGAGCACGTCGAGCATCGAGGCGCGGGTGAAGCGGGTGATCAGCGCCGAGGAGACGATGCCGAGGGCCAGCGCCGGCAGGACGAGGTGGCGCAACCGCTCGAGGAAGGAGGCGTCGGGACCGCCATAGCCGGAGGCGGGCATCCAGCCATAACGCACGGCGAAGACCTGGATCAGGATCAGCCCGAGCCAGAAGCTCGGAATGCTCGCGGCGAACATGGCGAAGGTGGTGGCGAGCTGGTCGAACAGCGTGCCGCGCTTATAGGCCGAGAGGATGCCGACCGGCAGGGCGATCGCGCTGGCGATCAGGATCGAAAACAGGGTCAGGAAGAAGGTTGGCTCGGCCCGCTCGGCGAGCGCGCTCAAAACCGGCATGTTGAGGAAGATCGACTGGCCGAGATCGCCGCGCAGCAACTGGCCGAGGAACAGCACGTATTGCGTCGGTAAGGACTGGTCGAGCCCGAGCCGGCTGCGCAGGCCGGCGATGTCGGCTGCGGTCGCGTCAGGGCCCAGCATGACGGCGGCCGGATCGCCGGGCGCGACGCGGACGATGACGAAGACGATCGTCACGACGGTGAACATCACCGCCAGCATGCCGAGGATGCGCTGCATCACATATCGCGTCATCGCGTGCCGACCCTCCCTCTTTGTGCTGCATCATTGTTGTCTGGCGACCGAGCGGCTGCCTCGATCGCTAAAGGCCCTTTCGAGCCCTCATCCTGAGGAGCCATTCCGTCAGGAATGGCGTCTCGAAGGATGCTCCAGATGGTTCGGGAGCCTCCTGGAGCATCCTTCGAGACGGCCGCTGACGCGGCCTCCTCAGGATGAGGCCAGGAGAGTCCGGATGGGCCTTACGGCTTGAGCGAGGCGTTCCAGAAATACGGCCAGGGCGACGCCGTATAGCCGGCAAGGCGCGGCGCCTTGGCGCTGAGGGCGGCGAAGTCGCCGACCTTGTAGAAGGGCGCCTCGTCGAAGATCAGCTTCTGCAGGTCGGCGAAGATGGCGACGCGCTTCTTCTCGTCCGACTCGGCGTTGAGGGCCGAGAGCAGCTTGTTCTTGGCTTCGCTCGCCCACCAGCCGGGATAGCTGTCCGGCAGCGGCGCGATCAGGGCCGGCTCGGCCAGGAACGGGCTGTGGGTGATGAAGATGTCCCACAAAGCCGGCTCGGCGCGGCGCTGCACCAGGGTCGCCCAATCGACGACCTGCAGGTCGACCTTGAGGCCGGCCGCCTTGAGGTACTCGGCCGCGACCTGCGCCATCTTGTAGTGGAACTCGTATTGCCGGCTGGTCAGGATCCGGATCGGCGCGCCGTCATACTTTGCGGTCTTGGCCAGGGCCTTGGCCTTGTCGGCGTCGCCCTGGTTGTAGGCCTTGATGCCGGCATCGCTGCGCCAGGCATAGCCTTCCGGATACATCGCGCCGTCGAGCTTGTAGAATTCGGGCTTGCCGAAGGCCGCGGCCAGCATGTCCTCGGCATTGAGCGCCGTCTGGACAGCCTTGCGCATGTCCTTCGACGTCATCATGCCCTGCTTGTTGTTCATGATGAACATCGGCCAGCCGAAGCCCTGCATCAGCACCGGCTCGGTCTTGGCCTGGCCCTTCAGCCGGTCATAGGCTTCGACCGGGATCAGGTCGGCGAAGTCGAACTGGCCGGCCAGCGCACCCTCGACGCGGGTGTTGGCGTCCGGCACCGGCACGAAGCGGATCTCGTCGAGATATTGCTTGCGCGCCCCGCCGAAGCCGTCGGGTTCGCCCTGGCGCTGCTTGTAGCCGTCGAAGCGGGTCAGCTGGATGTACTGGTCGGGCTTGCGCTCCTTGAGCTGGTAGGGCCCGGTGCCGATCACATCCTTGATCGGGTTCTCCATCTTGTCGGCCGGCATGATCACCGCGGCCGAGTTGTTGAAGGCGAGCAGCGCGGTCAGCGGCGCGAACGGAGCCTTCAGCGTGATCTTGACCGACTTGTCGTCGGGGGCCTCGATCGCGGCGATGTTGCCGGCGACGAGCTTGCCGCGCGAGGCCAATTCGGTCCAGCGCTTCAGCGAGGCGACCACGTCCTGCGCGGTCATCGCCTTGCCGTTGTGGAAGGTGACGCCCTGGCGCAGCGGGATGGTGTAGACCTTGCCGCCATCGCTGATCTGCGGAAGCGTCTCGGCCAGCAGCGGCGTCAGCGCCCAGTTCTTGTCGAAGGTGTAGAGCGTTTCGTAGAAGTGCTGGGTGATCATGCCCAAGAGGTCGCCGGCTGCGACCATCGGGTCGAGCGTGTTGGGCTCGCCGATCGTGGCGACGTTGATCGCGCCGCCCTTCTGCTGGGCGAGAGCGGGTGCTCCGGCGCCCACCGCGACAGCGAGTGCCGCTGCGCCGATCCGGGTCAATTTCTGCAACATCTGTCCTTCCTCCCTGTTGTTTTTGGCTGTTGGTCTTCGGAAAAATGGCGCCCGCTCGTCAGCGCCGGCTGATCGTCTCCACCACATGGGCCAGCTGCTCGACCACGGCGGCAGTGATGGCCTCACCCTTCTCGCGCGTAGCCAAGGACGGATCACCGACGACGCCGGTGCCGCCGGACATCTCATGCATCGAGCGGAAGAGGGCGCCGCGGGCCGGCAGGATCATGTCGGCATTGGCCCAGTCATGGGTCTCGACATAGCTCATGCCGGAGACCAGCGCGGTGCGGACGCTCGCGGGCGCGCCGAGCAGCATGAGCGAGGTCTCGAACTCGCAGGCATGGTTGATGCCGGCGAAGGCGCTTTCGCGGATACCGGTGAGCTCCTTCGAAGCCAGTCGCCACCAGGTCAGGAAGGCGACGCGGCAGTCGCGATGCCTGCTGCCGAAGCTCTCCAGCAGCACCTGGCCGATCGCCTGGTTGCCGCCATGGCTGTTGAACAGCACGATGTTGCGGAAGCCGTGGCGGACCACGCTCTCCAGGATGTCGCCGACATAGGCCAGGAAGGTCTCGTGGCGGACGCTGAGCGTGCCGGCGAAATCCATGTGGTGCTCGGAACAGCAGACCTTCACCTGCGGCAAGATCAGCACCTGCTCGCCGAGCTTCTGCTCCAGCGCCTGCAGGAAATGGTCGCCGATGACGGCGTCGGTCTCCAGCGGCAGATGCGGGCCGTGCTGCTCGATCGCGGCGACGTTCAGCACGACCGGGATGTCGCGATCGAGCGCGGCGACCTCGTTGGTCGTCAGGGTTTCCCAACGCATGGATCTGAGCTCGCTCTTCAGGAAATCGTGCGGCCGCCGACGCGGAAGCGGGCGATGGCGGCTTCGTCGAGGGTGATGCCGAGGCCCGGCCCCTCATCGGGGATGCGCACATGCGGCGGCTCGAAGGCGAGCGGCCTCGTGAGCAGATCGTGGCTGCGGATCATCCGGCCGAAGATGTCGCTCGGCCAGACACAGCTCTTCGCCGCCGCGGCCTGATGCACATACATCGCCTCGAGGATGCCGAGGTCGACCTCCGAGCCGTGCCAGCAATAGA
>JAESGH010000352.1_pt1 | contig 40306 bp, 45 predicted proteins | sample 9269641 | NCBI WGS metagenome assembly JAESGH01 (sample SAMN14515345, study PRJNA621665) | algae metagenome | isolation source: Phormidium tanganyikae FI6-MK23 and co-occurring heterotrophs from granitic... | place: USA: Fort Irwin, California | collected 1998-05-24
CCGCAGCGAAGGCAATGGCCGGATCCTGGGCAAAGGCGTCCTGGAGCGCGAGCGTGCGCCATGCGGTGAGATCCGACACGAGGCGATCGGGAAGCGGACGCAGCGCATCGGATTCGTCTTCGCCATCGCTGCCCACAGGCGGTATGACGTGATCGCCATCCCCGCCGCCACGCAGGCCGGACCCTTCGCCCCCTGCTTCCGTTTCCGGATCAGCCTCGCCATCGGCCAGTTCCCGCTCCGGCTCGTCCTCAGCCCGCACGAACCCGCGCTCGTTCCGCACCGATCCGTCGCGGTCGATCGAGACGAAGGCGCCAGCGCGTCCCATCTCGGCGGGATCGAAGACGAGCGGGCGGTCGACGAGCGCGCCGAGTTCGGCGTCGATGGCATCGATCCGCGCATGCACTTCGGCGGGCACGTCCGGCACCTCGGACCATTGCTCGCAAAGCGCCTCGCTTTCAGCCTCGAGTGCGGCGACGCGGGCCTGTTCATCGTCGGTCATCGGGACCTCCGTGCGGTCGATCGCGCGCAGGTCGCGCGTCGCGTCCCACGGCAGGTCGATCGAGGTGGTCACCCATTTCCAGCCCTCGGCGAGAATGCGCTCGCCTTCAGCTTTCAATCTTTCGTCGACCAGCCGGTCGAGCAGCGCCGGGTCGGTGAGCCAGCCGCCTCCGTCGGCCTCAAACAAGTCGCGCACCACGCCGCCGCCTGCCGTGACATAGGTATCGACGCCGACGAACGCTGCGCGCTTGTCGGTGACCCTTACGCTGTCCTCGGTGAGTTTCTGGCGGATGAAGCCGGGGCTCTTGTTGAAACTGTGATCGAGCTGCGCCCAGAGCTCCTCCTGGCGCTGATGATCGTCGGCGACGGTGAAGGCCATCAACTGGTCGAGCGTCATCCCGTCGTCGGCATAGATGTCGTGGAGCTTCGGTGACACCGCGGCGAGCTTCAGCCGCTGGCGCACGACCGCGGGGGTGGTGAAATGATGCGCCGCGATCGCCTCGACATCGTCGCCCTTGTCGACCATCGCCTGCATCGCGCGAAACTGGTCGAGCGGATGGAGGCTCTCGCGCATGGCATTTTCGGCGAAACTGTCGTCCTCGGCGAGAATATCGCTGTCCGCCGCGCGCACGACGCAGGGGATTGGCGCATCATTCGCGAGACGCTTCCGCTTCACCAGCAGTTCGAGCGCGCGATAGCGCCGCCCCCCGGCCGGTATTTCATAGCGGCCCGTCTCCTTTCCCGAGGCGTCGCGTTCGGGCCGGACGTTGAGGCTCTGGAGCAGGGTTCGCCGGTCGATATCGTCGGCGAGCGCCTCGACCGACACGCCGGCTTTCACCCGCCGGACATTGGACTGGGAGAGAAACAGCCGGTCGAACGGGATGTCGCGCGACGGGCTGAGGATGAGTTTCGGGGCCTGTCTGGCCATGGGCTTTCTCCATGACGGGCCGCCGCGAGACACTCTCCCGGCTCCTGGACCCGTCACGAAGGCGCCAGCCCCCCTCTTCCTCCCGGGGGCCGCGCGTGGCGGTCCCGGCAGGCGGCCAGGCGCGTCAGCCGCGCCCCGAAAGTCGTTCGACCGCGCGCCGGAGCCTTTGCTCCCCCAACACGATCGACCCCGCTCGCCGCGCCGCTTCGGCATAAGCCGATAGCGGGTGGCTTGCCGTGAAGTGGAGGTCGCGTTCGATCGTGAGGCCGAACGGAAGGCGGACGGACTCGAGTTCGGACAGCGCGAAGCTGCCGAGTTCGGGGCAGCCGAAGCCGAGATCGGCGAGGCCGAAGAAAATACCGTCCGCATCGATCTCGGTCGCGAGCCAGGTCGCCGCGCCGACGGGGCTGAACAGGCGGACGACCGGTTTGGGGTCCGGCTCGCGTTCGCCGCGCGAAAGCGTGTCGATCCGGGTGGCCAGATTGGCGCGAAGCTGCGCCTCGAGCGCGGGGGTCAAGAGTTTCATGGTACTTTCTCCTGGGGCGACCGGCGGCGAGCCTCTCTCGCCGCGCGCGGTCCGCCGCCCAGGGGCGGGCCATCTCTTCCTCGCCGGTTTCTGGCGTTGCCGGTGGCGGCCGCGCGCCCCGGACCGGGCGGCGACGGGCGGCAGCGGCAGCAAGCGCCCGCTGACCACGCAGGCCGCCCGCGCTGTCCCGGTCACCCACTTGCCAAATTGTTCTCTCTATGTTCTCATTAGGGCATGGACAATATCGATACTGCCCGAGTCGCAGAGACCATCCTTTCCGCCCCTGGCTGGGCGCGCGTGGGTATCACCGCGCCGACGAATCACATCCGTGTCGAGGCCGCGTTCGAACTCGCCCGTGCGATCGTCGAGAGCGTCCGTGCCGGCGCGGAGCCCGCAAGCCCCGACCAGCTTGGACTCTCCCTGTGACGTGGGCGGATGGACAAAGGACGGACAGCATCGCGCCACGCATGTCTTCGAGGCCGCGGCCTGGTTTCGGGCGATCAAGCCCGTTTGCCGCTGCGGGCATAGTGCGACGTTCAATCCCTATGGGATCTGGTGGCGCTTCGAGTGCAGGATGTGGGACGGCAATCTCGTCAAGGCGTGCCAGAAATTCTGGTGTGTTCGCTGCGGCGCGCGGACGGGCAAGCGCGTCCGCCCGGTGCGGATCGAGCTCGTCGACCCGAGCCCCGATGACATCGCCCTGCCGATGCCCGAAGAACGCGAATGGAAGCGCGCGCTCAGCCGTTTCCGCGCCTGAGGACTGAGTTCATGGATATCGAGACGGACGACGCGCTGGTCGGCATCGGCAAGCTCCACCGCGTGATGGTGTGGAACGGCCAGCGCGAATGCGAGAAGGAGATGCTGTGGGGGCTGCCCTCGCGCGATGCCGATATATTCCAGATCCCGCTCCTGAAGTCCGAGACCGCGATCATTGATCGCCCCTGTCTGCTGCTCGCCAATGAGTTCGGCCTCGTGAAGCGCGGCAAGACGATCTACGCCGCAAGCCTCATCAGCGACGAGCCTTTCTTCTGCATCGCAGCGGTCTGGCGTCCGGCGCACCGCCTGTGGCCTGAGAGCTTCGCGGTGCTCACCGTCCCGGCCTATGACGATCTGGCGCCGCACAAGGATCGCCACGTCGGCGTGGTCCGCCCCGAGGACTGGTTCGACTGGTTGATGGGGGCGCGGCCGCCGCTGGACATGTTGCGACCTTTCCCCAAGAATAGCTTCAGCATCATGCCGCCGATCCAGCAGAATTTCGACGAAATGCTCGGCGCGGCCTGACCGAAACCACCCAAGGGGACTCGCCGCCATGTGCAATCTCGTGACCCTCAAGGCTTCGGTCGCCGAAGTGGCCTCGGCGTTCGGTGCGCGGCGTCCGCTCACCAATGCGCAACCCGGCGAAGTCTATCCCGGCGGACAAGGATTTGTGGTCCGTGACGACGCGGGCACGCGCGCGCTCCAGTCGATGACCTGGGGCTTCCCGGTGCGGCTCAAGCATATGAAACCGACGAGCAAGCCCAAGCCCGTCAACAATGCCCGCGACGACAAGCTGATGACCTTCTGGCGAACATGGTTTACCAATCCCGCCCAGCGCTGTCTGATCCCGATCACGGCCTTCGCCGAAGCCGAAGGCGAGAAGGGCAAGATGACGCGAACCTGGCTAAGCGTCGTCGACCAGCCGCTCGCCGCCTGCGCCGGGCTCTGGCGTCCGACCAACGAGTGGGGCGATTGCTATACGATGGTGATGGTCGATGCGACCGAGGAGCTGTTCGACATTCACGACCGGATGCCGGTCATTCTTCACGCCGCCGATCATGACGCCTGGCTGCAAGCTTCGGCTGAGGAGGCAATGAAGCTCGTTACCCAATATCCGGCAAGCCGGTTGGAGGTTGAGCGGACCGACGTCCCGTGGTTCAGCCGCAAGCCCCCGAGCGCGTATGCCCCGACGCTCCTTTGAGAAGCTGGATAGCGGGGCGACGTCACCCGCCGAATAGCGACCGGATCGCGCCGATGAGGCCGGCAATGAAGGAGCCGCCGACGAGAACAGCGGCGAACCAGAATTCGATCGCCAGCGCGCGCGATTTCCATTTCGGTTCCTGATCCATCTGACCGGCATGCCATGACCGGTGAATGTAGGAAATAGTGGAATCGGGGCCATCTCCGAACGCCATAATCATTGCATGACATGTGACAAAACCTATGATACATCGCATTTAAGTTAGAGGTTTTGTCACATGCACACATCGATAACGCAAGGCGAGACGCTTCGAGCGCTCTTTGGCGCGCATCCGATCCTGCGCGCGCGCGAGCTACGCGCCGCAGGCGTGGCACCCGAAACCATCGCTCGCGCGGTCGACAGTGGCGACATCGACCGTATCGCGCGAGGACTCTATCAGCTTCACGGCGCGCCGATCGACACCGACCAAGGCCTCGCCGAAATCACCAAGCGCATCCCGAACGGGGTTATCGCCATGGTATCGGCGCTCGCTTTCCACGGGCTCACCGACCAGATGCCGCGGCGGGTCTGGGTAGCAATAGGACCCAGCGACTGGGCACCGGTCATCGATTATCCGCCTGTCCGGATCGTCCGCCTCGCCGACAAATATCGACGCCAGGGGATCGAGCATCACAAGGTCGCCGGGGTCGATGTTCCCATCTATTCGGTTCCCAAAACGCTGGCCGACCTGTTCCGTAATCCGCGCCTCGTCGATCGCTCGGTTGCGGTCGAGAGTCTGCGCGCAGCGCTCGACCAGCGCAAGACGAGTCCCGGTGACATCGCCGAGGCCGCGGCAGCGGGCGGGGTCTGGAAGCGAATGCAGCCCTATCTCGAGGCGCTCAGCTTCAATGGCTAAGGCACCCGTCAATCTGGCAGCCTCGGTCAAGGACCGGCTGCTCCAATTGGCGCGCAAGGAGCGTCAGCCCTTCGACGTTCTGCTCGTTCGCTTCGCGCTCGAGCGCCTGCTTTACCGACTGTCGCTCTCGCCGCTACGGGACCAGTTCATTCTCAAAGGCGGTCTTCTCGTCACGCTCTGGCTCGAAGACGATAATCGAGTCACCCGCGACGCCGACTTTCTCGCCTTCGGCGATGCAAGCGCCGAACGGCTGATAGCGGATTTCGGCGCGATCATGAAAATCGAGGCGGCTGACGGGCTGACTTTCGATATCGACGCACTCACCGCGCGGCCGATCCGCGAGGGAGCCGAATATGGCGGCATGCGGCTAACAACGACCGCCTTTCTCGAACGAACGCGCATCCCGATCACGATCGACCTCGGCTTTGGCGACGCCCTCTCGGATCCGGCGCCGCCGACTTCCTTCGCGACGCTGCTGGACTTTCCCGATCCGGAGATCCGCACCTATTCGCCGACAAGCGTCATCGCAGAGAAATTTCAGGCGATGGTAGCGCTCGGGATCGCCAATGGTCGCATGAAGGATTTCTACGACCTCTGGGCGATTCCGCAGGCCTGCGACATCAATGCTCAAGCGCTCGACGCAGCACTTGCGGCGACATTCGATCGACGCGGCACGCCGATCCCGGCTGACCGTCCGCCGGGGCTCTCGGCTGCCATGTTCGAAGACGGCGACAAGCGGCGGCAATGGGATGCCTATGCCGCGAGCCTTGAGCTTGAAGGCGTGACATTCTCCGCCGTGATCGACGCGGTCTGGGGCCTTGTCGCGCCGAGCTGCGAACGACTGCTTGCCCATGACGTTTCGATCGCCACTTCGACTCCAGATGCCGCCGGTGCGTGACGCCGGCTCCGCCGCGGTCGGCGTATTAAGGCATTAGGTGTCAATCTGGGTCCGATTGGTGCACCAAGCCGCTTTATCAGGTGATTTCCTGTCGTTACACCGAAGAGGCGATCGGCATTGCGTATAGAGGCTGAGGTATCACCCGCCCGCCGCAGTGCGAGGACCATCGCGCAGCTTGTCCAACTTCATTGTCTCCCGGAGAGGAAACGGGAGCGATGAGCCATGGAGCGGATCGCGGGCGGACGGGTCGGGAACGCGTCGGCGGCCGATGAATCGACGTGAAGCATTTTAATCTGACGGAGGAACTCGCACACGACATATCAGGCGCCGACAAGGAAGAACGGCTCTTTGCCGCCCTGTCGAACGCCGCCGACCGCATGGGATTTGATCTTTTCGCGCTCGCCTTCGATCGCCGCGGCGGCGGCGGCGAGGGTGCATCGATGCTCGTGCATAATTATCCCGACGCCTGGGCGAATGTCTATGTCGGCTTCGATCTCAGCGGCACCGACCCGATCCGGCGCGCCGGCGAAAAATCCATGACGGGTTTTCAATGGCGCAATGTCGATCACTACATCCCGCTTTCTCGCGGTGACCGGCAGTTGCTGAAGGTCGCCCGCGAGAGCGGAATCGGCGACGGCTTCACGGTGCCGCGGCACTTGCCTGGCGAAGCGACCGGAAGCTGCTCCTTTGCCGTCGCTCCCAATGCCAGGATCCCGCTCGAGATGCTCCACGCCGCCGAGATCGTCGGCGCCGTGGCGCTCGCCGCGGCGCGGCAGCTCATCGGGACAGGCTCCTATACTCCGCGGGCGGCGCTGACCGAGCGGCAGCGCGAATGCGTGCTCTGGTCCGCCCGCGGCAAGACTGCTGGCGAGACCGCCAGCATCCTCGGCATCAGCGAAGAGACCGTGGTCCGTCATCTCAAGATCGCGCGCGAGCGCTATTCAGTGCCTTGTCGGCAAATGCTGATCCTCTGCGCCCTGTTCGACGGCGTCATCGGCTTTTCGGATGTCTATGACTGGTGGCGCCCGCTCTGACGCTCGCACATAAATCGTCCCGGGATTGCCCATTTCTGGGCATAGCCGCGCGGTGGGAATGATGGTCTGATCCTGGCACCGACAAGCCAAGGAACCATCATGATCACTCAATCCACGCGGGCGCAGGATGCGCCCGGGAATGCGGCGCTTCGCGCCATGTTCGCCGCCCGCAAGCAGGTCTTCATCGACAAGCTGCAATGGGATTTGCCTGCCCTCGACGGCCGCTTCGAGCTCGACCAATTCGACACCCCGGACGCGCGGTACCTGATCCTGCTCGATCCCGATGATCTGCGCCACCGGGCGTCGGCGCGGCTGCTGCCAACCACGGCGCCGCACCTGCTCGGCGACATCTATTCGCATCTTTGCGCCGACGGGGCGCCGTCCGGTGAAGGCGTGTGGGAGATCAGTCGCTTCTGCCTCGACCCCGGACAAACGCCCACCGAGCGCCGCGACGCGCGCAACCAGTTGGTCACCGCGCTGGCGGACTATGCTCTCCGCCACGGCATAGGCGAATATGTCGGTGTCGCAGAAGCCGGTTGGTATCACACGATCAGCAAATTTGGCTGGACATGCCGCACGCTGGGTCCCGTTCACCGGGATAGCGCGTGCCGGATAGTCGCCCTCAGCATAGCGATCGACGAGGATACGCTCCCCGGATTGCAGCGCACCGGCACCTATGCGCCGCTTGTCCTCAAGTTCGAAGAAGGCGGGGAGGCGGGGCGATGAAAAAGGATCTGACCGAAGCCGATCTGCCTGGCCTGCTCTTCGAGGAGCTGCGCCGCAAAGGCTATTGCATAATTCGCAACGAGGCGGTCGCGCGTGTCCATGCGCTCGCAAGGGATCTCGACCCCATCTTCGCCGCGACGCCCTTTTGTGAAGGCAATTTCTACGGCCGCCGCACAAAGCGCTTCGGCGGCCTGCTCAAGCGATCGGAGCACATGGCCGCACTGGTACTCAACCCGCTCATCCTTTCTGCCGTGGAGACCATTCTCGGCACCGGCTGCGACCGGATCCAGCTCAACCTCACACAGGCGATCGAAATCCATCCGGGCGAAGTGCGGCAGTTCCCGCACCGCGACCAGGATATGTGGCGCGGCGCCGACGGCACCCAGGAATATCTCGTCAACGTCCTCTGGCCGCTGACACCCTTCACAAAAGAAAACGGCGCAACGCGCATCTTTCCGAAGAGCCACGGCGTGAAGGGGATGGCGAAATCTGATCTTGGGCAACCCATTTTCGCCGAAGGCAAGCCGGGCGCGGCGATATGCTTTCTGGGATCGACTGCGCATGGGGCGGGCTCGAACCTCAGCCAAGAGGTCCGGCGCGGCGTGCTCGTCAGCTACAGCTTGGGATGGCTGAAGCCCTATGAGAATTTGTGGCTCGCCTATCCGCCCGAGGTCGCCCGGACGTTTCCTCCCGAACTGGCCGCGCTCGCCGGCTATGCGCAGCACCGCCCGAATCTCGGCAATTACGAAGGGCAATGCCCATCGATCCTGCTGCAAGACGAACGGCCGGCGCATATCGGCGCGATCGACGCGCTCCGTACCGACCAGGCCGACGCCGTGTCCGAATTCGCTGCTGCGGAAAGGAACGAAAAATGAGCCCGGCACACGTGTTCGAGCCGACCTATGAGGCGATCAAGCGTCAGCTGATGAGCGGAGAATGGGCTAGCGGCACCCGGATCGAAGCGGCCCGTCTCGCCGAAGATCTCGGGGTCAGCGTTACCCCGGTTCGCGACAGTCTCTACCGGCTCAATGGCGAGCGGATGGTCGATTTCGCACCGGGCGAGGGCTTTCACGTTCATCGGCTGACCGAAACCGAGTTTCGCGACCTGCTCGAGTTGCACCTGATCTTGCTGCTCGCGGCGCTTGCGACGGCGCCAAAAGGCTCGGCAACTTCGGTCCCCGCTGACCAGCCCTATCCCGACCGCATCGCGGACCTGTTCCTGGCGATCGCGGAGCGCTCGGCGAACAGCGAGATCGTCGCGAGCATCGCAGCGATCGGCGACAGGCTTCAGCTATCGCGTCATTTCGACGCGATGATCCTTGCCGACATCGACGCAGAGTATAACGCGATCGCGATCGCCTTCGCCGATGCAGAGCCGCAAGCGCAGGTTCGCAATCTCCTGCTCGGTTATCACGAGCGGCGCGCGCGTGAAGCGGCCAGCTACGCCCGAACGCTCGCCGGCCATCCGGGTCGACAGCCATGATCGCTGGCCGAAATGGGAGTGACGTTTTGCTTGTCAGCGCCGCCTACAATTGACATGATTCGACGGCGCAGGAGCATCGCTGGCAGTTCCTGCGCGGAATATTTCGCCAGGCATCATATGCGCCAGTCCCTGACCGGACCGGCGGCCCAACCGGTCCATGGTTCGCGCGAGCGACCAAACGGCGGCACAGCACTGGAAGACGGGTCTCTGGCGAATGCCGGCTGGTCCCGTTCGTGCCTCCGGGATTTTCTGTCGTGTCTTCCTGTACCTGCGGCGACCGTGCGCCGCCGCGTCACCCCTTTTCGGTGTCCTCGGCCTGCCATGCCCATCCGGCCGATCGTCCCCCTTCGGCCGATGAGCGTCCAGAAGCCGGGCACGATCTGGACGCGATATATCGGACCCATCGCATATCGCTCTTCCATTTCCTTCGCCGCAAAGCAGGAGCCGAGGAAGCACCGGACCTAGTGCAGGAAGTGTTTGCTCGCGCCGCGGGGAGCGCACAGCGCCACCAGCTCATCAATCCGGGCGGGTTTCTTCGCCGCATCGCCCAAAATCTCCTTATCGATCGCGCGCGGCGCCAGAAGTCCGCGCGGGCGATCTTCTTTCCGCTTCGCGAGGAGCGCGACGGCGCGACGCCTGCGGCGCAGGAGTGGAACCTCGAAGCCGCGGACCTGCTGCGATTGTATGAAACGGCGGTTGACGCCATGCCGCCAAAAACGCGCCGCGTTTTCCTGATGCACCGGGTGGACGAACTCAGTTATCGCGAGATACACGAACTGCTGGGCATCAGCATCGCAACGGTGGAATATCATATGATGAAAGCGCTCGGTCAGATTTCAAAGTTGGTGGACGGCGGCCGATGACGAGCACAAGCGGCGGCAACTATCCCGTCGATGAGGTCGCGCAGGCGTGGCTGATCAAGATGCGCGGCGAGGACGCCGGCGCGCTGCGCGGAGAGTTTGAAGCGTGGCTCCTCGCATCGGCCGATCATGGCGAAGCCTACCGCCGCGCCGAACGCCGCATGGCGGCCATGGCGGTTCTCAAGACCTCGCAGCGCCACGGAACAAGCCATGCCGAAGCGCGGCGGGGCCGGGTTCGCGGCTGGCTGCCATGGGGCGCCGCCGCGACCGCAATCGCGCTGCTGATTGTAGCATTCGGGGCTGGAGGCGCCTCCCTTCCCGGCCAGCCCGGCAGTGCGTCCACCGCGCGCGCCGCCGAACCCCTGATTACGCAGCGCGGCGAGATCCGCACGTTCCGGCTTGCCGACGGCTCGCGCGCGACGCTTGATACCGACAGCCGGCTGGACGTCGCGTTCGGAGACGGCGACCGCAGCGTCCGCTTGGTAAAGGGCAGGGTCCGTCTTTCCATCGCCAAGCAAGCTAAACCGCTCCATATCGACGCCGGGACAGGCGCAGCAATCGCGAACGATGCCGAGATCGACCTTAGCCTCGACGAGGCCGGAACGGTCAGTGCGGCCCTCCGGCGCGGCGAGGCCGGCCTGCGCGCAGACGCCAAAACCGGTCCTGCGACCGCGTTGTCACAGGGAAAGACGCTGACCTATCGGCGTGATGGCAAGTTGCAGTTCGGTATGGCCCAAGCGTCTGACATTCCCGCAAACTGGCCCGAAGGCTGGGCCGAATATCGTTCGATAAGGCTCGACCGACTGGTTGCGGAGGCCAATCGCTATGCCGTCATCCCGATCGTGATCGACGATGCGGCGAGCGCCGCGCTTGAGGTTTCCGGCCGCTTCCATCTTAGCGAGACCGATGCTTTCGCTGAACGGATCGCAACCCTGTTCGGTCTCAGGGTCGAACGCACGGCGAGAGCCATCCATCTTCGCCGCCGATAATTTTTTCACCCAAGACTAAGGGGCTCCCCTTCGCCCCGTCAACGCACCCCCACTGGCCGCCTGCCTGAAGCACGGCCGAGGAAATGGGGGAGTGATAATGTTGAAGAAGTCCCGTTCGCTGGTCGCGCTGCTGGTCGGCAGTGCCACCTGTTTTTCACCTACGGTTGCGCTGGCCATGCAGCAACAGCGCCAGCCCTACGATATGCCCGCGCAGGATCTCGACGACGCGCTGCGCAGCGCTGCCACGATTGCCGACATCGAGCTCTACGCATCGTCGCGCGATCTTGATGGAAAGACTGCGCCGCCGTTGAAAGGCGAGCTGACGAGCCGCGAAGCAATCGAGGCGCTCCTCAAAGGTAGCGGGCTCACCGCAAGGTTCGAGGTCGGCTCGGTGGTCATTTCCAGACTCGCCTCCGCCGAAAATGCCGCCGCGACCGAGGCCGAGCCGATTGTCGTGACGGGGTCACGGATCACGGGCGCGCCCACGGCAACCCCTGTGATCCGGGTGACCTCGGAAGACATCCGCAACTCCGGCCATGCCGATCTTGGCGAGGTGGCGCGCAGCTTGCCGCAGAATTTCGGCGGCGGCCAGAATCCCGGGATCGGAAATTCGCAAGGCGCCGCGAATGAAAACGTGAACGCCAATGGCGCATCGACTTTCAACCTGCGCGGTATCGGTCCCAATGCGACACTGACGCTGATCAACGGCAATCGCTTTGCCTACAGCAGCGTCAATTCGGTGATCGACGTCAGCGCCATTCCCATCGCGGCGGTCGACCGCGTTGAGGTCGTGGCCGATGGGGCATCGGCCATCTACGGCGCCGACGCGGTCGCCGGGGTCGTCAATATTCTTCTCAAGCGCGACTATAAGGGCGTATCGACCAGCGCCCGGCTCGGCCTTTCGACCGACGGCGGCAATTTCCAGCACCAATATAATCTTCTCGGCGGATCGCGCTGGTCGGACGGCGGCATCATCGCGGCCTATGATTATTCGCACGGTACCGCGATCCGGGCGAAAGATCGCAGCTATGCCTTCGCCAACAACCCCGATTCGACGCTCTTCCCTGCCCTTCGCCGACACGCGGTTCTGCTGAGCGGTCACCAGTCGCTTGGCGGCGGCGTCACCCTGGCTGCCGATCTTATTTACAAGCGCGGAAGGATGGAGTCGGCGACCGGTTTCACGGTCGCTCAGCCGCTCCGAAACTCAGGGCTTGAGGCGCGCACCAAGTTCGAAACATTTGGCGTCGCACCGACGCTGTCGGCCGCACTGTCGGCCAATTGGAAGCTGAAAGCGGGCGCGTTTTTCGGCACCGACACGACCGATGGCATCAGCCAGAACTTCAGCGGCGGCGCGCCGAGCACTGCCACCGCGCGGCACTTCTTCAACCGGAATATCGCGGTGGAGGCGGGACTGGAGGGGTCGCTGTTCGAGCTCCCCGCGGGCCCCGCGCGACTGGCCTTTGGCGGCGGCTATCGCACCAACCGTTTCAAATCCGAAATCGGAACCCGCAGCTTTTCACGCTCGCGCCGCAATCATTTCGCCTATGGCGAGCTTTTACTGCCGATCGCGGACCCCGATCAGGATCTGGCCTTTGCGCACCGCGCTTCGCTGACCGGGGCGCTGCGCTATGAGGATTATTCGGACTCCGGCGACATCGTCACCCCGAAGCTGAGCTTCGTCTATGATCCGGTCGAGCAGGTCCGGCTGGGGGTGTCATGGGGCAAATCCTTCAAACTTCCGACGCTCTATCAACAATATTCCGGCTATGTTGCGCTGCTCGTGCCGGTCGGCGGCTTCGGCCAGGGATTTCCCGCTGGTTCGACCGTCGCTTATGCTCTCGGGCCGAACGACCAGCTCGAGCCTGAACGCTCCGAAAACTGGACCTTCAGCGCGACCGTGAAACCGCTCCATGGTCTTGAGGTTTCGGCAAGCTATTTTCGGATCGACTATAAGGATCGCGTTGCGCCGCCGCTCGCCTCGGGCGCCGGGGTTCTGAACAATCCGATCTTTGCTGATCTCGTTACCTTAAATCCTGCGCCGGCCCTGCTCGACACCATCTTCGCCGGTGCCGATGGCGGGCTCCAGAACATTACGGGGTCTCCCTACGACCCGGCGCGCGTCGTCGCCTTCCTCGATGCTCGCGACCGCAATATCGCGCGGCAGAAATATCGCGGCGTCGACATCGCGGTACGATATGATGCCCAGCTTGGCAGCGACCGGCAGCTGAGCCTGAACGCCGGAGCCACCTGGCTCGACAGCAGTCAGCAATTGCTTCCCGGCCTGCCGGTGACCGACCTCGCGGGAACAATCTTCCGCCCGCCGCATTTTCGGGCGCGCGGCGGGCTCACGCTGAGCGACAAGGCCTTCTCGCTCGCGGCCTTTCTCAATCACAGCGCGAGCGTCACGGACAATCGTCGTCCGGCAGCCATCAAACTTAGCGGATCGACAACGCTTGACCTGACCGGCCGATTGCGGCTCGGCGCAGGCACGGAAGTTGCGCTGAGCGCACAGAATGTCTTCAACAGCAAGCCGGAGCCGATCTTCACCACCTCGCCTTTCGATGCTCCGTTTGACACGACGAACGGGTCAGCAATTGGCCGCTTCCTGAGCGTCACGGTTCGGCATGACTGGTAGCATCCGCCTATGGCCGCTTCTTCTGTTGGTCGGTCTCGCTAACAGCGGGACGGCCGTCGCGGAGGAAGGTCGGCGCTGGACGCTCGAAGATGTGGTGACCGTCCCGGCGGAGTTCGAATTGAGCTTGGCGAGCGACGGCAAGTCGCTCGCCTATCTCGAACGGCGAGCGGATCTCCAAAAGAATGAGACCGTCTCAATTCTTCATCTGTTTGACCTGCGCTCGCGCGCCTCGCGCGAGATTCTGCGCGCGGCGAGCGCAGAGCAGCTCCGACCGTTGCCGAACGGCACGGGCTGGAGCCTACTGCTAGATCGGGGCGACGAGCTTCAGCTCTATGCGCTCGACGCCGAAGGGACGATCAAACCGCTGCTGGTGCGCGATGCGAAGGTTACCGTCGGCCAGACCGAAGGCGCGCTGTTCGCCGTGCGAAGCGGTGCGCCGCGCCGGATCGGGATTTTATATCACGACTGGTCTCCCGACGGACAATGGCTTTGGTACGCCACGCTAAAGCCAAGTTCGGAACCGGCCAATGTTGCCATCGACGACGCGGTGGTTAGCCAGCGCAATCGGCGTCGCGCGCCGGTCCGGGCGATCGTAGAACTGCGCATACGGTCGGCGACGGGCGAAGACTGGCTGGTCGCATCGCGGCCATCGGGCGACCGGCTTGCTTTCTATTATGGCGGCCATGTCGAATGGACCGACGAAGGGCCGCGCTACCAGTTAGAGCAATCCGATGCGGAGCGGGCCGACGGCATCGGGACCTTTTCCTGGAGCTTTGTCACCAACGCCAGCCGGCCCATTCAGGAAAGTTCGGGTTTTCCGGCGATCGGTCTGGTGCGCGGCCCGAATGGCGGAACTCTTGCAAGCGAGGGTTTCGGCAGGACGCTTGCCCTCACGGAGACGCACACCGATGGCCGAAAAACTCACTATGGTCGCCAGCCCTATTACATCGGCGACCCGCGTTCGGCAGGAAATTGGCTCTCGGGGGATGGGCTAAGCGCGCTGCTGGGGGTGCGAACGACCTCGCATCCACGGTACGGGTTGGTTTTGCTTACCGGTCGGCACGCAACGTCGCTGATCCGCCCCGGCAGCTTGACGGCCTGCGACTTTCGCGAGGATCTCGCGTGGGGCATTTGCGTCGAGGAAGGGCTGAACCAGGCGCCACGGTTCGTCCGTGTCGAACCGAAAGACGGGCGCGTGCAGGCCATCGCTCCGCTCTCCGCTGCTCATGATTCGATCGCACCGTTGCGCGTCACGCCGCATCAATGGACAAACCGGCTCGGCTACCGATCGACCGGATTCATCGTCTGGCCTCGCAATTACCAGACAAGCAGTCGCTACCCGGCGATCATCATCACTCATGGCAGCGATGCGGACGAGCGCTTCGCGAACGTCGATCTGCAATGGAACTACCCCGCTCAGCTGTTCGCCGAGCGCGGATATGTCGTCATTCTCATGAACGACCCCTCGGCTCGGCAGCAGGCTGAGCTTTGGCACGCCTATATGATATGGTCGGGCGGCCCAGGCACACTCGGTCCCGAAAAGCTGCGCGAGCTGATCTGGATCAACGGCGTCTATAGTTTTGAAGACGCGATCGCCGAGTTGGCAAGCGAAGGCATTGTCGATCCCGACCGCATTGGCATTGCCGGGTACAGTCGGGGATCGCAGATGGTGAATGTCGCGATGACCCAATCGGAGATGTTTCGCGCTGCTTCCAGCGGGGACGGGAATTATCTTGAACCCGCATCCTATTCAGATCCGAAAGACGGGTATCACGCCGTCTTCGGCGGCCCACCTTCAGGTCGTTACCTCGACGCCTATCGCCAGCTGTCGCCCTCGCTCCGTGCCGATAGGGCGTGTGCTCCGGTCCTTCAGCAAATGGCTTCTCCCTTTGCGGGAGCGATCGATTTCTACGCCGCGCTGCGCGAAGCAAAGGTTCCTGCGCAGATCAGTCTCTATCCTGGCGAGACCACCGCCACCGATGAGACCCATCTGTTTCACATCCCCTCCAATCGGCTGCGCGCGATGCAAGAGAATCTGGCGTGGTTCGACTTCTGGCTTCGCGATCGGCGCGACCGGGATCTGGATGACAGAGGCGCATTCGACCGCTGGGCGAAAATGGCGGCGCAATGGAAAACAAGGTGTGTGCAGACGCGAGGCGCCGAGCGGCGATAGCCTTATGACGCGCGAACATCCGTCCACCAACGAACCCAGCTTTCCGCCGCGCAAAGTGCGAGGATGCGCTGCGCCTTTTCGAAGCCCGCCACCGTCGGCTGCGAGGCTCCTTCCAAGGTCCTGAGGTCGAGCAGACCGGCCCGCGCCAGCAGGCCAGTGCGCAGCAGGTCGCCGGCATGTTCCGCGTTCGCCTGGAATATGCGCTGCATGAAGCCGCCCGGCCCGCCCTTGGACGTGCGGCGCAATAATTGCACAGGGACGATGGATTTGAATGCCGCCCGAGCGACGGCGCGATCCCTGCCGCCCTCGATCCACTGCCATGTCGGGATTGACAGGCATGTTTCGACGATTGGTTGCGACAGGAGCGGCGCGACATGCTGCGGATGGGAGCGGCGGGGATACAGCTCGATGCTGCGATGCGCGCGCGCCAGCAGCCTGACATGCGCCGCCTTGCCGGGCGGCGTGCCTTCGGGCGCTTCCATCCATGGATGGGGCGGCCTCGGCACATCCAGCTCGGCGATCGCGGCGGAAGAAAGCCCGGAAGTGTCGCGATGAAGTTTTACGGGCCGGCTGCAGTCACGATAGCGATCCCAGGCGTGCCGCAAGATGGTCGCACCGCTGGCTCCCGTCAGATCGCTCAAATCGCGCAGGGTGTCGAAAAGCCCGTGACGCGGTCCCTGCGCCATGAAACGATCGACGAACGGCGAGGCGCTGCGGATCGCACAGAAGATATTGTCCCCGCCATTGCCCGAGAAGAAGGCATCGATTTGATGCTCGCGGCGGAGCTCTTCATGAGCCGACGCGATTGCCTGCATGTAGAATGGCGCGTGCGGCCAAGGGTGGTGCGGCGCCACGGCGCGATCAATCTCAACCTTGCCGAGGTCATAGTGGGCTTCAAGCAAGGGAACGCCAATCGCCTTGGCGAGAATGGAAGCATAGCGGCGCTCATCGCCAATCGCATCGTCTTCGATCATCGTCAGGCAATGAAGCGCGGCGGCGCGGCGAGATGCGGCGCCGGCGACAATCGAGGAATCGAGGCCGCCAGATACGCCGGTCAATATGGAATCAAAGCAGGACGCCCAGCTTTCGATACAGTCGAGCGCCACGGCGCGAAGCTTACGGGCGGCCACCTCGAACCGCTTGTGGGGGACCTGCGTCCAATCCCACGGTGACCACCAGCTTTCCAGACGACGCGATCCCGAAGTAATGATCAGACATTCCCCTGGAAGCAGTACCTGGACACCTTCGAGGCAGGTTTCTCGGCTAGGCGCGCCTCCATTAGCCAGAAACCGCGCAACTGCCGGATAATCGACGCCGCCACGTCTGCCGAGATCGGCAGCGTCGCTCGACGCTGTGACGCCCGCCCCATCGGCGCGGTAATAGACGGGCAACAACCCGGACGGGTCGCGAAATATCGCGAGACCTCCACCGGGCCGCGCCAAGATGGACACATAGCCGCCCCAATAGTCGGACACGAGCGACCGGCCGCTAGACGCCGCCATTCTGGTTACCGCCGTTTCATGCAGATCCAACACGCGGCGGCTCATTTCGCCTCGCTCGAACAGGTGGCCGATCAGATATCCATGCCCACCCAGGGCAAGCGGCTGTCGATCGCACCAGAGCCGAGCGCCTGGAAGCGATAAGGCGGGTGGGTCCGCTTCGCCATTGTCACGATCAGCCTGTCCCGACGCCTCGGAAATCTCGATGCGAAAGTACCCCGGCATCAGGCGACCAATATCGGTGTGTAGGGGGTCACCACATCGAGCGGATCGGTCAATACCGCCGAGCCCAGCTGCACCCAGCAATGCGCGGCGAATGGCAAAGTTACGCCGATCACCAGCCGGGCCTCGCACCCCTTTCCGGCCAGCACACGGCGCATTGCAACGCCGCGGCTGAGGCATTCATCCATGCCGGAAAAATAGTGACGCGCTCGCTTAAACGCCGCGGCTACCTGGCGTGCATCCGACCGTTGAACGTGCGGAGCTACTGGCACGCCGTGCAAAAGATTAGGCAGAATTTCCATTAGAGCGAGTTTCCGAACATGCCGCTGAGCTAGGGCCAGGACCCATACCGAACGGGCTGTCTCAACCGCCGAAGCCCTTTCGAGATTTGGCTCCTCGAGAACACTGCTGGTCGGAGCGATCCTTTCGGAACTAGATTGATCGACCGGCGGCGCCAGATGGTGCAAGCCGCGTGCGGCAAGCCAATCATTGTCACCCTCCTCTTGCGCTCCGGCGACAATCCGGGAAAAGCGATCAGCCGCACTTTGCTCAAGCATGAAATAGCGATCGCGGGACAAGTCCAGAAAGACGAAGGTGCCGCCGACTCTGCACCAATGCGTGGCAGCTGAAGTGATGACATTCATCATGGAAGCGCGCGACGGAGCGGTGGCGTGCAGTGCGAGGACTGCACGCCACGCGTCAGTCAATCGTCGGCGCTGATGCCGCCGAGGATAAACTTGTCCCCGGGCTGTACGTCCTGCTGGCCCGACGGCAGCGCGCCGAGGGTTTCGTCCTGGGCGGCGCCGAGATCGATGATGTCGTCATGCGTTTTCATGTCACGTTCCTTTTCAAGGTTGCGACCAAGATGAGTCGCAGTTGAAAAGTATGCCTCGCGTCAGAGCGCTACTATTTAATAATCCAATTATTATTCTAGGCGTTGCATCGCGAAAAAGTGACCGAGCAAAGGAAACGCGCGTCTGGAGCACGTACCACCACCTTTAGCAATTGCCTGGACATACGTGGCGGAACCCGGTCACTCGCCCAGTTGACTGTACGGGCGCGCGCCTATTTCCAACAGATCGACCGCAATCAGCAACCAAAACTGCGACCGAAAATGGATCTAATTGGAGTATGCCGTCCAAAGCTGCGCCAGCGGGGTTGCGCGCTGCGATACCGGCGATCGCTAGATCGTCTGATCCTGTCCGGCGGTGCTAGCCTGAACTGATCCAATTTTCTGATGAGAGGCACCAGATTCTTACCCACGGCACGGTACTTGTCGCGACCTTGGAGAGGTTAACTGAGGGAGGATATGAGAGGCAACCTACAGGATTTGAACCGGTGACCTTCGCCATCAGAGAGTCGTCAAGATTGGTCTTGGAAAGGTCCGATCGAAGAGCAGATTTGCGCGTGGCCACGAGGTTTTTTCGCTCCTGAAAACGGTGATTGCTGGGTGATTGCTGGCCAATTTTTGGAGGTCAAAATTCTGTTAAAAGTCATTCTATTTCAATAGCATGATTGACTTGTCACATGAAGTGTGGTATTTCCGCTACCGCCGCCGCTGACGCCGAAGTTTACGGCGCCCAAACAAATGGGGCGGCCTCTTTATGAGTGCCGCCCCAGTTTAGTGGAACCGTCGGGGAGAGGGAGAGGACGGTCCGGAGATTGGTGTCTTGTCTGGCTTAGCGGTTCGTCTTAGCGCGACGCCATCCGGCTGTCGGTTTCGACTTCGGCGACGCCGGCAATCTTCAGCGCGGCGCGGAACTGCTTCGCAGCGGCGCGTTCGTTGCCCGCTTCGCACAGCTTCTTGCCGGTCGAAACGAAGCGCTTTGCGCTCGCCTGCTTGCCGCCTTCGACGCCGCCAGCGGCGACATGGGCCTGCTCGGCCAGACCGGCGCAGCGATAGTCGCTGCCTGACTGGGCGTAAGCGGGGGTTGCGGTTGCCATCAGGCCGGTGAACGCCAGTGCCGAAGCGGCGACGATGGCGAAGGCGGCAGGAAAGCGGCGAAATGAGGAGATCTGATAGGCCATGGGAGAGAGTCCTTTCGTTTTGTTGTGCAACCTTTTTAGGCGCGGTTGCGCAGATAGATAATCCTCTATAATCTGCAAGTGCTTTGAAGCAGGATTTAACAATCCCCCATGGGGCGCTCGACGGGATCGAAGCTTTCCTGCGTGTCGCGGAACGGCGCAGCTTTTCCGCCGCCGCATCGGATTTGGGGGTATCGCCCTCGGCGATCAGCCAGACGATCAGGGGGCTGGAGGCGCGCGTTGGCGGGCCGTTGTTCATGCGCACGACGCGCAGCGTGGGGTTGACGCAGGCAGGAGAACAATTTCTCGAACGCGCCGCTCCCGCCTATGCGGGGCTGGCCGAGGCCTATGAAGCGGCGCGCAATCTGGGCAACCGGCCCGCCGGTCGGCTGCGGATCAATCTGATGCGCGGCGCGATCCAGCCGCTGTTCGAACCGATCATAGCGGGCTTTTGCGATACCTATCCCGAGATCGAGCTGGAGATCTACGCCGACGATGCGCTGTCGGACCTCAGCGCCGGCGGCTTCGACGCCGGGGTCAGAATGGGCGAAGCGCTGGAAGCCGATATGATCGCGATCCGCCTGTCCGGACCGTTCCGCTTCGTCGCGGTGGCAGCGCCCGCCTATGTCGCACGCTATGGCATGCCGCAGCGCCCCGAAGAATTGCGCGACCACCGCTGCATCCGGATGCGGCTGTCGAGCGGCGGCATCATGCCGTGGACCTTTGTCGACGGAAATCGCGAATTCGATGTGCCGGTGACCGGGCCGGTGATCGTCAATGATTTTGCCGGGATCATGGTCGCGGTGCGTAGCGGGCTGGCGATCGGCATGACCGCCGAACCGGTCGTCGCCGAACACGTCGCGCGCGGCGAGTTGAACCTGGTGCTGGGCGATTTCTCGCCGAGCACGGCAGGCCTCTTTCTCTATTATCCCAGCCGCAAACAGGTGATGCCCAAATTGCGCGCTTTCATCGACTATGCGCGCGAATATCTGCCCGACCATTTTTGACGCGATCGCCCTTGTTTCGGGGCTCCGTCTGGCGCGGAAACAAATCCCTTCGTCGGCAGCAGAAAAATTGGACTCGCCTCGGCCCACAAATCGCGGCAGCAGGTTCTCAACTTAATAGGTTGGGATGATCCGATGATCGACTTCGCGGCTATCGACTTTACCGCCTTGCTGCCGTTCATCCTGATTGGCTTTGCCGCGCAGCTGGTCGATGGCGCGCTTGGCATGGCGTTTGGCGTGATTTGTAACACGCTGCTGGTCGCGGTATTGGGCGTCCCGCCAGCCACGGCGTCGGCGCGCATCCATGTCGTCGAGATTTTCACGACCGGTGCGTCGGGGCTCAGCCATTTGTTCCACCGCAACATCGACTGGCCCTTGTTCTGGCGCTTGTTGATTCCCGGCGTCATCGGCGGGGTGTTGGGGGCTTATGTGCTGACCTCGCTCCACGCCGACATCGTCAAGCCGTTCGTGCTCGGCTATCTGGCGCTGATCGGCGTCTGGCTGCTGGTGCGCGGTTTGCTGTATCCACCAAAAATCTCGAAACCCAAGGTCGTGGCGCCGCTCGCGGTGGTCGGCGGGTTTCTGGATGCCGCGGGCGGCGGCGGCTGGGGGCCGGTCGTGACCTCGAACCTGCTTGTCCAGGGCGGCGAACCGCGCAAGATCGTCGGCACGGTCAACAGCGTCGAGTTCTTCCTGGCGGTCGCGGTGTCGATCGCCTTTATCGCCAATCTGGGGTTCGAGGAAATCCTTGGCCCCACGCTGGGGCTGATCATCGGCGGCGTCGCGGCGGCCCCGCTTGGCGCCTATATGGCCAAGCGTTTTTCGCCCAAGGTCATGCTGGTGATGGTCGGGGTGGTGCTGACCGCGACGAGCGCGTTCGGTTTGTACAAGGCGCTGGTGTGATGATGGGGTGACGGCGGGTTGCGACCGAAAGTGGTCATACCATTATCGTCATCCCGGCGAAGGCCGGGATCTCGCCGGTGCGGAAAACCGATAGGGTGAGATCCCGGCCTTCGCCGGGATGACGAATAAGGGAAGGTCCGCTTCCCACCCCGAAGCAGCCCATCAATTCGCCGGTTTGGTCTCGTCGATCTTTTCGACCCACTCCGGGTAAAAGCTCGGCTCGCGCGCCGACCAGCCCGGGGCGGTCGCGGCGGCTTCGCTGATCGACTGAAGCAGCAATCGCCGCTTGTCGGGATGCAGGTGCGGTAGCGATGCCGCGGCGCAAAAGGCGCCGGGCAGCCACGGCCGCGCGTGTGCGCCGAGCAGGCGTTCGTAGAGGAAACGGTAGGAGGCAAAGCCCGGCAGGCGGTCCTGCCCCAGATCGAATGCCGACACCGCCACCAGCGGCGCCATGAAACCTTCGAGCGCATCGAGGCCGCTGTCGTCGGGGATATGGGCGCGGATGTCGGTGATCCGTTGATAGACGCGGGCCTGGACGCGGATCGCGGTTTCCTCGACCATGTCGCGCGACCAGCGCGCGATCGCGTCCTCGCGCTCCAAGCCGATGTCGAGCGAGCGACGGATGTACCGCTGCGTCGCCGCCGGAAAGGCCGCAAATTCCTTGATTTCCGCAATCGACAGATTACCGGCTGCCGGTCCCGAACGCGTCGCCATGGTCGTGCTCCTGCACGGCGCCCGAGGAGCCATCCCCCCGGAGGCCGCAACTCTGCAATGTGCCACCAAAATAGTTAGCGGCGGGTTAACCATGGTGTCGGCGATCGTTCAGCCAGTCGAGGGGCGTTGCGCGGCGGCGCGAGCGGGCCTAATCAGCGTGCCTTGAAACCATAAGACACTTGCAGGTCCATCATGTCGCACACACCGCAGCCGGTCATTTCCGCAACCGGCCTTTTCACCCCCGCCGAACGCATTGCCAACGAAGAACTTGTTGCGAGTTTTAACGCGTATGTTGCGTTGCACAATAGGGAAAATGCGGCAGCGATCGCAGCTGGTGAAATCGCCGAACTGGCTGAGTCCAGTGTCGAATTTATCGAAAAGGCGAGCGGCATCGGATCGCGCTTCGTCGTCGACAAGACGGGCATTCTTGATCCCACGCACATGGCGCCGCGCCTGCCCGAGCGCAGCAATGACGAGCTGTCGTTGATGGCCGAAATCGGCGTTGCGGCAGCCAAGGATGCGCTGGCGCGGGCCGGACGCGATGCGGCGCAAGTCGATGCGGTGCTGTGCGCGGCGTCGAACATGCAACGCGCCTATCCGGCGATGGCGGTCGAGATCCAGGACGCGCTGGGCATCGACGGGTTCGGGTTCGACATGAATGTCGCCTGTTCGTCGGCGACGTTCGGGATCCAGACCGCCGCCGATTACATCCGCGCGGGCCATGCCCGGAGCGTGCTGGTGGTGAACCCCGAAATCTGTTCGGGGCACCTGAACTGGCGCGACCGCGACAGCCATTTCATCTTCGGCGACGTCGCGACCGCGATCCTGGTCGAGGACAAGGATATCGCGCCTGCGGGGCATTGGGATATTCTCGCCACCAAGCTGAAGACCGTCTTTTCGAACAATATCCGCAACAATTTCGGCTTCCTCAACCGCGCCCATGGCGGGATCGACCAGGACGGGCCGAAGAGCGACAAATTGTTCGTCCAGGAAGGCCGCAAGGTGTTCAAGGAAGTCGTGCCGATGGTCGCGAACATGATCGTCGAGCAGATGGAGGTGCTGGGCCTCGAAGGCGGCGACATGCGGCGGCTATGGCTGCATCAGGCGAACACCAACATGAACCGCCTGATCGCGCAGCGCGTACTGGGGCATGAAGCGAGCGACGACGAAAGCCCAACGGTGCTCGACACCTATGGCAACACGTCGAGCGCCGGGTCGATCATCGCCTTTCACCTGAACCATGAAGACATGGTCGCGGGGGATACCGGGCTGATCTGTTCGTTCGGCGCGGGTTATTCGGCGGGCACGGTGTTCGTTCGGAAGACCTGACCGCCGCTTGCGACGGCCAACCCGCTACGGCACGAAGGTCGTGAACAGATAGATCGCGAACAGCATCAGGTGGATCACCCCCTGCAGCACCGTGGTTCGCCCGTTCGCCAGCGTCTGTGACGCGACGATCAACGACAGGAACAACAGCACCGTCGACTTGGCATCGAGGCCGAGGCTGATCGGCAGGTCGGTGACGATCGACAGCACCGCGACGGCGGGAATGGTGAGGCCGATCGTCGCCAGCGCCGACCCGAGCGCGAGGTTGAGGCTGGTCTGGAGTCGGTCGGCCTTCGCCGCGCGCACCGCCGCCAGCCCTTCGGGCGCAAGGATCACCGCGGCGATCAATACTCCGAGCACCGCGGGCGGCGCGCCCCAATCGGCGAGCAGCGCGCCCATCACCGGCGACAGATTCTTGGCGAGCAGCACCACCGCGAACAGGCTGGCGAGCAGCAGCGTGCCCGAAATGGCGGTGCGCTGAAGCGTCGGCGGTTCGGCATGGGTGTCGGGCACGCCGTCACCGTCGATATCGATATCGGCATCGGGCAGGAAATAGTCGCGGTGGCGGACGGTCTGGACCAGCGCGAAGGTGCCGTAGAGAATCAGCGACACCCCGGCGACGAAACCGAGCTGGGTTGCCGAATAATAGGATCCCGGCGCGCTCGAGGTGAAATTGGGTAGCACCAGCGTCACCACCGTCAGCACCGTCAGTGTCGCCAGCGCGGCGCCCATTCCGGTACGCTGGAACCGCTGCTCGTGATGACGGATCGCACCGCTCAAGAGGCAAAGGCCGAGGATCAGGTTCACGATCACCATCACCGCCGCAAACACGGTATCGCGCGCCAGCGTCTGCGCCTTTTCAGGTTCGGCCTGCATCAGCGTGAGGATCAGCCCGACCTCGATCACGGTGACAGCGAGCGCGAGGATGAGGGTGCCGAAAGGCTCGCCGACGCGGTGCGCTATCACCTCGGCATGGTGGACCGCCGCGACGACGGCTCCCATCAGGATGATCGCCACTATCCACGCGTTGAGCGGCATCGCGAGACTGGCGAGCGCGGCGATGAAGCCGAGGATGGGGAAAAGATCGTGGGTCCGGTCGGCAAGGCGGAATTTGGAGGTCATGGGGCTTCTATTGCAGCAGGGTAAGCGCCTGACCACCCCTAACCGCGTCCTCCTCCACCCGTCATCCCGGCGAAGGCCGGGATCTCTCCGTCGCGCCATATCGCACCGGCGAGATCCCGGCCTTCGCCGGGGTGACGATCCAACTAGGGAGCACTGGAGTGCGACCGCACCGGCAATCCCGCGGCCGCAAGCCGCGCATGGGCTTCGGCAATCGTCGCTTCGCCGAAATGGAAGATGCTGGCGGCAAGCACTGCGCTGGCGCCACCCTCGATCACCCCGGCGACCAGATGATCGAGATTGCCGACCCCGCCCGAGGCGATTACCGGCACGCTGACCGCGTCGGCGATCGCGCGGGTGAGCGCGAGGTCGTAGCCGTCCTTGGTCCCGTCGCGGTCCATGCTGGTGACGAGCAATTCCCCGACGCCCAGATCGGCAAGCCGGATGGCGTGGTCGAGGGCATCGATGCCGGTGGGTGTGCGCCCGCCGTGGGTGAAGATTTCCCAGCGGCCATCGGCGACGCGGCGCGCGTCGATGCTGCCGACCGCGCACTGGCTGCCAAAGCGGTCGGCGATGTCGGCGACGAGTTCGGGGCGCGCGACCGCGGCGCTGTTCACCGCAACCTTGTCGGCGCCCGCGAGCAGCAGCGCGCGCGCATCGTCGGCGCTGCGCACCCCGCCGCCGACGGTGAGCGGCATGAAGCAGACGGCGGCGGTGCGGCTGACCATGTCGAGCAAGGTGCCGCGGCCTTGGTGGCTGGCGCTGATGTCGAGGAAACACAGTTCGTCGGCGCCCGCCGCGTCATAGGCACGCGCCGCCTCGACCGGGTCGCCAGCATCGCGCAGATCGACAAAGTTCACGCCCTTGACGACGCGCCCGTCGGCGACGTCGAGGCAGGGAATGACGCGAACGCGGACGGTCACCGGCCCCCCTCCCATTTATGGGAGGGGTTGGGGGAGGGTATGTTGGTGAAGGTGGGCTTATAAAACATGCCCTCCCCTAACCCCTCCCGCCAGCGGGAGGGGAATTTCCCACCGCAATCGCCTCGGCGAGATCGAGGCGCCCGTCGTAGAGCGCTCGCCCGGTAATCACGCCTTCAATGCCATCGGCGACATGCGGGCGCAGCGCATGGATGTCGCCGATGTCGGCAACCCCGCCGCTTGCGATCACCGGAATGGCAACCGCCTGCGCCAGCGCCACCGTCGCCGCGACGTTGCAGCCCTTGAGCAACCCGTCGCGGCCGACGTCGGTGAACAGCAACGCGGCAACCCCGGCATCCTCGAACCGCCGCGCCAGATCTTCAACGCGGACGTCGGACACATCGGCCCAGCCTTCGGTGGCGACCATGCCGTCGCGGGCATCGACGCCGACGATAATCCGCCCGGGCAGGTCGCGCGCCGCCGATTTGACAAACTCGGGATCCTTGAGCGCCGCGGTGCCGATGATCACGCGATCGACGCCGAGCGCGAGCCAACGGTCGACGCCTTCCCGATCACGGATGCCGCCGCCAACCTGCACCTTGCCCGGAAAGGCGGCGATGATGCTTTCGACCGCGGCGCCGTTGACGCTGGCGCCCGCAAAGGCGCCGTCGAGATCGACGACATGGAGGTGTGATGCGCCGGCATCAGCGAACAGCCAGGCCTGCGCCGCCGGGTCGTCGCCATAGACGGTCGCGCGGTCCATATCGCCCTCGGCCAGGCGCACCACCTGTCCGCCCTTGAGGTCGATCGCGGGGAAGATGGTCAGGGCCGCCATGCGAGGAATCTTTCGAGCGTTGCGAGGCCGTAAGCCTGGCTTTTTTCGGGGTGGTACTGGACGCCGACGATATTGTCCTTCGCCACCGCGGCGGTGAACGTCGCGCCATGGCTGCTGGTGGCGGCAACGTCGGCGGTGTCGGCGAAATGATAGCCGTGGAGGAAATAGGCCTCGCCTTGGGCGATTACCGGATGCGCGGCGGTCGGCACGACGTCGTTCCAGCCCATGTGCGGGATGCGCAGGCCCGGCGCGGGGTCGAAGGCGCGGACGGTGCCGCCGATCCAGCCGAGTCCCGCATGGCGCCCATGCTCCTCGCCCGCATCGGCGAGCAATTGCATGCCGACGCAGATGCCGAGAAAGGGGACACCGTCGGTGCGAACGCGGCGATCCATGGCTTCGACGAGGCCCGGGATTGCGGACAGCCCATTCATGCAGGCAGCAAACGCCCCGACGCCTGGCAGCACGATGCGGTCGGCCTTGGCGACGATATCGGGATCGGCGGTCACCGCCACTTGCGTTGCACCCGCCGCGACGAGCGCATTATGCACCGAGCGAAGATTGCCCGCGCCATAGTCGATCAGGGCAATGGTCACTTAATCCCCCTCCCGCTTGCGGGAGGGGTTAGGGGTGGGTCAGCGACGGTGCAGCCACCCACCCCGCTGCGACTAGCGAACAAGTTCGCAAGTCTCGCTGCCCCTCCCGCTTGCGGGAGGGGGAATGTCACAACACCCCCTTGGTCGAGGGGATCGCATCGCCCTTGCGCGGGTCGATTTCGACCGCTTGGCGCAGTGCGCGCGCCAGCGCCTTGTACAGGCTTTCGGCGATATGGTGGTTATTCTCGCCGTAGAGCGTCTCGATGTGCAGCGTGATCCCAGCGGTCTGCGCAAAGCTGTGGAACCAGTGCGGGAACATCTCGGTGTCCATCTCGCCCAGCCGCGGCTGCGAGAAGCTGGATTTGTAAACGCAGTGCGGGCGCCCCGAAATGTCGAGGATACAGCGCGTCAGCGTTTCGTCCATCGGCGCATGCGCTTCGCCGTAGCGCGCGATGCCGCGCTTGTCACCGAGCGCCTTCAACACCGCCTCGCCAAGCGCGAGCGCACTGTCCTCGACCGTGTGGTGCTGGTCGATGTGAAGATCGCCCTTCACCTGCATCGAGATATCGATCAGCGAATGGCGCGACAATTGTTCGACCATATGGTCGAGGAAACCGATGCCGGTCGAAACCGAATAGTCGCCAGTGCCGTCGAGGTTGACGGCGATCGCGATGTCGGTTTCCTTGGTCGTGCGCTGGACGGTGGCGGTTCGCATGTCCTGCCCCATAGCAGCCACTTTTCACCATGCAAGGCGACTCTCCCCCCTTGACCCATCCGCCCGGCCCGTTCATCCCCCTGCCCCATGACCGATGACGTTCGCGACAGCCTGATTCCCTATGACGAAATCGTGCAGGACGCGCTGCGCGCCGTGGTCGGCCGCGTGCTGCGCCAGATCGAGGGTTATGACAGCCTGCCGGGCGAGCATCATTTCTATATCACCTTCAAGACGCAGGCGGCCGGGGTGTCGATTCCCGCGCATCTGATCGCCAAATTCCCCGACGAAATGACGATCGTGCTGCAGAACCGGTTCTGGGACCTGAAGGTCGCCGCCGATTTTTTCAGCGTCGGGCTGTCGTTCAACCAGACGCCGTCGATCCTAACCATTCCCTATGCCGCGATTACCGCGTTCGTCGATCCATCGGTCGATTTCGGTTTGCAGTTCCAGGTCAGCGACGACGAGGCGACCGCACCCGAACCACATGACGCAGCCGACAATGATCGACCGGACGTGACGAACGAAGACGGGTCGAACGTCGTGACGGTGGATTTCGGCAAAAGGAAGTAACGCCGTGGCGGCGCCATGGCCCCCCAGCCGGTTCTGGCAATATTGGGCACTCGCCGGGATGCTGGTCCTGACTGCCGCCTTTTGGTGGAGCGTCGAGGGCCTGACCCTCTTCGGAGAAGCGACATCGCGCGGCCAGATGGCCGACGGCCTGCTGCGTTTCAGCCTGTTGATCCTGACCCCGGCGCTGGTGCTCGCATGGCTGCTCGCAGCCTGGCTCCGCCGCCGCGTCGGCGAAACGGGATATTGGAAGATGCTGGGCCTGGTCGCGATGATCTGGGGCGGGGCGGTGCTGGTGACGCGGATGCTGGTGGGATGAGCGGCACGCGGACCGAGACGGACAGCATCGGGGCGATCGAGGTTCCGGCCGATGCCTATTGGGGCGCGCAGACGCAGCGGAGCCTTAAAAATTTTCCGTTCCCGCCGCACGAGCGGATGCCGATCGGGATCATCCATGCGCTGGCAATGGTGAAGCAAGCCGCGGCGCGGGTGAACCGCCACCATGGCCTTGATGCCAAAATTGCGGACGCCATCGAGGCGGCGGCGGCGGAAGTCGTCGCGGGCCAGCATGACGACCAGTTCCCGCTGACGATCTGGCAAACGGGCAGCGGCACCCAGTCGAACATGAACGTCAACGAGGTGATCGCGGGCCGCGCCAACGAGATGCTGACCGGGCAGCGCGGCGGCAAATCGCCGGTGCATCCCAATGATCATGTCAATATGAGCCAGTCGTCGAACGACAGTTTTCCAACCGCGCTGCATGTGGCCGCGGCGCTGGCGACCCGCGACCGACTGACCCCCGCCCTCCACTCGCTCCACGACGCCATCGCCGACAAGGCTCAGGCATGGCGCGATGTGGTCAAGATCGGGCGCACGCATCTGCAAGATGCCACCCCGCTCACATTGGGGCAGGAATTTTCAGGCTATAGCTGGCAGCTGGCGGCGGCATCGACCCGCATAACCGGCTCGGTCATTCTCCTCCATGACCTGGCCCAAGGCGGGACGGCGGTTGGCACCGGATTGAATGCACCCGCCGGGTTTGGCGAGGATTTCGCGATCGAAATCGGTGCATTGACCGGCATCGCGTTTCAGTCCGCCTTCAACAAGTTCGAAGCCCTGGCGACCAACGACGCATTGGTCGAGTTTTCCGGGACGCTCAACACGCTGGCGGTCAGTCTGACCAAAATCGCCAATGACATCCGCTTGCTCGGTTCCGGCCCGCGCTCGGGGCTGGGTGAACTCCTCCTGCCCGCGAACGAACCGGGAAGCTCGATCATGCCGGGCAAGGTCAATCCGACCCAGTGCGAGATGCTGACGATGGTTGCCGCGCAGGTGATCGGCAATCATCAGGCGGTGACCGTCGGCGGGGTGCAGGGGCATCTCGAACTCAACGTGTTCAAACCGCTGATCGGCGCCAATGTGCTGCGATCGATCGAATTGCTGAGCATCGGCATGGAGAGCTTTGCCAAGAACTGCGTCGAAGGACTGGAGCCCAATCGCGAACGCATTGCCGAGCTGGTCGATCGCTCGCTGATGCTCGTCACCGCGCTGGCCCCGGCGATCGGCTATGATCGCGCCGCGGAGATCGCCAAACAGGCGCATGAGAGCGGATCGACGCTGCGCGAGGCCGCACTTTCGCTTGGCGCTATCGATGCCGCGACCTTTGACCGGCTGGTCGATCCGCGATTGATGCTGGGGCCGGAACCCAAAGCCCCTTAGCGAATTGATAGGGGAGAAGGAGATTTGGGCATGATTGGCAGGATCGTCGGCGGGATGCTGGGCAGCGCAATCGGAAGGCAAAAGGGCAATCACCCGGTCGCGGGTGCGGTGATCGGCGCAGGCGCGCTGTTCGCGGCGCGGCGGCTGTTTCCGCAGCGCTATGCCGCCATGGCTGCTTGGGCGGCGGCAGGCTATCTGACCAAAAAATGGGCCGAGCGCGCCGAAGCGCGGCAGGCGGCTGAAAAAGCCCACGCGGTCGATCCCGAACTGGCGCGCGCAGGCGTGGTTGACAGCTATGCCGGAACCACCGATGTCGCGCCCGACGGGCAGGCCATCGGCGATGCGCTGCCTCCGGCGATCCCACTGGACACCAACGGCACGCGCCCAGCGGTTCACTAATCAAGCCGCCTACCCCAACGCAGACGGTTTGCCCAAACGCCGGACAAGCGCGGCTACGGCGCTTTGTACCATATTGGTTATTATTCTTGACATTGCTACGCTGATGTGGCACGAAGCTCCCCTCATCAGCACGTGCGGACGGGCCTGACCCGATTCGGTGTGAGCGGGGTATCGGGCCTTCAATTGACCCGGTACCTTGCCTTCACCGGCGCCTGCTGTATTGCTGAATTAATACACAAGCGAGAGGGAATGGGTCATGGCGCGGAGCGCGATAGGGCGGGCAATCGGGATGGCAGTCGCCGCTTTGGCGGCTCAGGCGGCGCTCGCGCAGACCGGCGATGGTGCGACGATCGCCGCACCGGTCGCGGAAAGTCGGGAAGTGCAAGACCGCGCCTTTGCCGCTGACTTCGATCGCTTTCTCGAAAACACGATGGCGCGCTTTCCGTCGGTCCCTGCCCTATCGGTCGCGGTCGTTCGTGACGGCGCACCGGTGTTCGTGGGCGCGAAGGGGCGCGCCGATGTTGAGGGCGGGATCGCGGCCACCGCCGACACCCCCTTTTACATCGCGTCGTCGACCAAGGCCTTTGTCGGCACCGCGCTGGCGCGGCTCGACGCGCGCGGGACGATCGATCTCGACTGGACGATGCGCGAACTGGCGCCCGATTTGGCCTTTGCCCAAGAGATTCGCGCGGACCAGATCAGCCTGCGCGATCTGTTGGCGCATCGCCACGGGCTGGCGGGCGACGCGATGGCGTTCCGGCTCGCCTATAGTGGCGACTATGACGCGGCAGTGCTGGAGCGGCTGCTCGCCGGGTTAAAGCCCGATGCCGAGACGCCCGCCGGGACGTTCCGCTATAGCAATATCGGCTATAATGTCGCGGCGCTGCTGATCGAGCGGCGCACGGGGCTGCGCTGGCAGGACATCGTCGAGGCGGAGCTGTTGACCCCGCTGGGCATGACCGAGACGCTGGCCGAGGGACTGGCAGCGGGTGGTTCCCGGACACCGGTTGCGGCGCCTTATAGCGGCGGCCAGCGAGTGTATCTGACCAAGGTCGATCAGACGATGCATGCGGCGGGGGGCATGGTTGCGAGCGCGAACGACATGGCGCGCTGGCTGGCGCTGCAACTGGCGGGCCGCGGCGCGATGGCCGAGGCTGCCGAGGCGGCGCGCGAGCCGGTGGCGACGATCGAAAGCGCCTTCGGGCCGTTTCGGCGGACGGGATATGGGCTGGGCTGGTATTCCGGCCCGTTTGACGGCGGTACACTCTATCACGCCTTTGGCTCGTTCGCCGGGGCGCGGGCGCATGTGTCGGTGCAGCCGGACACCGGGCTGGGGGTCGCGGTGACCGCAAATGACGATGGCGTGGGATTCCGCCTGGTCGATCTGGTGGCACTCTATGCCTATGACTGGTATCGGCTTGGCGCGGCAGAGGCCGAGGTGCGGGCGACCGCGCAATTGGACGCGTTAGCGGGCCAATGGGCGAAGCAGGTCGAAAAGCTTACGACGCAGCGCGCCGAACGCGCCGCGCGCCCGTCGCAGCTGAGCCTGTCGCCCGCTGCTTATGCCGGCGATTATTGCAATGCCGATTACGGCACGATCCGCGTCGCGCCACAGGGGATGCAGCTTCAGCTGACGATGGGGCGGCTGCATGGGCGCACCGAAGCGGGGACGGATCCCGACACGGTGCGCGCCGAGCTGATCCCCGGGCAGGGCGAAATCTATCGCTTCACCGTCGCGGGCGGCGTGGCTACCTCAATCGACGCCTTTGGCAGCCGGTTCGATTCCTGCATGGATCGCGGCGGATCGGCTAGCCCGCCGCCTGCCATTCCTTGATCGCCTCGATTGGCGAGACGAGCATCAGGACGTTGAGGGTCAGATTGTCGCGGATCGTCCACAGCGTGAAAAGTTCGAAAACGATCGCGATGGCGAGCGTCACCCACCAGCGCATCCGACTGGCGGCGAGGAAGCCCGCGATCATGAATAGTGCGTCGCTGACCGAATTGAGGATCGAATCGCCGCTGTAGCCGAACGCCATCGTCACTTCGCGGTAGCGATCGATGATGATCGGTGAATTTTCGAGGATTTCCCACGCCGCCTCGATCCCGATCGCGAGTGCGAGCAGCACCCAGAGCGGCTGGCGTGGCAGCAGCCAGCGACCGAGGCCGAAGAAGATAAAGCCGTGGATGATGTGGCTGAAGCTGTACCAGTCCGAAATCTGCTGGCTGTTCTGGTCCGACTGGACGGTGCCGTGCCACAAGCTGATCGTGCCGCACGGACAGATCGGCGGGCGCCCCATTGCGAAGAGGATCGCGGTGAATATGGCCAATAGCGCGGCCGCGACGAGCCAGCCGGTGCGTGAAATCCCCATCATGCTGGCCGCCCTTCGCGCTTGACCGTTGCCCTGTGTCAGGCGAATAGCGCGCATGGCTGAAAGCGTCCACCTGAACCGCCGCGGCGTGTTGTTCGTCCTCTCCTCGCCGTCGGGCGCGGGGAAGACCACCATCTCGAAAAAGATGCTGGGCGTCGACCCCGACATCGCGCTGTCGATCTCGGCCACCACCCGCCCGCCGCGCCCCGGCGAGATCGACGGCAAGGATTATCATTTCGTCGATACCGAGACGTTCAAGAAAATGGCCGCCGACGGCGAATTTCTGGAATGGGCGCATGTGTTCGGCCACCGCTATGGCACCCCGCGCGTGCGGGTCGAGGAGCTGTTGGCGGCGGGCAAGGACGTGCTGTTCGACATCGACTGGCAGGGCGCGCAGCAGCTGTATCAGGAAGCGGGGCCCGATGTGGTGCGCGTGTTCGTGCTGCCGCCGACGATGGAGGAGCTGGAACGGCGGCTGCGCAGCCGCAAGACCGACAGCGACGAGGTGATCGCGGCGCGCATGGCCCGCGCCGCGAACGAGATCAGCCACTGGGACGGTTATGACTATGTGCTGATCAACGACGATGTCGACGAATGTTATGGCGAAGTGATGGCGATTTTGCGCGCCGAGCGATTGAAGCGGCGACGGCAGATCGGGTTGATCGGCTTTGCGCGCGACCTGATCCGGTCGGTGCCGGAGGGCGATACGGCGATTTAGCGACCATCGTCATTGCGAGCGCAGCGAAGCAATCTCCAGCTATCGGCCTTGCGCGAGGCCGATAGCTGGAGATTGCCGCGTCGCCTTCGGCGCCTCGCAATGACGAAGAATTAGATGGGCGTCACCAGATTGGCGGTCAGTTCGGCGACCATCTCGGCGCGCAGCGGCTTCGCCTGATTGTCGGTGCGGCACACGACCACGGTGTCGCACGTCGCGATGGCGCGGCCGTTCTGGAACATCGCCTGGACGATCGTCCAGCTGGAGGTGCCGAGGCGGCCGATGCCGGTCGCAATCTGGACCGGATCGGGGAAATTGCCCTCGGCGAGATAGCTGATCTCGACGGCGGCGACCATCGTGCGTTCGTTGGCGGGACGCTCGCCGAGCGGGCGGACCTGGCGGTTCATCATCACCCGGCCACTTTCGAACAGCGCGGCAAAGGCCACATTGTTGAGGTGGCCGTTGATGTCCATGTCCTGAAACCGCGTCTGGAACTCGGCACAGACGGGGTAGCTGGCGGGGTTCAGCCGCCAGCTTTCCGGTCTAGAGCGCGATGACATGATATTGGCCCACCGTGACGGAGTCGATTTTGGCCGAGTGCGAGGCGCGAGGAGCGGCGCGATGCGGGACATCGTGCCCGACGAGCAACGTGGCAATCGGCCAAAATCGGCCCGCCCCGGAGGGGTTGCCCCCGGAAGCCCGCCGGACAGCGGCGCGTCTCTGGACCGGGCAACCAGCCCGTCCTGCGAGACGCTTCTTGCCGGCGAACTTCCGGGGGCAATCACGGTGGGTCAATATCATGTCATCGCGCTCTGCGCATATCAGCGGGGACCCATGCGAATCCCGCCGTCGAGGCGGACGTCCTCGCCGTTGAAATAGCCGTTTTCGATCATGCACAGCGCCAGCGCGGCATATTCGGGCGGATTGCCGAGCCGCTTGGGGTTGAGCACCGAGGCGCCCAGCGCGTCGCGAACATTCTGCGGCGCACCGGCGAGCAGCGGGGTGTCGAAGATGCCGGGCAGGATGGTGTTGACGCGGATATTTTCGGCCGCAAGGTCGCGCGCGATCGGCAGGGTCATGCCGACGACGCCACCCTTTGATGCCGAGTAAGCGGCTTGGCCGATCTGGCCGTCCTCGGCGGCGACCGACGCGGTGTTGACGATCGCGCCGCGGTCGCCGTCTTCGGTCGGGTCGAGCGTCATCATGCCCGCCGCCGACTTGGCGATGCAGCGGAAGGTGCCGACGAGGTTGATCTGGATGATCCAGTTAAAGGCATCGAGCGGGAAATGCTTGATGCTGCCGTCTTCCTTGCTGCGGCTGGCGGTCTTGATCGCGTTTCCGGTCCCGGCGCAATTGACAAGGATGCGTTCCTGGCCGATCGCTTCGCGCGATTTGGCAAAGGCGGCGTCGACCGATGCGTCGTCGGTGACATTGCATTCGCAGAACACGCCGCCGAGTTCTTCGGCAAGGGCTTTGCCCTTTTCTTCCTGCAGGTCGAAGATCGCAACCTTGACGCCCTTGGCGGCGAGTGCGCGCGCGGTGGCGGCGCCGAGACCCGAGGCACCGCCGGTGACGACGGCGGATACGGTGGAGTCGAGTTTCATGTGGTTTCTCCTGACTAAAGCCCCTCCCCTTTAGGGGAGGGGTTGGGGTGGGGTTTCGCGGCGCAGAGCAAGGCCGATAAACCCCACCCCACTGCGACTAGGCAGCAAGCTGCCAAGTCTCGCTACCCCTCCCCTGAAGGGGAGGGGTTTATGTCGTTACAGCCGTTCGATGATCGTGACGTTGGCCTGACCGCCGCCTTCGCACATCGTCTGGAGGCCATATTTGCCGCCGGTCGCGTCGAGCACCCCGAGCAACGTCGCCATCAGCTTGGTCCCGCTGGCGCCGAGCGGGTGGCCAAGCGCGATGGCGCCGCCGTGCTGGTTGAGCCGCGCATGGTCGGCGCCGAGATATTTCAGCCACGCGAGCGGCACCGGCGCGAACGCCTCGTTGACTTCATAGGCGTCGATATCCTCGATCTTCATGCCCGCGCGCTTCAGCGCCTTTTCGGTCGCGAACAGCGGTTCTTCGAGCATGATCACCGGGTCGCCCGCAGTCACCGAGACATGGTGGATGCGCGCGCGCGGGGTCAGGCCATGATCCTTGAGCGCCTGTTCGGACACGATCAGCGCCGCGCTGGCGCCGTCGCAGATCTGGCTCGACGAGGCGGCGGTGATCGTGCCGCCTTCCTGAAGCAATTTCACGCCCGCAATGCCTTCCAGGGTGGCGTCGAAGCGGATGCCTTCGTCGACGAGGTGGGTCTGGCGGCCGTCGGGGGTGTCGATGTCGAGCCCGACGATTTCGCGCTGGAAATGCCCGGCTTCGGTCGCTGCCTTGGCGCGGCGATGGCTTTCGAACGCATAGGCGTCGAGATCGTCCTTGGTGAAGCCGTGCTTTTTGACAATCATTTCGGCGCCCATGAACTGGCTGAACATGATGCCGGGATATTTTTCCTCGAGCCGCTCGGACTTATAGTGGCCAAGGCCTTCCTTGATGAACAAGGTCGCGACGCTGCCCATCGGGACGCGGGTCATGCTTTCGATGCCGCTGGCGAGGACGATGTCCTGCGTCCCCGACATCACCGCCTGCGCCGCGAACATCATCGCCTGCTGCGACGAGCCGCACTGGCGGTCGATCGTCACCGCGGGGATCGAGTCGGGCAGGTTCGAGGCGAGGACGGCGTTGCGGCCAAGGTCCATCGTCTGCTGCCCACCCTGCGACACGCAGCCAGTGATGACGTCGTCGATCTTTGATGTGTCGAAATCATTGCGGTCGGCGATCGCGTCGAACACCGCGGCGCCAAGGTCGACGGGGTGGATACCGGCGAGCTTGCCGCCGCGCTTGCCGCCGGCGGTACGGACGGCATCAACGATATAGGCATGGGCCATGGAGTAATCCTTTCAATGATCGATCAGTTAGTCGAAATATAAAATGCGGCCACCGCGTCTGCCCCCGCGAGCGCCGCGTCGATGACAAAAATCATGAGCATCGGCCCCGAAAACACGGGCCAGTAAGCCTGTCCAATCCGCCCACCCCGAACAGCGACGGGCACGTTGAACCAGAACTGGCTAAAATTGGCCGCGGCAAAAAAGGCGAACAGCACGATCTGTTGCTCGGCCCCTGCAAAAGCCGCTGGCGCGGTCGCGAGATAGAAGGCGAGCAGTGCGAGGGCGAGGTTCATGCCGCCGAGAAAGGCTACGCTCGCCTTGATCGTCGGCACCAGCGCATTGTCGCGCGCCTCGCGCGGTACCAGGATCTTGGCGGTGTTCGTCTGCGCAATGCTGAACTGGATGAACGCCGCGAAGAACCAGAGACCGTTCAGAAGAAAGAGAATCTGGGCCCAAGTCATAGTTTCCGCCCGATCAGTTCCTTCATAATCTCGTTCGTGCCGCCAAAGATGCGCGTTACACGCGCGGCGCGCCAGGCGCGGGCGATGGGATATTCGTTCATATAGCCCGCTCCGCCGTGCAGCTGGAGGCATTTGTCCATGACTTCCCATTGCAGTTCGGTGTGCCACAGCTTTGCCGCGGCGCCCTCTTCCGGGGTCAGTTCCTTTTTCAGGTGCCGCGCCAGCGCCCAGTCGAGATGCGCCCAGCCGACCTGCAATTTTGTCTTGAGGTCGGCGAGCACGAAGCGCGTGTTCTGGAAATCGAGGATTGGCTTGCCGAACGCCTTGCGGTCGCGGGTAAATTCGACGGTGTCGTCAAAGGCGCGCTGCGCCGATGCCTGCGCCGACACCGCGATTGAAAGCCGTTCCTGCGGCAGTTCGCTCATCAGATAGATGAAGCCCTTGCCCTCTTCGCCCAGGCAGTTGGTGATCGGGACGCGGACGTCGTTGAAGAACATTTCCGAGGTATCGGCCTCGTCCTGCCCGATCTTGTCGAGATTGCGGCCGCGCTCATAGCCTTCGCGGTCGGCCTCGACGAGGACGATCGAGACGCCCTTCCACGCCGGCTCGACTTCGGTGTCGGTCTTGACGCACACCAGGATCAGGTCGGCGTTCTGGCCGTTGGTGATGTAGGTTTTCGACCCGTTGATGACATAATGATTGCCATCCTTTTTCGCGGTCGTCCGCATGCCCTGAAGGTCGCTGCCGGTGCCGGGTTCGGTCATTGCGATCGCGGTGATGACCTCGCCCGCAACCATCTTGGGCAGCCAGTGCTTCTTCTGTTCTTCGCTGCCATATTTGACGATATAATTGGTGACGATGTCCGACTGGAGCGAGAAACCGGTGGTGGCGCGACCGTAATAGGCGCTCTCTTCATCGACGATCGCGTTGTAGCCGAAGTCGAGGCCGAGCCCGCCATATTCTTCGGGCACCGTCGGACACAGCATGCCAAGCTCACCCGCCTTGGGCCAGATCGACTTGGGGACGATCTTGTCCTCGGCCCATTGCGCGGCGTTGGGGGCGACTTCCTTTTCGAGGAACTGGCGCACCGTGGCGCGAAACGCCTCATGATCGTCGGTGTAGGCGGTGCGCGACAGATGATCGAGCGACATGGATTTCCTTTCCCTTGCGGCAGCCGAACGCAAGCGGGGAGTCGGCCGCAACTTATCGCTCGCCAAAAGACCTTACGTTTACGTGCACGTCAAGTGGAAAGACGTTACGGCATGAAAGTTTGAGCGCCGGTCGGCGCGCGTGGTGAATTGTTTACCTGCCGTTCCGTATCTCGTCATCCCGGCGAAGGCCGGGATCTCGCCGGTGGGTCAATCCGAGAGGGTGAGATCCCGGCCTTCCCGGGCACACTTATGTTATAACTCGCTCAGAGTAGCCATTTGAGCTGACGATGGACAGCCATGCACACCCGTGTGTTTAAAAACACCAGTTACCAATCAGGGCCAGCAAGCCCAATATGCTCAGCTGGGCGAGGCGGGCAATGATTTCAGCAGTTCCATCGCCAACGTCGGTCGATCGATCTTCGACAACGCTCGATCAAAGCATTCATTCGAGCTAAAACCTTCAGTTGTAAGCGTCAACGAAACCAGACCCGTCGCACCGATAAGCATGTTCACCATAGGCAACGAGGATCCGGCTAGAACGTGGCCCGCCTCGTCACCATAGGGCGCCAAGAGCACAGTGCCCTCCGAGGGACCTTTGAACGATCGGACGATTAGCAAATGCTGCCGCAGCGCCCCGTCCTTGACCACATCGTTCAAGCGCACCACGAACCCCGTAAAATCGGACTTCTCGGTCAAGTACCGCGCGGTGATTGCTGGGTCTTGGCCAACGCCAGGAGGATTGACACACATGGCGTGAGCCGGTGACGCCGCTACCATCGATACCGCTAGCGCGCCGAACAAACGAATTCTCATCTCAACCCCGATCGCCATTTTAATCCGATAGATACGAAGATGGGCACGAAATGGCGCCCATCCTCGCACAGCCAAACATGGCTCAAACTTCGAGACCATAAAAAGTCTTAAAGTGCGCAGGATTCTGCGGGTCGCCGCCATATACATGGGCGGTCAAAAAATAACCCTCCTGAAAAAAGCGCATCAGAACGACGACGTTATCTTCCAGCAGCGCCGAAATTTCGTCCCCGAACGAGATATACAGATCATCACCGATGCGCTCATATTTGGCGTCCCGAAGATCCGTCCCAGTAGGATAAATCAAGGTGTTCATGCCGCCAGCACAGTAAATCAACTTTGTGCCTACATGCGTCACAGCGACTTGATGAGCACCGCCCGGTAGCAGCACGATGTCATTCCCGTCGGCCGTACTGATCGTACCCATTGCCGAAAAGACAGGCCCCATCAGATAATTGTTCGCGTTCGTCCCAGGCAGTCCGTATTGAGGCCCGTAAATACCGCCGGGATCCGCTTGCGTGACGTCGGAAACAATGTCGGGAGAATCTAGAAACTCCTTCGCCTTAAAACCCTCGAACAGATCCCTCTGCAGCTGGCCGTCTTCGTTATAGGTATCACCGCTAACGTCGGTCAAAAATTTGCCGCTCGAATCGCGCATCAGATGAGCCAGCTCGTGCGCCAACACGCTCCGAAAACTAAGATCGCCATAAGCCGCATCGTTGAGACGGCTGCCCACAACCGTGATGACAACCTCGCTATTCTCGGCAAATGACTGCGTGCCATCCGGGGCTTGCGTGGCGGGAAACCTGACGCCCCCAGCCTGCGTGCTTTCAAAATCCGCCGGCGCCGTGTTCACCACCTCTACACGGAGCTTCACATTCTTGGCCACCATCTCGTCGAACGAGTTCGACAGATCCTCATTGTTGCCCACGTTTGCGAGGGCGGCCGCTACGGCCGCGGCCTCGCTCTTGCTTACGCCAATCATCGTCGTTTCCGGCGAATCTTCTGTCTCATTGATCGTGATCGGATCAAGCTGACTGTCTCGCTCTTCCAAGACTTCGCGAAGAGTTTTTCCGTCAACCTCAAAATTATTGGCCGGCAAGGTGATGACCGGGATATTGATATACTCACCCCCATAAAACGAGGGCGCTGGATCGAGGCGAGCAACTACAATAATGTCAGACATAAGCACTGTACTCCGGGTAGCGTCGGGGGAGCTTCGCTTTTGCGAGAGTGTGCGACCCTTATTGCCCAAACCTGAGCCGCCATACCTACAGCTTTATGACAGGAGGTTCTCATCCTCTCAGCCCATGACGGCCTGCACAAGCGGCGAGGCCGCCTCCAACATCATCTCTCGCGCGTCAAACCCCTTTATCTTCCTGATCAATTTTTGGGACCGGAAGATGCTGGGCCACCAACTGCCATTGGACGAGTGCACCGACGAATTATGGAACGCCAAGGCAAACTGTCGTCATGCCTGGTGCTCAATCGAATAGCTGGATATGGGCCGCTTACGGGCATTCTGGATTTCGTGCGCGAAAACCCCCAAAATCCTTGTTTGCTGAACCGCAGTATCGGTGTCCCCGCCTTCGCGGGGACACTTATGTTATAAGCCGCTTGAAGTATCGATTTAATGGGCGCTTGCTCGTGCTTCCAGCCCGAAGGGCGGCATATCCATTCATCCGCTGGAATGTGTCTTCTCTGGACC
>JAESGH010000353.1_pt1 | contig 38633 bp, 24 predicted proteins | sample 9269641 | NCBI WGS metagenome assembly JAESGH01 (sample SAMN14515345, study PRJNA621665) | algae metagenome | isolation source: Phormidium tanganyikae FI6-MK23 and co-occurring heterotrophs from granitic... | place: USA: Fort Irwin, California | collected 1998-05-24
CCACCGCACGTTCAGCAAGATGATTTCAGGGAGAAAGTGGTGCCATTTAAACAGGGAATCAATCGTCATTTAGAGCGTGAATAGAGAAAATTCGGCTTCCCCACCCTACCATTTTTGCGACACAACCTCTCCTGATGCCTCCTGGATTAAGTTGGAACGCTAGATGCTTTGACGGACAACTGGTTGCGGGTTTTCTCACTTGAGTGAATTTGTCTGAAGGCTCCTGTTTGCCTGAGTTCTATCGTTTCTGACTAGAATGGCTCAAGCCTTTTTAGTTGAACTCTCGGTCGGAGCAAAAATGCCTGAAACACAACAGTGGCAATGGATTCCCACACATTTGACCTTAGAACAATTTGAAGAATTTGTCTTGCCCCACCTGCACATCGGCAGTCGCGGACCTCAGCCAAAGCTGTCTTTGCACACAATCTTCAACTATATTCTGAAACTGTTGTATCTCTGCTGTCAGTGGCAAGAATTGCCGATTGAGAAGACTCAAGCAGGGCGACCGGAGATTCACTACACCCGGATCTATCGAGCCTTTCGGCGCTATGAAACCCAGGGGTGTTTCGATGCCATTTTCGCAGGTTCGGTTCTGCAACTTCATCAGCAGGAGTTGCTTGACATCAGCGTGATCCACGGTGACGGGACGACGACCGCAGCAAAGAAAGGGGGTGATCAGCTTGGATACAGCGGGCACAAGCATCTCAAAGGCGACAAAGTGGTTGCTTTCTGTGATCGCCATAGCAATGTCATTGCGCCTTTCATTTCAGCACCTGGCAATCGCAATGAATCGCCGCTGTTGAAGACAGCCCTGCCGCAAGTTACCCGCATTGCTCAGCAAGTCGGACTCAACCTGAGCAAAACCATCGTCAGTTTGGATGGGGTTTATGATAGCCGAGCCAACCGCAAAGCCATTTTCAATCGCGGCATGATGCCGAATATTCCTGAAAATCTGCGTAACAGAAAAACTCCGAAGCGGGGACGCAAACCGATCTTCGACCCAGCCATCTTTCAGGAACGGTTTCGCACAATCGAACGAGTCTTTGCTTGGGAGGATAAGTTCAAGCGCTTACTGCTGCGCTTCGAGCGGATCAGCGGATTGCACTATGCTTTGAAAACTCTAGCTTATACGATGATCAATCTCCGACATTTCTGCCAGAGCTAACCCTGCCTCATCCACTTCCTTTGAGGTCTCTGTCGCTGAGACCCTGAATTGTCATGCTTTGAAATCGGAAATCTTGGCAAAAGCGGTAGGAAACCGATCCAATCGATCGTTCTGTTGCTTTGAACGCTCAATTTGACCTTGCGATTCAATATTTCAGATCAACGTCGAAGCAAAACCCGCAACCAGTTGATGCTGAAACAGTCGGCGTGGTACAGCAAATCTCGTCCCACCTTCTCTGATGCCTTAGCGCTTGTCCGCGTCGTCTGTGGGCGTTTCGACTTTTTCAGACATCGGATTCACAGACGACCTGGATGAAAGTTCCGGCTGAGATCTTCGACACCTGGTTTGAGCAGCTTTGCTATGCCGCCTAATGGATAAAGTCGAGCTTAGAATCAATCGGAATGACTCGAACGGGAATCGAAGTCATCAATCAACGCCCACTCATCTACTACGCAATTCAGAATTGATATCGGGAACCTACCTCAAGCCAAAACGCTTAAGTTGTTAACTGTCCACTCGTTCGCAAAATAGCGACCTGTGCCGCGCAAATCTACGGGAGTTCGACGGTGTTTAGAGGTGACTCTGAAGGAAACGCACAAACAGAAGATTTGGAAAAGAAGACTATTCTTTTTGAGTTGATTCTCTAGACACACTAGAGACAATAAAGCCTAACAGGAATGCGAAAAAGACCGGAACAACAATCAGCCAAAACAAGAGTGTTGCTAGCATATTTTTTGCCTGAGAAACAATGGAGTTTACAAACGATCGAGGAGAATTCCTATTTCTGGTCGGTTGACTCTGAGCTAGAAGATTTCCCATTGGTAGATTTGAGCATCGGTAAATATCGTTCTACATATTGTTTTGCCCATTGAATTAATCGATCGATGGGCGATCGCAGTGCATTGAGAACCGCACTGACAAAATCTTCGGGTTGACGTTCTTGTTGGTCAACCCATTTCTGAAGGGCAACACCTAGCGTAAACCCTGTTCCCCAAATCACAATCAGCAGTGCGAACCCAAGGAGAACGATAAAGAAAATGAGCGCGATCGCTTGTCGCAAAATCAGCCATGTTTTATGCAGGGCTTGCTTGTAAACGATCGCAGTTTCTCGTTCCTTGAGCGTGTCCCAAAGTCCGGCTGCGTGGTATTTAATCGGATTCGGATTAACCTGAATCCATTGCAGTTCGCCGTTTGAGTTGAGTTGAACTAGAGCGGATTGCCCTTTTTGAGTATCAGTTGAGGTGGTGTTCATACATTACTTTCCTAGTGTACGCGTTTACAAAGACCAACGTTTTTGACTTAATTTTTGCTCTAGCATCTTGACCTGTTCTTGCAGTTTAATGATTTCTAACTGTTGACGATCGACGAGGTGAGAGAGTACTAGAGTTGTTTGTCGCTGATCTTGAATGGCTTTAGTTAGGATCGCGACTACATCTAACGGATTGATCGCTTTTTGATCTTCCGATGAAACGAGATCAGGAACATCTTCTGAAATAAAGCCAATCCGAACGTTTTTATTCTGATCGGCGGTATAGACGAATTTGACTGGATTAAGTGACTCTAGCAGTTGACCTGCTTCTTGACTGGAAAGATCAGCAATGTCTTCTTTTAGTTTTCTAGATGATAATTGTTGCAGATCTCCTCTGATATCTTTTCCAAACACTCGCCCATTTACATAGAGCTTTGTTTCGGTTAGCGGCGTACTAAATTCTGTTGGCTCTTCTGCATTGATGCCCCCCATCACCGTTAAACCATCCGCTGTAATCACAAGTTGGTCGTTGCCGCTGCTGTCTGTGAAAGTTGCAATCGCAGGTTGATGCTGGAGCGTTGTTGCAGAGGGAACCGGATCAAGCGGTGGCATGATACTGAAGGATGAACCTTCGGCACGGGTGATTAGCCTTGGGAATTGATTGTCGATCGTGATTGTATCTCCCACCTGAAGGGCGGAGGTTGAGCGGATTTTGCCAGGCTGGATGTCGCTGATGTCGCCATCCTGGGTCGGTAATCCCTGAACCGTGAATTTTTCTGGATCGGGCTGCGGAGGATTGATAACTTGGTGTAAGCGATTTTCGACATAGGTTTTGACTGCTTGTTCCGTTGGAACCGCTAGATGGGTGTCCCGTAGCTCGGAACGCGTGGAGAATTCGTTGATTCGTGCGCCTTGGGCAAGAGACAACAACCGAAAGACTGTCAAATTTTGGGCACTGAAATCAATGCCATTAGAACCATTGAGAAAGGCACGGCTCTGAAGAGCTTCAGCAATCGGCTGAAGGTTTCTATCAATATAGGTCTTAATTGCTAACTGAGAGGGCAGGGTTTCATGATTCGATTCTTGAAAGGTACTATCTGTGGAAATTTGCCGAACAGCCTGCCCCTGCCTAAATCTGAGGGATTGATCGATCACTAAAGACCCAAGTTTACTATCGGTTGTCACTTCTAGGCTTTCTGTACTGATTTGACCTTCTACAGTTAATTTTGCTGTAGAGTCTTCCGTCTGAATGACCACATTTGTATCGACGGATAGTAAATCCTTTGTGTGCTTGAGTGTTGTATTTCCAATCGATAGTTCGATCGGCGTTGCAGCATCAGAAGTCGTGAGTCGAACATTGCCATCATGAAAGGCAAAACTAACGTTCTGGGCGCGATTAGCCGTGAATTGAACTTGATTGCTGCCCTCCGTCACGACCTTCCAGGCTCCATAGACTAGCTGTGATTTGTCAGATTGAAGCTTTTGGAGTTGGAATTCTTGTGCTTTGATAATTCCGGCTTCAAAGGTTCCAGTAGGAGGTAGCTTAAGGGCTTCAGCGACGATCGCGCCTTTGACTTCTAGCAGTTCCGTTGGACCTTCGGTTCCAATGCCGACTTTGCCTTCCGAGGTGACAATCACTTGTGTTTTGGCGTTGCTATCTGCAAAACGAACGATCGGTTGCTGATAAGAAAAGGGCTTTGATGAAGTGATGCTAAGAGGTGGGTGAATCTGAAAAATTCCAGGACTGCTAGATTTTCCAGTAATTACAGTCTTTTGATCATCGACCTGAATTGTATCGCCCACATTTAACAGTTTTGGATCTGCCGATATATCAAGTTCGCTCGGATCAGGATGCGGATTTACCGTTCCGCCTGCGACTTCTTTCGCACCTTGAACATGGAGTCTTGCAAGCTGCTGGTTCTCGGCTAAACCAATGTTGCCATTCTTGGTAGCATCTTGTTTCGTCAGCGGCAAAAAGGTGCCCCGCAAATCTGAATTAATATCTGTTTCAAATCTGCCGTTGGTATAGCTGAGTTTCGCAAGGTTACAATAGTGGTGACGAATTCCTTCATAGGATTTTGAGAGATCGCCTGAGTCGCCCACCCATTCTAGGCTTTTCTGGATTGAGCGAGTTGGAAGCAGCCAATAATCTCCCGTTTCATAGAGAGACTCGGCTTCAAACTTAACTTGAATGCCTTCATTGCCTAACTGAATCCAATCTTGGCTCGTCGGAATGCCGCCTGAACTTGTAGAATCTGTGTCTGATGTGTAGTCCCAGCGTCTGACTTTGAGCTTTTGTTGCTTTGCCTCCTGAGGGTTTGTGTCTTTGAGCAGCGATCGTTCAAAACCATCAAATTCTCTCGATTTATCGCAAATTAAGCGATCGCCGAATACTCGTTCTAAGCGAACTAATGTGCCTGGTTGTCCAGCTAACTCTCGTGTTTCATTCGTGATCTCAATCCATTGATCGGGTTGAGAAGCTTGCCATATCTCATTGCTTTTGGCACTGATCGTAATCATGTTTTCTTTGATAGCTTCTATTTCGCTTACCACAATGCCGTTATCTCGCGACCACTTGAAGGTTGATTTGCCAACTTCGCCTCGCTGATGAATTTCAATTCGATATAGATGAGTCTCTAAAATGTTATTGTCGGAGACTTTCTTGGCTTGCATTTTAGCAATCCGCTTTTTCTTGTTTTCGATCACAGATTCGGGCGTATCTGATCCGGTCAGTGGTTGTAGTTTGACCTGCGCGATCGTTTGACTTCGAGTGGCTGTATCGACACCGTTGAGAGCTTCTTCACGAATCGATGGATCTTCGATCGCGCTGATATGACGTTGCCAAACGTCGAGATAAGCCAGATAAGTCGCGTCCTTTAATCCATCGGGCAAATCAATTTGAATTGCTTCTGGATAACTCGCTTGGGCTTGATAAGTTGTCGTTTCTTCTAGTTCGCATAAGATTCCATCTACATAAATTCGCCCAGCGCCAATTTTTAGATCCTTGTGGTCATCTGTGGGCGTGATTTTGAAGCTCTCAGAACTATCGGTCTTGGGAACTCCGCAAATCCCGATCAAATCTTGCGAAAGGGTCTGGAGTAAGTGAGCTTGAATATCTGCTTGTTCATTCCAATCTGCATCGAGTTGCAGCCGCCCTTGTTGCATTCGGACGCTGCTATAGTGTTTCTTGGCTTGAAATGTCGATCGAGTAAAATCGCCTTTCATCGGTGTCTCCCCTAAGTCATGTAAAAGAGTTCTGCTGTTAAGCCAAATCGTAAATATTCCTGAAGTAGTGCTCTCAAGTTTTCTTCCCGTTGGGATTGCTTGAGTGCACTAAAGGCTCCAAGTTCAGCGCCATCCTCAGCACCTTGACGGATTTCTAGAGCACAGGTTTGATTCAGTTGGCAATAGTCGGGTTGCCCATAGTTCGAAGACTTGTAAATTGGCTGAATCCGGCTGAGTAGGGGGAGCACTTTATCGACCTCGTTTAATCCTTGATTGAGGGGAGTCCAGCGATCACCGTGATCCTGGGAATAAAGAACGTTCCCGATCGCAGTTCCCGCCAAAATTGAAGTTTGATCGGATGCGATTGTCAGTGCTGTAATGTTGAGATCGGAGAGTCGGGGAGCCGAGATCACAGGCTTCCAAAGATTGCCGTGATTCGTGGAGCGATAGATGCCGCTTCCAGCCGTTGCTACAAACAGGAAGTGAGTGGAAAATGTGATTTCACCTGATAGTTCGGGACAGAATTCACGATCGACGATCGCTTCAAATTTTGAGGTTTCAGGCTCAAAATTTACCGTTTGAATCGTGCGCGTATGTCCTTGAATGGTGACAGCACTGCCTTCTTTCAAAACTTGCGTTGCTTCACCTTTAAGAACCAATCCTTCCAGCATTGCGCTTCTGGCGAGAGATTGAACTGCGAGAGCAGTAATTTTAGCTTGAGTGAGATTTTTGCTAGCTAGAATCCAGCGGTTGTCCGAATCACTAGAACGGAAAACCTGTCCTTCATTTGTTGCAGCAAAAATGTGTCCATCGCTATCGATCGCTAGGGCGGTGATAGATTGATCTTCTAGTCCAACTAAACGCCAGAGATCGCGCCGTTTTGACCAGCGGAAAACGCCGCTCTCAGTTCCCACGAAGATCCGGCTTTCAGGATCGATCGCGATCGCAGTGACATTTTGATTGGCTAAACTCTCTGAACCCATTGGTTCCCACTGATTGGGCTGCGAATTGGCTTTGAAGATGCCATTTCCTGCGGTTCCAGCTAAAAGAACTCTGCCTTGTTCGGGATGAGTATGGGCGGCAAATGCGGTCACTTCTACATTAGTGACTACTTGTGCAAGTGTCCACGTATTACCGTCGGTTGATTGAAAAATCTCTCCTATAGATGTTCCAGCTAGAATGTCTTGTGAATCTGCAATCAGAGCAGAGATTGTTCGATCCTTTAATTGTGTTTGTTGCCAGATGGGTTGATCAGGTTGAGACTGAAACACACCTTGTTCTACAGTGCCTAAGAAACGCTGATGATTGGAAGCGATCGCTAAAGCCGTAATTGCGGGTGGCAAAGTTTGCAATTCTTGTAGCGCTAAATCTGGTTGACAGCGATAGCGTGAAGGTGTCTGTGATCCAGGAGGCACAGAACAAAACCGCATACAGCCGACCTGCTGATCGCGCACTCGGACGAGTTCATCAAAAATACTATCGCTGGCTTGAATGCTGCGGGCTTTAGTGGTGCCTAGAATGGTTGTTGTATCGACTTCGAGCATCGCACCTGGAGCCGCGATCGCGCTTTCTCCTCGTTGACGTGAACTATCGGTTCGTTCTGCACCGTGATCAATGATGCTGCTCTCAATTTTGAGGTTTAGAACTGAGTCTGGAAGATGAATGGGACCAGAGATACTGTGAGTGAGTGCGATCGTCAGGCCTCGATTGCCGCCTAAATAAACTTGTATCGGCTCTAAGCACCACCATTTCTCTGTTTCTGTCTGCTGTTGAAATTGGTACAGCTCCTCTTGTAAAGCGCACCAGAGCGTTTCAAACTCCTTGTAAGTAAATCCAATTAGAAGTTGTAGTCTTTGTTGTGGCGAGAGGTCGTGTGAACCAAAACCAAGGCGAATTAGGCGGTTTAGGATCGACACGGCGTAGAGAACGATCGCGATTAAGCTCCAAGGATTTTGTTCCTCTTCTTCTTCGGTGCGATCGCAGGGATCTTCATTGATCGCAAAAGGCTGTAGCAGTTCGGTCGCTTGAACCTCTAATCCCCACTCATGGCGAGGAACTAAAGTGCAATGAGCAATTTCTAGATGCTTCAGTTCGCCTGCTTGTACAATCACTTTGCCTTCAATGAATAAACCATCAATCGTGAGTTCACCGGGTTCAAACAAAGCAGAACGACGGACAAGATAGGGAATGATCCCTTGAATTGAAATTTGCCCTTGGACATGAGGACGATAACCATTTGCTGCAACAATCATTAGCTTGGTTTGCAACTGTTCACTAGACGGAACAACAATGTCTAGATCCCCTTTGTAAGTACGATTGTCCTTGATGAATACAACACCCATCTTATTTGTATCCAGGGTTTGAGGCTCAACGGGAACTGCGCCAAGGTGTTGCCAACTGCTTCCTAGATCATCGGTCTTGATATCCAAGGGTTTCCAACCGGGTTGCCGTGTAGATTCTAGAAAGATGAACAAGTCACGCCCTGGATATTTGCCTAGATCGATTTCACAAGGTTCTTCTAATCGAACGACTTCACCTGTGCTATCAACGACTTGTCCTGCACTGACTTTTACTTTTGCAGGCGTTATCTGCTTTTCAATCAATAGTCCTTGAACAATTCCTGGTTTGAATTTGCGGCGTAAATCAATGGGTAATGCGGTTAGTTTGCCCGTCCAACTGATTTCTAAACGCGCCAACCGCAAATATTGATCAGCGGGGTATTTAGATTCCTCCTCAGTCCGCAAAATCTTGATTTCCCATCTTGGCGCGAACAGTTCAGCCCGGTAAGTGATTGCGATCGTAATTGTTTCTCCTCGATAAACTCCTAACCGCTCAAGCAGATAGTCTTTTTCTAGCTCAATGCGGCGAGCGTTACGATCGAGAGCCTGTCCAGCTTCTATCGTGACAGAGCGTGCCCCTTGTGTCGCTTGCACGGCTAACCCTTGAATGATTCCTGCTCTAAACGCAGGACGGAGTTCCAGACTAGAAGGGGTGGGGGTCTCTTCGACAATTGTGACGGAGGGAACAAATAGTTCCGCGAGTTGAATACACAGATTGTTGGGATAAGTATCTGGGTTGCGATCGAGGTCTTCTTTGAGAATGATGTGAATCTGCCAATTTGCATCAGCGGGACATTCTGAATATGAGATCGCGAGAACGATCGTTTGAGTTTGATAAGCTTTCAAGTCAATTGGAATATTACGATCGAGTTGAATCGAATGTCCCAGATAATCAACCGCGATTCCAGGTGCGACGATTGCTTCTAGCGTTTCTGGTGGCGTGATGATCGTTAATCCTTCAGCAATTCCGGATCGAAACGGTAGCGTTTGCGGATCGAGTTGCTGTTGAATGTTGCCCTGCATATCAACGCTGAGTGCCGTAATCCGAATATAAGTTTCTTCTGGATATTGTTCGATTTGAGAATGTGGAACAAGATTGAGTTGGTAGCGGGGTGAAACGAGATCGCTCCAATACGAAACAATCACCCAAAGCATTTGTTCGGCTAGCAGTTTAGGCTCAAGCTCATTCAGCCGAATCAAAACAGATTCATCAAAGTTGATCGGGCGTCCAGTCTGATCGATCGCACGTCCAGGATTGATCACAAATTCAGGCGCACCGATTGTTGCGATCGTGTTGAAACCGTCTACAATTCCAGCCCGGCAACGAGGACGAGTATGCGATAGACGGCTCGCTTGAGTTCTAGGAATCGCAACACGAGCGATTGGAATCGCTCTCAAATCGTGCAGTGCGCTCCAAGCTTGAACCGTTCCATTCCAGGTTTGAATTGCCTCGGCTAGTGGGTTGTGGTGAGGCGATCGCGCTTGCTCTACTTCCCAGTAAAGCGATGGAAAGTATTGAATCGGCTCCGTTGTTGGAGCGTCATCCACCCAAAATTGGGAGATGGAATCACTGCGATCGTAAGCTCCTCCGCCCACATCATGACTGAATCCATAAGCGTAGGTGACTGCTACTTGAGTTGGGGGTTGAGCATCTAGAAAAGCGAGTCGTCCAACCTCAGGATTGACCGCTACGATTTTAGTTTCCTTAGGAGATTGAGCAATCTCAGCAGGCAGTTGTTGGAAAGATTCTAATGTCGTGTTTTGATCAAGTAGAGAAGTTGTAATCAGAACTTTTTGCGGTGGAATTGGTTGAGTAGATCCATTGATAAAAATTTGTAGCGCAGGCTGCTCACCTTGATATCCGGGATAGTTTGGATCGGCTCGCAGTTTGCCGGGAACATTAATTTCCTCTGCAAGCTGAGTGATTTCTGTTTCTGTTTGAGGCGGATTAAACAGCGGAATATTGCCGAGTGGACTGAAGGTAAAACATCTTTCGCGCAAGGATTCGTGTGTTTCTTGAACCACTTGAGCCGTTCCTTTCGCGACTGGATAGCTTTGCAATCGCCAGAGAAACAAGCCAACATTCGGAATATTATATTTTCCTTGTTCGCGGACTTCAGCAGAGTAAGCAACCTGTTGTTCAAACGGAGAACCGAGCAATAGCAACTGAGTTGGGTTACGCAAGCTAACGGTTGTATTGTTAGAGCGAATATGATTGATGCTTTGAGTAATGGCGAGTCGATCGAAAAATTCGACAACTCTTGCTCTCCATCCTGTTACGTCACGAGCAAGCTGCTCCACAACCGGAGCCGTTCCTTTTCTGCGCCGATAAGCTAGAGTGTTTGCCACAAAAGCGCGTCGTTCCTGTTGCCCATAGGTTGACTCATAGGTTGATTGGCGATTTGGGTTAATGCTGCGAGTGCCCACGCCACTCACGCCTAGTAGATCCCCAATGTAAGGCACAACCCAATCCGAACAAGTCTCAATGAACCAGTCCTCGTATAGATCATCAATATTGTCCTCTAGGAGTTCTAGCTCGTTCTGAATGATGGAGAGCAGCGATCGCAGTTCTCCCCGCTTGTCTTGAGCGCGGTAGATGTCAGGAAGGAGTTGAGATAGACGATCGGTAGGCATGTTCATAACGTTTGAACGGGGGTGAGCGTGATGTTAGCGGCAGGGAGAAGTAATAGCTGAGCAGGTTGAATTTGGCGGGTTTGTTCGTTCCAGAGGGCACTTCTCGCCAGCAGCGTAGCCTGAAGGGTTCGACTCGCATCCCGACGATGTAGCGCTTCTAGATCGACTGCCAGCACTCCCGGAACGGATTGAATCGCTGCAATCACTTCCGATTGAGTCACAGGTTGTGCAAAGGCTCGACGCTCAAAAGCAAATTGTTCTAGCAATTGTTGACGAATCGCGGGTTCTACTCTGTCTACTTGATAGTTCGGTTGAATCACAAATCTGGCATCTAGCTTGAAGAAAATCGGCTCAAACGAATCGACCTGAACTCGCTGGACGGGATCTCGCACAGTTGCGATCGCACTCATCAAACTTTCGTACAACTGAGACTCTTGAGCGACCGTTTCGCCTCCGACTGCTGCAATCGTGATGTGAACAATCTGCTCGCCATTCCAAATTGCGATCGCTTGAGCTTTCCCAATTCCAGCAAAAGCGAGCGTGAAATCCTCAAAATCTTGGAGAGAAACAATGCGATCGAGGATTCGAGTCGTCGCAGGAACTGTACTTCTAGCAGAATCGAGCGTTTCCCTAGGAGCGGCTCCGGTTGCAGGGAGTGGATTCGTTACGCTCAGGAGACTAGCAGGACCTGTCTTTTTCTGGCTAATTCGTCCCACACCGACTTGTCCCGCTAGACCGATTCCGCTGCGATACACTGCCGTAGTATTCTCTTGCCCACTGGGTAGCCGTGCGCCGCGTCGCCCATCGCCAAAGGTCAAAATTATCGTTCCATCTTCTTCAATTTGAACAACGTAGTTTTGATCTTGCTTGTTGAGTGGATAAAGAGAAGGTGCTTCAGTCCATTCAACATCATTGACAAAGACATTCAGCGTACTTTCTCCGCCGCTTGGAGTTGCTGCCGCAGTGTAGGTCAGTGGCGGTTTATTCAACACAAACCTCTGGTTTGGAAGTGCACCATTTCCACTCCCTAAAGTTTCGCGAATGGTTTCTCCATGTGTGGCTTCGACTACGTTGGCGTAAAGACTCACGGATTCAGGGTCATAGCTGTATTGCAACGGTTTCTCTAGAGCCAGAATCGGGCGTTCTTCGTCGTCAGGAGATGCCTGCACAACACAAATTTCACTGACAATCGGATCTTCCTCTGTCGCAGGCTCTAGCTGAATATCTTCAGAAGAAGCGATCGTGAGCTTACCCTTAAAGTTATTTCGATCCAAGACTAGCCAATGTTTTGCATCTTGATTCGTAGCCAAGGAGGTTGGTGCTGCAATGACTCTAAGCAGATCATCAGATTGTAGTTCAACAAAAGTGAGTTGATCGGGCGATGGTAGAATTCCAATTCCACCGATATAAAGATTGCTATTCTCTAGCAGAATGCTCCGAACATCGATGTTGACTAGTTCAGTTTGAAGGTCGTTGAGTTTTGTTCCTAACCGCTCCCAGCGATCGCCTCGATTAATAAAGCGAAACACGCCGCTAGTCGCTGTGCCAACAAAAAGATGATGAGCGACTGGATCAAAGCTCAGACAGCGAATTTCTAGATCATTTGGATTGAAGCCCTCATTCATCGCTTGCCAGTGCTGCCCTTGATCTTGAGAACGAAAAATGCCGCTTCCCGCAGTGCCCACAAAAAGCTCTTGATTCGTGCCGACGAGCGCGATCGCAGTAACATATAAATTCGTTAGTCCCGTATTAATCGTATACCGAGTACCAGCCTTGAGCGCAGGCTTAAAGGCAACGTCAACCACTAAAGTAGTCTGACTGTTGATCTGAACGACCGTTCGAGTTTGACCATTCGCTTCAAACGTGTCTCCAATCCTGATTTCACGCTCGTTTGTAAAATCCGTAGCATCTCCAGTGACGACCGTTCCTTCGCTGGAGATTGTACCTGCTCCAGGTCGAGTATCTAGCAATTGCTTCCAGCTTCTTCCGCTATCTACAGATAAAAAGATACCATTCCCATAGCTCCCGATCGCAAGTTGCTCATGGCTCACCGCGATCGCTCGAATATCTTGTTTTCTCAAGCCAATGGGTATCCAAGTTTGACCCCGATCGCCAGAGCGAAATAGCCCATTTTTAGCGGTTCCAGCAAAGAGAAAATCTCGACTCGCGAGCAGCGTTTGAATATTGGGACGCGCAACGCCGAGTGAGATCGACTCCCAGGTTTTGGCGCGATTGCTAGAGTAAAACAATCCTGCTTGAGTCCCAGCAAAAATCTTGAGATCCTGTACCAGCAATGACTGGATCTCTGTGTTCTGTAGACCTTGATTGACAGGTTCCCAATTTGTGCCCTGATCCTTAGAGCGGAAGACACCTGATTTTGTCCCTGCGAATAGATAAAGCGTATTGTTGAAAGAGAGAGAAGTTAGCGATCGTACACTGTTATAGGTCAGCCCTCGATTTGTGTGTTCCCACTGGATTTCTGTCCAGTTATTGCCGCTGTCTGTTGAGCGGAAAATCCCTGAAGGTGTGCTAGCGATCAGGGATTGCTGCTTTTCGTTAGTTGCAAGGCTTAGAACATTTCGGTTCGTTAGACCTACGCTGATAGGATGCCAAGTTTTGCCTTGATCAACAGAGCGAAAAACACCCGATTTTGCAGTTCCGACAAAAATAGAGCCATTTTTAGAATTCAGCGTCAGACATTGAATCTCTAGAGTCGTTAATCCCGTGTTGATCGCTTTCCAAGTCGCGCCTGTGTCGGTAGAACTAAATACGCCTGCATCGGAAGTTCCAGCAAATAGATAGAGAAGTTCTGAGGTTGCATAGATACTTAATGCGGTGACGTGATTTAACTTAGGCTCTGAAGTGCTGATCCGAGTCCAACTCTTTCGATCTGGCGCTAATTGATGTACTCCGGTTTCTGCTCCCGCGAAAAGTTGTCCTGTTGAGGGATGCACAGCCAGGGTTCGGATGTTCTTTAGGCTATCTGATAGAGTTTGTAATGTTGCGGGTTGGGTTGTTGTGTCAAGCCGATAAACGCCATCCTGTGTTCCAGCAAAGATTGTACTCACTGCATATTCTCTGCGTTGCCATAGATCTCGATTAAAAGAACGATCGACCTCCAGGGTTGTATCGGAAATCTTTCGAGTTACTGTTCTAGCCTGATTGTCTGTAAAAATCACATCGCCAGGCTGTAGCTGCTCTAGAGTACGATCGCTCGTGAATCGGACGATGTTATTTTCATTCGCTGCGATTTCACCAATACCTGCGCGATTGTGAGTGAGCATACAAAGAATTTTCTCAGTTTGATCAAAAAGTTGTGACCAGGTTGCGCTATCGTCTTCTGAGCGAAATAGTGCGGTTTCGGAACTGGCATAGATTGTATTGTCAGGCTCAGTGATGATGAGCGATCGCACAATTTGCCCAAATGGTTGCGTCGAGATTTTCCAATTCTTCGATCGATAGATTCCCCCTGAATTCACTCTAGCTCGAATGTGCTTACCGCTTAGGATCAGAGTTTTTCCAGGATCTAAGCCATGCGTATAGCGGTTTAGAAAAAACTTGTTCTCCCAAATTGGATCTTGGAAAATAAGTTCTTTTTGCACTGGAACGGTGAGACTCTCTTGGGCAAGCGGTAGAGACTCACTTTGAATGAGTGCTGTGGTTGTTCTTAAATTAAAGCGTTTTGGTGACTCGACAAATGGTTCTGGAAGAATGCGCGTAATTTTCGCATCTAGAGTGAAGTCTTGCCGTTGCAGTGTGACTGTCTCAGCAACTTGTACAGCAGCATGAGAATCGCCAGCTTGAGACTGCTCTAGTAGGACAACCCAACTATCTTTTAGGACTTTAGGATAAAGCCCATCGAGAGCAATTTCGTTCTCTTTGATGTTGAAATTCGCCCATTCGGTTTGTTCTTGATTGTTCTGAGCTTCTGGCGTTGTGAATCCTGAAAAGCGTGCGCCTGCATAAACGGTCAAATCTGGAGCGATCGCAATTGAAGTTAATTCCGTAGTCGTGAGTCCCTGGTTGATCGATTTCCAATCCCAGGTTTCATCTAGTGTCTGAAATACACCCTGCTCCGTTACCGCGAACGCTAGCTGCTGACTTCCTTGCGTGGCAGTACTGATCGCAAAAATAGTATTCTCAGATAGAGTTTGAGTGTTCCAATCTTCAGCTTCCTCTAATTTATACCAAAGCCCTTGATTCGTTCCCGCTAGAATATAGCGATTACTGCCAACGCTGTAGTGCGTTAAAGCATAAACTATCCTGTCTGGAAGGGCGGCTGAACTCCAATTGACACCGTGATTCGTGGAATTATAAATTCCTCGATCGGTAGCTGCAAAGATTGTTAGATAGATTGCCTCGAACGCTTTATCAGTAAAAGAGGCATCAAATTTCTGATCAAGCGTCAGAATATTATTGTTCGTTGTCTCGATCGCGCTCACAACTCTAGTTTGGCCATTCACAATCACGGTGCTGCCAACTCGAATGGTTGAAGTCGTGTCCTTGACTGTAATCTTTTTACTAGCTGCATCGACTGATTGAATCTTCCCTGAAATACCTTCAGGAATGTGGAGCAAGGCATAGACGACTCGATTCGGTAGTCCTGGCAAGCGACGATAAGGACTAGAATCGGGTACCTCTGCTGGAATTTTATCCGAAACCCAGTCTTGCCCTTGATTGGTCGTGCGATAAACACTATCATCCGTTCCCGCAAAGGTGTATGATGTTTGCCCAATCTCATAAGCTAGTAGGGAACGAACGACGACATTCGGTATTCCAGTGTTGATCGCTTTAACTTGCTCTCCGATTTTTTCAACCCGAACATTGCCCGTATTAATCGCGCTCCAGTTGTCTCCATTGTCTCTCGATCGAAACACGCCTCCATTTGGAGTACCAATGAGAAAAGAACCTTGTTGATTCTCAATTCCGAGAATGGTTTGTACATTCAGAGTGGTAAGTCCTGCATTGATTGCTTCCCAGGTACCAGAAATCGTTCTACGGAAGATTCCTGCTCCTGCTGCACCCGCAAATAGAAAACCTGATTTGGCAAGCAAACATAGGATGTCTTGATTGGGCAATCCTGCACTAAATTCTGTCCAGCTTGCATTTCCAGCAGTAATCGCACTCGTAAAAACTCCGCCTTTTAGAGCAATTCCTTTAGCATTGCGTTTGATTTCGTTGGGAACACTTTCCCAGCGAGGTGCATTGTTGCCAAATAAGCCTGCTCGCTGTCGAAAAGCAATCACCTGAGGATTGCGTAACAAGGTTTTGGCAGAAAGTTCTAGTGGCTCATCCCAAGTGATTAGAGTTCTGCTGAGAGGCACGATCGCTTCAACCGTCACCAAAGAAAGTAAAAATAATCGCTTCTCTTGATCCTCATCCCCAAGCAACAAGATGAGATCGCCCGCGCTCAGTTGTGTATTGATGCTTGATAGATAGAGGTGGTGAGTATCACGAGTGATTTCTTGAGGTTTACCTATGCGAGGTTTCAGAGCATTCCAAGCTGGATGCGCTAGAATCTCCTTGCTGGTTTCAAAGATTTGCGGCACTTCTCCTTCATTGGGAATGCTCATGACCTGCGTTTCCAGCGGAATCACAACAGGCGCACTTCCGCCCGGTTTATCTTCGATCGCAAAGGCTAGATGAGTACTTGCCGCAACGCCAGGTTTCAGTTCATAGCCGATCAACCGAGCGAGTTCAATGATCGATTGTCGCTCTGTTGCCGTGTTCAAAAAGCCTTCGTTGGCAATTCGTTCTTGATAGAAAGTTAGCACATCCGAAACGATCGCCCAAGCATCGAGGAGCGCGATCGCAGGATCATCCGGATCGCGGGTTTTCAGTCCTGGTAGTTCCTGAGATAATTGCGCTAATAGATATTTCCGAAATGCAGCATAGTCTCCGATTCGATAAGCTAACGAAGAAAGCCCAGGACGATTGGTGATGACGTTGAGATGAGTGCCTGTCATAAGCCGCCCTCCAGTTCAAATTCAATTCGTCCCCGTTCTGGGTTGGATAGATTGTTGTCGAGCTGAGCAATTTCTAGTGGCGCAAATGTAATCTCGCCCGTTTTCAATTCTCCCTGCGATCGTCTTCCTGAGCGTTGAAATCGGATGATCTCAACTGATCGCACTCCTTCCACTTGCACAGCAGCTTGAATGACTTGGCTGAGATATACAGACTGTCCAAACGTCAATCGATCAGGTGCAAAAAAACCAAGCTGTTGATTGGACAAGACTCGATTACTAAAGACTTCTAGCAATGCTTGCTTTACCGCAGTCCGAAAGTAACCCGCCTCCACTTGAACTTTCATCGCAATGTCAAGCGGAACAAAACGCGATTCCTCGATCTCAATATCATGTCCTGCCATGCGAAATTGTTCTAGAAACGATCGCAGATTCGCTCTAAAGGCATCGTCTAGCAATCTGCCACCCTGACGATCAACCGTCAGAAAAATAGTGTGCCAACTGCCCGTCCACCGTCGAGTTGCTTTAACGCGCTGTACTTCAGGATGGCGCTGTGCAACTTCTTCATAGTCTTTCTCGGTGACTGCCCGTTGAGGAACTCGAAAGGCTTGGGGCGCATATAAACGGACTTGTTCGATCGATTCGGGATCGCTGCCACCTTGAGCAGGTAAAGGGTTCCGCACTTTTTTAATGCCGTCGATTTCTGTGGCGATATGCGCGATCGCTTCTGCACCCACATTCCCAATGCTGCCATTGCCAACTCGATAGGTAACTTCAAAGTAGGTACCTGCTTCCGGCTTTTTCCCTAGCGCATCATCCCCAAATCTTAGATAAGTGCGTTCATCATCCTCTGTTTCTACAACAAAGTCTCGCGCAAATCGCTCACTATTCAGTAAGTCGGGTTCATCGTTCCACTCAAATTCTTGAGCGTTGTATTCTCTGAGTGTGATGCTTGGGCGAACCCGCCGTACCTTGCGATCGAGATCCTCACGGGTTGCCTCTTGTGGCTTGTGTTCCTTCTGAGAAAAACTAGGATTCACATCGCGAGTTTGCCATTCTATTGCCTGTCGCGCAGGTTGATCGGGATCGACCAAGACCCATTCATTACTTCGATTCAAGATGTAAGACTGTTGAGTGAGCGAACCAAATTTTAGGCGAGGACGATAGCGGTCTTGATTGCCCACTCGATTCAGTTGCTTTTCCTCTAGAATCGTTTGATTTCGATTCGCGTTAGCTTTGGCAATTTCGAGGGATTGTGGTGCGAGAATAGAAGATTCAGGACGGGTGCGCCCGTGGTCAACTAGAGCGACATTGCCACGCGCTATGCTGATGTTCGGATACAATTTTCCATCAATCCGTTTGGAAATGCAGAGATCAAACGGTAGCGCATCTTCTTCAAACCATTCGATTTCAACAACTCGCTGAGGCTGGTTAGATTCGGCAGTTTCCGCCAAGAGTAAATCTTCTTTGGGCTGCACAGTTTTTAGACGAACAGCATGGCGACGAGTCAGATCAATGCCAAACGGTTCTCCAGTTTCAGGATTCAGAAATTCCTCGAAGAGCAGCACTTTGCCTGATGTGAGACATTGCTGAAGTTTTCCTCCAGTATCCAACAAAGTTGCTCTAGTTGCGCCTGCTTTGAGAGAATAGATTTCTTCTCCCCACGGATGAAACCAGATTTCATTACAAATTTGATAAAGCGTAATCTCACGATCGAGAATCTCGAAAATCTGTGTTTCTGAATTTAAGACTTTCGCAATTAGTTTTTCATTGTTTAAAACAGTAGGAAGACCATCAACTTTCGTGAATAGACAAGTTCCGGCGCGCCGATCCTTGGCTGAATACCCCAGTAGCTTAATTCCGTCAATTTTAGGATTGAATCGCTGTGGATCTGCTTGCTGCTTTTCTACGTCAAATACAACCCAGGCACGAGCGTTACAACCCTCTTGCATGAAGTAGTCCAGCAATCGAGCATGACGACGCACCGAGACTCGCTTTCGGGCTGTTCCCAGATATGCTTCTGTCGAGACTGCATCCTGGTGGTAGCTCAGATGATCGGCAGCATAAGCCAGAATCTCGACGAGCATCACGCCAATATCGGCTGGACTGCGTTCTTTCCAGCTCGGCACAGTGACGGTTAAGCGATCAAGCATCAACTGCCGAAAGCTTGCATAGTCTTTTGCTAGATAATCGATCTCAGGAGGCAAAATAGCGGGTTCAGCGGCAGGACGCTCTGGCTGACAATCAATCTCGTTCGTGGATTGCGAAGCTCCGAACGATCGCACCGAAAATCGAATTTCAGCCAGGTGGGGATCAAATCCTTGCGGTGACTCACTCGGATTGAATTTCCCCAGTTGCAGTAGTTTAACTGGCGATTCAACCAGACGTAACGTGTAGGAAGGCGTTGAAACTGGAACGTCTCGCAGTCGAATCGTGATCAGCTTGCCAAATGAACTTGCAGCTTCCAGTGGAATCGTGGCTTGATTCTCATCAAGAACTTTGAGATTGTCCGGGGTCAAGCGATCGCTGTTTGCCAAATCATGCAGCAAGTAGACCTTCAAGGTTTTTTGATCAGAGGCAACCTCTAGATAGTCAATGCCATTCAAAAATTCTCCATTGACACCCTGTTGAGTCCGAGCAGTTTGGAGGCGGCGCTGATTCTGGCAACGATACTGACTCACCATTTCACACCTCTCGCGAAAAACGGCTAACTTGACGCTGTTGTGTAAGACGAACAATGTACTGAATCGTGACCACAAGCCGCGAGTCATCGTTCTCGATCTGAACGCCTTCTAGCGAAATGACATCGTTCAACCAAGTATTCAACGCGCCTTCAATCAAAAACTGGGTCGCAGTCACTAATTCATCACTATTGGGTGCAAAGACTAGCTGCATGATGCCGCACCCAAAATCAGGACGATTTACCCGTTCTCCTGGATTGGTGAACAGCACTTGCTCGATCATTTGACGCACATGCGTTTCATAAGGCGACTGCGCGACTCGTCCTCGACCATCTAACTCAAATGGATAAGCAATCTCAAGCATTATATTACATCCCCTTAACGCGCATCTGTGTCAAAACGATCGTGAGCGGTGTTCCGGTGGGGGCGCAAATCGCTTGGCTGTCCTGTAACAATACAGGCATTCCCATTGCTTTGACTCGCAGCGATGCCAGAACCCAAATTCCGGTGATGCAAGGTCCAACATTCGCAGGCGGAGGCGGATTGGCGCAGCCTGCGACTACATAAGGGGGCGGCTGGACGGTCACAGGTAAGCCCATCACCCGCACATGCGGCACAGGCGCAGTTGGTTTTGCTTGCCCTCCATGAGCGCAAATCACAGTACTTCCAAGATTAAGCAGAAATCCGGGCATTGCTATTCCTCCTTATATGATTTCGAGCGCACCATTGTTGATGTTGACTGCGATCGGGAGCAGCTTAATATTGGCTCCTCCATTGCTTAGTTCAATCTGTGCAGGGGTGATCTTAGTGCTGGCGGCAGTAGCACTAAGTTCAACTCCAGTACTATTAAACTTCGCACTAGAAGGGGCGTTATTTAGTTCGATTCCAGATGAAGTAGAAAGCTTGAGCGTTGCGGGATTGCAAGTTAAATCGATCGTACTCGCTGTGAGTTTTGTCTCGACACCGCTCTCTTTAAGATCAATGGTATCGGCGGTAATCGTCACAGTTGAGTTCGCTCGATTCTTAAGTTCGATCATATCAGCCGTAATCTTGATCGTTGTTTCGTCTTTATTGTTGATTTCAATGCCATTGGCATCGAAAATCATTTTTAGCTTCCTCTCCACAGTGGGACGTTCCACCACGATCGTGATTCCTTTGTTTTCTCCTTGATTGTTAAAAGTAACGGTCATGCCCTCCGTTCTAAACATTTGAATCTTATCGCGTTCCTCCACTTTCAAAGCTTGAGGCAGTTCACCTTGTCCCCAAAAACAACCACTCCAAATCGGGTAATCTACGTCTCCGCCTTCAAACTCTACCCATATATTTGATCCCACAGGCGGCACGGTGAATAAACCTACATCTTTTCCGGCATAAGGAACACAAGGCATTGCCCACGATAGCCTTCCTTCTCCGAAGATAGAAGCGACTTCAACCTGAATCCGCCCTAAATTGAAAGGGTCTTTCACACCCGCTACTTTTCCGCGATATTTCCCAAAGAATTTTCTCATCGCTTTTTCTCAAACAGGTAATCGTTCGACGGTCGTATCTACTCCCTCTCGTGTGATGGTGAAGCTCTGTTTGTACTCTCCCTTGTGTAGTTTGTGGGTCACTTGTTTAACGTAGTAGAGACCGTCATAGCTATGTCCAATGCCGCGCAATCCGACGAGCTGCCGAATTTGCAGTAATGCACCATAGCGGATCGTATCAACTTCCCCCGTAGCTGTGACAATGCTATCGACAGAACGGTTTGTCGTAGCTTGCGATCGCGATCTTGCTTCCGCAAAAGTATGTCCCGTATCTTGAAAGGTCATTCGTCGTACACAGGTTTGATTGTTGATCGACGGTGACGCTGAGAGATGAGGGCGATCGCTGTCGGGAATGCTCAGATTTTCAATGCGATTTGTTCTGCGATCCTGCACTCGTCCAGAAACGGTAGTGGGCGATAGGGCATTGTGTTGGAAGTTGATGGATTCTAAGTTAGTAAAGGCTCCCATATTGGCGGTGAGTGCCCGCTGGGGCGTTTCCCTTGGCTTTTTGGGTGGTCCCCAGTAGGCGGTATTTTGTTCAACTCTGGGTCCCGGTGTTACATAAAACACGAATCCATTGCGGCGAGCTAGGGCTTGAATTTGTTCTAGATCAGTACCTTGTTTGACTGGAATGCGATCGCTGCGAGACGGTGCCCCGATCGGGGGATTTTCTACGTTAACTCGGAGTCCATATTGGCTATAGTTACCAAGTAATTGTTCAACGATCACTTTTTCATCTTGTTCTGGATGCTCAACTGGACCTTCCTGGCGATCCATCATGACGCTGATATCTTCCCCTGTAATCGTAAACGTTGAAGCTCCAGGCTCCATGCTGGGAGAGAATTGTTGATGCGTAATGATGCCATCCATCAGAAGATACGCTTTAGCCGTTAGCGCTACACTCAGAATGACTCGATTCCCTGGGATGATCAGCGGATCTTTGATCAGCGCATAGTTCTTTAGGTCACTAGCGCCCAGTCGTCCGACTTGAAACACGATCTGAAAGCCCGACCGTCCTTCATCGCGATGGGTGACTTCTATCGATTGAATCGCTTCAATCAACCGTCGAGAGGCGAGACTCGTTTTTTGCCTACCAAGGCGAACGGTCAAAGTAATACCTTTGGGGAACATAGTGTCTTCCTCAAACTTGAGGCAGCGGAATCCGCAATCGCTGACCGCTCTCGGCAGTCAGGTCAACGGCATTCATCGCATTGTTAGCATCCGCAATTTGCCAGAACTGTTCGGGTTCTCCTAGTGTAGTCGTCGTGAGTTGATCCAAGCGATCGCTCTCTTGAATCACCACTTCTCCTAGTGCGGGTAAGTCCTTCCCCTGAGGCAAAAATCGCCTTCGGACATAAGCGATCGTCCGTCCATCGAGCGAAGTGAATTTTGTCGTTTGGAGGGTATAGTAACGGCTTGTAGAGTCAAACATTGTTCAGTATTGTTATTTGTGAATTTATTGCAGATTCACACCTGTACGTTGGGCGGAGTAGCCCAAGTCTCCTTGGGTTGCTAATCGTTCTTTCGCTTTGTGATGCGACAAAAACAGTCGCGCTCCCCGCTGTTTCCAGGGCAAATCGTCGTAGTTCAGCACGCGCAAATTTAGCGAGACTTTTGCGCGAATGGGATTCAAATTCACATCGTAAGATTCTTCTGTGATCGTGAAAGCGTTTAGCCGAACAGGTAACACGCGCTGGGTACCCCAAATCAGCAGCGTCATTGGAGCTTCCATCGGAATAATTTCAAGTACGCCTTGTCCCGCCTGCTCCATTGTGTCGTTGATTCGTTCGCTCGTTGGATAAATCAACGTTTCTAGGGCAGACAGTTGAGGATAAATCCCCAAACTCAGGGCATTGTTCTGCTCGGTTTGGGAAAGAGGTCCCGTAGAATCAAATTCGACATCTAGTTTGATCGTTTCGATCGGGGCACCCTTCAAGCGCATTGCTTCAGTGCGATCGCCTCCTTCTCTTCCACTCACTTGCGCTCTGACAGCGCGCGTTAGAGTTTCTGGATTGTATTGAAAGTAGATGGTGCTGAGAATGGAATTTGCCGTGGGTGCCAGAACGACAATGGCACCTTTTAGCAACTTAGGAAAATTGCTAGGAAATTGAGTCGGGGGCTGAATGGTGGACATAAAGCGGGAGAACCATAGGCAATGGAACGGCAATCATAGGTGGTTGCACCAACGAGCGATTCATCGGAGACTCTCGCAAATCGCGTTCGTGGTATAGGTTAGCCGAGCGAGCAGAGGCTAAAGCAAGAAAGTCCTATTGCGCGAGGTGTAGCAACAGAAGCTCTAGAAGTTGTAAAATTGCGAGGCTAGTTGCAGGACGAGCAGGTTGCTTCAAAGCGTCAAACAAACAATGAGATGGGAGCTATAGGTAATATTAATTACTCAAGATGTTAGATTTCCCCCTCAGCTAGAAGTTAACCTTTCTACGATGCGATTAGTGTTATTTGAAGGTTTTTTTATTAAAGATTTACAGTTTTTCATCATCGTGATTTCTTTATTGAATATTTATTGCTCTGCCTCTGTATCTATTGTTGTATCTTTTTATTGCAGTCATGTCTGTTCTAAGACAAATCTGTTTTAGTAAAGGCAGGCTAAGACAGTCTCTAAAGTTGTATTTTGCGCTCCTTCAGAGCTTCGCGAAGCGAGTCGCGCTTGCTCGAACTGCTTGTTGCACTTAACCCTTTGAGTTTTTGTTTGGATGATAGATGCTTGATGCTTACGCTCGTGATTGCATCAGCGATCGTCATATCAAAAATCTTTCGTGTTGAATTCTAGTCGGCGAAGACTAGCTTCGGTTTATTTGTAGTAAAGCCCATGTAATACTTCTCTGGTGCTAAGGAATTGAGAATTTATTAACTTGCAGTGATTCAACATTGCAGGTGATTGAATTCACGATCCTAAACACTTCTCGATCGCTCAATAAAAGCCTCCGAAGATAGCGCCTCTTCTTGCGCTGGAGTTGGCTTCTCATGATTGAAATCAAACGAGGATGTCCCCATGCCTGTTACTCCCACTTATCCTGGCGTTTATATTGAGGAAATTCCTAGCGGTATTCGTACTATCGTTGGAGTTGCCACATCCATCACTGCATTTATTGGACAAACCCTAAAAGGACGAGACAATGAACCCGTTCGGATTCAGAGCTATGCCGACTTCGATCGCGCGTTCGGCGGACTTTGGGTGAAGAGCGCATTGACTTATGCCGTGCAGCAGTATTTTCAGAATGGCGGACAGGATGCCATTATTGTGCGCGTTCATAAAGGTGCAGCAGCAGCGACTGTCAGTGTTTCTGGCTTGGAGTTGAAAGCTTCTAGTCCAGGTGTCTGGGGAAATCACTTGCGCGTCAGTGTTAACTTAGCAACTCGCGATCCGAATGATGGAAATCTGTTTAATCTCGTCATAGAAGAACTAGAAAACCCGGCTGCTTCTGCCGATCCAGGAGACGTGGTGGCAACTGAAACGCTGCGTAATTTGTCGATCGCATCCGAATCTCCGCGCTTCTATCAAACCGTGATCCGCGAAGAGGCAGAATTGATCGATCTCGCCAACAATACGGTGATTACCACTCGACCTGAAGCAGTTTCAGGAAACGCTGATGGAGGCACGGATGGAGACAATATTACGGTTGATGAGGTCACAAACGATAACTTAGCGGACAATCGCCAAGGACTCTACGCGCTAGACAAAGCCGACTTATTTAACTTGCTTTGTATTCCCCCCCTGATTCGTGGAGAAGACGTACCCGTAGATACGGTCTATGCAAAAGCGGCGGAATATTGTAAGAAGCGCCGGGCGTTGTTGATTGTCGATCCCCCTTCGACTTGGACTACGATCGCAGATGCTGTCGCAGGCATCAATAACATTCGGGATCAGATCGGGACTAAGCTCGCGACGAACGTTGCTGTCTATTTCCCGCGCTTGAAGATGGCAGATGCGCTGAAGGAGAACTTAACGGAAGAGTTTGTTCCCTCTGGCGTGATTGCAGGAATCTGTGCGCGAACGGATACAGATCGGGGCGTTTGGAAAGCACCTGCTGGAATTGATGCTTCGCTTTCTGGGGTGCGTGAACTGACGTATAAGATGACTGATCCACAAAATGGGCAGTTGAACCCGTTGGGATTGAACTGCATTCGATCGTTTCCGGTTTATGGCACGATTCTCTGGGGTGCGCGAACGCTAGCAGGGGCAGATCAACTTGCTTCCGAGTGGAAGTATGTTCCAGTGCGGCGATTTGCGCTGTTTTTGCAGGAGAGCTTGTATCGAGGAACGCAATGGGTTGTATTTGAGCCGAATGATGAACCCTTATGGGCGCAAATCCGCCTCAATATCGGAGTCTTTATGCAAGATCTTTTCCGTCAAGGCGCGTTCCAAGGTAAGACACCTGCTGAGGCTTACTTCGTCAAGTGCGACAAGGAAACGACGACGCAAAGCGACATTAATCGCGGCATTGTCAATATTGTGGTTGGATTTGCACCTCTGAAACCTGCGGAGTTTGTCATCTTGAAGTTTCAGCAAATTGCAGGGCAACTTGCGACCTAGATTGAGGATCGCGGATTAAATCAGTCTAGAATTGCCCTCACCAACTAGAGGTCTTGCTCCATTCTCGCTAGGAATAAGGGTTGGGAATGAGAGCGATCTAGCAAATGAGATTTCCGAAGTGGTTTGATTCACGATCCTTAGAACGATTTTGAACTGTAGATAGGATAAATTAAAAGGAGAGTTTGAGTATGCCTGCTCCGCAATTTCCGGTGAATACGCATCGGTATGATCCCTACAAGAATTTTAAGTTTCGAGTCAGGTGGGATGGTCGATATGTCGCGGGTATCAGTAAAGTGGGTGCCCTGAAGCGAACGACCGAGATGGTGGAACATCGCGAAGGAGGAGATCCTAGCATGTCGCGGAAGTCACCAGGGAGAACGAAGTACGATCCCATTCTGTTAGAACGCGGCGTGACGCATGATAAGGACTTCGAGCAATGGGCAAATATGGCGTGGAACTATGGTTCTGGACTAGGAACGGAAGTCTCGCTGAAAGATTTTCGCAAAGATCTCATCATTGAGTTGATGAACGAAGCGGGTCAAGTTGCGATCGCATACAAAATCTTCCGCTGTTGGGTGTCAGAATTCACGGCACTCCCGCAACTAGATGCAAATGCGAATGCGATCGCAATTCAAAGCATTCAACTTCAGAACGAAGGGTGGGAGCGCGACTATAGTGTGACTGAACCGACGGAGCCAGAACGACTGATTGAACCTGCATAATTCGGTGAATGATTCATGCGTTCTCTATCGACCAGTGAGATTGTCTATATCTGGGAGACGGGTCAGAATCAGCATTGGGTTGATCGGGCGCTAACTATGTTGAGCATTGCTTATCCAGATCAGTTAGTTTCCGATCTCGCCCTGCTGAGCGTTGGACAACGAGATGCCTATCTTTTGACCTTGAGAGAACTCACCTTTGGGTCAAAGCTAAATGGGTTTGCTGAATGTCCAAAGTGTGGGGAGAAGCTAGAGTTTGATCTGAATGTGTCAGACATTCGATTGCACGATCTGACTCAACCGATGCCGCTGAACTATACGCTGGAGACGGATGGGTTTCAGCTACAGTTTCGGTTGCCCAATAACCAAGATCTCGCTGCGATCGCAGGCTGTCAAACTGTAGAGGTTGCGACTACGATGCTGACTCAACGATGCGTGTTGAAATGCGATCGCAACAATCAACCAATCTCTTCTGATCAGTTACCTGCGATCGTGCTATCTCAATTGAGCGAACAGATGTTGGAGTATGACCCCCAAGCCGAGATTCAACTTGCTTTGAGTTGTCCTGCTTGTGGTCATGCTTGGTCAGCATTGTTTGATATTGTAGATTTCTTCTGGACGGAACTGAGTGTGCAAGCAAAACTGCTGTTACAGGATGTGCATCTACTCGCTCGGTTCTATGGTTGGCGAGAAGTCGATATTTTGTCGATGAGCGAGGTTCGACGGCAATTCTATCTAGGATTGATCAGCTAATGCCTAACTTTCTCACTAGACTTGCCAAACGCACGTTGGGACTGATACCAACGGTGAAGCCGCTGATTGCGTTTGCGATCGCGCCTAGACAGATAGGCGAAGTAGATCGACACTCTGTAAGTTGGCACTCTACGGTATCGGAAGTCGATGCGTTAAATCCAGAGCCGCGCCCCTTGTCTTCTACTCCATTGGGCGTTCGAGATACCCAGAACTCCGATTCGCCCAATGTGCAGTCTCAGCGATCGCAGGAGAGTATTCAACGATCCTTCGGAGCTTCGCAAAGCGAATTGTTAGAAAAATCTCGTTTAGCTCAACCTTTACAGGATGGAAAACTTCAAAGGCAAACGGATTCAACAATCAGACAGGAAACTCTCATTCAGCAAAGTTTTGATGGAGATGAAAAGACTGCTACTTCAGTAGAAACGGCATCAACTCAAAACCAATTGAAATCAACTGATCCAAATTCTATTCAACCCCAAATTCAAATACCGTTTAGTGATCAAATAGACTCAAGAATCAATCTTCAATCAGAACAAACGTTTCTAGTTCAACCTCAATCTACAGGTAACGGTTTGAATGTTGTTATTACAGATGAGACAACGCCTGCTCAAATTAATAGAACTGAAAGAACATCTGAGATTTACCTCCCTAAATCCCTGAATACTCCACTCGAATCAGTATCACCTTTTACTCAAATCAGCTTGCAATCAAATCGCGAAAGCTTGATCCAAAGCCGAATTCAATCACCACAAACTCAATTGCCCAGAACAACTTCGTCAACTAGCAATGAGCGTCGAGGTGTCCAGTACTCAGATTCTGCATCCGCTTTCATTCCCAATCAATTAGGAAGTGATCTGACAACTCAACATGACAATGAGTCAGAATCGCTAACTCAAACCTTTGAAGCGCCGAGATCGCTTCCATTAATCCCCGAAGAATCGCGCTCCACTCCAGCAGCACAATTACCAAATTTCGTTTCAACGCCAAATCCAGCGCTTCTTTCTGATCAGAGCTTTAAACAAGTAGATGAACAAGCTTCCAGCTCGTCTTATCGCTCCTTTTATCTTCGAGCTAATGCCGCTACTTCAGCCGTTCTGCCGGACGTAAAACCCCGATTAGAAGAACGAGTTCCTAGCACTCAATCAGAGCCACACTTTTCCCCGTCACCTAATCTTGCCAGTCGAACTCCTTCTGAAGGTCGCCGTTCTATGCAAACAACCCCGCCTCAGTCTGAAAGCACTCCTGAATCTACAGTTCAAGTGGTGATTGGTCGAGTCGTGGTTCGGGGCGCGAGTCCTTCCTCTGCAGATTCTCAGCCACAGGCACGATCGCTTCAGCAAGAGTCCCGTCTTTCCTTGGAAGATTACCTGAGACAGCGGGAAGGAGAATCACCATGAGTAATGCTTTAGCGATCGCAACCGTCACCGCTGCGCTCAAGAAGTTTCTACAAGAAAAAGCAATCTGGACGGTTCCGGGAGCCGAAGTCGTGACCTTGCGACCGCAAGCAATGTCAAACCGTTCTTCGGATAGTGCCACAATTAATCTTTATCTCTATCAGATTGTTCCTAACGGGGCATTTCGGACGGCAGATTTACCGACTCGTCGCTCAGATGGCAGCGTGATTCAGCGCCCCCAATCTGCCTGGGATTTGCACTATCTATTTAGCTTCTATGGCAATGAAACGACTTGGGAAGAACAGCGCCTTCTCGGTAGCACGGTCGATCTTCTCCATGCCCAGCCTTTTCTAAATCGTCAGAAAATTCGAGAAGCGATCGGAGATAGTACATTCTTAACGACTTCTACCTTATCTGAACAAGTTGAATCAATCAAATTTACGCCCCTCTTACTCAATCTCGAAGAACTCTCCAAAATTTGGTCAATCTTTTTTCAAACGCCCTATGCCTTGTCGATCGCCTATCAGGCATCTGTTGTTTTAATCGAATCCGAAGAGATTCCTCGACCTGTGTTACCTGTGCGATCTCACAATCTGTACATTGTTCCATTCCGGCAACCCACGATTGAACGAGTGCGATCGCAAACTGCTGAAGGACAACCGATTTTAGAAAATCAGCCAATTCTACCAGGGCATCGTCTATTTCTGGAAGGGAAACAACTGCGAGGAGAGGATACTCAAGTCAAGATCGATCGCTCCAATGTTTCTTTAGATCCTAACAATGTGGGTGATTCTCGAATGAGTTTTGTGATTCCTCCGACTCTAAAAGCGGGTGTGAAAGGATTACAGGTGGTGCAGATGATGCAGATTGGAACGCCCCCTCGATCTTATCGTGCGGTTGAGTCGAATATTGTAGCGTTTGTGTTGCGCCCAATTATTACTGGAGAGATTACGCGCGTTCAGAGCAACGGACGAGCTGCGATCGCGATTCCGGTCACACCTGCGATCGCTCCTAAACAGCGCGTTGTGCTTCTACTGAACGAATTTTCGAGCGACCCTTCCCGAACGGATTTAGCAACGTATACCCTTACGGCTTCTACTAGAACTGAGGAAACGAGTTCGATTATTATTCCCATTCCCAATATCAATGCAGGGCGATACTTAGTGCGCCTTCAGATTGATGGTGCTGAAAGTCTGCTGACGGTTGATTCTGATTCTACAAGCCCGACTTTTGATCAATACATCGCTCCTTCAGTGGTGATCCCATGACTTCTTCTCGCGATCGCTGGCTAGCACTCAATCAACAGTACTTGATGGCAGCCTTGGCAGAAATCCATCAAGTACTGGAACAACGCTTGGGACAATCAAGCACAGGTTCATCCCTGGAATTATCTACGATCGCGTCAGAAATGCAAGATCCGCCAGCGATCGAAGCTCTCTGCACATCCTTTGGACTGACTTCTTTCGAGCGGCAACTCTTGTTACTTTGTGCAGGTGTAGAACTCGATGCGAGTATTGCATCTACTTGCGCTGCCCTACAAGGCGATCCGCGCCATCCTTATGTCACGTTTAGTTTAGCTCTAAGTTGTCTTCCAGACTCGCATTGGAGTGCGCTCTATCCCGCACGTCCTTTGCGTCAATGGCATTTCATCGAGGTTGCAAGTAGTGGCAGTCTCACCCGTAATCCCTTACAGATTAGCGAACGAGTTTTGCACTATCTTACAGGCGGACAAGATCTAGATATGCGGCTATCAAGTTTAGTAGAGCGGGTGCCGATTCCTCAATCATTAGTGCCTTCTCATCAAGCTCTAGCAGAACGCTTAACCGCAAGTTGGATCACTACATCCGCTAGAGAGCGATTGCCTGTGGTGCAATTGTGCGGCGATGATAGTGGAAATCAGTGGGCGATCGCGGCTCGTGCTTGTGCATCACTTGGACTCAATCTGCACGTTATGCCTGCTCATGTGCTTCCTTCAGCCCCGCAGGATTTAGAAACTTTGGCGCGATTGTGGGAACGAGAAGCTGCGCTGAGTCAAAGTGCATTGGTATTAGATTGTCGATCGCGCTCAGACTCTAGTAACGCGATCACGCAATTCATTGAAAAACTCAACAGTGGTTTGATCATTGCTAATCCCGATCGCAGACATCTAGACAATAGAACGCTGGTGACTTTGGATGTGCATTCGCCCACCACTCAAGAGCAAGAATATGTCTGGCGTGATGCACTCAATGCGATGAATGCTGATCTCAATGGCACCATTACAGCATTAGTCTCGCAATTTAACTTTAGTTCACCCACGATCCGCGCAATTTGTACAGAAACACAACTAGAAAATGAATCTGAAATTGCGTCCGCGCTTTGGAACAATTGCCGATTGCGATCGCGTCCTCGACTAGAAGATTTAGCCCAACGAATTCGACCTGCTGCTACCTGGGAAGAGCTAGTCTTACCTGATCCCGAAAAGCAACTCCTGCAAGAAATGGCGATGCACGTCCGCCAGCGCATGACCGTATACGAGACTTGGGAATTCGCATCCAAAGGATCGCGCGGTTTAGGAATTAGCGCCTTGTTTGCAGGCTTGAGCGGCACTGGAAAAACAATGGCAGCCGAAGTTCTCGCCCACGAGCTACACCTCGACCTCTATCGAATTGATCTATCTGCTGTTGTCAGTAAATACATCGGCGAAACGGAAAAGAATTTGCGGCGCGTGTTTGATACTGCCGAGCAAGGCGGAGCGATTCTCTTATTTGACGAAGCAGATGCCCTGTTCGGAAAACGCAGCGAAGTCAAAGATAGCCACGATCGTCACGCCAACATCGAAGTCAGCTATCTCCTTCAACGCATGGAAGCTTACCGAGGACTGGCAATTCTGACTACGAATTTGAAAAATGCCTTAGATACTGCCTTTCTCCGTCGCATTCGCTTTATTGTGCAGTTCCCATTCCCAGATGCGACTCAACGCGCTGATATTTGGCAACACATTTTCCCCACAGCTACCCCAACGCAAAACCTTGATGTTCATAAATTAGCGCGGCTGAGTGCGTCGGGCGGAAATATTCGCAACATGGCGGTCTATGCGGCATTTCTAGCAGCAGAGGAGCGAGAAGCTGTCCAAATGAAGCATCTTTTACGGGCAGCGCGAGTTGAATTCGCCAAGTTCGAGAAATCGCCAACGGAAGCGGAAACGCAAGGGTGGATAGCATAAGCGAGGAAAGACTCATGGGTGATAGTCGAGTTCATACCGAAGCAAAAAGTACAGTACTCCCGTCATCTTCATCGACGTTGGAGCGATCGAGCTTCCTGCAACGAAATCCCGATGAGAACGAACTCGAAACGATTCAAGAAAAATCGTTAAATAGTTCAGAACAATTCAGCGCTTCACCGCCACTTGATCCCCCTTTTGGCGGTCATAGTTTTGGGCAAGTTTCGGCATATACTTTTGCGGCTCCTCGGATTCAACCTAAGTTGACGATCGGGCAACCGGATGATCAATATGAGCAAGAAGCCGATCAAGTTGCGGATCGAGTCGTGCGATCGCAAGAATACCCTCCCGATCGCTCACCTCGCTTGCAATTTTCCTTACTTCAACGTGCACCTTTACCAGAACATGAGGAAGATACAGAAGAACCGATTCAAACTCAAGCAGAACCCGGACAACTACCAGAAGTCACACCTGCTCTAGAAACTCAGCTAGCAGCTAGTAAGGGACAAGGACAGCCTCTATCCGATCAAGTGCGATCGCACTTTGAGCCTCGGATGGGAGTTGACTTTAGCCAAGTCAGAGTTCATACCGATAGTAACGCCTTGGTGATGAATCAAGCTCTCAACGCTCAAGCATTCACCCACGGTCAAGATATTTACTTCGGAATCGGGAAATACGATCCCACATCAGAAACAGGCAAGCGATTGTTAGCACATGAATTAACGCATGTTGTGCAACAGAGCGGCACCATTCAGCGCCAACCTTCCTCAACGGCTGAACTACCAGTATCAGCGCCTGAAGCTTCTGAAGAACCAGCAGTAGAGGAAACCCAAACTTTACAAGAGCCATCATCAGACGAAACTTCCATTCGCTCAACTGAACAATACACTAGCGAACAGAGTGAGGAAAATCAGCCTAGTGCAAAAATAGCTGAGTTTAATCCTAGTTCATTAGAAAGCAGCTTTGAATCTGCTGCAAATCCTGGCTCTGAGACTGGTGCGATCGCTCCACAAATTGCAAGTCCTGTTCCTGCAAATCAGCCTGAGATTGCACCTGAAACCGAGCAGCCTGATGAATCTCAAGTTGAGCTAACAGAAGCGACTCAGCCGCTGCCCGCTTTATCTGCGTCGGCTCCAAATTCCCCCGCTCTGCCGTTTGATCCTCCAACGATCCAGCGTCAGGAAGAAGAGGAGGATAGTGGATTACTGGGCGGAATTCGTCGTCGCATCAATAGCATTGTAGATGGGCTACGCTCTGGGTGGGATCGACTAAGCCAGATGGCACAGAGCGCATTCGAGGGAATTCGCGATCAGTTCGGGAGTGTTGTCGAAGAATTGGGTGGTTTTGTGTCTTCTGCGCTCTCTGGCATCCAGACGGGTTGGTCTACCCTCAGCCAAATGGCAACGACTTTAACCGAGGGCATCAAACAACAGATGCAGGGTGCGATCGCATCCGTTACAGGTGCCGCACGAGCAATGGCGGATGCAGTGATGCGCCTTGATGTGAACGGAATTCGAGCCGCCTGGGGACAACTGACCGGAATGATCGGCGGCATTTGGCAACGTCTCCAACAGATGGGACAAGCCGTTTTTCAGCGCATCGCTCAGTTTTGGACAGGACTCCAATCTCAATTGACTGGAATCTTAACGAACCTTGCAAACCGAGTACGCGACATGTTGAATCGATTGCAGTCCGTGGTTCAAGGCATTCGCCAACGGCTTGCTTCGGCTTGGGATGCGATCCGAAATCGCGCCTCACAGATGTCCGGTGTTCTAGGCGGAATTTTAGACCGACTGCGATCGCTCGTGGAAAGCCTGCTTTCTTGGGGACAGCGGATCTGGAATAGCATTCAACAACAATGGTCAAGTTTGCGCGATCGTGTCGGCACCTTCCTGCAACAAATTTGGCAGCGCATCACCATGGCGGCTCAAGGACTACGGCAACGCGCAACAGCACTATGGCAGCGCATTACAAGCTTATGGACTCGCCTGCAACAATGGGTACAGCAACAAGTCCAGCGTCTTGTGAGTGGCGTTCGCTCGATCTGGGATCGCTTCCGTAACTTCTCGATCGGCAAGTTGATCGACAAAATCGCCAAGTACGCGCCCTTTATCCGATCGGTTCAACAAGCAGTCGAAGATCCAGATTCAGCTATGACTCCGATTGTAGATGCGATCGCAGGTAAACTCGATGCCGAAATGCCAGCTAGATCGATCGACATTGGAAGCCAACATCTGCAAGAGCAAGCAGGCCCCTCATTGGCTGGAGGAATGGTGCTACCAGCCGTGAATCAACAGCAATCTAATGGAGGTGTCATCCAACGCCAACCCACAACCGCATCCCCTGTTCTGGAAAGAAGGACTGCCTCTCTCTCAGAAATTTGGGAGGGCTTTAGCACTGCCATCACCTTGAAGTGGAGACAGGTTGATATCTGGAAGATGGTTAAGGAGATGCTATGGAGCCTGATTTGGCCCTGGCCAGGAGTTGGACGCGAACTCAGCGAACTCTGGAATGAAGACCTCAAGAGTGCAGTTCAGAGTTTGTTCTCCATTCAGAGCATCTCTCAAGATCCGTTAGGTGCATTACATGATTTATGGAGCAATTTCCGTCACTTACTCGACATTCCGCTAGCGATTTGGCGTCGCATTAACAATATTCTGCTCCTGCTCTCCGGTTGGATCACGCTCTTTCTAGTCGTGCTGGGGGCGATCGGAGGAACGTTTGCGGGTGGAGTCATTGGCGGTATTCTTTCAGGTCTGGTATCCCTTGGCGTCGCGACACCTGCGGGAGCAGCAGCAGGCGCGGGAGCAGGAGGACTGACAGGCGCGGGAGCGGGCTTTGCTGCTGCGATGGGACTTGGGTATGTATTCCTGGTGTCTTTTGCAGCAGGCGAAACAGTAACGTTTCTTAAAACACTCGGCGATTTACTCACAGGCAGACAGACTGAGGAAGAAAGAAGGCGTGATTATAGCCAACTTGCAGATAGCTTAATTGCATTAGGAATTACTGTGGTCTTGGTGGTGCTTTCCTACATTGCAGCGAGACTAGCATCCGCTGTTTTAGGTCTGGTGAAGCGAATCTTGCCGCCTCGAATACAGGCAGTGATTGAACGCCTAGAAACTCGGCTGCGGGGACTACCTGACGAAGACCCAGCCCGCAAACTAGAGACCGGAGCGAGGGATGGACTAGAAGCGTCTCCCGAAACGGTGCGGGATGGCTCAGTGCGGATGGAAGAGCATCCTAGCTATCGGAGCACTCTAGATGAAATCAGACGATTGGGATTTGAAGTTAAAAAGACTGCGGGCGATCCCTATGTTTCTGTTAGAGAGGTCTTGAGTCCGGAAGGACAAGTCATTCGAGTGGAAAAAAGCGTGTTTGTCCGTGATGGAATGAGATTTCTAGATCTCGAACATGAGTTGGGGCATATCCGGCAACTTACAGAACGGTTTGGTGAAAATCCATTACCGACAGAGCGCGTCATTGAATCTCCCGATGGTCGAACGAAGCAGGCACGGGATCAACAAGGTGTCTTAACCAACTGGCAAAATACCATCACGGAATACCACAATCGTCTTGTGGAATTTTTGCGGCTGCATGAGCGTGGAGCTAGTCCTGAATTACTAAGGGAACATGCTGGAGGTGTGAGAGAGTGGAGAAGTCTTTATCTTGACAAAGGACTCAAAGGAGGAAGAAGCCCAAGCCGTCAGTCCTGGGTACAGGAGCATTTTCCTGATTTACCTCAACTCGTCGATCGCTACAATCAGGCAGGCGGACGAGGACTAGAGCCAAGATAATGATTGCGGCTGAATCAAACAGTAGCCGACACCACTACCCTTTAAGAATCAACTTAGTATTGCTATGAAACCCTCTCCACAATACGATTTTCCAATTTCGGTGAGAAATCAAATTTGGGAAGAAGAAGCTGAGGTTGCCCCGTTATATGACGGGATTTTTGAAGTCCAGCTAAACTTCACGATTTCTGTTATGTTTATCCCAGCGTTCGAGATCCCTGATCGAGACTGGGTTCAACAAGTACCAGAAGACGTAGATAAAATCAGTACGGAATTGGAAGCGAGACTAATTACAATCGCATTCTCTAAGTACAGCGTAATTCCAAATGACGCACAAGCAGGAACAGAGTCTCTGTTTCAGCGATCGACACTTGGGATTCCTGAACCTGGACTAATTTTTTACGTGACTTCTGAAGCGTTCGCAACCTTTAGTCTAGAATTGTCTGATTTCGCTGAAGCACTACCAGCCGTTCATAGCTCACGCAGGGTATCTGAAGTTGCAGATCTTGAGTTTGTGCAATTTCTAGTGTCACGAATTGTTGAATCGAAACATTTCTCACCAGTAGATCTTCCTATTTTAGGAAGAGGGTCTTAAGCAAGGTAAAAATCGCCCCAATAAAAAGATTATGCGTACACGTGCTTATTCTAAAAGATCAAAGATCTCTCGATCGCTTAACTCCTCAGTTCAAATGAAGGTTTCTCAGGTACCTTCAATTCAGAGGCTCTGTTCTCAGTGTGAAAACGAAGTCCAACGGCAACCTAAAAAACCAGAAGACGAAGAAACGCTACAGATGAAATCTGAGTTAGAAGGAACTCCAGAACTCACTTCTGAGTTACAAGATCGGATTTCTAGCATTCAACAAACTGGAGGGCAACCCTTAGATGCAGACGTTCGGGATTTCTTTGAACCTCGATTTGGTCATAGCTTCTCACAGGTGAAAGTGCATCACGATGAGCAGGCAGCCGAAGTTGCTGACGGAATCAACGCTCGTGCTTTTACGATCGGGCAAAATATTGTTTTTAACACAGGACAGTACGAGCCGCGATCGACAACCGGAAAACATCTCCTCGCGCACGAATTAACCCACGTCATCCAGCAGGGAAAAGCAAGCAAACAGCCCACGCAATCTCAACCGTCCCCCATTCAGAGAACGTTAGGCAACGGGCATGATCTGGCTTCACCACGCTTCTCTAAACTGCTAGATCTAGAAGCAGCTTACGACGATGAAACGATTATTCGCGAAGGTAGTACCGGACGAAGCGTACAAGCAATTCAACAATCCCTCTACGACATTGGGATTCGTCTTCCTAACTTTGGTGCCGATGGGGACTTTGGTAGAGAGACGAAAGCGGCAGTCAAAACCTTTCAAAGACGCAATCCGCCTCTAGTAGATGATGGCGAAGTTGGACCCCTGACAATGGCAGTCCTCGATGCCCGATTCCCAACTCCCACCCTGCCTCCAGCCGCCGATCTTGCCGCACCGTGGAGTAAAGCCTGCATTCGCTCAGTCCTCTGTCCTTGGAGTCCGCACACGATCAATGTGCTGAGAACTCGCATTACGCTCAAGTCCTTTGACAATATTTTCTGGACAGATGAGCGATGGGATGGGGCGGCTTGGGTACCCGATATCTTCCCTGGTGGAGGCTACAATACGGGAAGCGAGATTGGCGTATTGAACTCCTCCTGTGAAGCGATGTCTGAAACGCTTTATCATGAAGTCCTTCATGCTGAACAGCCGAGAACACACCGAACCACGCAGGCAAGAGAATCCTATGCTTATCGGATTGGAGAAGAGTTCAGTATTGCAATGGGCTTGGGAGGACGCTCTGACTTGCGAACTACAGATGCAGCAGGACGAGAGTTTGCCGATCGCACGAAAGTGGATGCGTTCGTTGCTTCGGAGTACCCTTCGGTTGCAGCAGGGGGCGGGGGCGATGAAATCATTGGCAAGGCGGCAACGCACGGACATGTAATTGTGCAGCGACCGAATGGAAGCACTTACACTCGACCTGCGGTAGTCGGTGAAAAAGTTCCAGGTCCGATCACGCTGGTCAATGAAGTTGTCCATCCTCGCATAGGCTGGACTTGCCCGTGAGAAACATCGTTTATGAGAAGAACCATTCTAGTCGCTGGGCTGTTCGCGTTGGGATTTTTTATGTTGGGAGGTCGTGGAAAAATGACGATCGCAGACCACTCAAATGTTCGTCTGATTGGAGAAACGGTCACAATCAGCTACGTGGCTGATCCGGGGATAAGTCGTGGACAGTTTCGGTTGGAAAATCACGGAACTACGGCGATCTCTGCAAAGGTGGAAGCCGTTTGGCTAGAACGAGAAGAACAGGAACCTTTAACTGAAATCTCAATCTTCGATCTAGCTCAAGAACAAACGGTAAGTTCAGAGCATCTCGTCGTTCAGGCAGGGGCTGCGATGACATTTCTAGCGGGTTTTCCGAGAATTGCCTATGAGCCGCAGTTTGGAGAGACAGTAGCGGTCGGACTCCGATTAATCGTTGATGGAGTTGCGCTAGAGGCATTGTCACCGATCGAATTTGTTCGTCGGATTCCTCGCCGTTCTTGAGCCATGAACATTCAAATTCAAATTGAACAGCTTATTTTAGAAGAGATGGATCTTTCTCCTGGGCAGCGATCGCAAGTCCAAGTAGCGGTTGAAGCAGAGTTATATCATTTAGTTGCGGGAGGATTGCCCAGCGGACTACAAGGGGGCGGCTTTATCTCAAGTTTGCCCGTTACAGTGAATCCGGTAGCGTCAACGAATCCAGAGATGCTGGGTGTCTCCATTGCGCGATCGATTTATGCCCAACTACGGAAGTGAGAAATTCGGGTTGTTGTGATCAGCGTTGAACCAGTGCGCTTATTCTACATTCGGATTAAGCTGGCAATACCGATGAAGCTGGGCAGAATCAGCGAGGCTTCAATGTTGTCGCGTTCCGCGCTTTTTGTCGTGTAGTTCAATCGGCTGTAAAGCTTGCTGTACCTAGTTTTGAGCGATGTATATGACATTTTTGCGCGTTCCAGGCGTTGGTCAATTGCGAGATGAATTAGGCAGGAACAGGAACGTTATGGAGCTTGAGATAGTGGATTAACAATCGGATGGAATGTTTCAGCATCAACTGGTTGCGGGTTTTGCTTCGACGTTGATCTGAAATATTGAATCGCAAGGTCAAATTGAGCGTTCAAAGCAACAGAACGATCGATTGGATCGGTTTCCTACCGCTTTTGCCAAGATTTCCGATTTCAAAGCATGACAATTCAGGGTCTCAGCGACAGAGACCTCAAAGGAAGTGGATGAGGCGGTTGTGTCGCAAATACTTTAAAGTGACAAACGAACTGGTCTCGTTCGTATTGCCTTAAGCACTCACTCCGAAGATTTTATTGATGAATTCCACTTGAGATACACTGTCCCCGCGATCAACTCCTT
>JAESGH010000354.1_pt1 | contig 38440 bp, 34 predicted proteins | sample 9269641 | NCBI WGS metagenome assembly JAESGH01 (sample SAMN14515345, study PRJNA621665) | algae metagenome | isolation source: Phormidium tanganyikae FI6-MK23 and co-occurring heterotrophs from granitic... | place: USA: Fort Irwin, California | collected 1998-05-24
GTTTAAAAACACACCTATTATCGCGGGGTGGAGCAGCCCGGTAGCTCGTCAGGCTCATAACCTGAAGGTCGTCAGTTCAAATCTGGCCCCCGCAACCAAATATCCTGAAAACCCCGTCGCCCCCGAGACGGGGTTTTTGCGTTCTGCGAACACAGCGCCAGATTCCGCGCCAGGTCCCCGTGAAGCTCAAGCGAGACACCGTGGCTAGCGCGCGGCGTCACCACGATCGTCTCGATCATCGAGCGGATCGCCTCCATCGCCTCATCCCGCAGCTCTAGATCTTCGAGCAGGCTCTCCAGCTCGGCAACTCGCCGCCGATAGGCTTCGGTCAGGCTAGGATGAACGCGGACCGGGGAGGGGCCTGTGGCCTTTGACAGCCGTCCGGTCGCCGCTGGTCGTCTCCTGAGCCAGGCTGTCAGCCCTTCTCGGGTAGGGTCCGTCAGCTCAAAGGCACTGGCCGGCCGGTCTTTTGCTGGATGATCGAGGTCCTCAGCCTAACGGTTCCTCCGAGCACTAGGTCGGCCATACACAGCCGGACGAAATCGCAGCCACGTAGCTTGCTGTCGATCGCGAGATTGATCATCGCGAAGTCTCGCACGCGATGTTCGTGCTGCAACCCTGTCCGGATCGCCCAGATGTGGCGCGGCTTCAGGGGCGGCTTCGGACCTATGATACGGCCGGTATTCCACGCCAGACGCTGCTGGGCCTGCTGAGTTTCGGCAGGCATGACACATCCTCCATCGGGAGACCGCATCCGCAGCCACTATACCTGATCCGCGCCATCGCTGTGCGCCATGAGCGGAAGCTGGCGCGTCGCCAGGATGCGGACATTCGCATTTGTTTCATTTCTTGTCTCGACAGTGCCCTCTCGGGCGGGAGTGCTCTTTGTCGAGGGGAACGCTCTTGGTCACGACATAGGTGAAGTAGCGCTCGATCCCGATCGCAGGATCGAGCAGGCGGTCGATCAGGCGCTGATAGCTGTCGATATCGGGCGTGACCACCCGCATGATATAGTCGATGCCGCCACCCGTGGCGTCGCAAACGACGATGGCCGGCTCCTTCGCCACGGCCTCCTCGAAGCGGCGGAAATCCGCCTGCTGATGGCTCTTCAGGCTGATCTCGACGATTACAACTGTCCGCGGAGCATCGGGTTCGAGGTCGACGATCGCGGTGTAGCCCCTGATCACGCCGGCCTCTTCCATCCGGCGCAGGCGCTCCCAGCAGGCGGCAGGCGACAGCGCCACCGTTTCGGCCAGCTTGAGCTTGGTCATGCGGCCGTCGCGCTGCAGGGCCGCGACAATCTTGAGGTCGATCGGATCGAGCTTCATCTTCTGGGACCGCGCGTGCATAATGTCATGAATGCTGCTTTCTAAGAACGAGACAATCCCATGTTCCGTCAAGCCGAACGGACTTCCGGCAACAGGCTTTCTCCGATTGTCGAGAAGGCCGTCGAATGGCACCCGTCCCTGACGAAGCAGAAGGGCGCGACCAAGCATGCGGCGCTCACCGAGCGCATCATCGCCGATATCGATGCCGGCATCCTGAAGCCGATGGACCGGATGCCGACCCATCGCGACCTCGCCCGCGAGCTCGGCATCTCCGTCCAGACCGTCAGCCTCAGCTACAAGGAGGCCGAGCGCCTCGGTTATCTCAGCGGCGAGGTCGGGCGCGGAACCTTCGTGAAGAGCCGCGTCACCGAACAGGCCGGGCGGCTGATGCTCGACCGCAGCCCGACCGAGGTCGTCGACCTCTCGATCGTGCGCGGCGTCTATCTCGACGCCCATGAGGCGGCCTCGCGCCAGGCGCTGGCGGCGCTGGCAGAGGACGACACCAGCGCTTTCATGCGGCCGTGCCGGCCGATCGCGGGCCTCGACCGCCACCGCGAAGCGGCGCGCCACTGGCTCGGGCCGCTCGGTGTCGAGACATCGGTCGAGCGCGTTTTGATCACCAATGGCGCGGCGCATGCGCTCTTCCTGGCTCTCGCCTGCGTGGTTCGCGCCGGCGATATCGTGCTGACCGAGAACCTGACCGATCACGGCGTCATCGGCCTCGCCAACGTCCTCGGCTTCAGCCTCAAGGGACTGCCGACCGACGAGGAAGGTATCCGCCCCGAGGCCTTCGAGGCCGCCTGCCGTGCCGGTGGCGTCCGAGCGCTCGTCCTCATTCCGACGCTCAACAATCCGACCAGCCATGTCGCCGGCTCCGAGCGCCGCCGCGCCATCGCCGAGATCGCGCAGCGCCATGGCGTCTTCGTCGTCGAGGACGAGGTCTACAAGCCGCTGATCCCCGAGCCGTTACCGTCGATCGCCGAGATGCTGCCCGATCTCGGCTTTTTCCTCACCAGCTTCACCAAGACGGTGCTGACCGGCCTGCGCGTCGGCTATCTCGTGGTGCCGCCGCAATACTCGATCCGCGCCGCCTCGATTCTGCGCGTGACGAGCTGGAGCGGCACCTATTTGCCGGCCGAGATCGCGACGCGCTGGGTCGAGGACGGCACGGCGCAAAGGCTGCTCACTGTTCAGCGCGAGGAGGCGAAGGCACGCCAGCACATCGTCGCGGAGACGCTCGGGAGCCATGTCGCCTCGAGCCATCCGCTCTCGCTTTGCGCCTGGCTCAAGGTCCCCGCGCACTGGACCGAGGACGGCCTGGTGCGCTCGCTCGCCGACCGGCGCGTTGCGGTGACCCCGTCCGATCCGTTCGTCGCGGGCCCCAGTCACGGCGGCGGCATCCGCATCTGCCTGGGCGGGCGAATGAGCCATGAATTGCTGGCCCGGACGCTGACCACGGTGCGGCAGACCTTCGAGCAGCTGCCGCCGGTTTTCGACATCGGCGCGATTAGCTGAAAGCGGCGGCGAGCGGCGCGGTCTGTTCGCGTCATTGCCACGGCGGGTGAGCTTTCCTCATAATTGAATCATGACAATATAATAATTGACATGAAATTTTCTCCCTCGCAGCATGACAAGCGAGGGAGACATGACGGTGATCAAACCGCGTCTTTTAACTGCTGAAGCAGAGGAGTCGGCCACGCCCGCCTCTGTAGCCCTGCACGATGTCAGGGCTGCCGCGGCGCGCATCGCCGGCCGGGTGGTGCGTACGCCGCTTGTCGCCTCCCCTTCCCTGAGCCGCCTGTGCGGCAAACCGGTCCATCTCAAGCTCGAAACCCGCCAGCCGATCGGCGCCTTCAAGCTGCGCGGCGCGATGAACGCGGTGCTGGCGCTGACCGAGGACCAGCGCCGGCGCGGGCTGGTGACTGCATCGACTGGCAATCATGGCCGTGCGGTCGCCTACACCGCCAGCGAGCTCGGCCTTGCCGCCACCATCTGTATGTCGGCGTTAGTACCCGCAAACAAGGTCGATGCGATCCGTTCGCTCGGCGCCGAGGTTCGCATCGTCGGCCGCTCGCAGGACGATGCGCAGGTCGAGGTCGAGCGGCTGGTCGCCGAAGACGGGCTCACCCAGCTTCCGCCCTTCGACGATCCCGAGGTCGTCGCCGGCCAGGGCACGATCGGCCTCGAACTGGTCGAGGATTTGGCCGAACTCGCTTGCGTGCTGATACCGCTTTCGGGCGGCGGGCTCGCCGCCGGTATTGCAGTCGCGGTCAAGGCGCTGCGGCCCTCGGCGAGGATCATCGGCATCTCGATGGCGCGCGGCGCCGCCATGGCTGCGGCGATCGCGGCCGGCCGGCCCGTCGAGGTGGTCGAAGAGGAAACGCTGGCGGATTCGCTTGGCGGCGGCATCGGCCTTTCCAACCGAGTCACCTTCGCGCTGTGCCGCGACCTCATCGACGAGGTCGTGCTGCTCAGCGAAGCCGAGATCGCGGCCGGCATCCGCCACGCCGCGCTTGTCGAGGACGAGATCGTCGAAGGCGCCGGCGCGGTCGGCATCGCTGCCCTGCTCGCCGGCAAGGTCAGCCCGCAAGGCCCGACGGCGCTCATCCTGTCAGGCCGCAATATCGACGAGCCCGTCCACCGGCGCATCGTCTCCGGAGCCATCGCATGAGCCGCATGCTCGTCCTAACCGAGGCGGAACTGCGCCGCATCGTCGGGCTCGACCTGAGCGCCGTCGCCTGCGTCGAGGAAGCCTTCGCGGCGCTTGCGACCAAGCCGGTCGCGATGCCGCCGATCCTGCGGCTCGATATTCCGGAGCATCGCGGCGAGGTTGATGTGAAGACGGCCTATGTGCCGGGCCTCGATGGTTTCGCGATCAAGGTCAGCCCCGGCTTCTTCGACAATCCCAGGCTCGGCCTGCCAAGCCTGAACGGGCTGATGATCCTGTTCAGTGCCAGGACCGGTCTCGTCGAGGCGCTGCTCCTCGACAATGGCTATCTCACCGATGTCAGGACAGCAGCCGCCGGAGCCGTCGCAGCGCGGCATCTATCACGGCCGAACGCTGCGGTCGCCACAATCTTCGGCGCCGGTATGCAGGCGAGACTGCAGCTCGAAGCTTTGGCGCTGGTGCGCCCGATCCGCGAGGCGCGGATCTGGGCGCGCGATGCGCAGAAGGCGAACGAAGCCGCGAACGAGCTCTCCCGCAAGCTCGGCTTTCCGGTCACCGCCACCAACAATCCTCACGCTGCGGTGCGCGGAGCCGATGTCATCGTCACCACGACGCCAGCCGAGCGGCCGATCCTGCTGGCGGACTGGCTCGAACCCGGCCAGCACGTCACGGCGATGGGCTCCGACAGTGAGCACAAGAACGAGATCGACCCGGCCGCCCTCGCCCGCGCCACCTATGTCGCCGATCGCCTCAGCCAGACGCGGCGGCTCGGCGAGCTCGCCCATGCGATCCGCGCCGGCCTCGCTACGGCTGACCAAGGCTTCGCCGAGCTTGGCGAGGTCATCGCCGGCAAGCGCCCCGGCCGGACCCGGACCGACGAGATCACCCTTGCCGACCTCACCGGCACGGGCGTGCAGGACACGGCGATCGCCAATCTCGCCGCCACTCGCGCCCGCACTGCCGGCGCCGGGCAGACCATCGACACCAAAGCCGAAGCGGGAGACGCCGCGTGACCGTGACCCTGAACTTCGCCCGCGAGGAATATGCCGAGCGCCTCGCCAAGACCCGCGTTGCCATGGAGCGGGCCGGGATCGAGCTGATGATCGTCACCGACCCCTCGAACATGCATTGGCTCACCGGCTATGATGGCTGGTCGTTCTACGTCCATCAATGCGTGCTGGTGCCGCCGACCGGCGAGCCGATCTGGTATGGCCGCAAGCAGGATGCCAACGGTGCGAAGCGCACCGCTTACATCGGCCACGACAATATCATCGGCTATCCCGACCACTATGTGCAGTCGACCGAGCGCCATCCGATGGACCTGCTCGCCCAGATCATCGGGGAGCGCGGCTGGGACAGACTCTCGATCGCAGTCGAGATGGACAATTACTACTTCTCGGCGGCGGCCTTCGCTTCCTTACAGAAGTATCTGCCGAACGCCCGCTTCAAGGACGCCGGCGGGCTGGTGAACTGGCAGCGCGCGGTCAAGAGCAAGACCGAGCTCGACTATATGCGCAAGGCCGGCCGCATCGTCGAATTGATGCATCAGCGCATCGTCGAGGTGGTCGAGCCCGGCATGCGCAAATGCGATCTCGTCGCCGAGATCTACGATGCCGGCATCCGCGGCACGGCCGAGTTCGGCGGCGATTATCCGGCGATCGTGCCGCTGCTGCCCTCGGGCGCCGATGCCTCCGCCCCGCATTTGACCTGGGACGACAAGCCGATGCGTGTCGGCGAAGGTACCTTCTTCGAGATCGCTGGCGCCTACAGGCGCTATCATTGCCCGCTCTCGCGCACCGTCTTCCTCGGCAAGCCGACACAGGCTTTCCTCGATGCGGAGAAGGCGACGCTGGAGGGCATGGAAGCTGGGCTCGCAGCTGCAAAGCCGGGCAATACCTGCGAGGACATCGCCAACGCCTTCTTCGCGGTGCTGAAAAAGTACGGAATCATCAAGGACAACCGTACCGGCTATCCGATCGGCCTGTCCTATCCGCCGGACTGGGGCGAGCGCACCATGAGCCTGCGCCCCGGCGACCGGACCGAGCTCAAGCCCGGCATGACCTTCCATTTCATGACCGGCCTCTGGCTCGAGGATATGGGCCTCGAGATCACCGAAAGCATCGCGATCACGGAAGGCGGCGTCGAATGCCTGTCGAATGTGCCGCGCCAGCTCTTCGTCAAGGGTTGAGGGCATGCTGACCGCCTCGCCCCGCCCCTCACCGATGACGCCGACGATCGACCTCTCGGCGCAGGGCGTCCAGCACGGTCACCTGCGCCTGCCCTATAGCCGCGACGACAGCGCCTGGGGCTCGGTGATGATCCCGATCTGCGTGATCGCCAACGGGGACGGGCCGACCGCGCTGCTGATCGGCGCGAATCATGGCGACGAGTATGAGGGACCGGCAGCGTTGTTCGAGCTGGCCAGGACCCTCGACCCGGCCGAGATATCGGGCCGGGTGATCATCGTGCCGGCGCTGAACTATCCGGCCTTCCGGGCGGGGACGCGGACCTCGCCGATCGACAAGGGCAATATGAATCGCAGCTTTCCGGGCCGCCCGGACGGCAATGTCACCGAAAAGATCGCCGACTACGTCACGCGCCATCTCGTGCCGCTGGCCGACACCGTGCTCGACTTCCACTCCGGCGGAAAGACGCTCGACTTCCTGCCCTATGCCGCCGCGCACGAATTGCCGGACAAGGCGCAGGAGGCGCGCTGCTTTGCGGCGGTCGCCGCCTTCTCCGCGCCCTACTCGATGAAGATGCTGGAGATCGACGCCGTCGGCATGCTCGACACCACCGTCGAGGCGATGGGCAAGGTCTTCGTCACGACCGAGCTCGGTGGCGCCGGAACAGCGAGCGCGCGCAGCATCGGCATTGCCAGGCGCGGCGCGGTCAACCTGCTCAGGCATGTTGGCATCCTTGCCGGAACGCCGGAGATGGCGCCGACCCGCTGGCTCGACATGCCCTCGGCCGATTGCTTCACCTTCGCCCAGGACGACGGGCTGATCGTCTTCGAGCACGATCTCGGCGAGCCCGTGCGCGCCGGCGAGGTGATCGCCCGGGTCTATCCGATCGGGAAGACCGGGCTCGCCCCGGCCGAGTACCAGGCGGCGATGGACGGCGTCCTCGCTGCCCGCCACGTCCCGGGGCTGATCAAGGCCGGCGACTGCCTCTCGGTGCTTGCAGTGCTGACGGAGGCGCCCTGACCCATTCGGCCGGGCGACCGGTCCAAGCCAAACCGCCGGCGCAGGAGCCCGTTCCGATCAGCGTGCAAGCTGATCGGCAAAACGGTCTCCGAACCTAGTGGGAGAGACGGATTCACCGATCAGATTGATCCCCAATCTGATCGGATCCGGCTCTCGGACGCCAGAGAAGCCGAAGCAATCGGCATGCGGAGAAACACCAACCAGAGGAGAATTGCAGATGCCGTTTTCGAAGATCGCGGGTCTCTCCGCCATTGCTCTCGCCGCCGGCCTGTCCGCCGCCGGCGCCACCACCCTCAAGGACGTCAAGGACCAGGGCTATATCCGTGTCGCGACCGCCAATGAGGTGCCCTATTCCTACATGAAGGATGACGGCACCTCGGCCGGCATCGGCCCCGACGTCGCCAATGCCGTGCTGAAGAAGCTCGGCGTCGCCGAGGCCAACTGGTCGGTGACGCCGTTCGGCACGCTGATCCCCGGCCTCAAGGCCAAACGCTTCGACTTCGTCGCCGCCGAGCAGAACATCTCGCCCGAGCGCTGCAAGCAGGTCTCCTTCACCGAGCCGAACTCTTCCTATGGCGAGGGCCTGCTGGTGAAGAAGGGCAATCCGAAGAAGCTGACGACCTATGCCGACATCGCCAAGGATCCTTCGCTGAAGGTCGCGGTCGTCTCCGGCGCCAACAATATCGACTTCCTGCGCGCTGTCGGCGTCAAGGACAGCCAGGTGATCTTCATCACCGCCAATGCCGACGCGCTCGCCACCGTGCAGAGCCGCGCCGACGCCTATGCTGCGACCGAGCTCACGGTCGCCTCGCTCGCCAAGGGCCAGGCCAATGTCGAGCAGGTCGCGCCCTTCACCGATCCTGTCGTCAACGGCAAGCCGGTCCGCAATTTCGGCGGCTTCGCCTTCCGGCCGGAGGACAAGGAGCTGCGCGACGCCTTCAACGCCGCGCTGGTCGAGTTCCGCAAGAGCGAAGACTACAAGAAGATCCTCGGCACCTACGGCCTCTCGGAAGCCAGCATCAAGGCAGCGGCCGAGCGCAAGGTCGAGGATCTCTGCGCCGGCAAATAGATTTCTGATGGACATCGCTCCGCCCACCTCAGCGGTGGGCGGAGCGCCATGCCTGCTCAACCTTGTCGTGGAGCCTGCCGGATGGAGTGGCTGTCCTATCTGCCCGCCTTGTCGCGCGGCGCGCTCATTACCGCCGGGATCACCTTGTCGGCGATCGCGATCGGCGCTGTCGCGGCCTTCGCGGCCGGTATCGCCCGCGTCGAGGGCGGGCGCGCGCTCTCCCTGGTCGCGCTCTGCTATACCGAGCTCTTTCGCGGGACGTCGCTGCTCGTCCAGCTGTTCTGGTTCTACTACGCCCTGCCTCTCGTCGGGATCAGTTTCGAACCGGTCGCCACCGGCATCCTGGTGCTTTCGCTCCATGTCGGCGCCTATGGCTCGGAGATCGTCCGCGGCGCGCTGCAATCGGTCTCCGTCCAGCAGCACGAGGCCGCGCGGGCGCTGAACTTCGGCCGCGCCCAGACGCTTCTCCACATCAGCCTGCCGCAGGCGCTAGTCGAAATGATGCCGGCCTTCGGCAACCTCGCCATCGAGACCTTGAAGCTGTCCTCGCTGGTCTCGCTGATCTCGATCGCCGACCTGACCTTCCGGGCGCAGTCGATCCGCAACCTCACCCTCGACAGCGCCGGCGTCTACAGCCTGACGCTGGTCGGCTACTTCGCGATGTCGCTGGTGCTGATGCTGATCATGCGATTGATCGAACGGCTCGTCCGGCGCGGCGCCGCGTTCCCGCGCGCGGCACATTCGTGAGGGGCCGCGCATGATGTACGGCTTCGAATGGGATACGACGACGCCGCTGAGCTACGCGTCCTCGATCCTGCCGATCATCCTGATCGGCCTCACCGTGACGCTGCAGGCTGCCGCTGCCGGCTTTGCGATCGCACTGGTGCTCGGCCTCGTCTTCGCGCTGCTGAGGCGGAGCCGCTTCACCGCCGTGTCCTGGACGACGGCGATCGTCGTCGAGTTCCTGCGCGATACCCCGCTCCTAGTGCAGCTCTTCTTCCTCTATTACGTGCTGCCGGATTACGGCATCACGCTGCCGGCCTTCCTCACAGGGGCGCTCGCGCTCGGCCTGCAATATTCGGCCTATACCTCCGAGGTCTATCGCGGCGGCATCGAGGCCGTGCCGCGCGGGCAATGGGAGGCGGCGACCGCGCTGAACCTCAGCCGCTTACAGACCTATCGCGACATCGTCGTGCCGCAGATCGTGCCGCGCATCCTGCCGGCGATGGGCAACTATCTCGTCGCCATGATCAAGGAGACGCCGGTGCTCTCCGTCGTCACCGTGCTTGAGATGATGGGCCTCGCCAACATGATCGGCGAGCGCACCTTCGAATATCTGGTGCCGCTGACGCTGGTCGGCCTGATCTTCCTTCTCCTCACGCTGATCTGCTCGGCCGGCCTGCATCGGCTGCAGAAGGCGCTGCCGAAAGCAGGGATCCCGCTGCGATGACCGAGACCTCCCAGGCGCCCATCATCGAGTTCGCCGGCGTGACCAAGCGCTTCGGCGCGCTGACCGTGCTCGACGATTTCAACTTCAGCGTCGCCCGCGGCGAGAAGGTCACGCTGATCGGCCCGTCGGGCTCGGGCAAGTCGACGGTGCTGCGCATCCTGATGACGCTGGAACCCTTCCAGGAGGGCCGGCTGACGCTCGCCGGCATGCCTTATCACGAGCCCAATGCCAGCGGGCCGTTCAAGGCCTCGGACGCACACCTGCGCCAGATTCGCAGCCATGTCGGCATGGTCTTCCAGAGCTTCAATCTGTTCCCGCACATGACCGTGCTGCGCAATGTCGTCGAGGCGCCGGTGCGGGTGCTCGGCCTGCCGCGCGGCGAGGCCGAATGCCGGGCGGTCGATCTCCTGGCCATGGTCGGGCTCGCCGACAAGAAAGACCATTACCCGGCGCAGCTCTCCGGCGGCCAGCAACAGCGCGTCGCCATCGCCCGCGCGCTCGCCATGCGCCCGCGTGTGCTGCTCTTCGACGAGCCGACCTCGGCGCTCGATCCGCAGCTCGTCGGCGAGGTGCTCTCGGTCATCCGCGGCCTCGCCAGCGAACACGATCTCACCATGCTGCTCGTCACCCATGAGATGCGCTTTGCCCGCGAGGTCTCCGACCGGGTCTGCTTCTTCGACAAGGGCCGCATCTGCGAGCAGGGCGAGCCGGAGCGCATCTTCAGCGCGCCGGAGCAGCCGCGCACCCGCGAATTTCTGGCCTCGGTGCTGGGCTGAAGCCGCGCCGAGAGTCTATCGGCGCCATCACGAACTTCCGAGACTGTCTCGGTGCGCAGCCGGCACTTCGAAGACAGTCTCATCAATGTTCCGCCTAGCCTCGTCCTCAACCGAGGGAGGATGGTCATGAACACAATGACAAGCACGGCAGGGCATGCAGCCACGATCGCCAAGCCGGCCGAGCATCCCGGCCTGTCTGGTCTCGCCGACCGCCGCCTGCTGCGGCAGCTCTCCTATATCGATGGCCGCTGGACCGCCGCTCCCGACGGCGAGACCTTCCCGGTGACCGATCCTGCGACCGGCGCCCTCGTCGCGCAGGTGGCCGCGCTCGGCGCGAGCGAAGCGACGCAGGCGATCGAGGCGGCGCATGCAGCCTTCCCCAAATGGACAGCGCTGCTGCCGCAGGAACGCGCCGCGCTGCTGCGACGCTGGCACGCGGCGATGCTGTCGGCCGCGGAAGACTTGGCGCTGTTGATGACGCTGGAACAGGGCAAGCCGCTGGCGGAATCGCGCGGCGAGATCGCCTATGCCGCCGACTTCATCGCCTATTACGCCGAGGAAGCGCTGCGGGTGAACGCCGAGGGCGTGACCAGCCATCTGCCGGGCGCGCAGATGTCGCTGTCGCGCGAGCCGGTCGGTGTCGCCGCCCTGCTGACGCCCTGGAACTTCCCCTCCGCCATGCTGACGCGCAAGGCCGCGGCCGCGCTCGCCGCCGGCTGCACCGTGGTCGCTCACCCGTCCTCGCATACGCCGCTCTCGGCGCTGGCGCTGGCCGAGCTCGCCGACCGCGCCGGGCTGCCGGCCGGCGTCTTCAACGTCCTCACCGGCGACGCCGCGCCGATTGCCGAGACCTATTGCGCCGATACGAGGGTGCGCGCCGTCAGCTTCACCGGCTCGACCGAGATCGGCCGGATCGTCGCCCGCAATGCCGCCGCGACCGTCAAGCGCGTGGTAATGGAGCTCGGCGGGCATGCTCCGCTGATCGTCTTCGACGACGCCGATCTCGACCGCGCGGTCGCGATCGCGATCGATGCCAAATTCGCGACCTCCGGCCAGGATTGTCTCGCCGCGAACCGCATCTATGTGCAGCGCGGCCTCTACGAGCGCTTCTGCGCGGCCTTCGCCGAGAAGACCGCGGCGCTGCGCGTCGGAGCCGGACTGGAGGACGGCATCGACATTGGCCCGCTGATGCATGCGGCCGCCAAGCGCAAGGCTGAAGCGCAGATTAGCGATGCGCTGGCGCGCGGCGCGAAGCGGCTGACTCCGGAGCGCGCCATGCCCGGCCCGCTCTTCCTGGCGCCGACCGTGCTCGCCGATGTTCCGGACGAGGCGCTGATCATGCGCGAGGAGACCTTCGCGCCGGTTGCCGCCATTGCTCCCTTCGACTGCGAGGACGAGGTGATCGCCCGCGCCAACGACAGCGAATACGGCCTCGTCGCCTATGTCGTGACCCGAGACGGTGCCCGCGCCGCCCGCCTCGCCAGGGCGCTCGACTACGGCATGGTCGCGGTCAACCGCGTCAAGATCACCGGCGCGCCGATCCCGTTCGGCGGGATGAAGCAATCCGGCCTCGGCCGCGAGGGTTCGCGCCACGGCCTCGAGGCCTTCACCGACCTCAAATATGTCTGCCTCGACCTGAACTGAGGCCAGTTTTCCGCTTTTCGCGAAGGATGATTGTGATGCTCGACCACCCCGCCCGCACCGACAACGAACTGGACGCCTGGGACCGCGACCACTTCTTCCATCCCTCGACGCATATGGGTCAGCATGCCCGCGGCGAAACATCGAACCGGATCATCGCCGGCGGCGAGGGCGTCTACATCGTCGACCGCGACGGCAAGCGCAGCCTCGACGCCTTCGCCGGGCTCTATTGCGTCAATGTCGGCTATGGCCGCAAATCGATCACCGATGCGATCGCCGAGCAAGCGGCGAAGCTGCCCTATTACCACGCCTATGTCGGCCATGGCTCCGAGCCGTCGATCAGGCTCGCCAAGATGGTGGTGGAGCGCGCGCCCAAGGGCATGAGCCGGGTCTTCTTCGGCCTTTCGGGCTCGGACGCCAACGAGACCAATCTCAAGCTGGTCTGGTACTACAACAACGTGCTGAAGCGGCCGGAGAAGAAGAAGATCATCTCGCGCTGGCGCGGTTATCACGGCTCGGGCGTGATGACCGGCAGCCTCACCGGCCTTGCCGCCTTCCACAACCTCTTCGACCTGCCGAAGGCGCCGGTCCTGCACACCGAGGCGCCCTACTACTATCGGCGCGAGGATCGCAGTCAAAGCGAGGAGCAGTTCTCACAGCATTGCGCCGACAAGCTCGAGGAGCTGATCCAGGCAGAGGGGCCAGAAACGATCGCCGCCTTCATCGGCGAGCCGGTGCTCGGCACCGGCGGCATCGTGCCGCCGCCCGCCGGCTACTGGGCGAAGATCCAGGCCGTGTTGAAGAAATACGACATCCTGTTGATCGCGGACGAGGTCGTCACCGGATTCGGCCGCCTCGGCAGCATGTTCGGCTCCGGCCACTACGGCATCGAGCCCGACCTCATCACCATCGCCAAGGGCCTGACCTCGGCCTATGCGCCCTTGTCCGGCGTCATCGTCTCGGAAAAACTCTGGCGCGTGCTCGAGCAAGGTTCGGACGAGTATGGCCCGATCGGCCATGGCTGGACCTATTCCTCGCATCCGCTTTGTGCAGCCGCCGGCGTCGCGAATCTCGAACTGGTCGACGAGCTCGATCTGGTGCGCAATGCCGGCGAGGTCGGCGCCTATTTCAACGCTGCGCTGAAGGATGCCGTCGGCGGGCATGCCCACGTCGGCGAGGTCCGCGGCGAGGGCCTGCTGGCGGCGGTCGAGTTCGTCCGCGACAGGGATGACCGCGTCTTCTTCGATGCCTCGCAGAAGGTCGGCCCGCGCATCGCCGCAGCCTTGCTGGAACAGGGCGTCATCGCCCGCGCCATGCCGCAGGGCGACATCCTCGGCTTCGCGCCGCCGCTCTGCCTGACGAGGCAGGAGACCGATCTGGTGGTCGAAGCGACGCGGCGCGCCGTGGAGGCAACGCTTTAACGGCGAGAGCCGGCCAAGCGGCCGGATCTCCTTTGTCGGATGGAAAGCCGATCCTCAGGATCGGCTTTTCTTCGAGATCATGCTCAGACAGCGTCCCGGCCGCTCTTCACCCAGCTGTCGAAGGTCGCCTTGTTCTGGCTGATCCACTCGTCGGCCATGCGGTTGACGTTGGCGCTGCTCGCGCCGTTCTTGTTGATGCTGAATTCCCAGCCCGACCAGGTCGGCAGCGGGAATTTCACCTGCTCGATCAGCACCTTGACGGCGGGGTTGGCGGCGATGAACTGCTTGTTGGCGACGGACGCCCAGTTCCAGGATGCCATTGCCATGCGGCAAGGGTCGGCGCCGCCGGCGCAGCCCTTGACGCCGGGGACGAGGGCCGAGCCGCGATTGGGCACGTTCGGCGGCAGCGCGTCCTCCGGCGTCGGCAGCCAGACGACATCCTCGCCCGGGATCAGCGCGTTGTTCACCCAGGACGGGCTCCAGGCGTAGAAGAAGGCCGGCTCGCCGCGCTTCACCCGCGCTACCGCCTCGACCATCAGCGTCTCGTATTTGCCGCGCACCGAGCGCACCGTGTCCTTCAGGCCGAACTTGTCGAGCTGGAAATCGACGACGTCGCCGCAGCTCCAGCCGGGATCGCAATTGATCAGGTCGGCGCGCCCATCCTTGCCGAACAGGGCGGCGAGCTTGGCATCCTTCATCTGGGCGAGGCTGGTGATGTTGTGTGCCGTCGCGGTCTTCTTGTCGATCAGGTAGCCGTTGACGCCGCCGCCGACGATCATGCCGTTGCCGATGAGCTCGGCCTGCTTCTCGACGGCTCGGAAGGCCGGCTCGCGCTGGGGCATGTTGACGTCGGTTGCCAGATCGAGATCGCCCTGCGCCGCGGCCTGGAAGAACAATGTCGTGTTCAGCGTCGAGATCTTCACTTCGTAGCCGAGCTCCTTCAGCGCCCGGCTGACGATCTGTGCGGTGACATAGTTGGCGCCGAGGCTGTCGCTCTGGGCGTAGCGCACGGTCTTGCCCTTGCCCGGCAGGGCCTGAGCGAAAGCTGCGCCTTGCAAAGTGGCCACGGCGAGCGCCGTCGCGGCGAATGTCTTGACGAGGGTCTTGGCTGACAGGCTGATCATCGCGTTCTCCTCTTTGATTATCGCTTTTTGTCGTCCCCACCCGCTTTGCCCGGCGGGATGTCTTGCGCCGCTGGCCGTTGCGATCAGGCGCCTTGCCGTGTGGCCTCGCCTGGCGGCAGGGCGGCGATCTCGTCGCGCCGCCCGCCGCGCAGGAAGCGCATGGCGAGCTGGAACAGCGACGGGCGCTGGCCGCTTTTGGCCTCGGCGAGCTTCTGCGTGATCCGGTCGAGCATCATCGCCAGCAGCACGATGGCGATGCCGCCCACGGCGGCGCGGCCGACATCGAGCCGCCCCAACCCCTGGAGCACGACGAGGCCAAGCCCCTCGGCGCCGATCATCGCGACCACGACCGACATCACCATCGCGGTCAGCACCGTCTGGTTGAGGCCGCCAAGGATGGTCGGGATCGCGAGCGGCAGCTGGATTTCCCAGAGCAGCTGGCGCCGGTCGGCACCGAAGGCGAGGCCGGCCTCGACGATCTCGTGCTCGACCATGCGGATGCCGAGATTGGTGAAGCGGATCAGGGGTGGCGCGGCCGCCGTGACGACCGCGACCTCGCCCGGCACCGTCCCGACACCGAACAGCATCACCACCGGAACGAGATAAACGAAGGTCGGCGTCGTCTGCATGATGTCGAGGATCGGGCGCACCACGTTCCAGACCCGGTCGCTGCGCGCGCAGAGAATGCCGATCGGAATCCCGATCACGGCGCAGAAGACGATCGCCGTCGCGATCAGCGACAGGGTCGTCATCGCTTCGGCCCAGACGCCGAGCATGGCGATCACGACCAGCGAGACGACGCTGAAGGCCGCGACGCCCGCACCCGCGCTGCGCCAGGCGATGAGGCCGATCAGCAGCAGCATCGCCGGGAACGGGATGGCGTGCAGCACCCAGTCGTTGAAGCCGAGCAGGCTCTCGACCGGCCATTTGATCGCCTGGAAGAGTGGACGCAGGTTGAGCGCGAGCCAGCGCACCCCCTCCTGGATCCACTGGTCGACCGGAAAGATCGCAAGATCGTCGGCCTTGATCATGGTTCGCGCTCCTGAACCGGCAGGTTGGCGATACGGGCGAGGATCTGTTCGGCGCCGAGCAGGCCGACGAGCCGACCGGCCTCGTCGATCACGCCGACGCTCCGGTCGGCGCGGTAGCAGCGGGCGACATCGATAAGCTTGGTGGCCTCCGGCACGCAGATCGGAGCAGCGTGCTCGGCGGGCAATGTCCCGGTCTCCTGCAGGCGGGCGATCTCGGTGCCGTCCAGTCCCGCGACGACCTGCTCCTCCTGGTCGAGCAGGAAGCCGCCCTCCGGTCCACCGACGACGATGCCGGCCGGCCCACGCCAGAGCACCGCCGGCGTCTTCATCACCGAGCGCGCATCGAACAGGCGCGCGCGGTCGACCTCGCGAGTGAAGGCCGCGACATAGTCGCTGCCCGGCTCGAGCACGATCGATTGAGGCGTGCCCTCGCGCACCAGCCGCCCCTCGGACATGATCGCGATACGGGTGCCGAGCTTCAGCGCCTCCTGGAAATCATGGGTGATGAACAGGATGGTCTTGTTGAGCGTGCGCTGTAGGCGCAGTAATTCGTCCTGCATCTCGGTGCGGATCAAGGGATCGAGCGCGCTGAAGGCCTCGTCCATGATCAGGATGTCGGCATCGGTCGCGAGCGCCCGCGCCAGGCCGACGCGCTGGCGCATGCCGCCCGAGAGCTCGTGCGGCAGATGATAGCCCCAGCGCCCCAGCCCTACGACCGAGAGCACCTCCTCGGCGCGGCGACGGCGCTCGGCCGGCGCGACGCCGCGCAGCTTCAGCCCGAACTCGACATTGTCGATCACGCGCTTGTTGGGCAGCAGCGCGAAATGCTGGAACACCATCGAGATGCGCGTGCGCCTGACCTCGCGCAGCGCCTTCTCGTCCAGCGGCACGAGATCCTGTCCATCGAGCAGGATGCGGCCGGCGCTGGGTTCGTTCAGGCGGTTGATGCAGCGGGCCAGCGTCGACTTGCCGGAGCCCGACAACCCCATCACCATGTACATCGCGCCCGAGGGCACTGCGAGCGAGACGTCGTCCAGGCCGACGACATGGCCGAGCGTCTCGAAAACGCTGTCCTTGGTGCCGCCCTTGCGCAGGATCTGCAGGGCGGGTCCGGGATCCTTGGCGAAAACCTTGTAGAGGTTCTCGATACGCAGCCTCTCGCTCACTGCAACTCCCCTCCTGTTATCGTGCGGGGCGGCGATTGCGCCTTGTCACCCGCGCATGCTGCGCTCAACGCAGCGGCGAAAAATCCGTCGGCAGCAGAATGCGGTTCTCGGCCTGCTCGATGTTCTCGACCAGCTTGGGCAGGAAGGCCTGCCAGCGTGGATCGTCGGCGAGCTGCTGGCGCCGCGTGCGACGGTCTTCGAGATCGGCATAGGCCCATAGATGCGTGACCTGGCTCAGCACCCCGATCTCGGTGGTGAAGTAGCCGACGAGCTGCCCAAGAATGGGCTGCTGAATGGCGAGGCCCTCCTCGCGCACGAGCTGGAGATAGCGGTTCATCCGTCCGTTGCGGATGCGGTAAATGCGCTCCTCGACGATCACGCCGTGCCCTCCGTGAGAAACTCGTCCATCAGCGCCGCCACGCGGTCGGGCGCCTCGTTCAGCAGGGAATGGCGCAGCCCCGGCAGGATCTGCAGGCGCGAGCCGGCAATGCGCTCATGCATGAAGCGTGACATGCGCGGGTTCGAGCCCTGATCGTGCTCGCCTGTGGCGATCAGCGTCGGCAGGCGGATCTGGTCGATCAGCCCACCAAAATCGGTCTCCGCCAGCACGCGATAGGCCGCGGCATAGCAATGCGGATCGTTCTCAGCGTTACGGCGGCGCAGTTCCGCGATCAGCTTGGGGTTGCGTTCCTGGAATTCCTCGGTCAGCCAGCGCGACAGCGAAGCATCGTAATGCGAGCCGCGATCGCCGGCCTTGAGCGCCGCGAGCCTGGCGAGCACGCGCTCACGTTCCTCCGGTGTCCGGCCCGATACGGTCGAGAGCAGCACCAGCCGTCGCAGCCGCTCGGGATGAGTCAGGGCGAGGCGTTGCGCGATCAGCCCGCCCAGCGAGAAACCCGCAAGATCGAAGCTGGCGAGGCCGACATGATCGGCAAGGCCAAGCACGTCCCCGGTGAAATCGTCGATCTCGTAGCGCCCCCTGACTCGCTCCGAATGGCCATGGCCGCGCAGATCGAAGCTCAGCATCCGGAAGCGATCGGAGAGCCGCGCGATTACCCCGTCCCAGGCCTCCTGGTAGGAGCCGACGCCGTGGACCAGGACCAGGGGCCGCGGCCCCTGCCCGCTCAGCCGGTAGTTCAGCGCGACACCATCGCGCATGAAGGTTCCGGCAATATCCGGCTCGGTCACTGCGGCGAGACCAGCCATGCCCGTCACGCTCCGGCGGCGGCGAAGAGAGGCTTCGCTGCGTCGCGCCCGCGAACCGCGAAATGCGGCATCACCTCGTCGATGAACAGCCTGAGCGTCTTCATCTGCAGCTCGAAGGGCAGATTATACGACAGGCCGAGGCAGAACTGGTCGACGCCGGCGGCCTCATAGACCTCGAGCTTCGGGATGACCTCGTCGGGCGTGCCGAAGACGAGATTGTCGCGGATCGCGCGAGGATCGTAATTGCCGCGATTGGCGACGGTCTCGAACGGCACCGCCTCGGGAAAGCCGTTCGTTACGGTGCCGATGTTTTGCATCAGGTTCTCGAAATAGCGGCCGTAATCGACGCTGTAGCGGACAATCTGCTCCCAATCCTGCGAGCGCTCGTAGACGCAGGAGCGGCGCTGCATCATGAACTTCGGCCGTGGGCGCCCGGGGTGGTCGGCGCAGGCCTTGCGGAACTTCTCGGCGAGAACACCGATTTCAGCGACTGGCGCGGAGAGCGGCGTCGAGAGGATGTTGGCGCCGATGCCGACGGCCCAGTCGAAGGTGCCGGGATCGCGCGCCGCCACCCAGATGCGCGGATGCGGGTTCTGCAGCGGCTTCGGCACCGAGGTGGCGAGCGGAAACTGCCAGTACTGGCCCTCATGCGCATAGTCGCCGGCCCAGAGCTTCTGCACGGCCGGCACCAGCTCCTTCAGATAGGCGACGCCCTCCTGCTGAGGCATGCCGCCTGCCATGCGGTCGAACTCGTACTGATAGGCGCCCCGCGCGATGCCGAATTCGAGGCGGCCGCCGGTCAGGTGGTCGCAGAGCGCTGCCTCGCCGGCCAGCCGGATCGGCGACCAGTAGGGCGCCACCAGCGTCGCCGTGCCGAGCCGGATGCGGTCGGTGTGCTGGCCCAGCCAGGTCAGCGTCTGGAAGGGATTGGGCGAGATCGTGCATTCGATCGTGTGGTGCTCGGCAGTCCACAGCGTCTCGAAGCCGCCTTCATCAGCCACGCGGGCGAGCGCCAGCATCTGCGACATGGCGTCCTTCATCGACGCTTCTGGCGAGAAACGCTCCATATTGATCGAGAGAGCGAACTTCATGGGTGCCTCCGTGGAGCGAGCGAGACGGCGCGTCAGCGCAGCCGGATGACGAACGGGTCCTGCATGGCGCCCGAGTAGTCGATGACGACGTTCTTCAGCCGCGAGAATTCGCGCATGACCTCGAAGCCGCCGCGGCGGCCATAACCGCTCTTCTTCGTGCCGCCATTGGCGGACATGAAGGCGGCCGAGCGGTAGGTGTTGATCCAGACCGTGCCGGCCTCGACATTGCGGGCGAAGCGCATGGCGCGGTCGATGTCGCGCGTCCAGATGCCCGAAGCGAGGCCGTATTCGGTGTCGTTGGCGAGCGCGATCATCTCCTCCTCGCTGGAGAAGGGCACGACCCCGACCACCGGCCCGAAGATCTCGTGGCGCATGAAGCTCATCTCGTTGCGCGCATCGGCCAGCACCGTCGGCTCGTAGTACCAGCCGCGTGCCAGGGCCTCGTCCTGCGGCTTGCGCCCGCCGACGGCAACCTTTGCGCCCTCGCGCACGCCGGAGCCGACGAAATGCTCGACCTTCTCGAGCTGCGCTGCCAGCGCCAGCGGCCCGATATCGGTGTCCTCCGCCATGGGATGGCCGACCTTGACCCGCCGGGTGCGCTCGACCAGGGCATCGACGAAGCGCTCATAGACCGGCGCCTCGACGAAGCAGCGCGAGCCGGCGACGCAGGTCTGGCCGGCCGCGGCGAAGATGCCGGAGACGACGCCGTTGACCGCGCGCTCGATGTCGACGTCGGAGAAGACGACATGAGGCGACTTGCCGCCGAGCTCCATCTGGCAGGGCACGAGGTTGCCGGCGGCGTTGCCGGCGATCTTGCGGCCGGTGTCGGTCGAGCCGGTGAAGACGTATTTGGCGATGCCGGGATGGCGCGTCAGCGCATCGCCCGTCGTCGCGCCGTCGCCGGTGACGACGTTGACGACACCGGCGGGGATGCCGGCCTCGATGACGAGTTCCGCCAGTGCCAGCGCCGAGGCCGTCGCGTGCTCGGACGGCTTGACCACGATCGTGTTGCCGATGGCGAGGCACGGTGCCAGCGTGCCGGTCAGCATCATCAGCGGCGAGTTCCACGGGATAATCATCCCGACCACGCCGATCGGCTCGCGCAGGTTGAAGTTGAGTGTGTCGAGCTTGTTGACCGGGATTGTGTCGCCCTGGAGCTTGTCGGCCATCCCGGCGAAATAGCCGTAGGAATCCGGGATCGCCCGCATCTGGGCGCGCATTTCCTTGATCAGTTTGCCGTTATCGCGGCATTCGAGCTGCGCGAGCTCCTCGGCATGGGCGAGCACGAGCTCGCCGAGCCGGCGCACCAGCTTGCCGCGATCGGTCTGCGTCATCCTGCACCAGGCCGGGTTCAGCAGCGCCGCCTTCGCCGAGCGCACCGCCGCATCGACATCACGCGCATCGCCCTGCGCGAATTCGTACCAAGGCTCGGCCGTGGTCGGGTCGTAGCTCGGCGCATAGATACCACTCTCCGGCGCGATGAACGCGCCGTCGATGAAATGCCCGATGCGCGAGCCCTGCAGGGTCTGGACCGTCGTCTTCATGCCGCGCCACCGCGCTCCCATTGTTGCGGGACCCCGTCCCAGGGCTGGGTGTCCTCGACCATCGCGAAGCGCCCGCCATCATGGGAATCGATGTAGATGCCGAAGCGCCGCCGGCTGCTCTCGCTGACATAGCGGCGCAGCATGGTGCGGGTTTCGCGGGTGAGGATCTGCTCGTAGGGCAGTTCGTCGAAGCCGAAGAAGCGCACCCCGTCCGGCAGCGCCAGGCCGGCGGCATCGCCCGCCAGCCGCGCCCGGTAGACCAGATGGCCGGGATCGCCATCGGCGATGTCGAAGACTGAGTAGAGGAAGGTCGTTTCCGGCAGCAGCGGCAGCCCTTCGCCGCCAGGCACGGGCAGCCGGCCATCGACGATCCGGCGCGCGGCATGGGGCAGCGCCCAGCCGCCATCCTCGTTGCGGCAGAGCAGCAGCTTTCCGTCGCTCTCGACGAGGTAATTGACGATCATGTTGCTGGAAGCGAGCCAGCCGGGCGGCAGCGGGTCCTTCACGGCCGCATAGCGTCCGCGGCAGAACGCCAGCGGGGCGGATGGGCTCGTGCCGAAGGCCCTGACCCGGCCGATCAGGATCAAGTGGTCGCCAGCCTCGACGCGGTTGTGCACCGTGCAATCGAACCAGCTCATGCAATCGGCCAGCACCGGCGCGCCGGTATGAACGCTGTCATGCGGCGTGTCGGTGAACTTGTCCGTCGCCTTCGAGGCGAACAGGCTCGAGACCGGCTTCTGCCCTTCATGGAGCAGGTTGACGGCAAAGGCCTGCCCTTCCGCGAAGGCGGGATAGCTCGCGGCGCCCTTGCCGACGCAGACCAGCAGCAGCGGCGGGTCGAGCGAGACCGAGGTGAAGGAGTTCGCCGTCATCCCCCGCGGCCGGCCCTCGGCATCGCGGGTGGTGATCACGGTGACGCCGGTCGGGAAGGTGCCGAAGGCCCGGCGCAACGCGACGGGATCGATCGAAATCGGCTCCTGGGGGGCTGTCGCCAGCATGGCTGGTCCTCCGATGGCATGCGCCACTTCGAACACAAGGCTATGAAGGCGGCCGCCAGCGCGCTTCCTGTGAAAAGGTGGAAGTGATCCGGAATCTTTCCGCGCTTTCACTCTGACACGGGCGTCGCTCCCTCGATCAGGCCGTGCATCTTGAGCGCCAGTTCCAAAGCGAAGCGAGTATCGGGCGGCTCGGGATCGATGCCGAACAGCTCCTGGATCCGCGTCAGCCGATAGCGCAGCGTGGTGACGTGAAGGCTCATGGCATCGGCGCAGGCCTGGCTGCGGCAGCCATGGCGCAGATAGGTGGCGAGCGTGTCGAGATAGGGCGTGCCGTGCTCCCGGTCATGGAGGGCGACGCGCCCGATGCTGCCGTCGACGAAACGGCGTACCTCGGCTGCGTCGGCCGCGCCAATCAGCATCGGCAATGGCCCGAAATCGAGCGCCGACAGCACGCCGGTCCGCTTGAAGCCGCGGGCGATCCGCACCATCCGCCAGATCCGCTCCCACTCGCCGGCATAGTCGTCGAGCTCCTGGCACAGCCCGCCGATGACCACGATCGGCTCGCCCTGCAGGTCATGACGCAGAACATCGGCGATGCGCTTGGCAAAACGCTCGGAGGCTTCGCGCCGCGGCCCCTCCTGCTCCGGTTCGAGGCAGACGAGCCCGGCGCCGACGGCGACGATGTGACAGCCCAGGCCGAGCTGGCCGGCAAGGCGTGCGACGCTCTGATGCGCCTGCTGCGTGCGGTCGCGCTCGCCGCGGGCGGCAGCGGGCAGGTCCACGACGATCATCCGCAGCGGCCGGGAGAGCGAGACGCCGAGATGACGCGCCCGGCGCAGGATGTCGTCGGGATCGCGCCAGCGCCGCTCGACGATCTCGAAGAACAGTTCCGTCAGCGTCCGCGTCTCGAAGCGGAAGCGGATCACGCTGCGCATCATCTGCACGCTCAAAGCGAATTTCGCACTGTCGATCGTCAGCCGCCTGAGATCGCCGCCCTGCTCTTCGCCGAACAGCACGAGCGCACCGACCTTCTCCGCCTCGACGGCGAGCGGCTCGATCGCTGCCGCAAGCCGTAACGTACGCCCGCCATAGGTGATCGGCAGCTCGATTCGGTCTGCCTCCTCGCGCGTGACGCCCTGCTTGAACTGCGCGATTAGCCGGTCGGCCTCGCCATCGGCGAGCAGCTTGCGCCAGGCCGCCGCGTCGAGCAGGTCTGGTGCGGGGGAGCCGTTGGCGACAATCGTGTTCGCGGAAAAATCGATCACCAGCACGGCACATTGCAGGAATTCGCCGAGCCGTTCTGCCAGGGCCTCGATCGAGCCTCCGGCCAGCACCTCCTGCAGCAGGTCGCTTTGCGCCACCAGTGCGTGACGCAGGTCTTCGGCAACGCCGCGCGCAGCCCGCAGACGATGCTCGCGCTCGACCGCGATAGTGCCGAGATGCGCGATCATCGCCATGAAGGCGAGATCTTCGGAGGGCACGGGCTTCACGGCCCGACAGACCAGGCTCAGCACCATCGGCCGCCCCTGCGCATCGGCGCTGCCGAGCGGCAGGACGATGACCGACCGGTAATCGCGCTCGAAAGCCTCGCGCCGATAGCCGGGAAACTCCTCGGAGGTCCTGGCGTCCTCGATATAGACCGGCTCACCCGTTCGCAGGGCGAGCAGCGCCGGGCTCGTCGCAAGCTCCCAGCGGTCCTCGAGGCGCCGGCGCAGCAAGGTGGGATCGTGCCGCGCGACCACGTTGGCGTGGCCATGTGTCAGGTCGACCGCCATGATTGATCCCATCGTCCAGCCGCCATGCTCGCAGGCGACCTTGACCAGGTCGAGCAGCAGCCCGTCGAGATCGGAACCGGAATTGATCCGGCTGGCGACGTCTCGCAGCGAGGCGATCTGGGAAACCGGGTCGAGCATCGCGTCTGGTCCTGGCTGGCAATCTGCACAGGCTCGCAGCATTGACCCAGAGGTTCTTCCTAGCAACCGGAGGAAGACAGCCGCTCTCTCGCAGCTAGCTTTGGGAGCGACGACATTTCAGACGCCGGAGGCGAGCATGGATATCGGGCTGCGCAAGATCGCGACCTTCACGGAAGAGACCATGCTCGAGGGTGGGAAGACCGCGCCCCGGCCGGTCACGATGGTGGTGGTCGCCGCCGTGGTGAAGAACCCCTGGGTCGGCCAGGGCTTCGTCGAGAACCTGCGGCCGGAAATCCTGCGGATCGCCCGCCCACTCGGCCTGGAAATGACGCGCAGACTCGTCGCCGCGATGCCGGGAGACCGTGTCGAGGCCTATGGCAAGGCTGCGATCGTCGGTATCGGCGGCGAGATCGAGCACGCCTCCGCCCTGATCCACACGCTGCGCTTCGGCAACGTCTTCCGTGAGGCGGTCTCGGGGACCGCCTTCCTGAGCTTCACCAACACCCGCACGGCGCCGGGCGCGCTGATCTCGTTGCCGATGATCCACAAGAGCGAGACCGGCAAGCGCTCGCACTTCATCACCGCGACCTTCCAGATCGCCGACGCGCCGGGACCCGACGAAATCCTGGTCGCGATCGGCGCATCAGATGGCGGCCGCATCCACCCGCGCATCGCCGATCGGTTCGAAGACATGAAGGACATGGACAGCGAGAAGGCGGCGCGCGAGGCGATAACTGCGTAGCCTAAGCGCGCAGGCCCGAGACCCGAGCGGCTGACGTACCGATAGCTGCCCTCGGTACAGTTCCCGATCCCGGACATCTCTGAGATACGCGTCCGGTCGGTGTGGGGTCGCGGCCGGCACCTTGCCTTCAGCTTCAGCGACCACCCAGACCAGTGGCACGCCCGTTGCTAGCTCCTCCTCGATCCGCGCGAACCAACGCCGGGCCTCGAGGGGAGCACCGTCATGTCATCCACATCCATTACACGCGCCGCCGTGCTGGCGCTGGGGTTCTCGACCGCGCTGGCAGGCGCAGCGCTGGCGCAGGAGAAAGTCCTGCGCATCGGCATGACCGCCGCCGATATCCCGCGCACCCACGGCCAGCCCGACCAGGGTTTCGAAGGCAACCGCTTCACCGGCATCCCGATGTATGACGGGCTGACCAATTGGGATCTGTCATCGGCCGACAAGGCGAGCGTCGTCATTCCCGGCCTGGCCACCGAATGGGCGGTCGATGCTGGCGACAAGACCAAATGGGTGTTCAAGCTGCGCCCCGGCGTCAAGTTCCAGGACGGCTCGGCCTTCGATGCCGCCGCAGTGGTCTGGAATGTCGAAAAAGTGCTCAACAAGGAGGCAGCACACTTCGCCGCCGACCAGGTTGGCGTCACCGTCTCGCGCATGCCGACGCTGAAGTCGGCCAAGGCGGTCGACCCGCTCACCGTCGAGCTCACCACCTCGGAGCCCGACGCCTTCCTGCCGATCAACCTGACCAATCTCTACATGGCCTCCCCCACGCATTGGGCTACCAAGCTCGCGGCCGTGCCGGCCTCGGTGACCGATGCGGCCGAACGTTCAAAGCAGGCCTGGGCCGCCTTCTCGGCCGACCCGTCCGGCACCGGCCCGTTCAAGGGCGTCAGGCTGGTGCCGCGCGAGCGCTTCGAGATGGTCGCCAACAAGGCCTATTGGGACCCCAAGCGGGTGCCGAAGGTCGACCGCGTCGTCCTGCTGCCGCTGCCGGAAGCGAACGCCCGCACCGCTGCCTTGCTCTCCGGCCAGGTCGACTGGATCGAGGCGCCTGCGCCGGACGCCGTGCCGCAGATCCAGAGCCGCGGTTTCAAAATGTACACTAATGCTCAGCCCCATGTCTGGCCCTGGCAGCTCTCCTTCGCCGAGGGCTCGGTCTGGCTCGACAAGAAGGTGCGCCACGCCGCCAATCTTTGCGTCAATCGCGAGGAGCTGAAGACGCTGCTCGGCGGGCTGATGGAGGTGCCGAAGGGCACGGTGCCGCCCGGCCATCCCTGGTGGGGCAATCCGAAATTCGAGATCAAATATGATCTCGATGCCGCCAAGAAGCTGATGACCGAGGCCGGCTTCTCGGCCGCCAAGCCGGCAAAGGTCAAGGTGCTGACCTCGGCTTCGGGCTCCGGCCAGATGCAGCCGCTACCGATGAACGAGTTCCTGCAACAGGCCCTGAAGGACTGCTATTTCGACGTCGCGCTCGAGGTCGGCGAATGGAACGCGGTCTTCACCAACTGGCGCGAGGGCGCCAAGCACGCCAATGCCCGCGGCGCCAACGCCACCAACGTGACCTATGCGGCGATGGACCCGTTCTTCGCCATGGTCCGCTTCGTCTCGACCAAGACCTTCCCGCCGGTCTCCAACAACTGGGGTTATTTCGGCAATGACGAGTTCGACAAGCTGATCGCCGACGCCCGCACTTCCTTCGACGGCACGGCGCGCGACGCGGCACTCGCCAAGCTCCATGCCCGGATCGTCGAGGAGGCGCCGTTCGTCTGGGTGGCGCACGATGTCGGCCCGCGCGCGATGAGCGCCAAGGTCAAGGGCGTGGTCCAGCCCAAGAGCTGGTTCATCGATCTCGCGCCGATGTCGATGGAGTGAGGAAGCCATCAGTCGCTATGCCCTGACGGCGGCAGGTCGACCCCGACGCTGCTGCCGTCATTGCGAGCGAAGCGAAGCAATCCAGACCGTCGCGCTCGGCCGTCCCTGGATTGCTTCGTCGGCTGACGCCTTCTCGCAATGACGAGGGGCGCACATGGCACGGCCCTTGCTGAGCCGATTTCAGAACACGTCCAGATCAAAGGTGTCCGATGATCCGTTCCGCTCTCGCCCTGTCGCTCGCCGCCGGCGTCGCGCTGGTCTCGCAGCAGGCCCTCGCCCAGGGAATCTTGCGCATCGGGATGACGGCGTCCGACATTCCGCTGACTACCGGCCAGACCGACCAGGGCGGCGAGGGCATGCGGTTCATGGGCTATACGCTCTATGACGCGCTGATCAACTGGGACTTGAGCAAGGCTGACAAGGCCTCCGACCTGACGCCGGGCCTTGCCACCAGTTGGGCCATCGACGCTGCCGACAAGACGAAATGGACCTTCGTTCTGCGCGAGGGCGTGAAGTTCCATGACGGTTCGGAGTTCACCGCCGAGGCCGTGGTCTGGAACCTCGACAAGCTGCTCAAGAACGGCAGCCCGCAATTCGATCAGCGCCAGGCGGCGCAGGGCCGCTCGCGCATTCCCGCCGTCGCCGGCTACAAGGTGATCGACAAATACAAGGTCGAGATCACCACCAAGGCGCCGGACGCGACGCTGCCTTACCAGATCGCCTGGGTGATGATGTCTTCGCCGGCGCAGTGGGAGAAGCTCGGCAAGAGCTGGGAAGCCTTCGCCAAGACTCCCTCCGGCACCGGCCCCTGGCAACTTACAGCCTTCCAGCCACGCGAGCGCGCCGAGCTGTCGCCCTTCAGGGATTACTGGGACAAGGCGCGCGTGCCGAAGCTCGACAAGCTGGTGCTGCTGCCGCTTCCCGAGGCCAATGCTCGTGCCGCAGCGCTGCGCGGCGGCCAGGTCGACTGGATCGAGGCGCCGTCTCCGGACCTGATCCCCTCATTGAAGGGCGCCGGTTTCAAGATCGTCACCAACGCCTATCCGCACAACTGGACCTGGCACCTGTCGCGGGGCGAGGGCTCGCCCTGGAATGATATCCGCGTGCGCAAGGCGGCCAACCTCGCCGTCGACCGCGAGGGGCTGAAGGAACTGCTCGGCGGCCTGATGATCCCTGCCGAAGGCTTCTACCCGCCCGGTCATCAATGGTTCGGCAATCCGAAGTTCAAGCTGAAGCTCGATCAGGCCGAGGCGAAGAAACTGTTGGCGGAAGCCGGGTACTCGCCGGCCAAGCCGCTGCAGACGCGCATCCTGATCGCCCCATCGGGCTCGGGCCAGATGCAACCCCTGCCGATGAACGAGTTCGTGCAGCAGAACCTCGCCGAGGTCGGCATCAAGGTCGATTTCGAGGTGGTCGAGTGGAACACGCTGATCAACATCTGGCGCGCCGGCGCCAACCATGAATCCTCGCGCAAGGCGACGGGGATGAACTACACCTATTTCATCCAGGACCCGTTCACCGGACTGATCCGCCATCTGCAATGCGATCTGAAGCCGCCGGCAGGTACCAATTGGGGCCTCTACTGCGATCCTGAGATGGACAAGCTGTTCGAGCAGATCCGCACGACGTTCGATCCGGCCGAACAGACCAAGATCCTGCAGAAGACGCATGAGAAATACGTCGACGACGCGCTCTTCCTGATGGTGACGCACGACGTCAACCCGCGCGCCATGTCGCCGAAGGTGAAGGGCTTCGTCCAGGCGCAGAACTGGTTCCAAGACTTCTCGCCGATCACCTTGGACAAGTGAGGCGGTGTTGAAAGCGCGGGGCCGGCCATGCTGACCTATCTCGCCAAGCGCATCCTGTATGTGCTGCCGGTGGCGCTCGGCGTCAGCCTGTTCTGCTTCCTGCTCGTCCACATCGCACCGGGCGACCCGCTGACCTCGGTGCTGCCGCCGGACGCATCGCAGCAGATGCAGGAGGAGATCAGGAAGCTCTACGGCTTCGACCGGCCGCTGCCGGTGCAGTTCGGGCTCTGGCTCTGGAAGGCGGTGCAGGGCGATCTCGGCACCTCGATCGCGACCGGTCGGCCGGTCGCCGCCGAGGTCTGGCGCGCGGTCGGCAACACCTTGCTGATCGCCTGCCTCGCTACCGTGATCGGCTTCGTGCTCGGCTGCTTCTTCGGCTTCGTAGCCGGCTATTTTCGCGGCTCCTTCCTCGACAAGTTCGCCTCCCTGCTCGCCGTGCTCGGCGTGTCCGTTCCGCATTACTGGCTCGGCATGGTGCTGGTGATCGTGTTCTCGGTGCAGCTCGGTTGGCTGCCGCCGGGCGGCGCCGGCCCCGGCGGCTCGGCCGCCTGGAAATGGGACTGGGAGCATGTCAGCCACATGATCCTGCCGGCGGTCACCATGTCGGTGATCCCGATGGGCATCATCTCGCGCACGGTGCGCGCCCTCGTCGCCGACATCCTGAACCAGGAATTCGTGCCGGCGCTGCGGGCCAAGGGGCTGATGGACTTCGGCGTCTTCCGCCATGTCGTGAAGAACGCCGCGCCGACCGCGCTCGCGGTGATGGGCCTGCAGCTCGGCTATCTGCTGGGGGGATCGATCCTGATCGAGACGGTATTCTCCTGGCCCGGCACCGGCTTCCTGCTCGGCAACGCCATCTTCCAGCGCGACCTTCCGCTGCTGCAGGGCACGATCCTGGTGCTGGCGATGTTCTTCGTCGGCCTCAACGTCCTCGTCGACATCGTCCAGGGCCTGCTCGACCCCCGCGTGAGGAGGCGTTGAGATGAGCGCGGTGACCTCGGGAAGCGCTGCCGTGTTCGTGCCGCCGCCGGCCCGTTCAGCCGGCTACTGGTCCGGCGTCTTCAGGCGCTTCCGCAAGGACAAGGTCGCAGTCGGCGCCGGCATCGTCGTGCTGGCCATCATCCTGATGGCGGTCTTCGCCGACTACATCGCGCCGGCCGATCCGACCCGTTCGTCGATGCTGCGGCGCCTGCGCCCGATCGGCACGCCGGGTTATCCGCTCGGCGCCGACGAACTCGGCCGCGACATGCTCTCGCGCCTGATCCACGGCGCCCGGCTTTCGCTGTTCATGGGCGTAGTGCCGGTTTTCATCGCCTTCGGCTTCGGCTCGCTGATCGGGGTCGCTGCCGGCTTCTTCGGCGGCAAGTTCAACACCATCACGATGCGCACCGTCGACATCTTCTATGCCTTTCCCTCGGTGCTGCTGGCAATCGCGCTCTCGGGCGCGCTCGGTGCCGGCATCTTCAATTCGCTGCTCTCGCTCACCATCGTCTTCATCCCGCCGATCGCGCGCATCGCCGAGAGCGTCACCACGCAGGTGCGCTCGATGGACTATGTCGAGGCGGCGCGCGCCTCGGGAGCTGGCTCCGGCACGATCATCCGCGTGCATGTCCTCGGCAATGTGCTCGGGCCGATCTTCGTCTATGCGACCAGCCTGATCTCGGTCTCGATGATCCTGGCCTCTGGCTTGTCCTTCCTCGGCCTCGGCACCAAGCCGCCGACGCCGGAATGGGGGCTGATGCTGAACACGCTGCGCACCGCGATCTATGTGCAGCCCTGGGTCGCCGCGCTGCCGGGCGTCGCGATCTTCATCACCTCGATCTCCTTCAACTTGCTGTCGGACGGGCTGCGCTCGGCCATGGACGTGAAAGGCTGACCCATGTCGCTCTCGCTCCATGCCGAAGACGGGATCGACCGCGGCGGGGCTGGCACGCCGCTGCTGGAGGCGCGGACGCTGACCAAGTATTTCCCGCTCGGGCGCGGCGCGGTGGTGCGTGCGGTCGACGGCGTCGACTTCTCGGTGATGAAGGGCGAGACGCTCGGCGTCGTTGGCGAATCCGGCTGCGGCAAGTCGACCACCGCGCGCGTCGTCATGCAGCTGATCCCGCAGGACAAGGGAGAGATGCTGTTCGATGGCGAGGCTGTCGGCAGCTCGGCGCTATCGCTGAAGGATTATCGCCGCCAGGCGCAGATGGTCTTCCAGGATTCGTTCGCCTCGCTGAACCCAAGGCTCACCATCGAGGATTCGATCGCCTTCGGCCCCATGGTGCATGGCGTCCCCAAGTCCGGCGCGATCCTTCGCGCACGCGACCTGCTCGCCCGGGTCGGGCTCGACCCCGCCCGCTTCGCGGCGCGCTATCCGCACGAGCTCTCGGGCGGGCAGCGCCAGCGCGTTAACATCGCCCGGGCGTTGGCGCTCGGACCGCGCCTCGTCATTCTCGACGAGGCCGTCTCGGCGCTCGACAAGTCGGTCGAGGCGCAGGTGCTGAACCTGCTGATGGATCTGCGCGAGGAATTCGGGCTGACCTACATCTTCATCTCGCACGACCTCAACGTCGTCCGCTTCATCAGCGACCGCGTCATGGTGATGTATCTCGGTGAGGTCGTGGAGATCGGGCCGGTCGAGGAACTCTACGACGATCCGCGCCATCCCTATACGCGGGCGCTGCTCTCGGCGATGCCGTCGATGGATCCGGACAACCGGACGATGGAGGCGCCGCTCGCCGGCGATCCGCCCAACCCGATCAACCCGCCCGAGGGCTGCCGCTTCCACCCGCGCTGCCCGCAGGCGCAGACCGTCTGCTCCAAGGTCAAGCCGGCATTGACCCCAGTCGGCAGCGGCGAGCGGCTCGCGGCCTGCCACATGGAAATCCCCGGCTCCGGCCATAGCCGCGCGCCCGCGCTGGAGGATGCCGCATGACGACACCTCTCGTCGCGATGGAAAACGTCACCGTGCGCTTCAAGGGTGCGCAAACGGTCCATGCTGTCAACGGCGTCTCGCTGACGCTGGAGCCTGGCAAGGTGCTCGGCATCCTCGGCGAGTCCGGCTCGGGCAAAAGCGTGACCCTGAAGACCTTGCTCCGCCTCCTGCCGGAAAACCGCACCGAGATCGGCGGCAAGGTCGTGGTCGACGGCAGGGACGTGCTGGCCCTCGGGCCGCAGGAGCTCTCCGACTATCGCGGCGCCGTCACCTCGATGATCTTCCAGGATCCGGCGCTGGCGCTCGACCCGGTCTACACCGTCGGCGAGCAGATCGCCGAGGCGATCACCCGGCATGAGAAGGTCAGCGCACGAGATGCGATGAAGCGCGCCCTCGAACTGCTCGAGCTGGTACGTATCCCCTCGCCGGAACGGCGCCTGAAAGCCTATCCGCATGAGATGTCGGGCGGCATGCGCCAGCGCGCGATGATCGCGCTCGCGCTCGCCGCCCGCCCGAAGCTCCTGCTCGCCGACGAGCCGACGACGGCGCTCGATGCGACCGTGCAAATCCAGATCCTGCTGCTGCTGCGCCAGCTGCAACGCGATCTCGGCATGGGCGTGATCTTCGTCACCCATGACATCGGCGTCGCGGTCGAGGTCTCCGACCGGCTCGCGGTGATGTATGCCGGCCAGATCGTCGAGACCGGCACGGTGCGCGAATTGCTGAGGGATCCGCGTCATCCCTATACCCGTGGCCTGCTCGCGGCGAACCTGCACGGCGCGAAGAAGGGCGAGCGGCTGGAGGCGATCCCGGGCGCGCCGCCGCCGCTGAACGAGGCGCCGTCCTCCTGCTCCTTCGCGCCGCGCTGCAAGCAGGCAGAAGATGCTTGCCGGACAGGCTTGCCTCCGGCCGTAACGCTCAGCGAAGGCCGACTCGTGCGCTGCACCCGGGTCGAAGCCGCGCTGGCGCTGGCCTAACGATCGCCCCACGCCAGTTCGGAGCCCGCCAGGCCTGGTTGCGCGGCACACCTCCGAATTCTACCGCCCGAAACTGGACGCTCCCGAGGTCCGGAATGGGCCAGGTACGGCCTTGCTAATGCGGTACGTTAAAGTTCGCAGTTGGACCGCAAGTTGACGTCGTGTCTTGGCCCATTGCTGACGTCCGGAACGGCTGCTTTCCGGCGGTCCAGCTCAAGGCCCGGCCGCAGGATAGAAGCTGGCCCATTGCCGGCTCTGGCGGTGTCCGGTTTGGGGCTGCGTGATTGGCGCGATCCCGTATACGAAGTCGTGAATTGACCGATTGCAGCATCTCTCTTCGGAGCACGAGCGCACGATTCACTGGAAAGAAGCCGAGCGTTTCCCGTTTGCCGGCGGCCGCTCGCAGAGCGGTTCCGATCGCGGCCGCTGCGAACGGCTGGCGCGGCATCGGGAATCAGTAGCCGAGCGCAGTCTCCAGCGGCCCTTTCGGCAGCGGCACCAGGAACCAGACCTCGAACATCATGAAGTTGACGATCGCGATGCCGAGCGACACGGCCGCGGCTTTCCAGACCGGGAACTTGCCGAAGAACACCATGAACGCCCCGATATAGATCGCGGCCGAGACATAGATGCCGATATAGTTCGTCGCCAGCACGAAGACGACGGCGGGGACGAAGATCGCCGCCATGCGCTTAATGCCCGGAATGGTCGTCGCAATCTTCTCGCCGTCCGGCGTGTGCGGCAGGGCCTGGGCCAGATTGACGAGAGAGGCGAGGCCCATCGCCACGACGATGTAGAACGGGAACAGGCCGGGCTGCGGCCCTTCGTTCGGCTTCCAGGCGATACCGAGGCGCAAGCTGTCGGTTATCACGATCGCCGCGACGACCAGGAAGAAGATCGCGACCGCGATGTCCAGGGTGCGATAGCTGACGAGCGGACGTTCTTCGGTTTCTTCGTTGCTGTTCATTGTCTTGCTCCTGACTGGCTCCCGCTCCCGGCGCCAGCTTCGCGATGGTTGGGCGATCGGAGCGCGATCGCTTGCGCCGCGCTCCGTGCTGTCGGGCTCACTGGGTCGCGAGGAAGCCGGCGTTCTTCATCAGGTCGGAATGCAGCGCCTCGGCGTTGGTCAGCCACTTCTCGAAGTCCGGGCCGGTCATGAAGGTCTGGTTGAAAGCTCCCTTCTCCATGAATTCCTTCCAGTCCGGGGTCGCCATCACCTTCTTCAGCAGGTCGACATAGAAGGCGACCTGCTCGGGCTTGGTGTTCTTGGTGGTGAAGATGCCGCGCAGCATCTGGTATTCGACCGGCAGGCCCGATTCCTTGCAGGTCGGGATGTCGCTCCAGGCTTCCTTCTCTGTGACCTTGGCGGTGTAGGTCGAGCGTTGTCCGTCGAAGATGCAGAGCGGGCGCAACTGGCCGGCGCGCCATTGGCCGACGGCTTCGATCGGGTTGTTCACCGTCGAGTCGACATGGTTGCCGACGAGCTGCACCGCGACCTGGCCGCCACCGGCATAGGGCACGTAGGTGAACTTCTTGCCGCCGGTCTGCTGCTCGATCGCCGCCGTGACGATCTGGTCTTCCTGCTTCGAGCCGGTACCGCCCATCTTGAAGGAGCGGTCATCGCCGGCCTTCACAGCGTCGACATAGTCCTTTGTCGTCTTGTAGGGCTTCTCGCTGTTCGTCCAGAGGACGAACTGGTCGAGCGCCAGCATCGCGACCGGCTTCATGTCCTTCCAGTTGAAGGGCGAGCCGGTGCCGAGCGGGGTCGTGAACAGATTCGACAGGGTGATCGTGATCTTGTGCGGATCGTTCGCGCTGGCCTTCATCTCCAGGAAGCCTTCGGCGCCTGCGCCGCCCGCCTTGTTGATCACGATCAGCGGCTGCTTCATCAGGTTGTGCTTCTGGACGACGCCCTGGATGAAGCGCGCCATCTGATCGGCCCCGCCGCCGGTGCCGGCCGGGATGACCAGTGTCACGGGCTTGCTCGGCTCCCATTTCTGCTGCGCCAGGGCTGGCAAGGTCAGCCCGGCGCTCGCCGCCAGCGCTACCGCAATTGTCCTGGTCTTGGACACTCCCGTCCGGATCATCACGCTTCCTCCCTTGAGGCGGCTTTGGTGCCGCGTTGGTAAAGTCATGAAGGCGACTATGTTGCGAGAACCGGCCCGCGCGGCCTCAGGCAGCGCGGGCGACGGCGTGGTTGCTCGAGAGTTTCGCGCGCAGCGCCTGCAGGGCCGGCCAGAAGGCCATCACCAGGCCGAGCGTCATGATCCCGCCGCATAGCCAGTTCGACCAGAACACGCCGACATTGCCCTGCGAGACCAGCATGGCCTGGCGGAAGGAACTCTCGGCCTGGTCGCCGAGCACCAGCGCCAGCACGAGCGGCGGCAGCGGGTAGCGCAGCTTGTTGAAGAGATAGCCGAGCACGCCGAAGACCAGCATCATCCAGACGTCGAACATCGCGTTGTTCACGGTGAAGGCACCGATGGCGCAGACGAAGACGATAGCCGGCGCGATGATCGAGAAAGGCACACGCAGGATCGCGGCGAAAAAGGGCACGCAAGTCAGCACCATGATGAGGCCGACGACGTTGCCAAGATACATCGAGGCGATCAGGCCCCAGACGAAATCCTTCTGCTCGACGAAGAGCAGCGGGCCGGGCTGCAGGCCCCAGATCAGCAGGCCGCCGAGCAGCACTGCTGCGGTCGGCGAGCCCGGGATGCCGAGCGTCAGCATCGGCAGCAGCGCGGCGGTGCCGGCGGCATGGGCGGCAGTCTCCGGCGCCACCACGCCTTCGAGCTCGCCCTTTCCGAAATTGTCGCCGCGCTTCGACAAGCGCTTGGCGATGCCATAGCCCATGAAGGAGGCCGGTGTCGCGCCGCCCGGGGTGATGCCCATCCAGCAGCCGACGATGCAGCTGCGGAGGAAGGTCAGCCACATCCTGGGCAGCTGCTTCCAGGTGCGGATGACCGCGTCCATCCGCAGCTTGGCGGCGGCGCCGTTGAATTTCAGCCCGTCCTCCATCGAGCAGAGAATCTCGCCGATGCCGAACAGGCCGATGACGGCGACGAGGAACTTGAAGCCGTTGAGCAGCTCGTCCTGTCCGAAGGTCATCCGGAGCGTGCCGGTGACGCCGTCCAGGCCGACCGATGCCAGCGCGAAGCCGAGGCACATTGAGGCGATCGTCTTGAATGGCGAACCCCGGCCCATGCCGATGAAACTGGCGAAGGTGAGGAACTGCACCGCGAAGAACTCGGCCGGACCGAATTTCAAGGCGAATTTGGCGACCACCGGCGCCAGGAAGGTGATCAGGCAGACGGCGAAGATGGCGCCGACGAAGGAGGCCGTGAACGCTCCGACCAGCGCCTCGTCGGCCTTGCCGTTCTGCGCCATCGGGTGCCCGTCGAAGGTGGTCGCGACCGACCAGGGTTCGCCGGGAATGTTGAAGAGGATCGAGGTGATGGCACCACCGAACAGCGCGCCCCAGTAGATGCTGGTCAACAGGATGATCGCCGAAGTCGGCGGCATGGTGAAGGTCAGAGGCAGGAGAATGGCGACGCCGTTCGCGCCGCCAAGCCCCGGCAGAACGCCGATGACGACGCCGAGCGTGATGCCGATGACCATCAGAAGGATGTGATAGGCGCTGAGAGCAACGGCGAATCCGCCGAACAGGGCGTTCAGTTCATCCATAGCGCTTCGTCCCCATAAAATGGCCTTGTTCAGGGACCGCGCAATGACCAACGCAGAGCTGACTGGCCTTGTTTGAGTTAGCCTAGGCTGAAACTGTGTGGCATGCAATATGCCATATTTGGATGCGCTGCAGCATAATAATTGCCGATTTTCCGCCGTTGCGTCACCATTTCTTTCATTATATGGTATGCCAGAAACCACCGCTCTATGACGTAGTCTGCGCCGGGGTGGAGTTCGGTTAAGGCAAAACGGAAATCGACGTCGCAATGATCAAAGCACAGCTTGAAATTCAGCCGATCGAGGAGGTGCAGAGCCTCAAGAGCCGCACCTATGAGGCGCTGAAGGCCGCGATCGGAGCGATGCAGATTTACGAGGCCGGCGCCGAGTTGCGGCTCGACGAGCGTGCGCTCTCGCTTCAGTTCGGCGTCAGCCGGACGCCGCTGCGCGAGGCGCTGGCCCAGCTTGAGCAGGAAGGCCTGGTCAGGATCGCGCCGCGCCGCGGCATCTTCATCGTGCGCAAGACCAAGGCCGAGATTCTCGAGATGATCACGGTCTGGGCCGCGCTCGAGAGCATGGCTGCCCGGCTCGCGACCGAAGTCGCTTCCGATGCCGATATCGCCGGACTGCACAACCTCGTCGACACCTTCGACAGCGACGCCATCGAAGAGCATATGGGCGAGTATTCCGACGCTAATATCCGCTTTCACGCAGCGATCATCGCGCTCTCGGGCTGCAAGCTCATCGCCGAGATCACTAACGGCCTGTTCACGCATGTGCGCGGCATCCGCCAGCGCACGATCTTCGAGAAGGACCGGGCCCGCCGCTCGATCGTCGATCACAAGGAAATCATCGAGGCCTTGGAGACCCGCAACGGTGAGCGCGCCGAGAGGCTCGTGCGCGAGCACACGCTCAAGCTGCGCCAGCACGTCGAACAATTCGTCCTGCTCGACTGAGCCGGACCAGGATCAACAGCAAAAATCACCATAACAACAATCGTCTAGGGAGAAGCGGGATGTCCGCAGTCGTACAAAGCATCGCTTCCGCCGCGCCCGAAGTTGAGCGCGAACTGACAGACGGCTTCAACCTCATCATCGATGCGCTGAAGCTCAACGGCCTCGACACGATCTATGGCGTGCCGGGCATCCCGATCACCGATTTCGGCCGCATGGCGCAGGCCGCCGGCATCCGCGTGCTCTCGTTCCGCCATGAGCAGAACGCCGGCTACGCCGCCTCGATCGCCGGCTTCCTGACCAAAAAGCCCGGCATCTGTCTCACGGTCTCGGCGCCGGGCTTCCTCAACGGTCTGACGGCGCTCGCGCATGCGACCACCAACTGCTTCCCGATGATCCTGATCTCGGGCTCGTCGGAGCGCGAGATCGTCGACCTGCAGCAGGGCGACTATGAGGAGATGGATCAGCTCGCCGTCGCGAAGCCGCTGTGCAAGGCAGCGTTCCGCGTCCTGCACGCGCAGGACATCGGCATCGGTCTGGCGCGTGCGATCCGCGCCGCGGTCTCCGGCCGGCCCGGCGGCGTCTATCTCGACCTGCCGGCCAAGTTGTTCGGCCAGGTGATGGACGCCGAGGAGGGCCGCAAGTCGCTGGTCCAGGTGATCGACGCCGCCCCGGCGCAGCTTCCGGCGCCGGACGCGGTCCAGCGCGCGCTCGCCGTGCTGAAGGGCGCCAAGCGGCCGCTGATCATCCTCGGCAAGGGCGCCGCCTATGCCCAGGCCGATGACGCGATCCGGCAGCTCGTCGAAAGGAGCGGCATTCCTTTCCTGCCGATGAGCATGGCCAAGGGCCTGCTGCCGGATCTGCATCCGCAATGCGCGGGCGCTGCGCGCTCGACGGTGCTGAAGGATTCCGACGTCGTCATGCTGATCGGCGCGCGGCTCAACTGGCTCTTGTCGCACGGCAAGGGCAAGAGCTGGGGCGATCAGCCGAAGAAGTTCATCCAGATCGACATCGAGCCGAAGGAAATGGACTCCAATGTCGAGATCGTCGCCCCCGTGGTCGGTGATATCGGCTCCTGCGTCTCCGCGCTGCTCGCCGGCATGGGCGGGGCCTGGCCGGTGCCGCCGGCCGACTGGACTGCGTCCGTGGCCAAGAAACGCGACGAGAACGTCGCCAAGATGGCGCCGCGCCTGATGAACAACAACGTGCCGATGGACTATCACGGCGCGCTCGGCGTGCTGCGCACCATCATCGCGGAGCGGCCGGACGCCATCCTGATCAATGAAGGCGCCAACACGCTCGATCTCGCGCGCGGCGTCATCGACATGCATCAGCCGCGCAAGCGCCTCGATGTCGGCACCTGGGGCGTGATGGGCATCGGCATGGGCTACGCCGTCGCCGCCGCGGTCGAGACCGGCAAGCCCGTGCTCGCCGTCGAGGGCGACTCGGCCTTCGGCTTCTCCGGCATGGAGGTCGAGACGATCTGCCGGTACAACCTGCCGGTCTGCATCGTCATCTTCAACAACAACGGCATCTATCGCGGCACCGACGTCAACAGCGCCGGCGACGACCCTGCCACGACCGTCTTCGTCAAGGATGCGCGCTATGACCGCATGATGGAGGCGTTCGGCGGCGTCGGCGTCAACGCGGTCTCGCCCGACGAGCTGAAGCGCGCCGTCAATGCCGCGATGGACAGCGGCAAACCCACCTTGATCAACGCGGTGATCGATCCGACTGCCGGCAGCGAGAGCGGCCGCATCGGCAATCTGAACCCGCAAAGCGCACTCAAGAAGAAGTAAGGGAGGACTGAAAATGCAAGCGCTCGAAGGCGTCAAGATTCTCGACTTCA
>JAESGH010000357.1_pt1 | contig 37635 bp, 42 predicted proteins | sample 9269641 | NCBI WGS metagenome assembly JAESGH01 (sample SAMN14515345, study PRJNA621665) | algae metagenome | isolation source: Phormidium tanganyikae FI6-MK23 and co-occurring heterotrophs from granitic... | place: USA: Fort Irwin, California | collected 1998-05-24
ACCGCGCCCAAGAAGCAGAAAGCCCGGATGCTCAAATGCGAGTGCGCGACGTGCGGCTATACCGTGAGGACCGCGCGCAAATGGCTTGAGCAGGCCGGAGCGCCGCTTTGCCCGATCGAGGATCACGGCCAGATGAGCCATGAGCCGCTGGACGATGACGATCCCGAACCGGAGGAATGAGGGCGTTATCGTCATTTCGGATTCAAGACCCGTCCTATCGCCATTTCAATGACGCTCCGATGGCTTAACACCAATAGGTAAGCATCATCTGTATATCATAGCGATAGACAGTTCATGGCAAATCGACTAACGATAGCTCGCAGAGTGAGGGCATTATGATATTGGCAGTCGGAAACACGAAAGGCGGCGTTGGCAAGACCACCCTCGCCGTCAATCTCGCGGTCGCGCTGGCGCTCGCCGGCCGCGACCTCTTGCTGGTGGACGGGGACGAGCAGGGCACCGCCCTCACCTTCACCCAGCTTCGCGCCGAGCGGCTTGGGGAGGCCGGCTATACCGCCGTCGCCCTCACCGGCGCGGCGCTGCGCAGCCAGGTCCGCCAGCTCGCCAGCAAATATGACGATATCATCATCGACGTGGGCGGACGCGATACCGGATCGCTGCGCGCCGCGCTCACCGTCGCCGACACGCTCCTGGTGCCGGTGCAGCCGCGCAGCTTCGACGTGTGGGCGCTCGATCAGGTTTCGGCGCTGGTCGCCGAGGCGCGCGAGATCAACGAGGGCTTGCGCGCCGTGGCCGTGCTGAACGGCGCGGACGCGCAGGGGGCCGACAATGAGGCCGCCTTGGAGATGATCGGCGATATCGACGGTATCGAAGTGCTGCCCACGTCGATCGTGCGGCGCAAGGCGTTCCCGAACGCGGCGGCCGAGGGCAGGGCGGTTATCGAGCAAAGCCCGCGCGACCCCAAGGCGATAGACGAATTGACGGCGCTGATCGGCGCGGTTTGTATATCAAGATAATATCGGAGTGCGTGTTAATGGCTATCGCTCGTAAACCGAACAGCAAGCCCAAGCCGGCGATTGACGAGGCGGCCGCCGATGCCTTCATTGCCGGCGCGGCGAAGCCGGATGCCGCGCCGATCGCGGTCGAGGCCGACGAGGCGGGGCAGGGGGCCGAGCCGCGCAAGTCGCCGGTGATGCTGCGTTTCGATCGCGCGCTTCTCGCCAAGGTCGATGCGGCAGCCAAGCGGCGCGGGATCAGCCGGAGCGCGTGGATTCAGTTCACGGTGAGCCGCGCGCTCGATGCCGGCGAGGGTTAGGGCGGCGCGGGCTGAGCTGGCGAAGGCTAGGTGTAGCTGCTCGCATTCATAGCTGGCCCTGCTCGCACTCAGCGTCGGGTTTTACTCGCTCTATTTGCGAACGAACGGGTAGCCGTGCTCGCATTGCTCGACAACCTGCCCGCACTTGACCACCCCTGCTCGCAATCAGACCGGTCGGGCTCAATATAGCTGATCGCGAGAGCGAGGCTGATTGGGGTAGCTCAAAGCGCTTCCAAGATGCCCGTCAGTTCAGCGGGCCGGGACACGTGCGGGCAGTGGCCGCCGTCGATCTCGATCGCCGTCACTCCGAGCCGCTCCCGAGCCGCAGCGCGCATCCACCTGGGCGTGAGTGTGCGGTCGTGGCGGCAGGCGATGTACCGAACGGGAGGAGAGGTCGTCACCCTCGTCGGTAGGGGTTCCGACATGGCGCGCCGCGCGATCATCAGCCGCCTCGTCGTGAGCGCCCATTCCAGCATGCTCTCGGGACAGTCGTGGAACAGGAACTCGCGCGCGACCTCGTCGACCATCGGGTCTTTGCCGACCCATGCGGGATCGAACATGCCGGGGTCGGCCGCCAAGCTGCTGAGCAGGCTCTCCCCGGCCAGCGGCACATAGGCGGCGAGGTAGACTAGGCCCGAGATCGGCAGCTCGGGGATGAGCCGCGGAACCCAGGGCAGGAAAAGGCCGCTTGCGGAGTGGGCCAGCAGCCAGAGCCGGGTTTCGTCGCCGGCCATCTCCTTCTCGACCGTGTCGGCGATCACCTCCGCGTAGGCGAGCGCGCCGCTGTCCGGATCGACGTCGCCCAGGTCGGGCATGATCGCGCGGTGCCCGCGTTCCTCCAGCGCGGCGGCGAGCAGCGTCCATCCGCTCGGGCCCTGCACGCTGCTGTGGACGAGGCAGAAGGTCGCCATAAGGGAGATTAGCGTCTTGTCCGAACGCGACGCAATGGGCCGCGACCGCCACTCGACAGCGCGACCAACCCACTTACAAAGGGGCGATCAGGGCGGTCACTTGCCGAACAACTCTGTCATTTGCTGCTGCTAGACAGGCCGCGCACGAGGAAGAGCGGACCTCCACAGGCATCCGCCTGGCCCTCTGATCACGGCCGGTTTCGGGCGGTATGGGCGCTCCCGCGATCGACCATCTGCGGACCGAGCGACCGGTTTCGCGCGCGTCGGTGATCGCAAGCCGTTCCGCCTCAAACCCGGCGAACACCGGCGTGTAGGACGTTCCGTCGACCTGAAGGACGAGGCATTGGTCACGAAGTCGGAAGCTTCCCCAGCGTTCCGCCAGGTCGAACCGGACGAGCTCGCCATTCTCCCCACCGACCTGTCGAAGAGCAGAAATCCCCTCGACGTTGGCCGCCACAATCGTCGGGCTATGACGGCCGCCGCAAGCGGCGACCGTCAGCGATGCCAGGATCGCGAAAGCCCTCACGGGTTCAGCGCGCCTCCCCTGATACCTACCCGGGCGAGCCCATGCTAAGGAGCCGTTGAGAGCATCTATCGGGCAAGCCGATCGAGGCGGCCGCCTCGCCGGCTTCGGCGCCGACCTCCGAAGCAAAGGGCAGGCTGTACTCCCGCCCGATCGGAAACCGCCTACCTCCCACGACGATCGCGTCGCCGCGAGCGTCGAGGGTCGATCCTAGCGGCAGGACCGGCGTCAGGACGGTGGAGCCGACGCGGACCTGAAGGCAGCCATCCTTCACGAAGAAGGTGCCATAATCCCGTGTGGCGTTCCGCAACCGGTTCGCGGCCTCCGGCAGCTCGGTCACGACCGTCACGCCCGAGCTTTGGCCAACCGCGAACGGCCATACCTTCTTCTCCCGGTCAGCGTTACAGGCGGCGAGCGCCCCTAACGCCAACATCATCGGGACCGCTCGGGCGCTCAAGGCACCAATAGCCCTTGGGTGGTGTGGATCAGGAAGGGAACCCTGTCGTTCACCCGATCGATCGGCATATATGAGAACGAACAAGCGCTCCCGGTGCAGGGACGCCCATAAGCGTCGGTGCTGCCTCCCTTGAGAATGCCATAGGCGACGATCTCGTACGAGCCGTTCGGGTATGAGAATACAGGCGCCCCGCTGTCGCCGCCGAAGGCGATCACCTGCTGGCTCGATCCGCTGACCTTCACGAAGCTCGAATAACTCACGCCTCGATCATCGGTGCCCGACACCGAGCTTGACTGGACGGTGCCGCAGGTGAAGCCGGTCGTCATGCCGCTCTTGCACACGGGCATTCCGATATAGTGGTTCGAGTTGTAGGACGACTGCTTGAGCGTACCCCGGGTGGTGAAATAGCCATCTCCATAGAAGCCCGGAACCGTGTTCACGTAGGACGGGTAATCGGTCACCGCCTTGGAGTTCTGGAAATAGACCCAGTACCCGGTGCTAAGGCCGACCACCGGATGATAACGGAAATCATAGAGGTCGCCATAACGCGTCTCCGTTGCGGCCGGCAGTTGCACCAGGTGGCTACCATCGGACCCGACCACGTAGGGCGGGTTCGTCCGGCAGTGGGCGGCGGTCAGGATCGAGTCCCGGCCGTTGCTGTCCCTTCCGGCGAAACCGTAACTACAGGTCGCGCGCCCGGTCGAGTCGACCAGCTCCCATCCGCCATAGACCGCATCGCCTGGCCGCACGTTGGTCTGGAAGGTTTGTAGAATCGGCCCCACCTCGACCTTCACGGCCGAGCGCAACGTCGGGGGGATCAAGCCCCGGGCCGTCTGAGCAGCCGCTTGGTCTTTCACCGTGACGACATAATTCTGGCTTCTCGGCTCGAAATACGTCTCGAAGGGAAGCTTGGCGGCGGTGATGGCCTTCAAGATCGCATCCAGGTCCTGCTGCGCCGCCGCGAGCGATTTGGTCGCGTTGCGCAGCTGCACATAGCGCCGCAGCTTCGCCGGAATCTGATCCAGGAACGCCTTGCGCTCGTCCTGGCCGGTGAATGCGACGATGATCTTGAACGTCGGCGTGTGCTCCACCCACAGGCCCGCGAAGCCGTCCGGATCGCTGGCGACCGCGACGTCCACGATTTGCTGGACATCGCGGAGGACGTCGACACGCTCTGCCGCCTCCGCGGCCGAGATACCGTATTGCTGGGCTAGGTATAGCGGCCTGCAATGATGTTCGCCCGGACGCGCAATAACGAGCGGTTTCTGGCGCACATTAGTTGAGACGGATAGTCTCGCTCGACGCACATTCCATGAGACGCAGCGCACGATCGGTGAGACGGACGCACATTGCTGATCCGGTAGCGCAGGATGCCAGCCTGACGCTACTACAGCGGCAACCCTGCCGCGCGCATCTCGTCAGTGAGTTCCCGGGTACGCACCGGGTCGAGGCCACCACGCAGCAGCTTCCGGATCTCGGCCGGCTTGGCGTCGAACTGTTCGGCGAGCATGCGGGTGTCATAGCCGTGCCGGGTGAGCTGGGGTTCGAGATCGTCGATCTGGCGCGACAGGATGCTGTCGATGGTCGCGGCATCGACCGGTTTGACGCTGGCATCGAAGCCCGCCTCGAACGCGCGCACCAGGTGCCGACCAATCTGAAGCGGGGTCTTTAGTCTGGCGGCGAGCAGGATAGCAGCGTCATCGACCAGCGCTTCCTCCGGCTCGATCCCCGGTAACAGAGCAGCGCGCAACGCCCAGTCGATGAAATCGCGCTGGCAGTTACGCAGGCCGCCGAACTCGAACACCGTTGTGCGGTCGCCGATCTCCTCCATCTGCGGACGCTTGAGGTCGTTGCGCAGCTTGGGGTGGCCTACGAGGATGACGGCGAGTTGCCCGCCGCCCTCGGTCACCAGCTCGACCAGGCGCTTCAACGCGGTGAGCGTCTTGGGATGCAGGTCGTGCGCATCGTCGACGAACAGGGCGACGGGCCGCTTGGCTTTGCGGAACAGCTCGATCAGGTCGCGCTCGCGGCGCTCGGACTGGCTGGGGATGGAAACGGTCTTGTCGGCGGACAGATCGTAGAACAACGCCGACACCAGCAGCGGCACCGATATCTTCGCCTTCTCCAGGCTCAACGCTCGCGAGACGATGACACGCCCGTCGCGCTCGAGCTCTTCGCGCAACCGGCGGGTCAGAACGGTCTTGCCGGAGCCGATGGTGGCGGTGAGCGCGATCAGCCGGCCGCCCGAGATGGCGGTCTTCAGATCATGGGCGAGCTGCGCGTGATGCTCGGTTTCGAAGAAGCCGAGATCGACCGGTGGCCTTGCCAGCCCGTAATAGCGCATCACCTCGGTCTGCATCAGCCGCTCCGTTTGTGTCCGGGCGGGAACCGCCGGCGGATTTCGCCCATGACCTCGGGGCGGGACAAGGTGCGCGCGAGCAGCGCGTCGATAAAGCCGCGATCTTCCTCGCCAAGGCTGCCGAGCGGCAGGCGCAGCTCATCCGCGATCGCCATGCGCGCTTTGAGCGGGGTGGCGAAGGTAAGCTCGGCGAAGGGATCAGGGTCGACAAACGAGCGCGACGGCACGGCCGCGCTGTTTGTCGTCGGCAGCACCGTCACGACGACGTCGGTTTCGCCGGACAGTACCGAGCGCGGGATGCCGATGCGGGTCGCCAGCTCGTCCACCCGGTCGGCGCGTACCTCGCGCCGGCTCTTGCGGTGCTTGCGATAGCGGTGAAGCGGTACCGGCCCGCCGACCGGATCGAACGGGCCGTACCGTTCCTCGCCATGCTCGACCCAGAGTTCCCGGTCGAACAGGCCCCACCATACCACGACAGTCTCACCGGCTACCTCAGGCGACACCTCATAGGTGACGCCGGCGACGGTCAGCCGGCAGTCGATCCCGACCCGGCGTCGCTCGGGTTCGCGGGCGAATGCGCAGTAGCGTTCCCAAGTGCACATCGCGCGGATGCCGGCTTCGGGCAACCGGGCCAACCAGTCCTCGATGCGGGAGCGCTGCTCGTGGCGATGCCCGCCGTTGTTGTAGGTCGTGACATAGCGCGCCAGCCAGCGGTTGGCCTCGTCCTCGCTGTCGGGTTCGTGGAAGTGGTAGAGGGTTTCGTGCGCTTCCTTCACGGTGCGGAAAGGGCGCTCGACCTTACCCTTGGCGCGCGCCGTCGTGCGGTGCGGGTCCGAGCCCTTCGGCATATGGCGGATCACCTCGATGCCGAGGCACTCCATGACCCGGTTGAACACCGCCGATTTGCCGACCGGGCCACCGTCGATCTGGATGCTGTCGGGGATCCCGCCGAACGGATTGTCTTCCTTCGGTGCCATGGCACGGTACAGGAAGCGCAGCGCCGCTTCGGCATCCTCGCCGTAGACCAGTGCATATTCCTGATACGCAACGCCGGAGCGGTCATCGATGACCGAGAACAACATCAGCGTCGGTGCGCCCTGCCGGTCCGGATCGAGCCACGTCGGCACCTTCAATTGCTTCAGGTCGGAAGGGCTCATGTCGAAATGCCACAGCATGTTCGACCGCTCCGCCTGGTAGCGGACCGCCGGTCGCTCGCGGGTAAGTCGCGCAGTGTCGTAACCGAGCCGGCGCATGTGCCGGTTGAGAGTCGAGGCGGTGAGCCTGCCGGGCGTCAGCTTCACCAGTCCCCGGTCGGGCGTTTCGACGCCATGTTCGGCGACGATCTGAAGAATACGGTTGGTAGACAGGCGGCGACCCTGCCGGTTGGTGGTGCGCGCCTTCATCGCCGCGACCACCTCGCACCACCATTCGATTTCGTCGGCCGGCATGATGCGCGGCGTGCCGCGATCGGCGCGGTGAGCATCCTTCGGTCGGCGCTCGCCGCGCAGCAGCCGGTAGAGCGTGGCGCGGCTCACACCGTACAGATCGGCGGTCTGCACCAGCAGCGGCCCGCGCTCCGGGTGCCGCGCCGGTAGCGCCGAAAGGCGACGCCGCAGGGTCACGATCGCCTCGACGGGGATCGTGACGCCCGCGCCCATCACGCGGCCTGCGTCTGCTCTTTGCGGAACGGCACGCCATCGAGCAATGCCTGCCCCGGTGCCTTGGGGCTGCCGTCACCGTTGACATAGGCATAGAGCGTCGTCGTCGTGATACCGAGGCGACGTGCCACGTCGGCCGCAATTGCCTCCCGGTCCGACATAGCCGCCATTGCCATTGAAAGCGTCGCACGATCCATCTTGCGGGGGCGACCGCCGAGACGGCCCCGCGCCCGCGCGGCTGCCAGCCCCGCCTGGGTACGTTCGGCGATCAGTTCGCGTTCGAACTCGGCGAAGGCGGCGAAGATGCCGAAGGCGAGACGCCCGTTGGCCGACGTGGTGTCGATCTGTGCGCCGGCACCAGTCAACACCTTGAGGCCCACACCGCGTTCGCGAAGCGCCTCCGCGGTCAGCACCAGGTGACGCAGGTCGCGTCCCAGTCGGTCCAGCTTCCAGATGACCAGGGTATTGCCGGGCTGCAAAGCCTTCAAGCACGCCGTCAGCCCCGGTCGGGCATCATGACGACCCGACGCGAGATCTTCGTAGATGCGCGACGGATCGATGCCGGCGGCCAGCAGCGCGTCCCGCTGCGGTGCGAGCGTCTGCGACCCGTCCGACTTCGACACCCGGATATAGCCGATGAGCAATGCCGACCCCGCCAGAAAAGACAGCCGGCAACCTGCAATGTGGCGCTGGTTTCTGCAACGGGTTTTCTGACCAAACTATGTCGCCACGACGGTGCAAATCGCAACCGCCAGAAAACCGTTCGTTTTCCTTGCGGTGATGTCGAGCAGACGTGCCTTTTGTCATCACGTCGAGATGACAAACGTCACTACGCGGCAGCCGCTTTGCCGATCACAATGACGGCTCATCTGCAAAGGGCCGTGTCATGCTTCTCGCCACTCTTTTCGCCGTTGCCGCAGCGCAAGTGGCGATGCCGGATTCGACACCATCCGGGGTCGTGGCCATGCCGTCAGAGAGCGAGCCACGGCGGATTCGAACGCCCGAGATGGTCGCGGACTTCTATCTTCCTGCCGCGTCCCGCCCTGTGCCGGCCATACTCCTGCTGGGCGGTTCCGAGGGTGGGCTGTCCAAAGGCGGCGCACGCGAGGCGCGGCTGCTTGCCGAACGAGGCTATGCGGTTCTGCACCTTTCCTATTTCGGCAGTCCCGGGCAGCCTGCCACGCTCAAGATGATCCCCGTGGAGACGTTCGACCGCGCGCTCGACTGGCTGAAGGCACAGGCCGAGGTCGCCGGAGATCGGATCGGCGTGATCGGCACCTCCAAAGGTGCGGAAGCCGCGCTGCTGGTCGCATCGCGCCGCTCCGATATCAGGATTACCGTGCTGGGTGTGCCGTCCAGCGTCACCTGGCCGGGGATCGACAATGCCAACCTGGTGACCGAAGCATCGTGGAGCGAGAACGGCAAGCCGGTGCCCTTCGTGCCGTACGGATGGACCGGCGAATGGAAGGGCATTCACGCGCTATACGCCGATGGACTGAACGACGCCGCGGCGGTCGAACGTGCAAGCATCCCTGCCGAGCGGGTCAACGGACCGATCGTGATGGTCTGCGGCGAGCGCGATTCCCTTTGGCCCTCCTGCCCGATGTCGCAGGCGATCCAGGAACGCCTGCGGACCCGCAGTTTCACGCATCCGGTCACGTTGCTTTCGTATCCCGAAGCAGGCCACGCCGCGTTCGGACCGCCCGTGGAGGCCAGTGCGCAGAACGCCGCCATGCTGAGCTTCTTCGGGGGCACGAGTGCCGGCACGACCGCGGCACGTACCGATAGCTGGCCCAAAGTGCTGGCAGCGATCGACGCGGCCCTGAAGCGGAGCACCGCACGATGACCGCTCGTACCCCCGCAGCACGGCTGACCGGGGTGCGCAAGATGCTGGGACGCCGGCCCGTTCTCGAGGCCCTCGACCTGACGCTCGACACCGGCGTGGTCACGGCGCTGATCGGCCCCAACGGGGCCGGCAAGACGACTACCGTCTCTCTTCTCACTGGTCGGCTGTCGCCCGACGCGGGAACGGTCCGGCTGTTCAATCTCGATCCGCGCCGGGCCGAGGCCCGCGGCCGGATGGGGGTCATGCTCCAGGCGGCCGGCTTGCCGGACGTGCTGACGGTCCGCGAACTGGTCATGCTGCACACCGGCTATTATCATCATCCGCTCAGCCTGAGCGAAACGCTTTCGCTGGCGGGTCTGGCCGAACTGGCCGATTGCCGCTGCGGTGCGCTGTCGGGCGGGCAGGTCCGGCGCGTGCAGTACGCGCTCGCCATTTGCGGCCGCCCCGACCTGTTTGTGCTGGACGAGCCGACCGCCGCGATGGACCGCGAGGCTGCGCGTGGCTTGTGGCGTACCGTCCGTGGAGTCGCCGACCGCGGCGGCGCGGTGTTGCTGACCAGCCACGACCTGGCCGAAGCGGACGCGCTCGCCGACCGGGTGGTGGTGATGGCCGGGGGCCGGATCGTCGCCGACGATACGCCCGCCGCCATTCGTGCGCGGGCGGGAGGGTCAGTGATCCGCTGCCGCGGCAGAATGACGCCGGCGGTCGCGTCCGCACTGCCCGGTGCGCGCGAAGCGGCAACGGAGGGGGCGGAACTACGCATCGTCAGCAGCGATGCGGCCGCCACGGTACGCGCGCTGCTCGATGACGATCCGACCCTTTCCGCGCTGCGCGTCGCCGACGCCACGTTGGAAGACGCCATTGCCGCCCTGCTCGCACCCGACCGAAGGATCGCCGCATGACCGCCTACACTCTTCCCCCCGGCGTCTGGCGCCGCGAGGCCTTGGTCGAGGTAAAGCGCAGCCTGCGCCTACCCCAGTTCCTGCTGCCCACGGTGCTGACTCCTGCAGCGTTCTACGGCCTGTTCACGCTGGCAATCGCCAAGGCACCGAGTCCGGTCGCAGCTGCGGCGAGCCTAGCCGGCTATGGCGTGTTCGCGGCCATCGGCCCGGCGCTGTTCGGCTTCGGCGCGGGCGTGGCGATGGAGCGTGAACAGGGTCTCATCGAACTGAAGCGTGTCTCGCCGATGCCCGCCAGCGCCTACGTCATCGCGAAGCTCGCAGCCGCGGTGCTGGCCACGGCGATGGCGGTCATCGCGATCGACCTGCTCGCGATCGTCGCCGGTGTCCGGCTTTCTCCCGCCAACTGGGTGGCACTGACCGCACTCCATCTCGCCTCCGCCGTTCCCTTCGCGCTGATCGGCTTCGGGATCGGTATGCGGATGAGCGGAAAGGGCGCGGTGGCGGTCGCCAACGCCCTGTTCCTAGGATCGGCCGTGTTGGGCGGCCTGTGGATACCCTCCGCGATGCTGCCAGCGTGGATGCGCGGGATCGGTGAAGCGACACCGGCCTATCACCTCGGCCAGATCGCCCGGTCCATCGTTGGGGCCGACACGATCGGATCGCTGGAGGTGCATGGCGTGATGACGGTGGCAATGACCGGCGTGGCAGCCCTCTGGGCGTGGACAGGCTGGCGGCGGAGTCCGGCTTGACCCGTTCCATCGTCGCGATGGAAGGTGGCGGGATGCGGACGGCGAGCGAGCGTTGGTGGGACGGCCCCTGGCCCTGGCTGGTCTATCTCGTCTTCCTGCCCCTGCCGTGGCTGTGGCGAGCGCCCGATCTTGCGACGCTTTCCCTGACGGGGATAGGCCTCACGCTGTTCCTGCCGCTGTACTTCGCCGCGCATCGGGTCCGGGGAGTTCGGCTCATCGGGGCCACCGCAGCCATCACCGCCATCGGCATAGCCCTGGCACCGCTGCCGGTGGGCTGGACCGTGTTTCCCATCTACGCCGCTGCGGCGATCGGCCGTGCGCGTCCGCGGCAAACCGCGTTTGTTGCCATCGCCGCGATCGCCGTTGTCACAGCAGCAGCCGGCTTCGGTCTGTCACAGCCGACGCTCTGGTGGCTGCCCGGCGTCTTGCTGGTGGTCATGACCGGGAGTGCCACAGTGTCGCGCGAGGCCTTCTATGAGCGGGCGCAGGCTTTGCTGCGCACCCAGGAGGAGGTGCGCCGCCTCGCCGGCACCGCCGAACGCGAGCGGATCGCACGCGACCTGCACGACGTGATCGGCCGCACACTGACGCTGGTCGCGCTCAAGGCCGATCTTGCCGGCAGGCTGGTCGACCGCGATCCCGACCGCGCCAAGGATGAACTGGCCGCCATCGCCGGCGCGGCGCGCGGCGGGCTGGCGGAGGTGCGCGCGGCGCTCGCGGGCCAGTCAGGCGGCAGCCTGTCGCACGAACTGGCGGCATCGCAAGCCGCACTCGCCACCGCCGGCGTCGCCATCGAGCGTGTGGGCGATCCCGACCAGGTTGCCGATGGTGCCGGAGCGATCCTCGCCATGACGCTGCGCGAAGCGGTGACCAACGTCATCCGCCATGCGGGTGCATCGCAGTGCCGCCTCGATATTGCTTGCGGCGCGAACGGCGCAACGCTGACCGTGGCCGACAACGGCCGCGGCGGATCGTTCAGGGAAGGCAACGGGCTGACCGGCATGCGCCAGCGGCTCGCCGCAGCAGGAGGCGACCTTTCGATCGTCACCGATAGCGCGGGCACACAACTCCGTGCGACGGTGCCGGCATGACCCTGCCGTCGATCCGCATCGTGGTGGCGGAGGATCAGGCGATGGTGCTCGGCGCAATCGCCGCCCTTCTCGAGCTCGAACCCGATCTGGCCGTGGTGGCGTGTGCGACGAACGGCGATGCCGCGCTCGATCATGTCCGTGTGCTCCGACCCGACATCCTGCTGACCGACATCGAAATGCCGGGGCTGTCGGGTCTGGATCTCGCTCGCGCTGTTCGGGACGAGCGGTTGCCGACGCGCACGATCGTGGTCACCACCTTTGCCCGGCCAGGATATCTCACCCGTGCGAGGGCGGTCGGGGTGCGTGGCTACCTGCTCAAGGACACGCCCGCCGATCAACTTGCCGCAGCGATACGCACCGTGGCCACCGGCGGACAGGTCATTCGCGCCGATCTCGCCGCAGCAACATGGGAGGCGGGCGACGATCCCCTGACCGACCGGGAGCGCGACGCGCTGCGCCTTGCCGAGCAGGGGCTGTCCAACAAGGAAATTGCCCGCCGCCTCGTTCTATCACCCGGGACGGTTCGCAATTATCTATCCGATGCTGCGGCAAAACTCGGTGCGGCCAATCGTATCGAAGCAGGCCGGGTCGCTCGGAACAATGGCTGGCTGTGATCGCCCGCTCAGGCTCAATGCGTCGGCGGATTAACAATGTGCGTCCGTCTCACCGATCGTGCGCTGCGTCTCACGGAATGCGCGTCGGGCGATCCTATCCGTCTCAAACAATGTGCCCCGGAAACCGCTCTTTATTGCGCGTTCAGCCGGGCATCATTGCAGGCCGCTACAGCTAGGTACTCGACCTGGAGGTCCTTGCCCGACCCCTTGGAGTTTTGCGGTGTCGGGAGTGGGGGAGCCTTCATCTCCTGCGCCGCGAGCGGCGTGGTGCAGAGAAGGCCCGCTCGCTGAAGAAGCTCATCGCGACCGCCGAGGACTTGCGCGCGGCCGAGGTCGGGCTCGTGTCGCTGACCGAGAGCATCGACACGACCACGCCGGGCGGCATGCTCACCTTCCATATTTTCGGCGCGATCGCGCAGTTCGAGCGCGCGCTCATCGTCGAGCGCACGACCGCCGGGCTCGTCGAGGCGCGGCGCCGGGGCAAGAAGGGCGGTCGGCCGCAAGCCATGAAGCCCGCCGACGTCGCGGCCGCCCGGGCGCTGCTCGACGCGGGCTCGCTGCCGGTGCGCGACATCGCCCGCCGCCTGAACGTCTCCGTCGCCACCCTGTACCGCCATGTGGGCAAGCGGGGTCGGCCGGAGGACGTCGAGGAGGCTCAAGCGGCTCATGCGTGACCGGGCGAAGCGGCCGCCCGGCGAGGCGTTGGTCGACCTTCGCCGAAGGCTGTCGCTTCTGCCGCCCCGCGATGCGGGCCGCACCGAGATCATCGCTCGCGCCGCCCAGGCGTACGGGATTTCAATTCCGACCATGTATCGCGCGCTGCGGGAGCTCTCCCGCCCGAAGTCGATCCGGCGCGCCGACCACGGCCGAACCCGCGTCGCCCCGCAGGCCGAGATGGAGCGCTACGCCGAGATCGTGGCGGCGATGAAGCTCAGGACCCTGAACGGCAAAGGCCGGCATATGTCGACGGCCGAGGTGATCCGGCACCTGGAGGAGACGGGCGTCGAAACGCCCGACGGACTGGTCAAGGCGCCTGCCGGCCTGCTCAAACGAGCGACGGTGGACCGGCTGCTGCGCACCTTTGGATTGGACGTTGCCCGCGCAACTCGTCCGGTCGCGGCCGTGCGCTTCCAGGCCAGGCGCTCGAACGAGATGTGGCACTTCGACATGAGCCCGTCCGACCTCAAGCAGGTCGAAGCGCCGCTCTGGGTCGAGCAGGGCCGGGGCAAGCCGACGCTTATGTTGTTCTCGGTCGTCGACGATCGCTCGGGCGTCGTCTACGACGAGTACCGTTGCGTCTACGGCGAGAACGCGGAAGCCGCGCTCCGCTTCCTGTTCAACGCCATGGCGCCCAAGCCCGAACCGGAGCTGCCGTTTCAGGGCATCCCGACCACCATCTACATGGATAACGGACCCGTAGCCCGTTCGGCCGTGTTCCAGTCGGTGATGGGGAGCCTGGGCGTGCGCGTACTCACGCACGAGACGCCCAAGGAGGCCGAGCGCCGCACCGCGGCGCGGTCGAAGGGCAAGGTCGAGCGCCCGTTCCGCACCATCAAGGAGGTGCATGAGACGCTGTACCACTTCCACAAGCCGCGCGATGAGGAGGAGGCGAACCTGTGGCTCCGGCGGGCGCTCGTCACCTACAACAACGGCGATCACCGCTCCGAGCCGCATGCGCGCGTCGAGGACTGGCTCCGGCACCTGCCTCAGGACGGGGTACGCGCCATGTGCTCGTGGGAGCGGTTCTGCGCGTTCGCGCGCGAGCCCGAGCGCCGCACCGTAGCGGGCGACGCGACCGTGTCGATCGAGGGCGCCACTTACGAGGTGGAGCCCGAGCTCGCAGGAGAGACGGTGACGCTGCTCTGGGGCCTGTTCGACCAGGAGCTGTTCGTCGAACATGCCGGAAAGCGGTTCGGGCCATTCCAGCCGTCGCGCGGCGCCGTACCGCTCTTTCGCTACCGCAAGCACCAGAAGAGCAGGCAGGAGGAACGGCTAGACAAGGTGGTCAAGCTCGCCGACCAACTCGGGCTGCCGCGCGCTGCGGTGACGGGTGGCGACCGTCCGCTCCCGTCGTTGCCGCTGTCCGCCCGCGACCTGGCCGTACGGACCACGCCTTTTCCGGAAGCCGTGGTCGAGATAACCTTTCCCACAGCGCTAGCGGCGCGCCATGCCATCGCGGTTCAGCTCCGCCGCCCGCTGGGCTCGCTGCCCGAGCCCGACCGGCGATTCATCTCCGATCTTCTCGCGGAAACGCTCGACAAGGCCATCATCGCCGACCGCGTGCGCGAGCGGCTCCAGACCAGACGGGGCACAAGCTGATGCTCGCCGACGTGCAACAGGCCTACGGGCTCGCCAGGCCGTTCCACGGCGCCGGCAACTTCGAGACCGAACATCAGCGCATGCTCGTCCGCGAGGTGTGCTCGGCCGTCCAAACGGGCCGCCTGGTGGTCGTCTCCGGGCTCGTCGGGTCCGGCAAGACGCACCTCCTCCGCCGCATCGAGGACGAGCTCAGACGCGCCGACAGGGTGACCGTAACAAAGTCGCTCTCGGCCGAGAAGCGCCGCATCACCTTGACCGCGCTCATCGAGGCCATGTTCTACGATCTCACCCCCGGTGACCGGACCAAGGTCAAGGTGCCCAAGGGTACGGAAGGTCGCGAGCGCGACCTCCAGGCGCTCGCGGCCAAGCGCAAACGGCCCGTCGTGCTCATCGTCGACGAGGCGCACGACCTTCACCACAAGACGCTCACCGGCCTCAAGCGGATCATGGAGATCGTGGCGGACGGGGGCGTGCCCATGTCCGTGCTACTCGTCGGCCACCCCCCGCCTGCGCAACGATCTCAGGCGTCCGCAGATGGAGGAGATCGGCTACCGGACCACCATCTTCGACTATGAAGGGATCGGGGCCGAGCAGCGGCGCGACTATGTCGCCTGGCTGCTCGGCGTGAGCGCGGCCGAAGGCATCAAGGTCGCCGACCTTATGGACGAGGGTGCGATTGAGCTCTTGGCCGAGCGGTTGCGCACGCCGCTCCAGATCGAGATGCACCTTACGCTCGCTTTCGAGCACGCGTACCGCCTCGACACCAAGCCGGTGTCGGCCGACATTGTAGAGCAGGTGCTCAGCCGGGCGATCGACGACTTGGAGCCAACGCTCACGCGCAACGGCTACGACGCGGCCGCCATCGCGCAGCAGTTCAACGCCAAGCCCTCCGAGGTCAAAGCGTTCCTCGCCGGCACCCTCGACCCGGACCGCGGCCGCGAGCTCACCGAGAAGCTGCGGCAAGCGGGCGTGCCGGTGTGAGATCCCACGTCCGCCTCGCCACGATCATGGAGCGTGAGCGCGATCCGATCCATTGCGAGCAGCAGTTCCCGAGTGCGAGCACGGTAACGTCGATTGCGAGCAGGAGAGTCGTCTCGTTCTCACCCAGCGTGAGCAGGAAACGGCGCTGATTGCGAGCGCGGCAGGCTAGGAGTGCAAGCGCCTACAGCTAGGCGGTCCTAGCGCGCGAAAGGTGAGTTTTGGGGTAGGCCCTCACCGTTCGGCCGCTGGCGCGCTGAAATCCACCAGCACCGGCATTTCGGGTATGTCGCCGCGCAGCTTGGCGCGCCGCACGATGCTATGCTGGTCGATCAGGTTTTGCGCGTCGCGCCGGCCGCTCATGGTTTTCGGGAGCCACATCATCGAAACCCGCTCGACCTTGCGGCCTTTCTTGATCGGGGTGAACTCGACCCAGAAGGGGCAGAGCTTGTTGATTTCGTCCTGCGCGACCTTGAGGCAGTATTTGTTGAAATCGGCGAAGCGTTCCAACTTACCTTCCGGCACGTTGAGCAGCCCGCGCAGCTCCGCAATCGTGAACTCTTCGCTTTGCTTGTATTCGAGGCCGATCCGCCGTTCGATCATTTCATAGAGGCACAGCGCGTATTTCGACTCGAAGCAATACATCACTTGCGTCTTGAGGCGGGCATAGACCTCGCTGTTACGCAATATCTCGATCAGCTCTTCGGGAATCCGGTAATGGAGGAAGCCGTCTTTTTCGAGGCTTTCGTCGCTGGGGCCGAGAAGCTGGACGCGGCGCTTGTAGCTCTTGCCGGCCTTGCGGATGGTGACGATCGCGATCGTGCCCATCAGACGCAGCAGCGAGCTTTCTATGCGCTCGTTGCCCTGGTGCGTGCCCTTGAGCGCGGATTTGGCGATGCGGTGAATGACCGGCTCGCCGATCCGGTCCCAGGCGTTCGCGATCAGCAGATTGTAGATTCGCCGATCGGCGAGGGTGAGGGGCGACAGCTCGACAATATCGACCAGCTCGCCGGGTTTGACGATTTCCCCGTAATTGGCGGGATCGAACGGGTTTCCGCGTCCCTTTTGGGCGAGGGTGAGGGCGGTTTCGTCGCCCGAGGCAGTCTTTGCCTTCGCGTCCTTCACTGGTGAGTTTGCTAAAGCCATGCCCTCACCTTAACAGCAGCGGTGAGCTAGGCAAATCCTAAAGCTCGCCGATCGCGATCAGGGGAGGATACCCCAAAACTCACCGTCGATTTGGCGGATACCCCAAAGCTCACCGGACTCGACCCCAATACTCACTTTTACCGACCCCAAAACTCACCGAAGGCTACCCCAAAGCTCACGCGACTCGACCCCAAAACTCACTTTTTGAGGTCATTTTTCCAAGTTTTCTGCGGGTTTGAGGCACCCTGAATCTTGAATCTAAGAAGAATCTTTGAATCAGAAGGCGAACGGTGAGTTTTAGGGTAGCCTTGCCTGTGGATAACTCTGCGCCGGCGGCACCGACATGCCCAAAGGAGAAGAAAAGCACCGCCTCTTGGGGCTTCGCCCCGCCGGCTCGCGGCCTTCGGCCGCCCCGGATCGCTACGCGATCCTCCCACCCGGCATCCCCACAATGAGCCGGCTTCGCCGGCACGCTTTTGTTGATTTGGAATATCGCCCAACCGTCACGCCCTATCGCCAGCACACTGCCTAGACCAGCCGTGGAAAATGGCTTTCCAGAAAAGCCAAGCGGATATGTGGGCGCTCCGATCGAGAGGGCAGGGAGGGTGGAAACGTCCCGGCAGGGGCGTTTTCCGGGCCACCCAGCGCGATTCCGTCTCCTGGACAGGGTTTCGGGCGTCGCAACTGCCCACGGTGCTCTAAGGGCTTCCCGGACGGCCGATTTTTCCGGCGCGAGATCCACGACCCTTAGGAGTATCACCTACCGCCGCGCGAAAGGCGAACGGTGAGCTGATACCCCAAAACTCACCTTTCGCACGCCAAAGCGCGATTTTCCGCGCTTTTGGGCGATTTCGACGCGGCATAATGTGCGGCGGAACGCCGTTACTTCGATATTGCCTGTATATCGGAACGATGGCGCTTTGACAGGCATGCCGTTTAAACGACCTCACGCTTTGTCGAAGCGGCCGGCGAACTCGCGATCTGCGTAATATTTGAGCTTGGCGGCGACGATCGGCCGTTGCCCCGCGAGGAACACGAGTTGCAAATCCTCGCGCAGCGTGCGGACCTCATCGGGGGTGAGCAGCGGGCGGCCGACATGCTGCGCGCCGAACGAGATGCCGGTTTCCTCCGCGTCGATTGCGCGGCTCATGGTCTCGAACACTACCGTCTCCTGGCCGAGCAGATCGGAGACGAGCTTGGCGCTGTCGTGATCGTTGACCCCGAACACCTGCAGGCCGCCGGCGTTGGACCGGAAGGTGCCGGCGCGGCGCTCGTAGAGCGCGCGGAGCTGGTGAACGTCCTGCAGGATCGGCCAGAGCTGGATGCCGTAGCCGGCCATCAGGCCCATGGCGCGCTCGACGGGTTCGAGGCGGCCGAGGGCGGCGAACTCATCGAGCAGGAACAGGACAGAGCGGGTAGGGGAGGCCGGTGCGCGCGCCAGATCGGTCAGCCCTTGGGCAAGCATCAGGCGCAGCCAGCGGGCATAAGTGGCGAGCCTATCGGGCGGCAGCACCAGGTAGACGCTGGTAGGCTGCGCCTTCACATCGGCGAACGTAAAATCGGAATGCCCCAGCACCGCTGTCATGCGTGGGCTGTCGAGAAAATGGGTGTGGCGCTGGGCGGCCGACAGGACGCCGGCGCCTTCGCGATCGGACTTGCCGAGGTGCCGGTTGGCGGCGCGGGCAGCGAGGCCGCCTTGCGCCTGCATCGCTTCGAGCATGGCAGCGAAGGCTTGCGGCGCAAGGGTGAGGCGATCGCGTAGCGTGGCAAGGGTGCGGGTCGCCGGCGGCTCGCTGGTGACGATCGCGAGGATGATGCCGGCGATTAGCGCCTTGGCTTCCTCGTTCCAGTGCGCCTCGCCGGCTTCGCCGGGGGCGTCATAGACCAGCGCATCGGCCAGCGTCATGCAGTCGTCGGCGAGATCGAGGCCAGCAGGGTCGATGCGATCGAGCGGGTTGAAGGCCGCGCCGGGAAGGCCCGTCACCCCGAACGGATCGAGGACATGGACCGGGCCGAAGTTGCCGCGATGGCGGGCGGTGATGCGGGCATTTTCGCCCTTGGGGTCGATGCAGACGACCGGGCCGGCATAGTCGAGCAGATTGGGGATGATCGTGCCCACGCCCTTGCCGGTGCGCGTCGGCGCGATCGTCAGCAGATGGGCTGGACCGGCATAGCGCAGCGGCCTGCCCGTCTTGGGGTCAGGACATAGAACGGGCACAGATATACGCTAAGCGTCTCTGCGCGCACTTATGGGTCGACTCTATGCGTCGACGACTCCAGCATTCCAAAGGCATCCATCGGACAGTTGTAGCATCGCCTCTCGTCGCAGAGCCGGCATATCGTCAGCGCCGAGACAGCGTCGTCAGACATCTGCGCAAGTATTGTCTCGGCAATACGTTCCAGCACGAGGCGGTCAGCATTCGAGACATGGCTAAGGATTTCGGATAAAGTCTCGTTTCTTCGTTGCAGGATCGCAGATAGGCGAGTCTCGCCTGCCTCAGTGAGCATCAGCGCTACTGCACGACGGTCCCGTAGCGCTTTGGATCGAACGGCGAACCCGGCTGCAACCAATCGATCGACAAGCCGCACCGTCCCCGCGTGGGACAAGCCTAGCACCCGTCCTAATTCGTCGATCGAAAGACCGGTCGCGTGACCGATGACGACGATCGCCGCGGTGGTTTCGCCACCGCCGGGTATCGTCGGGTCGAATGCCGCCTTCTTAATTCGATCGGTGATGCCCACTGCGAGGGCGCCGAACAGATTGACGAGCCGGTCCGAGAGTACGTTCAAAGGGTTGCCTCATTCATTGACGGCGCATAGTGTATGCGCAGCGCATATATCACGCCTGTCTAAGCATGAAGGCAGGTCATGCGCCATGATGAAAGCGAGGCACCATGTTTTCGACATTACACATAGCTGAAAAGACGACCGGCTCTCGCGGGTCTCTCGCGTTGCTGCGCTGGGCGCTGGTGGTCATCTTTCTCTGGTTCGGTTGCATGAAATTCACGAGCTATGAAGCGATGGGCATCGCGCCATTGATGAAGAACAGTCCGATCATGAGCTGGATTCCGGCCGTTTTTGGGGTGCAGGGTGGAAGCTATTTTATAGGCACCGTCGAGCTCGCGACGGCCGCTGCGCTGATTATCGGTGCTTTCAACAAGACGGCCTCCGCTCTCGGCGCGGCGATGTCATGCCTGACTTATGCCGTGACACTGACGTTTTTCCTGAGCACGCCTGGCGTCGCCGAGCCGACCGCTGGCGGGTTCCCGGCGATTTCGGCCGGAACCGGACAGTTCCTGTTGAAGGACCTGGTGCTTCTTGCGGCATCAGCGTGCCTTCTACTTGCGTCCATACGGACAGCAGACGCGTGACGGCAAACAGGTGATAGGCGACGCTCCGGACCTGCGCTTTTGCCGAACCATACCCGCCTCAGCCCATAACGATCGACAAACCCTGTCGCTTTGATAGGGTGTTCGAAAACATGCTTTCGAGGGTTTGTCGTACATGCTGGTCGGATATATGCGGGTGTCAACGACCGATGACCGCCAAACGGTCGATCTCCAGCGGGACGCGCTCGTCGCAACCGGGGTCGATCATCGGCATCTCCATACCGACAAGGCATCCGGCGCGCGCGACGACCGACCAGGCCTGAAAGCCTGCCTCGACTATCTGAACGCGGGCGACACACTGATCGTGTGGAAGCTCGACCGGCTCGGACGCTCGCTGCCGCACCTGCTGACGATCGTCACCGATCTGAAGGCGCGCGGCATCGCGTTCCGGTCGCTGACCGAGCAGATGGATACGACCACGCCGCACGGCGAATTGCTGTTCTCGCTGTTCGGTGCATTGGCACAATATGAGCGTGCGCTCACGCGCGAACGGGTGATGGCGGGACTGGCTGCTGCCAAACGCCGGGGACGCCAAGGTGGCCGCCCGCCGATGATCGACGCCGAAACGCTCGAGCGGATCACCGCCGCGCTGGATGGCGGGGCCAGCAAGGCGTCCGTCTGCCGGACCTTCAAGGTGCCGCGTTCGACCCTTCTCGGCACGCTTGCCCGGATCGGCTGGACCGCACCGGCCAAGGTCTAAGCCGATGCCGCGTCGCGCCGTCCTGTCGGACGAGCAACGCGCGGCGTTGCTCGCGCTTCCCGACGACGAAACCCTGCTCGTCCAGCACTGGACATTGAGCCGGGACGACTTGGCCATCATCGTCCGCCGGAGGCGACCGCATAACCGGCTGGGTTTCGCGATCCAGCTTTGCGCGCTGCGCTATCCTGGCCGTTTCCTGCGACCCGGTGAACTGATCCCTGATACGCCGCTCGCGTTCGTCGCAGAGCAATTGCAGGTCGGACCCGAGGTGCTGGCCGACTACGCGACGCGCGGCCCGACCCGGTACGAACAGCTCGATGCACTGCGCGATGCATTCGGCTTCATGCCGCTCAGTCGGCCGCTGCGAACGACGTTGCAGGAATGGCTCCTGCCGATCGCGCTGACGACGACCAGCGGGGCTAGGCTGGCGCGCGTGATGCTGGATGAGTGCCGGCGACGGCGCATCATTGTGCCGGGCATCAGTTCGGTCGAGCGGATGGTCGCACAGGCGTTGCTCGATGCCGAACGCCATGTCGCCGAGCATCTGACCCGAGGACTCGATGCTCGACAGCGCCGGCTGCTCGATGCGCTTCTCCTGCCCCACACAGGCACGAACTTGAGCGATCTGGCCTGGGTGCGGCAGTCACCCGGCAAGCCCGGCCGAAAGACATTCGCCGCCATCATCGAGCGACTGACACTGCTTCGGGCCATCGGGATCGATCCGGATATCGCCGTAGGCGTCCATCCCGAGCGCCTCCGACGCCTGTGCCAGGAAGGCGTGCGGCTGACCGCGCAACATGTTCGGACGCTGCAAGCGACGCGGCGTCGCGCCACATTGGTGGCGACCATCCTCGAAACCATCGTTACCCTCACCGACGATGCGGTGCTGATGTTCGATCGCCTGCTTGGGCAGATGTTCCGGCGCGAACAGAACAGCGCGGACACGACACTCAAGCGCAACCGGCGCACCATCAACGGCAAAATCCGGCTGCTTGCCCAACTCGGCGCTGCCTTGCTCGCCGCCAAGATATCAGGTGGCGATATCGGCGCTGCGGTCGAGGCAGCGATCGGATGGAATGATCTCGGCCGCGAGGTCGATGAAGCCCGCAAGCTGATCCGCCCCGATTCGGTCGATCCCGTCGCGGTCGCCGCGACCAATTACCCCGTCCTCCGACAGGTCGGTCCCTCGTTCATCGCCTCGTTCACATTCGGGGCGGTGCCAGCCTGCCATGCGCTCGCGCGAGCGGTCGCGATCATGCGCGACCTTCATTTTGGTCATCTGCGCAAATTGCCTGCAGGCACGCCAGTCGGCTTCATCCGGCAAGCTTGGCGTCGGGCGATCGGCACCGGCATTCCCGATCGCAGGATCTATGAATTGTGCGTGCTGGTCGAGCTTCGCGACCGGCTTCGCGCCGGCGACATGTGGGTCGAGGGAAGCCGACGCTATCGTGCTGTCGAGCAGCAACTCATTCCTGCCCCCGTATTCGCCAACATGCGCGCGGCCGGCCCCTTGCCGATACCGGCACCGGATACGGCCGATATCTGGCTGGCCGAACGACGCGCCCGCCTCGCCCGTCGATTGGCCGAGGTCGAGCGAAAGGCGGAGACGGACGCGCTGGAAGACGTGCAGCTCAGCTTGGGCAGGCTGCGGATTTCGCCCTTGAAGGCGATTACTCCCGAGGAATCCGATACCGCCCTTGCGCCGCTCTATGCGCATCTGCCCGCGATCCGCATCACCGACCTTCTTGCCGAAGTCGATCGATGGACCGGGTTCAGCCAGTGCTTCACGCATCTGCAAAGTGGCCGTGCCGCGGATGAACCACGTGCGATCCTCACGGCGGTGCTCGCCGATGCCACCAATCTGGGCCATACGCGCATGGCGGAAGCCTGCAATCTCGTGACCCAGCGCCAACTCGGTTGGCTCGCCTCATGGCATCTGCGCGAGGAAACCTACGGTCGCGCGCTCGCCCGGCTTGTCGACGCCCAACACACCGCGCCGCTGGCCGCGCTGTTCGGGTCCGGCACCTCGTCCAGCTCAGACGGTCAGAACTTTCCGCTCGACCGCCGCGCCCAGGCAACCGGCGCAGTCAATCCGCACAAGGGGACAGAGCCGGCTGTCTCCTTTTACAGCCACGTCTCGGATCGCTACGCGCCGTTCCATTCCACAGTTATCTCCGCTTCGGCGAGCGAGGCGGCACAGGTGCTCGACGGGCTGCTCCACCACGGCGCCGATCTGCACATCGAAGAGCATCACGTCGATGGCGGGGGCGTCTCCGACCATGTGTTCGCGCTATGTCATCTGCTTGGGTTCCGGTTCGCGCCGCGTATCCCGAATATCGCCGCACGCCGTTTGCACCTGTTTAACGGCATCGAACCCGGCCCCGATATTGCGCCGCTGGTCGCGGGCCGCATCGACGAAGGTCTGATCGAGGCACACTGGGACGACGTGCTGCGACTGGGAACCTCGATCCGCACAGGCGTCGTCAGCGCCTCGATCATGCTGGAACGGCTCGGCTCCTATCCACGCGCCAACGGCCTGGCACTGGCGTTGCGCGAGATCGGTCGCGTCGAGCGTACCCTGTTCACGCTCGACTGGATCGAGCAGCCCGAACAGCGTCGCCGCGCCACCCGCGAACTCAACAAGGGAGAAGCGGAAAATGCCCTGAAACGCGCCATCTTCTTCCATCGCATCGGCCGTATCCGCGATCATGCGCTGCAAGCCCAAAGCCATCGGGCGAGCGCGCTGAACCTCGTCGCCGGTGCCATCGTCCTGTGGAACACGACCTACCTGCAAGCCGCCCGGATGCATCTCGCCAACCTCGGCCGGCCGGTCCCGCCGGACCTGCTGCAACACCTATCACCGCTCGGTTGGCAGCATATCAATCTCACCGGCGATTACCTCTGGACCGATCCCGATGCGCCATCCACCGCGCTCAGACCGCTTCGCCAGATGCGCGCCGTCGAAGGCACGGCAAAACCTTAGCGTATATCTGGGTCCGTTCTGTGTACCGACCCCGTCTTGCGATCGCGGCCGATCAGCAGGCCGCTATCACCGGCATAGGCGCGGTTTTCGGCGTCGGTGGCGAAGCGGGCCGAGCCGTGGGTGTCGTCGGCGGCAGGGCCGCCATAAGCAAGGATCAGGGGCTGGAAGAGCGCGCGCAGGCCAATGAGGATGACGACGATCACCGTCAGCATCATGATGATTTGATAGAGGTTGGAATCATGCGGGAGGCCGAGCAGTTTGCCCAGGATGAGCGGCATCCCAAGGCCCAGCACGATGCCGGCGGCCAGAAACAGGATCAGGACGGCGAACAGATGGCGGATCAGCCGGATTGGGCTGACCACCAGCGCGGTGATCGCCCATATGGGATTCTGGCGCGCGATGCGGGACAGGTTGCGGATCGCGCGGCCGAGCTGGCGGAACCACTCCATCGTCAACTCGCCTGGAACATGGTCATGCGGATGATGCCGGGGGTGGATTGGATTTCGGCTTCGATCGCCGAGACCTCCTCCATCTTGTCGCTGGGCCAGTCCCGTGAGACGCTGACGCCGCCCTGATCGGTTTCGATTTCGATTAGCCGGGTTTGCGGCGAGAGATCGAGCAGGCGCACAAGCCGGTCGCAAAGATCGGGCGAGATCCGATGTACGCCTGACCCGACCATCAGGAGCTGCCATGAGCGGGGAACGCGGTCAGTCATCTACCCTCCACATCCGCGCGCGCACAAAGCGCACTCTTTCAGCAACCGGGGCGAGAGGCAGGGACACAAGCTCATAGCCGAGATCGGCATAGACCGTGACCATCGCCTCATAGGTCGCTTGCGCCTCTGCAAAATCCTGCTTCCTCTCCGTGTCCTGCCCGAAAATCTCGCGCCAGGGCGGGGCGATGAATACCCGGCGCTGGTAGCGGAACATCTCGGCCGCGCGCTCGACATGGGAAGGAACGGGCAAGCCGCACAGGCGCAGATAGCCCGACACATCAGGAACGCCGCGATCGAAGATCACCGGGCCTTTTCGGTCATGCGCTTCATGCCAGGATCGTAATTCCCAGCTCAGCATCAGTTCAGCGAAGGCCCCGCGATCGGCCCATGGCAGGGCGCCGCCGCCAATGGCGATCTGATCGCGAATGATGGCGCGACCGGCTTCGGGCATATGGTGGAAGCCTTGCGCCGCCAGGGCGTCGATCAATGTGGTTTTACCCGAACCGGGACCACCAGTGATGATATGAAAATCGGGCCGGTCAGCCATCGTCAGCTTCCGCGTCGAACGCGCGTTTGCCGCGCCGCTTCCAGAGCGAGAGCGCGTTGCCATCCTCACGCGCCTTCGCGGCAAGTTCGAGCAGCGCGCCGTAGAGGGTGGCGCGATCGTCGTCGGCCAGTTCGACCAGGCCGGCTTTCTGAACCAGGCCGCCCAGCTCTATGAGATGGCGGGTGCGCTCGCGTCGGGCCACGACCCATCCTCTCGTATCGATGCGGCGCGCGGCGGCATCAAGCCTGTGCCTCGCCTGCGCCAGCTTCGCTTCCGCCTTCCGCGCTGCCGCCAGCACGTCGGCCAGTCTTGCGCCCGCGCCCTTGAAAGAAAGCCGCGCCATCGGAGCGCCACGCCTCCCGGTTTCCTTCAGCCTGTGCTTCGGCGACGATATGGAGCAGCGCACCGGCCAACACGTCGGCATCAAGCGTATCGGCCCCGGTGGACGTGACCAGTTCGCCTAGCTGCTGGACCTTCTTCGCCTTGAGCGCGCGGGCCTTGTCGCCCAGCGCCTTCAACTCGGCGTCATAGTCGCGGACCTTGCGCATATTCTCTCCCTCGCGCCCATGATCGGGAGAGGCAGCGTAGCACGATCACGGATGCAGGACAGCGGTTGCGAACAAAAATGCGGCGAAGTCAATCATGCGAACGGCAGAGAGTGTGAGTGCGCGCTTATACGTCGTTGCCGACGTGCGCTAAGAAGGGCAGTATAGCGGTTGTCATGGCGATCTACCATTTCTCGGCCAAGGTTATCAGCCGTGCCAACGGATCGAGCGCCGTTGCCAGTGCGGCCTATCGTGCGGCGGAACGGCTGCACGATGACCGGCTGGGGCGCGACCATGACTTCTCGAACAAGGCCGGCGTCGTCCATTCGGAAATCTTGGCTCCCGAAGGTGCGCCGGAGCGTTTAAACGATCGCGCGACCCTGTGGAACGAGGTGGAGGCCGGGGAGAAACGCAAGGACGCGCAGCTCGCGCGCGAGGTGGAGTTCTCGATCCCGCGCGAGATGAGCGAGAAACAGGGCGTTAGCCTCGCCCGCGATTTTGTGGACAAGCAGTTCGTCGAACGCGGGATGGTCGCGGACCTTAATGTGCATTGGGACAAGGCAAAGGACGGCACCCCGAAGCCGCACGCACATGTCATGTTGTCGATGCGTGAGGTTGGACCTGAGGGGTTCGGCAAGAAGGTCCGCGCCTGGAACTCAACCGAGCTGTTGAAGGAGTGGCGAGAGGCATGGGCCGCCCACGTCAACGAACGCATGGCGGAGCTGGGGCTGGAAGGGCGGATCGACCATCGCTCCTACGAGGCGCAGGGGATCGAGCTTGAGCCCCAGCACAAGATCGGGCCGATGGGGAAACGGCACGAGCTTGAGGGGCAGCCGCACCGCAACGCCGACGATCATGTGCGGATCGCGCGCGAGAACGGCGAGAAGATTATCGCCAAGCCGGAAATCGCGTTGGATGCGATCACGCGGCAACAGGCGACGTTCACCACCCGCGACCTGGCGATGTTCGTCCACCGGCACAGCGACGGCAAGGAGCAGTTCGACCAGGCCATGAGCGCGGTGCGGTCCTCGCCCGAGCTGGTGGCGCTGGGGAAGGACGGACGCGACCAGGAGCGGTTCACGAGCCGCGAGATGATCGCGGTGGAGGAGCGGCTAGAGCGCGCTGCCGGTCGGCTTGCCGACAGGGTGGGGCATGGTCTCCCGGCGGCGTCGCTACAAGGGGGGCTGAACGCCGCCGGGAGTGGCGGGCTGACACTCGGTGAAGATCAGCGGGCCGCTTTGGAGCATATAGGGACGAGTGGCGATCTTGCCATCGTCGTCGGCTATGCGGGCACCGGCAAGTCGGCCATGCTGGGGGTCGCGCGCGAGGCGTGGGAGCGCGAAGGCTATCAGGTGCGCGGCGCGGCCCTGTCGGGCATTGCCGCCGAAAATCTTGAGGGTGGTTCCGGCATCGCCTCGAGGACGATCGCCAGTCTCGAGCACGCATGGGGGCAGGGGCGCGAGCAGCTAGGCCCGCGTGATGTGCTCGTTATCGACGAGGCGGGCATGATCGGCTCGCGCCAGATGGAGCGGGTGCTGTCGGAGGCCGAACGTGCCGGCGCGAAGGTCGTTCTTGTCGGCGATCCCGAGCAGTTGCAGGCGATCGAGGCCGGGGCGGCGTTCCGCAGCCTTGCCGAGCGTCATGGCGCGGCCGAGATCACCGAAATTCGCCGGCAGCATGAGGACTGGCAGAAGGACGCGACGCGCGCGCTCGCCACAGGCCGGACCGGAGAGGCGCTGCACGCCTATGAGAGGCAAGGCATGGTGCGCGCTGCCGACACGCGCGAGGCGGCGCGGGTCGAACTGATGAACGGATGGGAGAGCGACCGGCAGGCCGATCCGGACAAGAGCCGCATCATCCTCACCCATACCAATGCCGAGGTGCAGGAGCTGAACAGCGAAGCCCGCAGCCGTATGCGCGCCGCCGGCGAGCTGGGTGAGGAGGTGGGGCTATCGGTGGAGCGCGGCAGGCGCGATTTCGCGACCGGTGATCGGATCATGTTCTTCCGCAACGATCGCGGCCTTGGCGTGAAGAACGGATCGCTGGGCACGCTGGAGCGCGTCAGCGCCGAGGGCATGGCGGTGAAGATGGACGATGGCCGGAAGGTCGCGTTCGACCTCAAGGACTATGCCCATGTCGATCACGGCTATGCCGCCACCTTCCACAAGTCGCAGGGCGTGACGGTCGATCAGGCGCATGTGCTGGCGACACCGGGCATGGATCGGCACTCGGCCTATGTCGGCCTGTCGCGGCACCGCGATAGCGTGCAGCTCCACTATGGTCGCGACGATTTCACAGATCAGCGCCAGCTCACCCGCACCCTGTCGCGCGACCGGGGCAAGGACATGGCGGGCGATTATGCCGCCGCCCGTGACGGGCAGGCCCAGGCCCGCGCGTTCGCCGAGCGGCGCGAGATCCGCTTCCCGGAACTCGCGCGCGAGATCGCCGGGAAGGTGCGTGACAAGGCGAGGGGTATGTTCGCCGGGTTCAAGCCGAAACCGTCCTCGCCCGAGCTGGCGCGCGACGGCAAAGGGGGTCCGATTAACACCACCCCCGAGCGGGCACCGGCAGCGCCGAGCCAGGCCAGGGCGATCGAGCGCTATGCGCGCGCGCAGGCCGATATGGACCGAATGCGGGAGAAGGGCTTGCCCGTGCTCCCGCATCAGAAGCAGGCGCTGGCGAAGGCGGGCGACGCGCTCGACCAGGTGCGGCCCCATGCCGCCCGCGATTTGGCGTCCGCGTTCGAGCGCAACCCGGTGCTGGTGCGCGAAGCGGCCGAGGGCAAGGCCGGCGGCGCGGCGCGGGCGATGGCGCACGAGGCCCAGGTCCGCACCAATCCCGAGCTTCGCGCCGATCGGTTCGTGGAGCGCTGGCAGGGCATGGCGCGCGAGCGGGCCGAGCTTACGCGCAGCGGCGATCGTGAGGCCGCGCAGCGCACCGGCAAGAAGATGGAGAGCCTGGCCGGAACGCTGCACCGCGATCCCCAACTCGAATCCGTCTTGCGGCGGCGCGCGCCCGAGCTGGGGCTGGAAATGGGCCGGGATCGCCCGATCAGCCAGGAATTGACCCGTTCGCTGGAAATCGGCCGCGATCGAGGGTTGAGCCGATAAGGAGAGGCAATGGCGGACGAGGAATGGGAGGAAGGCGGCGACGCGGCGGCGGAAGCGTTCGAGCAGGTGCGCGTTGCGGTCGAGCAGCAGCGCGGCGAACTAGCGTTGATGCGCCGCGCCATCGAGGGACTGGCGGCCGAGCGCGCCAGCATCGACGTGCCGGATTATTCCGAGACGCTGGGGCATGTCGTCCAGGGGCTGGACGGCATCAACGGACGCCTGGACCAGGTTACGACGGCCATCGTGAAGTCGCCGGCGTTGGCGATGACGCCGGCGCAGGTTTCGGCGCAGATCAATCGAGCGGCGGCCGACCTTCGCAGCGCCGATCATGCCGCCCTCGCCACCGCCACCAACGAGATGAAACAGCAGGGACGCGAGCTGCGCACCGTCGTTCAATCGGCGCTGACGGCGCGGGATCAAAAGAACCGTCAACTATGGTTCGGGCTGGGCGGGTTGCTTATCGGCATCCTGCTCTGGTCCTTCCTGCCCGGTATGGTCGCGCGCGAGATCGCACCGGCGAGCTGGCAATGGCCCGAACGCATGGCGACGCGGGTTCTTGCCGAGACGACACCGTGGGATGCCGGGCAGCATCTTATGGCGAGCGCATCGCGGCCGAGCTGGGAGGCGATTGTCGCGGTCGACAGGTTGCTGCGCGACAATCGAGAAAAGATCGAAGGATGCCGGCAGACCGCAAGGAAGGCGGATCAGCCGGTGCGATGCACGATCCAAGTAGGAGCAGAGAAATAATGGTGCTTCCCTACCGCTCGACGCCCATATTCGATGAGGTGACATTGCCCGCTGCCCTGCGCTCCGAGCATCGCACCAAGGCCGGTGTGTGGGGCGTGATCCGGGTCATCGAAGGGAGATTGAAGCTCACCTATCTCGACCCTGCCTCTGAGGTGATCCTTACACCTGAGCGGCCAGGGCTTGTTCTACCGGAACAGCCGCATTTCGTCGAACCCCTCGGAGCCATGCGGATGCAGGTCGATTTCTACGATCAGCAGCCAAGCCTCTAGGGAGCAGCCATGCCTAAAGCAGCCCTGTCATTCCCGCTTCTTGCCATCCTCGCGCTTGGTGGTTGTGCGACGAGCGAACCGGCCTCCAATATCGGCCCGCCTCCCGCCGGGCAGTCGGAGCGAAGCGGCGAGATCACGCCTTGGGGGCTGACCTATGGCGCGGCGGTGATGACCTCCAAGGTCTACCCGCACCTGGCAGCGGCGGCCGATGCAAATGCTAATCTGTTCATCTCCCCAGTCAGCCTGTCACAGGGCCTGGGGCTCGCCTATCTTGGCGCGCGGGGCGGCACACGCGAGGAGATCGGGCACGCGCTTGGCTGGGATTCGGCCCGCAACGTCCCTGCGCTCATCAAGTCCTACAATACGCAGCTCACCGACACCGGCGATGCCGATACCACGCTCGGCATCGCGAACGCGCTGTGGCTGGCGAAGGGATTGCCGATCCGGAACGAGTATGTCGCCGAGGCGCATGCCGGCTTCGGAGTGGCCCCGGAAACGGTCGATTATGCCGGAAACCCTGCCGGAGCAGCCGAGCGGATCAATGGCTGGGTTTCGCGCGAGACGAGGGGCAGGATTTCGCAGATCGTCTCTCCGAGCGGCTTCGGGGATGACACTGCCGCTGTGTTGACCAACGCGCTTTACTTCAAGGCGAAGTGGCAGGTGCCGTTCGAGGAGACGGAAACGCGGACCTTCACTCGTGGCGACGGCTCGCGCATCCCGATCACGATGATGAAGCGGATTGGCCGGTTCGACTATCGCGAGACCCGGGAAGGGCAGGCAATCGCGTTGCCTTATGGCGGCGATGGCTTCGTGATGGAGATTTTCCTGCCGCGTGACGCGGCGACCCTGCGCCGCTGGGAGCGTGAGCTGAAGGGTGTCGATTTCTTCGCCGGCGAGCAGGGCGGCAATGATCGTTTCGACCTGTCAGCGGAGCAGGCTCGCGAGATGCGGATCGTTCTGCCGCGCTTCGAAGCGAGGTTCGATGAGAGCGTGAAGGCAGCGCTGATCGCAGCGGGCATGCCAAGCGCCTTCGATCAGCAGCGTGCGGACCTGTCGGGGATCGCCAGCGGTGTGCGCCTGACGATCGATGACGTGGCGCACGCGACCTTCCTGCGCATCGATGAGGAGGGCACCGAGGCGGCGGCGGCAACCGCAGTCAAGATCGTCGTGACCAGTGCGCGGATAGAGCCTCAGGTGCCGGAGATGGTGGTCGATCGTCCTTTTCTTGCCACCCTGCGAGACCGAAAGAGCGGCGCGGTGCTGTTTTTCGGGCGCATCGCCGATCCGACAGCGATTCCATAGGCGCACTCAGGCCATGCTCCGTTCAGCCGTGCGGGCGTAGCCTCCCGGTATGATGATGGTGTCGCTATCGCGAGCGATCGGCACGGCTCTGGCCGGTGCGGCGTTGAGCGCGTCCACGCCCGCCATGGCGTGCTCCTGCATCCTGCCCGACAATATCGAGGCAGCGGCGCGCGCGGCGTTCGCCAAAGCCGATCTTGTTGGTGAGTTGGAGATAGGGCGGGCGCCGGTGACGGCACCGCGCAGTTTCTGGTGCGGGTCGGACGGACGAGCGCGACTATGGTTCAGGCCCGGGCATAAGATCGAGCAGAGCCGCCCCGCGCGTGTTATCAGCGTCACAAAGGGCCGCGTCTCGGGACCAATCAGCATCCGTACCAATCCGATGATGAACATAGGTGGCCGGTGCGGGATGGCCGGGAATAGCTGCTAGGTTTCTCTCAGCCGAAGCGCCGTTCGGACCGGCCCCATGCTGTTTCGGCGTGTTGCGCCGGGCACCTATGAACCCTTGGACGTTTGCACCCAGTCGGCGTTCACCCCCTGGCTCGAACAGCGCCAGAAGCATCGCGCAAGCCCGCAGACGCGGTAACGCTTCGAGGAACCATCGATTTCCTGAATCACCGGCTTGCCATTGATTCAGGAAAGTCGCCTGACTTGGAGAGGCTTATTTCGTAGGCTCCGCGCCATGAATGGCGCGAACCTGTCCCTGCCCGAGCCGATCGAACTGGTGGCGATCGACCCGGCGCGCAACATCCGCCGGCGTTACAGCATCACCGCAAGCCTCGATCTTTTCGGCATGATCGTTGTAGAAACCCGCTGGGGCCGGATCGGCGCACACGGCCAAGCCCAGCGGCACGCCTTCGCCGATCGCGCGGCGGCCGACCGCCACATTGCCGCGACCCTGCGGCGGCGCGGCACGGCCGAAACCCGGATCGGGGTACCTTACGAGCCGGTGCCTACCGAGGTTTGAGCCGCCACCGTCAAGCCGGCTGCTTGAAGAAACCGGCCGGTGCTACGGCCAGCATGTTGCCGGCTCAAGCGGCGCATCCTCTCCTGGACGACAGCCCTGGCGACCATCGACCGACCGTAGCGCTCCGCATTCTAGCCGGAAATGGTTCAGCGGGACAGGATGTCGGCGGTCCCTTGCACGTCTGGCGTTCGCCTGTGAGCGCTACGGCGGCGATGGTCATGGCGCGCTCGCGTCGAAATGGACGCTCTGGAAAAGCCTCGCGCCAGATCTTCTCGGCCATCGATGCAAGCTCCTGCGACGTCGGCGGCCGAGCCTCACGAATGCACGCTATCAAGGCGCGCGGAAACAGGCGCTCCATCGTCTCTCTCCGATTGCGATATGGAAGCCCCATAGCACGCGCGCAGCCCCGATCGACCGATACGGGACGAAGCGGGCCTTGAAGCGGTCTGGCCGGCAACATCGGCGGCTCGCACCCCCTATATCGCTTGAGGGCAGGAGAGCCCTGCCCGGAGAATGAGATGCCGCCCGATGTGCCTGCCCGTGTTCCCTTGCCGATCGCCATGCCCGATGATGCGTTCGGAGCAGCGCTGATCGAGCAGGCGGCGGCGCTAAGCGCCTATGCGCGGCGACTGACTGGAGGGGGCGCCGATGCCGACGACCTTCTGCAGGACACCATGCTCAGGTGCTGGACCGCGCGCGCCAGCTTCGCGGCGGGAACAAGCCTCGCCGCCTGGGCGCGGACCGTGATGAAGAACAGCTTTCTCACCGGTCGCCGCCGCGCCCGCTTTCATGCCGACCTGCCCGAAGAGGCGCGCGACCGCATGCTACGGGTGGACGAGACCCAGAGCCTCGCCGTCTGGCTGCGGGATACGGATTGGGCGCTCAGCGAACTCCCGATCCACCAACGCGAGGCGGTGCTGCTGGCGAGCCAAGGCGTGTCCATCGAGGATGGCGCGGCGCAGCTCGGCATTGCCCCAGGCACATTCAAGAGCCGCATCGCACGCGGGCGGACTCGGCTGCGCGCCCTCATCGAGGAGCGATCGACGCCGCTGCTGGCCGACAGGACCGGCCGCGATACGCTCCCGTCAGCGGCCAAGCGGCCCATCCACCTGCGGAAAAGGCGGGACTGGCGGGGCGTCAAGATCGGCTGATCCCCGGTGTGCCTGTCGGCTTGTTGCTTTTCTTAACGGTTTGCCGGTAGCGTGCGCGCGCCTGCGGAGACGCGGGTGGAGGCGTGCAAACCTCCTGCAAAGAGAGCCGGTCGAGCTTCATCGACCGGGTGGCGGACGCGTATGTCCAGAGCCACCCGGCTTAAAGGCGTCCGCGCCTGTCTCTTTGCAGGTTTGCAACACCCGGTTCAGTGGCCGGCACGTCTCCGAAATGGGGCGTGCCGCCGGCTGCACAGGAACACTTGGGGCGGGAATGAGCTTGGAGAACCTTTTGACCGAGTAGGACATGCATGAATAGTCATCTGCCTGTCGGCCGCCTCGCCGATCGTCTTCACTCCCTGCCGCGCGAACGCGCCTGGTTCGCGATCCTCCTCAGCGTCACGGCGCTGGCGCTGGCGAACGCACATTTTCCCCGGATAGGTCTCGCGCCGCTCTATATCCCGATCGTCTGCGCCGCTTGCTGGGCGCTGGGAAGTCGCGCCGGCTATCTGGTGGCGATCGTCGCGGCCGTCCTCGCCGTCGTCCCGCATCTTGCCGAGTTGCCAGGGCTCTCCCCCGCCCTGCTGGGGGCGAGGATCGCCGTGCGCGCCGTCACCTATGTTATCGTCGCCGCCATTGTTCTCAGCTTCCGCCGGTCCTTCGATCGGGAGCACCACCTGGCGGTGCGCGACCGCATGACCGATGCGCTCAACAAGGAGACGTTCCGCGAGCGCGTGATCCATCGTCTCGATCTAGCGGTGCCTGCCCGGCACTCCTTCCTGCTCGCGATCCTCGATCTCGACGATTTCAAGGGCATCAATAACCGCCACGGCCATGTTGCCGGCGACGAGGTGCTGCGCGCCTTCGCGCAGGGCGCACGGAAGACCATCCGGCGCGAGGACGATTTCGGCCGGATCGGCGGCGACGAGTTCGCCTTTTTGCTTCCCGTCCATTCGGCCGAGGAAGGGGTGTATTTCGCTCGCTTGCTCCACAAGCGCCTGTCATCGGTTCTGGCCGACACGCCTCATCCGGTGACGTGCAGCATGGGCGCGCTGCTCATCTCGCCCGATACCCCGCGTGACGAACCCTCGTTGATGCATGCGGTCGATCAGCTCATGTACGCGGTCAAGCGCGCCGGGAAGAACGCCGTGGAGATCGGCCGCGCAATGACCGATCGAGGCCGGGACGCCCCTGTTCCGTCAAGGCTCCGGGTTCCCATCGAGGCATGTCTATGACGAATGACGACACAGCCCTCTCGCTTATGAGGATGGCATTGGCCCAACTGGATCGGACCGGCCGAGGCGCGACGGCCACCGCCGTCCATTTGCAAGCCGCGATCGACGCCGCGACCGGAGCCGGCCCGATGCAACCCGGCGAGCTGCTGGATGACGAGGGGGCGTTTCCTTTTGAGCCTCTCGCATCGCGTCAGTGAAGCAGCCCTGTTAGGCAGGGTTGAGCGCGCGAGAAAGCGCCCCGATCAGCAGCTCGGGCGACGCGGGCTTGTGGCAGGTCGGGCGTGCGGCGTGGACAGACGGGATCATGCTGGCCGCACCCGTGGCGAAGATGAAGGGCACGCCGCGTCGGTCCAGTTCGTCCGCGATCGGGAACGAGGTTTCGGAGCCAAGTTGCACATCGAGGCTGGCGACATGAGGCGACGAGTCCAGCGCCGCGAGGGCATCCCGCACGCAATCGACAGGGCCGACGATTTCCGCGCCGGCTTCAGATATTATCTCAACCAGCGTAGCCGCGACCCAATAATCATCTTCGACAACCAGCACGCGAAGGCCGCTGATCCCGTCTTGTTTAGTCATGCCGCACCAAGCATTTACGCAGCCGTTCCACCGATCAGCGCAGCAACGCGCCGTCTGGCTCTGTGCTCCACGCGAACGTGCAAAATGTTCGTCCTGGGCTCCCGATTGCTCTAAGTAGCCGGGTAGGGGGCACGTAGAGTTATGGTCGATACTGAAACCCGGATTCGTGAGCTTGAGCATCGGTTCAGGAACATTCTCACTGTCGTTCGTTCCCTTGTCAGCCAGAGCTTGCAGGCGGCCGATTCGATCGAAGACGCCCGATCGACCATTGACGAGCGATTGGAGGCGCTGGGCAACGCGACCGAGCAGCTTCTATCCCACAACTGGCAGGCGGCGCCCCTGCCCGCGCTGGCGGAAAATGCGCTGGGCCACTTCACCCTCTACGCGGAGCGGCTTCGCCTCGACGGCCCCACGGTCACGATCGGCCCCAGGGCGGCGATGACGTTGACCCTCGCCTTTCACGAGCTGGCGACGAACGCGATCAAATATGGGGCCCTGTCCAATGAGGCGGGCACGATCGAGCTGACATGGAAGGTGCTGGATTCGGGCACCGAAGCCGAGCTTTGGATGCAATGGGCCGAACGGGGTGGCCCGCCAGTCGTCAGGCCCGAGCGGCGGGGCTTTGGGTCGCGGCTGATATGCACGGCCGTGAGCCGCAGCTTGCGCGGCCGTGCCGAGATGGAGTTTCCCGCCTCGGGCGTCGTGTGGACCTTGCTCGCTCCTCTGGCTGCGGTCGAGCTATGATCGATCCGGATACAGGATACCCCGCCGCTAAGCCTTGGTTCATCGCGCATGCCTGTCTCTCCGGCCCACGCTCCTTGCTGGATCGGGTCCCTCTCGCCACTTTGATCGTCTCTTTTATCAGGGTCTGAAATCCGGAGCACGTCTGTATGTCCAAACCGCTCTCCCCCGAAACAATGGCTTTGGTGAAAGCTACGGCGCCTGCGCTCCAGCAGCACGGCGTGGAGATTACCACGCGCATGTATCAGCGCCTGTTCGTCGATCCGGAGATCAAGGCGCTGTTTGACATGGCCGCGCACGAATCCGGCGCGCAGCCTAAGCGGCTAGCGGCCGCGATCCTCGCCTTCGCGCAGAACGTCGACAAGCTCGACGTGCTGAAACCCGCGATCGAACGCATCGCCGCGCGCCATGTCGAGACCCATATCAAGCCCGAACATTATCCTGCGGTCGCCAATGCGCTGTTGCCGGCGATCCGCGACATATTGGGCGAGGCGGCAACCGATGAGGTTCTGAACGCCTGGGGCGAGGCCTACCGGTTCCTGGCCGATATCCTTATCAACCGTGAGGCGCAGCTCTACCAGACCGAGGCGGCATGATCGCCGCAGCGGACTGCTCCTCCCAAAAGGAGGTGAGAAGCCGATCCTAAAATTGGTGGCCGATGCGGCCAGCCAAGATGCTCATTGTTCAACGCCATTTGCGAGTTTCAGAAGCTTGGTCTCGATGCCTTTCAGGCCAGCAATGGCCTCATGGTCGGCGACTGACCAACCATCGCTTTTTGCGTCTTCTTGGTTCCGCTGCATCCTTGCGATGATCGAGGCTGCCTCATACACCTCTTTCGCCCCGCCGTGACCACCAACATCGAGTTGGTGCGCGAGCGTCGTGAGGCGATTCACAAAGTTCGTCCGGCCTGCGCACCAGTGCTGCGGGCGAGAGCCTTCGGCCCTGCTTTGAGGGCGTCTCCCAAGGTTTTCAGCGCTTCATGATGAGGGGAATCGGACACGGCAGCTCCGAGGGATCGTCATCATCGTTCATAATCACGAAAGCGGAGGACGACGGGGTTCCCCGCCGTCCCTCCGTCTCAGATGGGATAGGTCGAGCCGTAATAGCCATAGACCTGCTCGCCATAGGTCCGATCGAAGGCGGGTTCCTCGCCCGCCCGATAGCGCGGCGCGCCTTCGAGCCGTTCCTTCGTCAGATCGACGACATAGCCGCCCTGGTTCGTGTCATAGGTGAGCTGGTCCCAAGGCAGTGGATGATATTCCTCGCCGATGCCGAGGAAGCCGCCAAAGGACATGACCGCATATTCGACGCGGCCTGCGCGCTTATCGACCATGAAGTTGTAAACCGAGCCGAGCCGGTTGCCATTGCGGTCGTAGACCGCCGTGCCCTCGACCTTGTTGGAGGCGATCAGTCGGTTGGTTTCATCGGTAGCAATGTCGGTGTCTGCCATTTTGGAGTCTCCTTTCGTTTAAGGAGAACGACACAGCCCTGATGGGTTTCCGGCGAAATCGAGCAATGGGTGGCGCAGAACGATAGAGCGGGCGAGCGCCTTCTATTTGACGTCATCCCACAGATGACTAGCGGGCGCTCTGATCCAAAAATCAAAAATTTTGCATCAGGGCAATGGGGCCTGAAACGGCGACCCGGGCACCAGAACAGCGCCAGGATGTGCATCAGATTTTTGCATCACGGAAAGGCGCAGATGTAAACGCTCGCGCTAAATGGCGGCGTTCTGATCGCGCTATTTGTCAGTTGCCGGGTCCGATGACGAGGCAATCGCGCGCGGCCTGAACGATGTCAGCGGTGACCTCCTCGACGCGGTTGAGGGTCATGAT
>JAESGH010000358.1_pt1 | contig 37428 bp, 33 predicted proteins | sample 9269641 | NCBI WGS metagenome assembly JAESGH01 (sample SAMN14515345, study PRJNA621665) | algae metagenome | isolation source: Phormidium tanganyikae FI6-MK23 and co-occurring heterotrophs from granitic... | place: USA: Fort Irwin, California | collected 1998-05-24
TCGAGGATCTGGTCGAGCGCGGCGTCGTCCTCTGCGACGACGCCGCGCCGCTGCTGGCGAGCCGCTACCGCCTGGCGTGAACGCTTACCGAAGCTCCACCAGCAGCTTCACCTCCTCCTCGAACGCCGCGATGCGCCGGGCATTGGCGCCGAAATCGAAGCCGCCCAGCCGCGAGGCCGAGCGGATGTCGATGCGGCTGCCATCGGCGCGCGGCCGGATGCGGATGGTGATGTCGTCATAGAGGCGCAGCACGCGCGAGCGGGCGACCGCATCGAGCCGCCCTGCCCCGCTGCGCCCGCCCGGCGCCGCGCCTTCCAGCACCTGCCAGCCGAGACTGACGGACGCCTTGCGGGCAATGTCGTAAGCGACCTCGGCCGGCAGTTCGAGCACGATCGGCAACGCCTTGGGATAGCCTTGGCGCTGCGCCCTGCGGCGCTCGGCCGGGAGATCGGGCGGCACGATCCCGCCTCTGGCGGTCAGCGCGACGCGCGAGCGGCTGAAGGCCGGCGGCTCGTCGATATCGGTCGAGACGTCGGCGATGAACGGCAAAGTCGCGAGTTGGAAACCGCCATAGGCGACCGGCGCCAGCAGCGCGAGGCAGAGCACGAAGGCCTGCACGGCGATGGCGATGCCGCGATGCCCCTCCTGCCAGATCCGCACGAAGGCTGCGAGCGCCAGCAGGAAGGCGAGCAGCACGAAGATATAGGCCCCGGCGATCGGCGCCAGCCGCTCGACCGAGGGCTGGCCGAAGCGGAAGATCAGCACGGCGAGCACGAGGACCGTCAGCCCGAACAACGCCAGCCGGCGGCTCCAGATCGCCACGCGCGAAATTGGCTCTTCGAAAACGAGGCGCCGATGCATGCTCTCTTAGGTGGCGGAGCACCGGGAGGAAGGCAAGCGCCCTCGTTCGCGCGCCTTTCGATCATACCGGATTCCGCGAACCGTCATTGCGAGGAGCCTGAGCGACGAAGCAATCCAGGGGCGGCAGGGCACAGCGCCAAATCCTCCTGGATTGCTTCGCTACGCTCGCAATGACGGTTCAATTCCGTCAAAGACATCTCAACGCACGACGATGGGCGCAGTCGCCTCGACCACACCCGGGACGGCGCGCAGCTTCTCGATCAGGTCGAGCACCTCGTCCGGCTGCAAGGTCGCGGCATCATCGCTCACGCTCGGCGCCACCTTGAGCCAGCGCTGGCGCAGCGCCGCCGGCAAGTCCGCCTCGGTGCCGAAGCAGGCGAACAGGTTCTCGAAGGCCGCGTCGAGCACGATGTCGGTCAATCCGAAATCATAAGGGTAGGACTGGCTGCCAGCGCGCAGCACGCTCTTGCCCTCTTCGCCACGCACCGGCAGCACGACCGAGGCGGTGCCGTCCGAATCCAGCACCCAGCAATAGAGCCTCATCCCCGCCTTGCCCTCGATGCGCACATCGAGCCGCCGTCCTTTGGCGAAGGGCGAAGCCGCCGGCAGCAGCGCGAGCCGCGCCCGGTCCGAGCCGGCTGTGGCGGCGACATGGTCGAGGAAGGGGCGCACCGCAGGATCGCAGCCCAGCCCCTCGGCCGGGATAAGGCTGCGCCCGCTCAGTGCCAGCACGGCATCGCCGCGGCGGAATTCGAGCTCCATCCAGCTTTGGCCGTTGCGGTCCTGCTCAAAGCGGCCGCGCGTCGTCACCGCATCAGTGGAAGCCGCACACTGTCCGGGCGTGGCCTTGCGGAGGTCCAATGGCCGGGCGCGCAGGATGCGATCGTCCGAGCGTGACTCGGCGTCGAGCGCCAGCAGCAGTCGCTCGCCGAGCGCGGCGCTGCAGGCGCTGTAGCCGCTCGCCGCCGAGAACGGACAGATGTCGACCCGTTTCAGATCAGGCGCGGCCCCCACGAGGTTCTCGACCGCCTTACTCATCACCTGATCGACATCGACCACGCCCGGCTTGGTCCGGATCGCGATCTCGACCGGCTCGCTCGTCGCCTTGCAGTCGCCCGTCCTGGCGATCGCCTGCAGGCGGAAGCTTGCCTTGTCCTCCTGCCGCGCCGGCTCGGTGAAGAAGACGCTGGCATCGCCGTCGAAGGCTTTGCGGATCTGCGCCTCAGCCTCGCCTGGCTTGTGCAAATTGAGGCTGTCGCGCAGCGTCTTGATGCGGACGACATCGGCGCTCGCTGCCAGCCTGACCCGCCCCTCGCTCTGCAAACGGCTCTCGATCGCCAGCCTGACCTCGTCGGCCTGCTTGCCCGACAAGATCTGCTGGCCGGCGTCGAAGCCGACCACGGCGAGCGAGAGATCGCGCTTGCCGGCGCAAGCCGCGACATTGCCGAGCCAGGCCGACAGGGCCTCGGCACGCACGGCGTTGCCCCCGGCGACGAACAGTCCGGTGACGAGAAGACTTCGCAGCAAACCGCTCACGGCCGGGTTCTAGTGCTCCTGCTCCAGCGACCGCGCATAGCCATCGAGCGCCCGCACGAAGACGGGGTTGAAACGGCCATCGATCGCGCCGCTGTAATGATCGGCCTTCTGCGCCGCCCGTTGCAAGGCCCGCACCGTGTCCGGCTTCAGCTTCTGCTCGGAGACGTCGCTCGACGAGACCGCCGCCGCGCCGGCTTCGCCCTTCTCCAGCGCCTTCATCAGCATCTGCAGCGAATTCGTGCCGGGGAAGAAGGAGCCAAAACCGTTGTCGATCAGCGTCGCCATCGAGACCATCGCGATCGGATCGCCCTTGTCGGCGGCCTGGCGGAACAGGTCGAAGCCCTTCTGCGGGTTCTTCGGGAAGCCCGGCCGCCCTTCGAGATAGGCCGGCACCAGCTTGGCGATCGAGAAGGCGTCGCCCGCCTCCGCCGCCTTCTGGTACCAGCGCAGCGAACCGCCCTCGTCGCGCGGCCGGCCGCGGCCATATTGCAGCATGCGCCCGACATTGCTCATCGCGATGGCGTTGCCAGTTCCCGCCGCCTGCTCATAGAGACCGAAGGCCTTCTGCAAGTCGACCTTGCTGCCCTGTCCGTTCTCGTAGAGCGCGCCGAGATTGTTCATCGCCGCAGCACTGCCGGCATCGGCCGCCTTGTCATAGGCGGCGAGCGCGTCCTTGTAGCGCTCGGCTTTGTCGTGGGCGCGGCCGAGCTGGTAGGAGAGCCGCCGGATCTGCGGCTGCGACTCCGATGCCTGCTTGCAGGCCGCGATCGCCGCGCGGGCATCAATGCGCGCGAACTTCACGCCCTTCACGCCCTCGCGCCGGTCGGGATCGTTGGGATCGCCGGCCAGCTCGTCGCACTCCTGCACGCGCGGATCGCGCGAAGCGTCGGTCCGCCCGAGATAACCCTCGGCCAGCGAACGATAGGCGCAGACCGCACCGCAGCCCTTGAGATAGTCCTCATAGCGCCCGGAGCCGCCGAGCCTGATCCAGTTCTGCTCGTCGGTCGCGGCCTCGCCGCTGCGGCGTTTGTCGAGCAGCAGCGCCATCGCCGCCTCGCGGTATTGGCAGGCCTCGCCGCAGCGCGCGACATAAGCCTCGAGCGCGCTGCGCTCGCCGGCGGCCTTGGCCCGCTGCCAGTTGGCCTCGTCGCGCGCCAATGCGACGGCGCGCGCCACCGCCGGCACCGGCTGCGCCACCGGCAGGGCGATCGAGGCAAGGTCGATCTCCGGCGCCTGCTCGCGGCCACTGTCGCGCCGGGCGGCGGCCTCGACGCTGTCCTTGAGATAGCGCTGCAGATCGGACCAGGCGAGCGGCCCGGTCTCGGGCGCACCGGCCGGCCGCGCCAGCCCGGCGGCGCCCATCAGGAAGCGGCTGGTGAACAGGCCGAGTTTCTGGGTCTCGTCCCAGTTCGCCGGCGTCGCGCCGGAGGTCGCGACCAGCTTGACGATGCCGCCGCCGGTGCGCGGCTTGGCCGGCGTGAAGCCCGGCGCCGAGACGGCGAGCAGGCTCTCGCCCTTGCGGCCGGTCTCGCCGGTAAAGCAGGCGTCGATCATCACGATCAGCTGGCGCTGCGCCCCGATCTTCTGCCGGACCAGCTCCAGGTTCCGGTAGAGCGTCTGCAGCGCATAGCCGCTCTCGCTGGCATTGGGATTGCCGTCCTGCGGCAGCAGGAAGGGCTGGCGCGTCGCGAGATCCGGCACGCCATGGCCGGAATAGTAGACGAAGACGTTGGAGCGCCCTTCGACCGCGCTGCGCCAGAGCTTGCCGCCCTGCGGATTGGCCTCGCTGCCGAACATCTGGGTCAGCTCGCCGAGCGTCGCATCCTTCAAGAGGAAGACATTCTGCTCGCGAAAGCCGAGCGTGCCGGTGAGCCAGGCTTTCATCGCCTCGGCGTCGTTATGGGCGAAGTCGACCGTGCTGGTCTGCTTGTAGGTCTTGTTGCCGACCACCACGGCGATCGACTCGGCATTGTCGGAGAGGGTGACCGGCGGCGCCTGCGCGATCGAAGGCGAGAAGAGCCCGAGCCAGAGCAGGGCTGCGATCAGGAACGCCGGCAAAGGCCACCTCCAGAATCCGCGCGCCAGCGCTGTGCCGCGCCGGCGCGTCGATTTGTCGATGCGGCTTTTGTCCGGACGATCCGTGGCGAAGATGTGACGCTAGGTTTCTTAGCTGTCGCCAGCTGCGGCACTGCGCCCACCCGTCGTCGAGAGCCAGATGCCGATCCCGACGACGACGATGCCGACAGCGAGGTTCCAGCCGATCGGCTCGTTCAGCACGAGAGCAGCCACCAGCGAGGCCGTGACCGGGTTCACCGTCACGGTGACCGCAACGCTGGTCGGCGACGCCTTCCCAAGCGCGAAGGCCCAGAGATAGAAGGTCAGGGCAGCACCGATCACGCCGAGATAAAGCGCTGCCGACCATTGCGGGACGGCGAACTGGGCCACCGCATCGAAGCTGCCCCGCACCAGCGAGATCAGGATCAGCGCCACAGCACCGACGGCCATCGCGACGGTCGTGAACGGGATCGGGCCGCAGCGACTGATCACCGGCTTCGACCAGATGCCGTAGAGCGCCATGCACAAGGCCGCCGCTATCATCAGGAGATCGCCACGCCAGGCCTGCGGCGGCGCATGAGCGAGGCCGGAGAGCAGCGCGAATCCGACGCCCGCCATCGCGGTCAAAACGCCGGCGGTCTTGCGCGCCGTCAATCGCTCGCGCCCGAGCGCCGCGCCGACCATCAGCGACAAAAGCGGCAGGGTCGACAACGCCAGCGCTCCGCGGGCGCTGCTCGTATGGATCAGCGAGGCGTTGAACAGGATCGGGAAGAGCGCGAAGAAGAGCAGCCCCAGCCCAGCGGTCTGGAGCCAATCGCGGCGACCGGGCCAGCGCCGGTCGCCGAGCAGGGCGACCGGAGCGAGCAGCAGGCAGCCGATGCCGAAGCGAAACGAACCGATCGCCAGCGGATCGAGATGGCCGACGAGATAGCGGGTCGCGGCGATGGAGGTTCCTCCAAGCGCGCTCGACGCCGCCGCGGCCACCACACCCCAGAGCTCGCTCATGCCGGGGCCTCCGCTGGCTTGGTGTCGTCAGCTCAGTCGATCGCGCGCACCGCGCCCTTGGCCGCGCTGGTCGCCAGCGCCGCATAGGCCTTCAGCGCGGTCGAGACCTTGCGCTTGCGCGGCGCCGCTGGCTTCCAGCCATCCTTGCCCTTGGCGTCCATCGCGGCGCGCCGGCGCGCCATCTCCTCGTCGGAGACCTTGAGGCTGATGCTGCGCTTGGGGATGTCGATCTCGATCAGGTCGCCGCTCTCGACCAGGCCGATCGCGCCGCCCTCGGCCGCCTCAGGCGAGACATGGCCGATCGAGAGGCCCGACGAACCGCCCGAGAAGCGCCCGTCGGTGACCAGTGCGCAGGCCTTTCCGAGCCCCTTCGACTTCAGATAGCTCGTCGGATAGAGCATCTCCTGCATGCCCGGCCCGCCGCGCGGCCCCTCATAACGGATCAGCACGATCTCCCCGGCCTTGACCTTGTTGTTGAGGATGCCCTCGACCGCCGCGTCCTGGCTCTCGAAGATCACCGCCGTGCCGGAGAAGGTCAGGATCGAGGCGTCGACGCCCGCCGTCTTCACGATGCAGCCGTCGAGCGCGATGTTGCCGAACAGCACGGCGAGGCCGCCATCCTGCGAATGCGCATGCGCCTTCTCGCGGATGACGCCCTTTTCGCGATCGAGATCGAGCTCCTCATAGCGGCGATCCTGGCTGAAGGCGGTCTGCGTCGGCACGCCGCCGGGCGCGGCGCTATAGAAGCCCTTCACCGCCTCGCTCTGCGTCTGCCTGATGTCCCAGCGCTCAAGCGCCTCACCCAGTGTGGCGCTGTGGACGGTCGGCAGCGAGGTGTCGATCAGGCCGGCACGGTCGAGCTCCCCCAAGATCGCCATGATGCCGCCGGCACGGTGGACGTCCTCCATATGGACGTTGGCGACGGCCGGGGCGACCTTGCACAGCACCGGCACGTTGCGCGACAGCCGGTCGATATCGGCCATGGTGAAATCGATCTCGGCCTCATGCGCGGCAGCCAAAAGGTGCAGCACGGTGTTGGTCGAGCCGCCCATCGAGATATCGAGCGTCATCGCATTCTCGAAGGCCTTGAAGCTCGCGACATTGCGCGGCAGCACGCTCTCGTCGTTCTGTTCATAGTAGCGCTTGGCGATGTCGACGATCAGGTGCCCGGCCTCGACGAAAAGGCGCTTGCGGTCGGCATGGGTCGCCAGCGTCGAGCCGTTGCCCGGCAGCGCGAGGCCGAGCGCCTCGGTCAGGCAGTTCATCGAATTGGCGGTGAACATGCCCGAGCAGGAGCCGCAGGTCGGGCAGGCCGAGCGCTCGATCACCTCGACTTCGCTGTCCGTGTACTTGCTGTCGGCGGCAGCGACCATGGCGTCGACCAGATCGACCTTCTTCAGCACGCCCTCGGCGATGTACTTGCCGGCCTCCATCGGCCCGCCCGAGACGAACACGACCGGGATGTTGAGGCGCATCGCCGCCATCAGCATGCCGGGGGTGATCTTGTCGCAATTGGAGATGCAGACCATCGCGTCGGCGCAATGGGCGTTGACCATGTATTCGACGCTGTCGGCGATCAGCTCGCGCGAAGGCAGGCTGTAGAGCATGCCGTCATGGCCCATGGCGATGCCGTCATCGACCGCGATGGTGTTGAACTCCTTGGCGACGCCGCCAGCCTTCTCGATCTCGCGCGCCACCAGCTGGCCGAGGTCTTTCAGATGGACATGGCCCGGCACGAACTGGGTGAAGGAGTTCACCACCGCGATGATCGGCTTGCCGAAATCGCTGTCCTTCATGCCGGTGGCGCGCCAGAGGCCGCGGGCGCCGGCCATGTTGCGGCCATGGGTGGTGGTGGCGGATCTCAGCCTCGGCATGCTTGACCTCGTTGACGCTACGTCCGAACAGAAGGGCTCGCCCTATAGCTAGCGGCGGCGTCCGGCCAGCCAAAATTGAATTATTCGATTTTGACCATCGACGCCGTCCATGCTGCGGGCGCGAGAGGCCTTGCGATGCTGCGCAATATCGACATCGACCTGCTGCGTTCCTTCGTCACCATCGCCGAGCTGCGCTCGTTCACCCGCGCCGCGGCAGCCCTCAACCGCACGCAGTCGACGATCTCGACGCAGGTGCGCCGGCTCGAGGAGATCGCCGGCCAGACCCTGCTGCAGCGCTCGCCTCAGGAGGTGCTGCTGACCCGCGCCGGCGAGGATTTCCTCGGTTACGCCCGCCGTATCGTCGCTTTGCACGACGAGGCGCTCGACGTCGTTCGGGCCCGAAACGTTTCCGGCCGCGTCCGGCTCGCGGTGATGGACGACTACGCCACCGTGGTGCTGCCCGAGACGCTCGCCCGCTTCGCCCGCTCGCATCCGGAGGTCGAGCTCGAAGTCACCACCGGCTTCACCCGCGACCTGATCGGCAGCCTCGGCGAGGCCTTCGACCTTGTGCTGGCGACGCAGAAGGCGGGCGACGGCAGCGGCGAGGTGCTGCGTGTCGAGCGCACCGCCTGGGCCTGGTCCGACCGGCACGATTTCCCGCCCGCCGGTCCCCTACCGCTCGCGCTGCTGAAGGCGCCGAACATGTACCGCGAATGGGCGCTCGCCGCCCTGAACGAGGCCGGCCGGCCCTGGCGCATCCTGTTCTCCTCCTCCAGCATCGGCGCGGTCGAGGCCGTCGCTGCCGCCGGCGCCGCGCTGACCGTGGTCAAGGCGGGCACGGCGCGCGAGGGCCTGCGCCTGCTCGGCGAGGCGGACGGTCTGCCTTACCTGCCGGCCTCCGAGATCGCGCTGCATCTCGCGCCGGGCCGGCCGACACCAGCAGGGCGAGCACTCACTGGCTTCCTCACGGAGACGTTGAAGATTACAACCAACTGAAACGCCGGATTGCGCTGACTGGAAGCTTCCGGCTGGGAGTTGATGGAAAAATTGAGAGTATAAAGAAGGTTGCAAAATCCGTCAGAATCCCGCGAAAGCTGCAATATCGTCATACCGAAACGCTGTCAGCCCGCCTGGACGCTGAAACTTGGCAAAAATCGCCGTTGATCTAGAGCAAATTGCAGCAATTCAGCCAACTTGTTTAATTAAAATTTACTATCCCGGTGCACCGTCTGATTAGAAAAAGAGCACCCGGATTTCTCCCGTGTTTGTCACGCATAGTACAGCGCGCGCCCTTGGCCGCGAACCCTTCCGTATTGACTGGCGCACTCTCCCCACGGGCAAGCAGCCCTCCGATCTCTCGTCAGATGATCGTGCTGGTCACCTCGTATTCGCCCTCGCCATCGCGCTTGCGAGCTCCAGCCAACCCCACGCAGTCTAGGAATCCAAATGCGCCTGGCAGCCAATCTCACGATCAAGCAGACATTCCTGGGTATTGCGGGGCTCTTTGCCGCCCTGATCGCCGCCATCATCGGCGCGTGGTATTTTCAGCAGCAAGCCGTCGGCGCCCGGGCCAATGCCCATCGCCAGGCCCATGCCTCCTATCTGCTCGCCGATGAATTCCGGCAGAGTTCAGACGATCTGACGCGGCTGGCGCGTACCTTCGCCGTTACTGGCAACACTCGCTACGAGCAGCAATATCTCGAAGTCATCGCCATGCGCAGCGGCGAGAAGCCGCGCCCGGTCGAGCCGCACCGGATCTACTGGGATCTCGTCCTCGACAATGCCGCACGCCCCCGCGGCCCGGGCCAGACCAAGGCCCTGCTGACCGAAATGAAGGAAGCCGGCTTCACCGAGCTGGAATTCGCCAGGCTCGGCCAGGCCGCCGCCAAATCGGATGGCCTCGTCGCCCTCGAAACCCGCGCCATGAACGCCGCCAAGGGCCTGTTCGAGGATGGCGGCGGCAAATACACCGTCAAGAAGGAGCGCGATCTCAACCTCGCCCGCGAGCTGTTGTTTTCGGCCGATTACGACCGGATGAAGGGCGAGATCATGAAGCCGGTCGACGAGTTCTTCGGGCTGGTCGAGGCCCGCACCAATGCCCTCCTCGCCGCGACCGGCGCCCGGGTCGATCAGATCCAGTGGGTGTTCAACCTGCTGCTCGGCATGCTGGTCGCCCTGATGCTTGCGACCGGCGCCCTGATCGTCTCGCGCGTCATCCGGCCGCTCGCCGCGATCAAGACCAGCATCGACGGGCTTTCCAATGGCGAGCTCGAGACGCCGATCCCGCAGACCGGGCGGCAGGACGAGGTCGGCGCCGTCGCCGGGGCGCTGCTCCTCTTCCGCGATAAGCTGGTGCAGATCCGCGCGCTGGAGGCCCAGGAGCGGGCCGAGGCCGCAGCACGCGCGGCCCGTGCCGATGCGATGTCGCGCGTCGTCTCCGATGTCGGCGAGGTCGTCGCCGCCGCCGCCGATGGCGACTTCTCGGCCCGGCTGCAGATCGACGATGCCGACGAGCAGATGCAGAAGCTGGTCGCCGGTATCAACGAGATCAACGCTGTCGTCGACAGTGCCACGACCGAGTTCGTCGCCGTGCTGCAGCGCGTCGCCGAGGGCGACCTGACGCAGGACATCGCCACCCAGTATCGCGGCCGCTTCGGCGAGCTGAAGGCGGCGGTGAACGAGACCGTCGAGCGCCTGTCCTCGACGGTGAAGACGATCCAGCTCACCTCGGCCGATGTCGGCCTCTCGGCCCGCGAGATCGCGACCGGCGCGGACGACCTGTCGAAGCGCACGGAAGAACAGGCCTCCTCGCTGGAGGAGAGCGCCGCGACCACCGAGGAGCTGGCCGCCTCGGTCAAGGCCTCGGCCCAGGCCTCGCGCCAGGCGGCGACGACCGCCGAGGAAGCGATGCGCGCCGCGGAGGGCGGCGGCGAGATCGCCGGCAAGGCAGTCAGCGCCATGGCCCGGATCGAGGACGCCTCGAAGAAGATCTCCGACATCACCCGCGTGATCGACGATATCGCCTTCCAGACCAATCTCCTCGCCCTGAACGCAGCGGTGGAAGCGGCCCGCGCCGGCGATGCCGGCAAGGGCTTCGCTGTGGTCGCCTCGGAGGTGCGCACCCTCGCCCAGCGCTCGGGCGAGGCGGCCAAGGACATCTCGACGCTGATCTCGTCCTCCAACGCCGAGGTTGGCGAAGGCGTCAAGCTGGTCCGCCAGGCCGGCGATGCGCTGACGCAGATCCTCGCGGCGTCACAGAAGGTCGCGGCGACCATCGCCGACATCTCCTCGGCCGCGGCCGAGCAGGCCAACGGCATCGAGGAGATGAGCCAGACCGTCGCCCATATGGACGAGATGACCCAGCAGAACGCTGCCCTCTCCGAACAGAGCGCCGCCAGCGCCAATGCGCTCAACCAGCGCATCACGCAGCTCAACGATCTCGTCGCGGCGTTCAAGACCGGTGGCCAAGCCGTCGCCACCCATGCGGCCAGGCCTCAGGTCGCCCCCGGCCGCCAGGCTCCCAGGCCGGCGGCCGCGCGCAAGCCCACAGCAGCCGAGCCGCAGCGCCTGCAGCAGCTCGCAGCCGCCGCCTTCAGCCCTGCCCCGCGCAAGGTCGCCAATGCCGGCAAGCACGGCGACAGCGGCTGGGAAGAGTTCTGATCAATCCGCCGGCTGCCCTCCGGGGCGGCCGGCCTCCTTGCGGACATGCCGAACGCCAAGGCACGGTGGCCGCTTGAACAACTGCCGGCAAAGCTCACGGGACGACCTGCTCCGGCTCGGCGACGACCAGCTCTTTGTGCGATGCTGGCGCTACCCTCGCTCGCCGGGCTATCGCAGCATATCGGCGAGGGCTTCATGCATCGCCGCGCTGGAGATGTGAAATACCCCCTGATAGGGCAGGTCGAGGTCGACGATCACGAACATGATGCTGGAGACCGACAATACGCCGATCGCCAGCACAGCAGCGCTGAGCGCTCGGCGTGGGATCTGCAGGCCGAAGCTCAGGAAGACCAGGCTGAGCCAGAAGGTCACAATCCCGACGAAATAGCCGCCGGACGGAGCGTTCGCATCCTCGATGACGTTCCATCTTGCAGAGATGACATCGGCATAGGCTGCACGGCAGCGGGCCGCGGAATATTCAAGACCGGTACTTGGCAGCGCGTCGACGTCCGCTCCGATATCGCTCATCAACTGCGCCAGGCTGCGGTCCTCGCCGCGGACGGCCATGCTGCGCGTATCCGGCATGCCGGCGACGATCGGCGGCGCCTCGCGGGCCAAGTGCTTGCGATCACCGCAGCCGTGTACTGCTGGAGCTTCAGCCTGGTCGGGTCGGCTACTGCCTTGAAGATGCGCAGGCACTGGTCGAGATTGGCCAGACGCGCCGCATAGGTGGAACGGTTGCTGCTCGTGGCGTCGAAGCGCGCCCGGGTCGTCGACAATTGCAGGCTGAGGATGAGCGCGGCGAAGGTCACCATCAGCCCGGTCACCAGCCTGATCGAATCCATGTTCTCGCTGGTCAGGTGATGCTCATGCAGGCGCTTGCGCAAAGACATGCCCGCGAGAGCGCTCAAGCTGAACAGCGCGAGGAACGCGAAGACCAGGAGAAATTCCATGTGGCTTCCTCGTCTTGGCCTGCTTACCAGCAAGAGCACGGCAAAGCGTCAATGCTTCAGCTATCAAGACCGACTGCCGCATCGCCACAGGAGTTTGAACGCGGCACGACAGACACCCTTTGCCCGACCTTTACGTCCCCCGAGGACAAAGTGACCTCGGTCCGGCAAAGGATCGGCTCGCCGTTCTGGTATCTCGTGAACTCGACCAAAGCGCGCGCATTGCCACGATTGAGCCAGAATGAGACTATCGTCCCGGGAACATGCGGCCCCATCGCGAGGCGATCTCGATTGCGCTGATCTCGCCAAATCAAAGACCCGAACACCAGGCCCACAACCGCTAGCGTGATGCAACTGTAGATAAGTGCGGCCCTTTTGTTGAAATCCACAGCATCGCCTCACTGTCCAACTTGTCTGTTGGCAACATGACGTAACGCATCTTTGCAGACAGTTTCGACGAATCCCGGCCTATTTCAAGCCGAGGATCTCACCCCGGCAAGCGATACTCCCGGAACATCTCGCGCAGCGCCGTCTTCTGGATCTTGCCGGTCGCCGTATGCGGGATCGCCTCGACCAGCACGACATCGTCGGGCAGCCACCATTTCGCGACCTTGCCGGTCATGAAGGCGAGCATCTCCGCGTGGCCGGGCGTCCTGCCGGGCTTGGGCACGATCACCAAAAGCGGCCGCTCGTCCCATTTCGGATGGGCGACGCCGATCACCGCCGCCTCCGCCACGTCGGGATGGCCGATGGCGAGGTTTTCGAGCTCGATCGAGGAGATCCACTCGCCACCGGACTTGATCACGTCCTTGGAGCGATCGGTCACCTGCATGTAGCCGTGCGGGTCGATGGTCGCGACGTCGCCGGTGTCGAAGAAGCCGTGCCCGTCCAAGATCGGCTGGTCGTGGCGGTAATAGGCGCCGGCGACTGCCGGCCCGCGCACCTTCAGCCTCCCAAAGGTCTTGCCGTCCCAGGGCAGGTCTGTGCCGTCGTCATCGGTCAGGCGGAATTCGACACCGAACTGCGGATGGCCCTGCTTGACCTTGAGGTCGTAGAGCGCATCGCCTTCGAGCCCGTCATAGACCGGTTTGATCGAGCAGAACGAGCCGATTGGGCTCATCTCGGTCATGCCCCAGGCATGGTCGACGGTGACGCCGTATTTCTTTTCGAACGCCTCGGTCATCGCCCGCGGACAGGCCGAGCCGCCGATCACCACCCGCTTCAGCGTGTCGAGCTTCCCACCGGTCGCTTCCAGATGCTGGAGCAGGCCGAGCCAGACCGTCGGCACCGCCGCGGTCAATGTCACCTTTTCGCCGTTGAGCAGTTCCAGCAATGAGGCGCCGTCGAGTTTCATGCCGGGCATGACCAGCTTCGCCCCGGTCATCGGCGCCGAGAAGGCCAGCGACCAGCTATTGGCGTGGAAGAGCGGCACCACCGGCATCACCACGGCGCGCGCCGACAGACCCATATAGTCCGGCTGGGCGCAGGCCATGGCGTGCAGCACATTGGAGCGGTGCGAATAGAGCACGCCCTTGGGCCCGCCGGTCGTGCCTGAAGTGTAGCAGAGCCCGGCCGCGGTGTTCTCATCGAACGCCGCCCAGGCGAAATCGGCGTCGGCCTCAGCCAGCCAGTCCTCGTAAGCGACGGCGTTCCTGAGCGAGGTCTCAGGCATATGCGCCGCATCGGTCAGGACGATATAGCGCTCGACTGTCGGCAGCTTGTCCCGCAGGCCCTCGACCAGCCCGACAAAGGTCAGGTCGAGAAAGAGCAGCCGGTCCTCGGCGTGGTTGATCAGTTGGGCGATCTGCTCGGGGAAGAGCCGCGGATTGACCGTATGGGTGATCGCGCCCATGCCGCTGATCCCGTACCAGAGCGCAAGGTGCCGGTCGGTATTCCACGCGAGCGTCGCAACGCGATCGCCGAGCTTGATGCCTTCTCGCGTCAGCCGCTTGCCGATACGGAGCGCGCTTTGGCGGATATCGGCATAGGTCGTGCGCCGGATCGGGCCTTCGACGCTGCGGGAGGTCACTTCACGCGTGCCGTGCTGGATCGCCGCGTGGTCGATGATCCGGTGGATCAGCAGCGGCCAATTCTGCATCAGCCCGAGCATGCGTTTCTCCCTGTCGTCTTGCTTCGCTTTTTGGCAGCATAGCCAGCGGGCGCCCCGCGGCGAAAGCCCTCGCGCTCGATTGGACGATGCGTTAGTTTATAAATGAACGATCTAGGGATGAACGCCTTGTCAGTGCCGCGCCCAGCCCCCGCACCGGAGCCCATCGAGCCGGATCGCGTCTGGTTCCGCTTCATGCGCCTGCATCAGCGCATGCTCGGCCAGATGACCGCCCGCATCCGCGAGCTCGGTCTCTCCATCCCGCAATTCGACCTGCTCTCGACGCTGACCGAGCGCGAGGGCATCAGCCAGAGCGAGCTCGCCGAGCGGCTCTACGTCACCAAGGGCAATGTCTCCGGCCTGGTCGACCGGCTGGTCCAGGCGGGTCTCGTGGAGCGCCGCGCCATTGTCGGCGACCGGCGCTCCTATGCCATGCATCTGACGCCCGAGGGCCGCCGCCTCGCCGAAGCCGGCATGACGACGCAGCGCGACTATGTCGCCCAGACGCTCGGAAAGCTCCCGCACGAGGATCTCGCCGAGCTCGACCGGCTGGTGCTGGCCTGGCGCGAACGCGCCCGCGCCCTCGACACGGACCAAAGCTGATGTTCGCAGGCCTGGCCTATGCCGGCGGCGGCAATCGCTGCTACTGGCAGGGCGGCTTCTACGAGACGGTTGCGCCGCAGATCGGCCTGAAGCCGCGCGGGGGGGCGGGCCCCCGCGCGGGCCCCGGGGCGATGCTCTACAATGCGCTCGGCGTCGGCCCGACCGTGCGCGAGATGCTGCGCGAGGCCTGCATCGGGCGAACCTCCGAGGTCGACTGGGCTGCCTTCCGTCGTGGCGGCAGGCTCTTCCCGGTCGCGGAGATGTATCGCAGCATGCTCGCGAGCCTGTTCACGCCGGAGCGGCTGGCGGCGTTGAAAGCCCAGGCCGATTTCCTGATCGCGATCTCGCGGCCGCCGCGCTTCTGGCCATTGCCGGTCATCACCACGATCGGCATCGGCGCCTACCAGCTCGAAAAGCGCCTGCGCCGGCCGGTTCATCCGACCGTCGGGCGCAAGCTTGGCTTCCGGCCCGATCTGATCCGCATCGCCGACTGCGCCGATCCCGAGCAACTGGTCGATGCGCTGATGGCGAGCGCCGCCGTGCCGCCCTTCATGCCGGCCGGGAATATCGGCGCCCGCGCCGCGCTCGATGGCGGCCTGGTCGACAGTGCTCCGGCCTGGGCGCTCGCCGAGATGGAGGCTGCTGGCGAACAGACGCTGGTGCTGCTGACCCGCCCCTTCGCCGAGGTGCCGCAGGTTACAAACCGCACCTATGTCCGGCCCTCGCAGGTGATCCCGGTCAGCCAGTTCACCATCCGCAACTGGGATGGCATCCGCTTCGCCTACGAGCTCGGGGTGAGGGATGGCGAGGCATTTTTGAGAGCGATGGAGCGGCGGAAGGCGGGGTAGCCTCCACTCTCCACCGTCATTGCGAGCGCAGCGAAGCAATCCAGGAAGACTTGCCGCAGCACTCTGCCGCCCCTGGATTGCTTTGTCGCTACGCTCCTCGCAATGACTGAAACACGTAGTGCATGAAGGCCTGTTTTCATCCGCGGCAGCCTTCGGCTACGAATCCTCTTCCTTCCGCCGGATCCCCCGATGGCCTTGATCAACCTCACCGCCTCAGCTTCGAACCTGCACGCCGGCCTGCTTGCCCGCCGCTTCAGCGCCAGTGACCTGCTCGAAGCGACCTTCGCCCGCATCGACGCGCTAAACCCGTCCCTCAACGCCATCGTCGCGCAGGATCGCGATGCCGCGCGAGCAATGGCGACGGAGTCGGACCGGCGCATCGCAGCCGGTGAGGCGCGCCCACTCGAAGGCCTGCCGATCACGATCAAGGACGCGTTCGACGTCGCCGGCCTGCCCTCCTCCGGCGGCCTTCCCGCTTACAAGGAGCGCATCCCGCAGGAGGATGCCGCGGCCGTTGCCCGCCTGCGCGCGGCCGGCGCGGTCATCCTCGGCAAGACCATGGTTCCGGTCTTCTCCGGGGATTTCCAGAGCTACAATCCCGCCCACGGCATCACCAACAATCCCTGGAACGCCGAGTATTCGCCCGGCGGCTCCTCAGGCGGGGCGGCGGTCGCGGTCGCGACGGGGATGAGCGCCTTCGAGCTCGGCTCCGATCTCGGCTCCTCGATCCGCTGGCCGGCGCAGGCCTGCGGCGTTTTCGGCCTCAAGACCAGCTGGGGCATCGTCTCGACCTGGGGGCTGATCCCGCCGCCACCGGAGCGGCGCACCTTGCGCAATGCCGACCTCGTCGTCGCCGGCCCGATCGCCCGGGCGACCGAGGACCTCGACCTGATCCTGCCGGTGCTGATCGGCCCGCGCGATCCGAATGTCGTGGGAGCGGCCCTGCCCGCCCCGCGCAGGGCGGAAGCGAAGGGCCTGCGCGTCGCGATCTGGGCGCAGGAGCCGTTCGCGCCGGTGACCCGCGAGGTCTCGGATGCGGTGCGCGAAGCCGGACGGCGCCTCGCCGAAGCCGGCGCGATCGTCGACGAGACCGCCCGCCCCGGCTTCCGCTTCACCGAGGCCTATGAGGTCTACGCGCTCTTGAACCACGCGGTCGTCGCCTACGGCCTGCCGCCGAAGGTCCGCGCCCGCATCCAGTCGCAAGCGGCGAAGTTCGCGCCGGGCGATCTCTCGCATCAGGCGCTGCAGGCGCGCGGCGCGCGGATGACGCCCGGGCTCTACCAGCAGCTCCACCAGCGCCGCCTCGCGCTGAAGCGGCAATGGGCCCGCTTCTTCCAGAACTACGATGTGCTGCTCTGCCCGCCCGCACCGGTCGCAAGCCAGAAGCACGACCACCTGCCGGATTTCCACGCCCGCCGGCTCGACATCAACGGCGTGGAGCGCCCCTATCTCGACTTCCTGTGCTGGGCGAGCCTCGCCACCGGCGCCGACCTGCCCTCGCTGAGCGCGCCGGTCGCTCTCTCGCAGGCTGGCTTGCCGACCGGCGTCCAGATCATCGCCCCCTTTGGCGAGGACCGGACAGCGATCGCGGTCGGAGCGATGCTCGGTAAGCTGGGCGGCGGCTATCGCGTGCCGCCCATCGCTGCGGTCTAGCCCTTCAGCCAATCCGCCAGCGACGGCCGGCGATTGCCGTCGCGTCCGATCGTCTCCGGTGCGGCAAGCATGGCGTTGAGCACCGCCTCCTGCGTTGCCTCGGCTGCGGCGCGGAAGGGCAGGTCGATCCGGTTCTCGTTCAGCACGGTGAGCGGCACGAGATCGGCCTCGTCGAAATGCGCGATCCGGCCTGCGGTCGAGAAGGCGATGGCGATATCGCCGCTGCCATTGCCCCAGAAAGCGCCGAGCCGCGCCAGGCCGGCGCCGCAGCGCCGGGCGATACGGGTCAGCTGCCGGCTCTCCAAAGGCAGGTCGGTCGCCAGGATGATGATGACCGAGCCGCGCTCCGGCGGTTGAACTGCACTCGCGACAGGCGGCGCTGGACGGCGCCCATCCGGCAGGACGAGATCGCCGGCATTGCCGAAATTCGCCTGCACCAGCACGCCAACAGTAAAGCTGCGGCCGTCGAGCTGGATCAGGCGCGAAGCGGTGCCGATGCCGCTCTTGAAGCCGAAGGCGCTCATGCCGGTGCCGGCGCCGACCGCGCCCTCCAACACCAGCCCGCTGCTGGCCGCATCGAGCGCCGCTTCCGCCTCCTCTACCGTCAGACGCCGGGCGCGGATGTCGGACAGGAAACCGTCATTGCATTCGAGCACCAGCGAATTGACAGTGCCGGTACTGCGGCCGATCTCTGGATTGCTGGCGAGCGCCCGCCCCACCAGCGCCTCGATACCAACCGAGACAGAGAAGGTGTTGCCGAGCAGGATCGGCGTCTCGATCTGGCCGAGCTCGGCGAGCTGCATCAGCCCGGCGCTCTTGCCGAAGCCGTTGATGACATCGACGCCCGCTCTGACCTTCTCGCGGAAGAGATCGCCCTGATGCGGCCGCACCGCGGTGAAGCCGGTGAGGATGTCGTCCTCGCGCAGGGTCAGGTGGCCGACAGCGACGCCGGCGACGTCGGTGATCGCGTTGAGCGGGCCCGGCGGCAGCGTGCCGCAGACCAGGCCGTAATCGCGCGCCCGTTTGCTCAAGGTCTTCCCCCGTCCCAGTGCCGCTAGATTGACGTGTTGAACACGGCCTCGATGGCGTGGCCATCGGGATCAATGACGAAGGCGGCATAATAATGCGGCCCGTAATGCGCCCGCAGCCCCGGCGCGCCATTGTCGCGTCCGCCATGTTGAAGCGCAGCGCGATGGAATTCGTCGACGGCTGCGCGACCGGGCGCGGCGAAGGCGACATGGAAACCCGGCCCGGGCGGCCGCGGCCCGTCGTGACGATGCTTCAGCGCCAGCGCATCGCCACCACCTGGAACGCCATAGCCAACCGCCTGATTAGGCTCACCGGGCCGAAGATCGCTCCAGACCCTGACATAGCCTAGCGCTGCAAGTGCCGCATCGTAGAACGCGACAGCGCGCTCGATATCCGTGACACCGAGAGAGAGGTGATGCAGCATGCCCCGGCTCGCCTCGCTCACGCCGCGGCCTTGACCTTCGCCACCGTGACACGCTGCCGTCCACCAGCCAGCTCCTCGCGCAGCACCAGCCGCTCGTCCGCGGCGAGTATGCCGAGAGGCACGTCATGGTCCGGCATGACCGCGGTCGCCGACTTGTTGAGGAAGACGATGACCGGGCGGTTGCCAGCAGCGGCCCAGCGGCGCAGCTGGGTGAGATAGGGCTCCTTGCGCCAGGCTTGCGGCGCGCCGGGATCGAGCTGGACGAACAGCCAGTTCGTCGCCGGGTCCATGGTCAGCACGAAGCGCGCCTTGTCCGGCTTCCATTCCGGGCCGAGGAAGGTCTGGGTCATCCAGAGGCAGAAGAAGGCGCGGCAATGGTCCGGCCGCGTCGCATGGATGCCGCAGCCCCGGCCCGGCAGGCAGTGCTTGCACCAGCTGCCGGCGACGCTTTCCACCGCCGGCACATCGTAAACCTTGCAGCACAACGTGCAGCTGCCGCAGTCGCGGCCGGGAGCCGGCTGGTTCACCATACGGGCGGGATCGATCATGCAGGCTCTCTCGAAAGCGCGCGGAACCATGCGCATCGCGGTGGCGGCTGGCAAGCCGGTTTGGAAGGGTTCGAAGGAAAGCAGGCTCTCTTGTTCCTCGCTTTCAACTACTCGCGTCATCCCGGGCTCAGCGCAGCGGAGAACCAGGATCTATGCCGGAACGGTTCAGGAATGGATCCCCGATCGTCACCGCTTCGCAGCTTGCCCAGGATGACCGGATAGGCGGAGAATAAGCCGCCTCAAGATTCCGACGCGCAGGCCCTGCCCCGCGCCAGACTCTGCCCCGCTCTGCAGGAAAATCGCTCAGCGCTTGCGCGGATCGCGGTCTATGCTCGCATAAACGACGCATAAGCATCGGGAGCCGGAAATGCTGACCAACCTCGCCGTCCGTGACATCGAGACGCTCGTCCACCCCTATACCAACCTGGCCACCCATCGCGAGGTCGGCCCGCTGGTGCTGGAGCGCGGCAAGGGCGTGTTCGTCTACGACACCGCCGGCAAGGACTATATCGAGGGCATGGCCGGCCTCTGGTGCACCTCGCTAGGCTATTCCAACCAGGAGCTGGCCGAGACCGCCTATGAGCAGCTGAAGAAGCTGCCCTTCACCCATCTCTTCTCCGGCCGCAGCCATGATCCGGCGATCGAATTGGCCGAGAAGCTGAAGGAGATCGCCCCGGTGCCGATCTCCAAGGTGTTCTACGGCGCCTCCGGCTCGGACGCCAACGACACCCAGGTCAAGCTGGTCTGGTACATGAACAATGCGCTCGGCCGCCCGAAGAAGAAGAAGATCATCTCGCGGCTCAAGGCCTATCACGGCGTCACCGTCGCCTCGGCCTCGCTGACCGGCCTGCCGGCCAACCACACCGATTTCGACCTGCCGATCCCGAACGTCCTGCACACCTCCTGCCCGCATCACTACCGCTTCGCGCAAGCAGGCGAGAGCGAGCTCGACTTCTCGGCGCGCCTCGCCGCCGAGCTCGACGAGATGATCCAGCGCGAGGGGCCGGACACGGTCGCCGCCTTCATCGCCGAGCCGGTGATGGGCGCCGGCGGCGCGGTCACCCCGCCCGAGGGCTATTTCGAGGCGATCAACGCCGTGCTGGCGAAATACGATGTCCTGTTCATCTCCGACGAGGTCATCACCGGCTTCGGCCGCACCGGCGAGATGTTCGGCACCACCACCTACAAGATGAAGGCCGACACACTCTCCTGCGCCAAGGCGCTGACCTCGGCCTATTTCCCACTCTCCGCCGTGCTGATCAACGAGCCGGTCTATGAGGTGCTCGTCGACCAGAGCAAGAAGATCGGTACCTTCGGCCACGGCAACACCTATGCCGGCCACCCGGTCGGCTGCGCCGTCGCTGTCAAGACGCTGGAGATCTACCAGCGCGACCGGATCATCGAGCATGTCCGGAAGGTCGCGCCGAAGTTCCTGCAGCGCCTGACCAAGCTCGCCGAGCACCCGCTGATCGGCGAAGCCCGCGGCGTCGGCCTGATCGGCGGCATCGAGTTCGTCAAGGACAAGGCGAGCAAGGCCCAGTTCGAGGCCAAGAAGGGCGTCGCCCTGAAGTCGACCAACTTCGCCCAGGAAGAGGGCCTGATCCTGCGCGCGCTGGGCGGCGACCGCGTCGCCTTCTGCCCGCCGCTGGTGATCAGCGAGGCCGAGATCAACGAGCTCTTCGACCGCTACGAGCGCGCGCTCGCCAAGACGCTCGACTGTGTCAAGGCGGAAGGCCTGATGGCGGGGTGAAGGCGAGCGCAGGAACCACGACGTCATGCTCGCCCTTGTGGCGAGCATCCACGTCTTGGGCACCGCATGCAATTGAGGAAGACGTGGATGGTCGGGACAAGCCCGACCATGACGGAAAAGTGGCCAGCGCTGATTTCAGCCACCCCAGCGAAACTGTGCCAAAGCTGACCAAAGCCTCGGTGTGACAATGAAAACGTCACGACAAATTCAAAATGCCGCCGCCAGCCGGACCCGATCGGCAGCGACATTGGCGGTGCTGGCGGCCCAGGAACCGCCGGCGCCCACAACCGGAAACCGAGGATCATGTCTACGCATAAGCCGCGCCACCCCGCGCACCGTTCCGCCAGCTTCCATGATGCCAGCGCACGTGAGGCCTATGCATCGCGCTTCCGCCCGATCGCGATTCCTGCCATTGTCGCGGGAACCCGCTGGGGCCCGGCCGCGTTGACCTCGCAGCACAGGGACGTTCCGGCGCTCCTGCGCAACGGTTTCGAAGATTGATACCACGACCTCCGACTGAGACCCAAAATGCTTGACCGGCGCAGAGTTCTTCAGACTCTCGCCGGTCTTTTTTTGTCCAGCGTCGGGCTCGGCGGCTACGCCTATGCCTGGGAGCCGACGCATCAGGGCGTGACCCGCTACAGGCTGCAACCGGCGAACTGGCCCCAAGGGCAGCGGCTGCGGCTCGCCATGATCTCGGACCTGCATGTCGGCGGCCCGCATATGCCGGTCGCACGTGTCCGCGAGATCGTCGAACAGACCAATGCGCTGAAGCCGGACCTGACCTTGCTGGTCGGCGATTTCGTCGCCAGCCGCGCTCGTCGCGCCGACGACCCCGCCCCGGCGGAATGGGCCGCCGAACTCGCCCGCCTGGCGGCGCCGTCCGGCCGCTTCGCCGTGCTCGGCAATCACGACTGGTGGCAGGATGAGCGCGCTCAGCGCGAACTCAAGGGGCCGACCCAGTCCACAATCGCGCTCGAGGATGCAGGCATTCCCGTCCTGGAAAACCGGGCGGTCAGGCTCGAAACCGGTGCCGGGCCGCTCTGGATCGCGGGGCTCGGCGACCAGGAAGCCTTCGTCCTGCGCCGTCGCCCGCGCGGCCTGCGCTACGGCCTCGACGATTTGCCGGCCACGCTCGCGATGATCGGCGACGATGCGCCGGTGATCCTACTGGCGCACGAGCCTGACATCTTCGCCAGGGTGCCCGCCCGCGTTGCACTGACGCTTTCGGGCCATACCCATGGCGGCCAGGTCAGGCTGTTCGGCTGGTCGCCGATCGTGCCATCGCGCTACGGCAATCGCTATGCCTATGGCCATGTCCGGGAGAATGGCCGCGATCTCGTCGTCTCGGCCGGGCTCGGCACCAGCAAGCTGCCGATCCGGCTGGGCGCGCCACCAGAGATCGTTTTCATCGAGCTGGGGTGAAGGCGACGCCGCAGCGTCGCCCGATCAACGAACGATGACCTTCCCGCCGACCTGGGCGCGGTTGTAGAGGTCGATCGCATCGATATTGCGCATCCGGATGCAGCCGGACGAGGCCGAGCGGCCAATCGTCTCCGGCTCATTGGTGCCGTGGATGCGATAAAGCGTGTCCTTGCCGTTCTGGTAGAGATAGAGCGCGCGGGCGCCGAGCGGGTTCTCCGGCCCGCCCTCCATGCCGCCGGCGCGCGGCGCCAGATGCGGCCAGCGCGCGATCATCTCGGCCGGCGGCGTCCAGCGCGGCCACTCGGCCTTGCGCTGCATCACCGCGGTGCCGGTCCAGCCGAAGGCCTCGTCGCCGGTGGCGACGCCGTAGCGGATCGCCTTCTTGTTCGGCAGAACGAAGTAGAGGTACTTCTCGGTGGTATCGACCACGATCGTGCCGGGCTCTTCGCCGGTCGGATCTGTGATCTCGTAAGGCAGATGCGTGATCTGTGTCTCGAAATTCGGCACCAGCGCCATGTATTCGGCATCGCGCGCCGAGAGTGATGGCGCATGAACCGTCTTGTACTGACAGGCGCCAAGAAGCACCGACAGGCCGAGCACCGCAACGAAAGTCTGCTTCATGGTTTCCACCGCCGGCACCGAAACAGTGCTCGTTATGATGAATGCTTCGTTAAAAAACGGTGACCCGACAAGGCACGGCCCGGGTCGAACACAACCCGGTCTTACGGCTCAATCGTCTTGCAGGCAATGAAGTTCCCGCCTTGCTCTGGCGTCTTGCTGCATTGCAGTGACAATATGGTCACGCTTGCGGGCTACCTCCTTCGGCCAGCTTCGCGACTATCGGAGACTTGCGCGTGACGACGCTGCTGATCAGCCATCCTTCCAGTCTTCGCCACGCCACGCCACCGGGCCATCCCGAACGCGCCGACCGCATCCGCGCAGTCGAAGAGGCCTTGGCGGACGAGCGATTCGCGCTGCTGCAACGCGTCGAGGCGCCGGAGGGCACGCTCGCCCAGGTCGAGCTCTGCCATCCGGCCGCCTATGCGCGGGCGATCGTCGAGGCGTCGCCGCAGGAGGGGTTGGTCCAGGTCGATGCCGATACCATCATGTCGCCGGGCACGCTCGCCGCTGCCCTGCACGGCGTCGGCGCCGCCGTCCACGCCGTCGACGAGGTTATGACCCGGCGCGCGACCAACGCCTTCAGCGCCATGCGCCCGCCCGGCCACCATGCCGAGAGCGACAAGGCGATGGGCTTCTGCTTCTTCAACAGTGCCGCCATCGCCGCGCGCCATGCGCAGAAGGCTCACGGCGCCGAGCGCGTCGTCATCGTCGACTGGGATGTCCATCACGGCAACGGTACGCAGGAGATCTTCTGGCGCGACGCCAGCGTGCTCTACGCTTCGACCCATGAAATGCCGCTCTACCCCGGCACCGGCGCATCCTCCGAGCGCGGCCAGCACGGCACGATCGTCAATGCCCCGCTTCGGGCCGGCGACGGCACCGATGTCTTCCGCGACGCCTTCGAGAGCGCGATCCTGCCGCGGCTCGCGGCCTTCGCGCCGGACCTGGTGATCATCTCGGCCGGCTTCGACGCGCATTGGCGCGACCCGCTCGCCAACATCAACCTGAAGGAAGCGGATTTCGCCTGGGCGACGCAAAAGCTGATGGAGATCGCCGATCGCCATGCCGGCGGGCGGCTCGTCTCGATCCTGGAAGGCGGCTACGACCTCGAAGGCCTGTCGAAATCGACCGCCGCCCATGTCACCGCGCTGATGCGCGGCTGACCGCCGTCCTCACTCCAGCGGCGCGGTCTCGGCGATCTCGATGCCGAAGCCGGAAAGGCCGACGAAGGCGCGGGTCGAGGACGCCAGGTTGACGATCGAGGCGACGCCGAGATCGCGCAGGATCTGGGCGCCGAGGCCGACCTCGCGCCATTGTTGCGAACGCAGCGCGTCCGAGCCTTCCTCGCCCTCGACGCTCTTGATCGGCACGCCGGCCGAGCCGTCGCGCAGATAGACCAGCACGCCCTTGCCCTCCTGCTGGAAGCGGCGCAGCACGCACTGGATCGAGGAGGCGCCGCCGAGCACGTCGGCGACGACATTGGCGCGGTGCAGACGAGCCGGCACCTTCTCGCCATCGCCGAGCTTGCCCATGACAAAGGCGAAATGCTGGGTGTCGTCGAAAGGCGTCACATAGACATGGCCGGTCATCTCGCCGAACTCGGTCTTGACCGGGAAGGAATGCACGCGCTCGACCAGCTTCTCGCGCGCCTGGCGATAGGCGATCAGGTCGGCGACGGTGATCTGCTTGAGGTTGTGCTTCTGGGCGAAGGCGGTGATCTGCGCGCCCTTCATCACCGTGCCGTCATCATTGGCGAGTTCGCAGATCACGCCGACCGGCGGCAGATCGGCGAGCTTGCAGAGGTCGACCGCAGCCTCGGTATGGCCCGAGCGCATCAGCACGCCACCGTCCTTGGCGATCAGCGGAAAGACATGGCCCGGCCGGACGAAATCGGCGGCGCCCATATTGCCGTTGGCTAGCGCCCTGACCGTGTTGGTGCGCTGCTCAGCCGAGATGCCGGTAGTCAGCCCGTGCTTGACGTCAACGGTGATGGTGAAGGCGGTGCCGAGCGGGGCGTCATTCGACGAGACCATCGGGTCGAGCCGCAGGCGGCGCGCCTCGCCCGACGTCAGCGGCGCGCAGACGATGCCGCAGGTGTTGCGAATGATGAAGGCCATCTTCTCCGGCGTGCAGAGCGAGGCGGCGACGATGAGATCGCCCTCGTTCTCGCGATCGTCGTCATCGGTGACGATGACGATCTCGCCACGCGCGAAGGCTTCGACGGTCTCGGCGACATTGCTTGCGGTCATGGCAGCCTCGCGCGGGCCCTGCAGGCCCAGAAAATCGTTGGGGGTGACGGCGCCGCCGGTCGCGGCGGCGATGCGCTCGGCGCTCTCGCGCGAGATCCAGGCAGTGGGATCGTTGCAGAGCGCGGTGACGCTGGCCGGGGACAGGCCGACCTGTCGCGCAAAGGCGCTGCGCGCGGTTTTGGTTTGCTGGAGCCAGACGTCGAGCTTCATGAGATGAAGCTAGTGCGCCTTCGCTTCATTATCAATGAATGTCGGATAATTTTTCAGCGACACTGAAATCATAGCCGCTTCGCCATGGTCGGGCTTGACCCGACCATCTCGGAAGCCAGCTAGCTGGTCACGAGATTCTCGGGACAAGCCCGAGAATGACGCCTTTGGTCACCCCTCGAATGGCCAGCGCGGCTCGATCACGCCGACCTGAGCGCGGTGACGCAAGAACTGATCTGCAAGCACGCAAGCGACCATGGCCTCGCCGACCGGCACGGCACGAATGCCGACGCAGGGGTCGTGCCGGCCCTTGGTGAACATCTCGGTCTCCCCGCCAGTGCGATTCACCGTCGCCCGCGGCGACAGGATCGAGGAGGTCGGCTTGACCGCGAAGCGCGCGACGATCGGCTGGCCGGTCGAGATGCCGCCGAGGACGCCGCCGGCATGGTTCGACAGGAACAGCGGCTTGCCGTCATTGCCGGCGCGCATCTCGTCGGCATTCTCCTCGCCAGAGAGCTCTGCCGCGCCGAAACCATCGCCGATCTCGACGCCCTTGACCGCGTTGATGCTCATCAGCGCCGCGGCGAGTTCGGCGTCCACCTTGCCGTAGATCGGCGCGCCCAGACCCGCCGGCACGCCCTCGGCGACGATCTCCAGCACCGCCCCGATCGAGGAACCGGACTTGCGGATGCCGTCGAGATAATCGGCGAAGCGCTCGGCCGCCTTCGCATCCGGGCAGAAGAACGGGTTGTTGCCGACCTCGTCCCAGTCCCAGTTGCCGCGGTCGATCTTGTGCGGCCCCATCTGGACGAGAGCGCCGCGCACGACCATGCCCGGCACGACCTTGCGGGCGATCGCCCCGGCCGCGACCCGCATCGCCGTCTCGCGGGCGGAGGAGCGGCCACCGCCGCGATAGTCGCGGATGCCGTATTTCACGTCATAGGTGAAATCGGCATGGCCGGGCCGGTACTTGTCCTTGATCTCGGAATAGTCCTTCGAGCGCTGGTCGACATTGTCGATCATCAGCCCGATCGAAGTGCCGGTGGTGACCTGCTCGCCATCGCTCTCCCGCGCGAAGACGCCGGAGATGATGCGGACCTGGTCCGGTTCCTGGCGCTGCGTCGTATAGCGCGACTGGCCGGGCCGGCGCTTGTCGAGGTCGCGCTGGATCTCGGCCTCGCTCAGCGGGATCAGCGGCGGGCAGCCATCGACGACGCAGCCGATCGCAGGACCATGGCTCTCGCCGAAGGTGGTGACGCGGAAGAGATGGCCGAAAGTGTTGTGCGACATGGAAGCCTGATGTGTGACGTAGCAGGCTTTTAGGCGGGAAAGCCAAAACGTGGAAGTCCATAGGCGCGGGCAGCGTCCCACTTGGCAAGCGGAAGCATCTTACCTAAATTATGACCAATTATTTGGTCAGGAGCGAGATCATGAAATCTGTCGCCCTTGCTGAGGCCAAGGCTCATCTGAGTGCGCTGATTGACGCCGTGGAAGCCGGCGAGAGCATCTCGATCACCCGCCACGGCAAGCCCGTCGCACAACTGATAGCGGCGGAGAAGCCCCCAAAGCCGCTCGATATCGCCAAGCTGCGCGCGCATCTGGCCACGATGCCGATGCAGGAAGAGGACGGCGGTGAATTCATGCGCCGCATCCGTGACGAAGCGCGCTATTGAAACTCTACCTCGACACCTCGCTCGTCGTCACCGCGCTGGTCACGGAACCGAGCTCCGCAGTCATCGTCGAATGGCTCGAGCGACAAAGCTCTCATCGTTTCGTGATCAGCGACTGGGTCGTCGCCGAGTTCTCCGCGGCATTGTCCGTCAAACTGCGGTCGAACCGGCTCCATGCCGAGGCGCAGGAGCGCGCGCTCGCAATGCTGGCCGATCTGATGACCAGCGAGTTCGAATGCCTTCCCGTGGCGAGAGAGCATTTTCGTCAAGCCGCCGCCTTCTGCAACCGCAGCTTCGTTGGGTTGCGAGCGGGTGATGCGCTTCATCTCGCAATCGCCGCCAGTTCTACCCTCAAGCTTTGCACCCGCGACAGGCTCCAGGCCGAAGCCGGCGCCGGGCTCGGCGTATTGACCGAGTTCGTGCCCTCGTTGCCGTAACAGCCGGCCGCCTCAGTGCCCGGCCATCGGCGCCGCCGGCACGGCCGGCGCGCCTTCCCAGCGCGTGTTGGCCGGCAGGTTCTCGCCCTTCATGATCACGGTGAGCAGGCCGATCTGGGCGTAGTCGCCGACATGGGTGTCGTAGAGCACGGTCGCCCCGGCGCCGACACAGACGCCCTTGCCGAGCGTGACCCGACCGACCTTCATCACCCGGTCCTCGTAGAGATGGGTCTGCAGCGCCGAATGGGCGTTGACCGTGCAGAAATCGCCGACCTTGATGCAGTCGAACTCGGTGATATCGGTGGAATCCAGCCAGACGCCCTGCCCGTACTGCGCGCCGAACAGGCGCAGGAACCAGGGCAGGAACGGCGTGCCGCGCAGATAATCGAACAGCACCTTGCCGCCCAGGCCCCAATAGAGCACGGAAACCGCCTCGGTCCGCATCGCCCAGAACGACCACATCGGCTTCATCACGGGCTTGTAGACGCCCATCAGCAGCCATTTCATCAAGGCGCAGATCAGCGCCTGGGTGATGGCGATCAGCACGGCGCAGCCCATGAAGGCGAGCGCCAGGCCGGCCCAGTCGCGGTCGAAGATCTTCTGCTGCAGCACGAGGTCGACCGCGAGCGTGCCGAAGGTGATGAACAGCATCGCCGGGAAAGAGGTGTGCAGCGCCTCGAAACCGGCACGCGCCAGCTTCTTGCCCGTCGAAGGCTTGTAGGTCCAGTCGGCGCCGAGATCGACCTTCTGCCGCGTCGGCAGCTTGATCGGCGGCGATCCGAACCAGGTGTCGCCGGGCGACATCATATCGTTGGCCGGCGGCTTCGACTTGATGCCGATCAGCACCTTGTCGGGAATGACGGCGCCGGGCGGCACCACCGCGTCGTTGCCGACGAAGACCTGCTCGCCGGTACGGGTCATGTCGAGGCGCATGTAGCCACGCCGCATGTCCTCGTCGCCGAAGATCACCTCATCGGCGATGAAGTTGCCGGCGCCGATCCCGGTGATGTCGTAGCGGCCGGAGAGATTGGTCGAAATCTCTGCCCCGGAGCCGATGCGCGCACCCATCATCCGGTACCAGAAGCGCATATAGATCGTCGCGAACAGCGAGGACAGCGTCTCCAGCGTCACCTCGGTCGCCAGCGCCACCGTCCATTTGCGGGCGTAGAAGCCGGAATGGATCGAATAGGTGCCGGAGGAGACGCGCGGCAGGATCGCCCAGCGCAGCGCGCAAATCAGGAAGACCGTGACGGTGATGAGCCCGATCGCCGTCGGCCAGGTCAGGATCGGCAGATACCAGAGATAGCTGACGTCGGACCAGGTCGCGACCCAGTTGTCGATCCTGTCGAACAACCAGAATGCCGGGAAGATCGGCAGGAGGCTGATCGGCGGCAGCGCGATCAGCATCACCACGTAGAACAGCGTCATCGCCGCCCGCCGCCCGGCGCTCGCTTCCGCCTGAGGCGGCAGGGCCTCGACATCGACCATGCCGGTCTTGCGGGCGGGCGAGCCGTCCCAGATCTCGGCCGTGCCGATGGTCGCGCCTGGCGCGATCGCGGTCAGGTCGCCGATCTCGGCATGGTCGCCGACATGACAGTTATGGCCGAACACCACCGAGGACCCCGCATAGACATCCTTGCCGATCTTGATACGACCGATGATGAAATCAGAGCCGATCGCCTCGGCATTGGCGAAGGTGGTCTTCGATCCCAGCGTCGTGCCGTCGCCGAGCTCGATCAGGTCGACCGCGCCGGCCTCGTAGTCGGAGATGATGACGTCGCTCCCGACCTTGGCGCCGAGCAGGCGCCAGTAGAAGCGCATCACCGGCGTGCCCTGCAGCCATTTGATGTGCACGAGCCCGGCGACGCGCGAGGCGAACCACCAGCGGAAATAATAGACGCCCCAGAGCGGGTAGGTGCCGGGCTTCGTCCGGCCGAGCACCAGCCATTTCAGGCCGATGGAGATCAGGCCGGTGCTGATGGTGATCGCGACATAGATGCCGAGCAAGGCGAAGACCTGCGCCATCGCCGACAATTCTTCGCCCGAGAGCAGCATGTAGCTGACGAAGATGCCGAGCCATTGCGCCGTCGACAGGCTGATGATGATCGGCAGCGCGACCGCCTGCGCCAGTCCGCAGAGGAAGCGGCGCCGGAGCGGTGGCGGCGTGAAGGAGAGGTCCTGCTCGGCCTGGATGCCGCGCGAATCCAGCAGCGCCGCCATCGCCCGCAAGGTGCGCGCGCCATAGACGTCCTGCAGGGTGATGCCGGCATAGGCCGGCGTCTCGCGCACGATCGAGATGAAGCGTGCGGCCAGCAGCGAATGGCCGCCGAGATCGACGAAGAAATCGGCATCGAGCGGCAGCGCCTGCGCGCCGAGCACGCGCTTGGCCGCGTCGAGCAGCGCGGCCTCGGTCTCGTTGCGCGGCGGCTCCTGCTCGCCGCTCGCGGCCGGCGCCGTCAATGGCGCGGCCTTCAGCATCTTGCGGTCGACCTTGCCGGAGACCATGCGCGGCAGCGAGCCGATCGGCTCGAAATGCGCGGGGATCATGTAGGGCGGCAGCTTCTCGCGCAACGAAGCGCGCAGCACCTTGCCCTCGATCTGCACCCCGGGCTCGCCGACCAGGAAGGCGACGAGCCGCTCGATCCCGTCATCACTGCGCAGCACGACGGCTGCCTGGGAGATGCCGGCCTCGTCCGAGAGCGCCGTCTCGATCTCGCCGAGCTCGACGCGGAAGCCGCGGATCTTGACCTGATCGTCGATGCGTCCGTGGAAGACGATGTTGCCGTTCTCGTCGAGGCTGACGGCATCGCCCGAGCGGTAGAGGATTGGATCGCTGCCACTTCCGCCGAACGGGTTGGCGATGAACTTCTCGGCCGTCAGCTCCGGCCTTAAGTGATAGCCCTTGGCGACGCCGGGACCGCCGATCAGCAATTCGCCCTGCTGGCCGACACCGGTCAGCTTCATCTCATCGTCGACGATATAGGCGGTGTAGTTCGGGATCGGCTTGCCGATCGTCACCGTCTCGCCCGGCTCGACCGGGGCGGCGGTCGCCACCACCGTCGCTTCCGTCGGCCCGTAGGTGTTGAAGATGCGCCGGCCCGGCTTCGACCATTTCTGCACGATCGAAGGCGGCAGCGCCTCGCCGCCGAGCAGGATCAGCGTCAGCGAGGGCACGTCGGCCGGCAGGATGCCGAGCAGGGTCGGCACCGTGTCGATCACGGTGACGCCGGCCTCGCTCAGGAGCGCCGGCAGCTTCTCGGCGTCGCCCATCATCTGCGGCGTCGCGACGAACAGGGTCGCGCCGACGAGATAAGGCGTCCAGATCTCCTCCATCGACAGGTCGAAGGCGACCGAGGCGCCTTGGAAAACGATGTCCTCCGGCCCCATGCCGTAGAGCGCGTTCCCCGAGCGCAGGAAATGGCAGATGTTGTGCTGGCTGATGACGATCGCCTTGGGCGTGCCGGTCGAGCCCGAGGTATAGATCAGATAGGCCGGATGGTCGGGCGTCAGCCCGGCGGGCCTTGTCGGCATCGGCTTGCCGTCGCTCGCCTCGGCGAGCTGCTGCGGGCACCAGACCGTGCGTTCGGTGGCTGCGGCGCGCACCTTCCAATCCGTCTGCGTCACGAGCCCCTTGGCGCTGGCATCGTTGAGGCAGATGGCGATGCGCTCGACCGGCGCCTCGGCGTCGAAAGGGAGCCAGGCGGCGCCCGACAGCGTGATCGCGATCTGCGCCACCAGCAATTCGATGCCGCGCGGCATCCACAGGCCGACCATGTCGCCCGGGCCGACGCCCGCGAGCGCTAGGCCCCTCGCCTGCGCCTGCGCCTGCGCCCAGACCTGCGCGTAGCTCAGCCGTTGCTCGCCGCAGATCATCGCCGGATGATCGGGACGTGCAGCTACGCTCGCGGCGAAAATCTCGGCGAGCACCTCGTCGCGCAGCAGCTCTGGCCGCTTCTCGCCTGCCAGCATCGCGAGCGCCGTCGCGCCGGAATCGGCAGTGTCGGCAGAAACTGTGGTGATGTCGTTCATCCTGCCCCGCTGCAGGCCTCGGAACCCGTGCGCCCCGAGCCCGCACCTCACGCCGGACGCCCGCCTCCCCGCGGCGACGCGTCGACCTCATCTCCGACCAGACATCCGCAGCCGCGCGGAAGCTCGCCTGCCGGCCGTTCCTGCGCAGATGTGACTGAACCGGGGCTGAACAGCAAGCGCGAAGGTGAGGTGCGGTTAAGTGCCTCCCCGCCGGCCGCCGCCGGCCGTCACATCCAGTTCGCCTTGCCGTTCTCGACCACGAGGATCTTGCCCTGCCAGATCTCGACGCGAGCCGCATCGGCCGTGCCGACCGCGCCGATCAGCGCCAGCACCGCCCGCGCCACACCGCCATGGCTGACCATCACCGTGTCCGGCGCGAGCCCTTCGAGCACCGGCCGGATGCGCTCGGCCAGCATGCGGTAGCTCTCGCCGCCGGGGGGCACGAAGCCCCATTTGTCGCGCTCGCGGGCTTGGGCGCGCTCACGCTCGCTCGCATTCGCGCTCTTGCGAATCTCGCGCCAGGTGAAGCCTTCCCAGTCGCCGAAGGTCAGTTCGCGCAGGCGCTCGTCGATACGGAACGCTTCGGGCGGCAGGTCGAGCTCGCGGCGCAGGATCGTCATCGTCTCCCGCGCCCGCTCCATCGGCGAACAGAGATAGTCGACGGTCGCGTAATCGGGGGTCAGCGCCTTGAGCCGACGCGCCGCCTCCTCCGCCTGCATACGGCCGAGCGCGTTGAGCGGGATGTCCTTGCCGCCCTGCAACCGCCCCTCGCGATTCCAATCGGTTTCGCCATGGCGGACGAGGAAGAGGCGACCGGGAATCGTCAGAGGCATCATGCCCGCCTCATGCACGCTGGCAGCACCTACGTCAAAGCGGCGAAAGCACCGCAGGGGCTTACCCTCGCCGTCTCGTGAGCTTTGTGGTGGCCGCGCCGGGCAGCCCTGTGTAAGAGGCAGCCTCCAGCAGCAACTCGATCGCCGCATGACCGCCACGCTGACATTGCCGGATGGCCGCAGGCTCGACCTCGGCGGAAGGCCCCTGCTGATGGGCGTGGTCAACGTCACCCCGGATTCCTTTTCCGATGGCGGTCTCTTCGCCGATCCCGCCGTGGCGGTCGCGCATGGGCTGACGCTGGCGCGGCAGGGCGCCGATATTGTCGATGTCGGCGGCGAGTCGACACGGCCGGACCATACCCGCCTCGATGCGGCCAGCGAGCTCGCACGGGTCATGCCTGTCATCACCGGCATCGCCGCGCAGAGCGACATCCCGATCTCGATCGACACCTACAAGGCCGAGGTCGCCGAGGCCGCGCTGAAAGCCGGCGCCTCGATCGTCAACGACGTCTGGGGGGCGCAGCGCGACCCCGCCATCGCCGGCGTCGCGGCGCGCCATGGCGCTCCCATCGTCCTGATGCACAACCGCGAAGAGGTCGATCCCGAGATCGACATCCTCAACGAGGTCCTGCGCTTCCTCGAGCGCTCGATCGCGATCGCCATCGAAGCCGGCGTGCCGCGCAGCCAGATCGTCGTCGATCCCGGCATCGGCCGCTTCGGCAAGACCGCCGAGCAGTCGCTGCTGCTGATGAAGCAGCTGCGCCGCCTCGGCGAGCTCGGCTGCCCGGTCCTACTCGGCGCCTCGCGCAAATCGGTGCTCGGCCACGTCATCGGCAAGACGGTCCCGGCTCAGCGCGTCGCCGCCAGCATCGCCGCGCATCTCTACGGCGTCACCCAAGGCGCCGCCATCATCCGCGCCCACGACGTCGACGAGCATGTCGACGCCTTGAAAATCTGGGCGGCGATCGGAGCAGCACAATGAGCGCGACCGGACAGATCTTCATCGAGGCGCTCGACCTCTACGCCTATCATGGCCATTTTGCCGAGGAGGGGCGGCTCGGCCAGCGCTTCTCGATGGACCTCGTGCTCGACTGCGACCTGCGGGCCTCCTCGCTCAGCGACGACATCGCCGACACCGTCGACTATGGCGAGGTCGTCGGCCTGGTGACGCGCACCTTCTCGGCCAAGCGCTTCAAGCTGCTTGAGGCGGCGGCGCGGGCGCTTGCTGTCGCGATCCTGGCGGAATACCCGACGGTGACCCGTGTCGCCGTCACCTTGCGCAAGCCGGCACCACCCATTCCAGGCCGGATGGAATCAGTCGGCATCAAGCTGGACTTCACGCGGTGAGCATTGCGGCGACGCTTGGTCTCGGCGGCAATCTCGGCGATCCCGTCGCTGCCTTCGCCGCGGCGCTGACGCGATTGCGCGCTCATGCCGCCGTCGCGCTCAAGGCCACCTCCTCGGTCTGGCGCACCGCCCCCTGGGGCAAGCTCGACCAGCCGGAATTCCGCAACATGGCGGTTCTGATCGAAACCACGCTCTCGGCCGAGGATCTGCTTGCGCTCTGCCTCGATATCGAGCGCCAGAGCGGTCGCGAGCGGCGCGAGCGCTGGGGCCCGCGCACGCTCGACATCGACATCCTGACCTATGGCGACGAGACGATCGACCGGCCCGGCCTGCAAATCCCGCATCCACGCATCGCCGAGCGCGCCTTCGTGCTGGCGCCGCTGGCGGAGATTGCATCGGAGATCAAGGTCGGAAGCCGTGATGTCGGCACGCTCTTCGCGGCAATCGCAAGCGACGACGTCAGCCGCGATGCCGAAGGCACGACGCGGCTGAAAAAGATGCTGGCAGCTCAGCCGGGCTAAGCCCTCACTCGCCCTTGTCGAGCGAGATGTCCGGCGCGGTCGGCACCTTCATCCCAACGACATGGTAGCCGGCGTCGACATGCATGATCTCGCCGGTGATGCCGCGCGACATGTCGGAGACCAGGAAGACTGCGGTCTCGCCGACCTCCTCGATGGTTACGGTGCGGCGCAGCGGCGAGTTGTACTCGTTCCACTTCAGGATGTAGCGGAAATCGCCGATGCCCGAGGCCGCCAGCGTCTTGATCGGCCCGGCCGAGATCGCGTTGACGCGGATCTTCTGCGGGCCGAGATCGGCGGCGAGATACTGCACGCTCGATTCCAGCGCGGCCTTGGCGACGCCCATGACGTTGTAGTGCGGCATCCACTTCTCGGCGCCGTAATAGGTCAGCGTCAGCAGCGAACCGCCATCGGGCATCAGCTTCTCGGCGCGCTGGGTGATCGCCGTGAAGGAATAGCAGGAGATCAGCAGCGACTTCGAGAAATTGGCCTCGGTCGTGTCGACATAGCGGCCGGTCAGCTCGTCCTTGTCGGAGAAGGCGATGCAGTGGACGACGAAGTCGAGCTTGCCCCAGAGCTTCTCGATCTCGGCGAAGACCGCGTCGATCGTCGCCCCGTCGGTGACATCGCAATGGCCGACGACATGACCGCCAAGCTGCTGCGCCAGCGGCTCGACCCGCTTCTTCAAGGCATCGCCCTGATAGGTGAAGGCGAGCTCGGCGCCGGCATCCGCGGCGGCCTTGGCGATGCCCCAGGCGATCGAGCGGTTGTTGGCGACGCCCATGACGAGACCGCGCTTGCCCCGCAGGAGGTTGGCGGTCGGGGCGGCGCTGCTGGATTCGGGCATCTGAGACCTTCGAACTGGACGAACCGGCAAAAGAGAACCGGACGGTCTCATAACCGAGGCAGTCGAAGGGTGGAAGCGTCCTGTGCCGAAATCCTGTTCAGGCGCCTCAGCCCGCGCGCGCCTTCATCAGTGCGGTCAGCTCGGCATCCTCGGCCGGCATCTCGATATCGATCGAGACGAAGAGGTCGCCATGCTCGCCCTTCTTCGCGCCCGGCAGCCCCTTGCCGCGCAGGCGGAACTGGCGCGCCGTGCCGGTCATCGCCGGCACGTTCATCTCCACGGCGCCCCCCAGCGTCGGCACATGGATCGGCCCGCCCAGCACCGCCGTCGCCAGCGGCACCGCGACGCGCGCGCGCAAATTGATGCCGTCGATGGTGAAGCGGGAATCGGGTTTCACCTTGATCGTCATCAGCACGTCGCCGGCCTCGCCGGTGAGCGGATGAGTCTGGCCGAGGCCGCGCAGGCGCATGACCTTGCCGTCGGCGACACCCTCGGGGATCGTCACCTCGACCTCGCGCCCGCCGGGCAGCTTCACCCGGCGCGTGCCGCCATTGACCGCTTCGGCCAGGCCGATTTCCAGCGTGAAGCTCTGCTCCGGCGGCTTCTGCGGCGCGCTCTGCCGGCCCCGGGCACCGCCGCGCCTGGCGGCCTCGCCGAAGAGCGAGCCGAAGATGTCGGCGGGGTCGAAGCCGGGATCGCCGCCACGGCCGAAAGGCGCGCCGCCGCCGTCGAAATTGAACTCGAAGCCGCCATGCTGCGCCCCGCGGCGTCCCGCGCCCATGCCCTCGAAACCGGAGAAGCGCGGCTTGCCCTCGGCATCGATCTCGCCGCGGTCGAATTGCTTGCGCTTGTCGGCGTCGCCGAGGACCTCATAGGCGGTGTTCAGCTCGGAGAATTTCTCCTGCGCCTTCGGGTCTCCCTGATTGCGGTCGGGGTGCAGATCCTTGGCGCGGCGGCGATAAGCCTTCTTGATCTCGGCCTCGTCAGCCGATTTCGCCACGCCCAGAACCTGATACGGATCACGCATTCAAACACACCCTCGGAGGCTTCGTATTCCGCCGTAGCGGAACCGCCTCCTACATGGGAAGACTGTGGCGCAGTTGCAACAGCCTCAGGCCGCGCCTTTCCAGGGTTTTGCGTCCTTCACAGCCCATTCGCCGCCGGATGGGCGGCAGGCTGTGCCCTGCAGCTTCACCGGACCGGTCTGCAGGCTCATCGAGGCCAGGAAGGCACGGCAGATCTCGTCCGATTTCAGGAACGGCCCGCCAACCGGGGTGAACGTCCCCTTCATGCCGCTCTGGGCATTGTCCCAGGAGACCGGCGCGCCATTTCCCTGCGGGTCGAGCGCCAGCGCCAGCGCGCCCTCAGCCCGGCGCCAGTCCTCGGTGCCGAGATCGGGCGCGAGCGCAACGAGCGGACTCTTGCCCTCGACGGCGCGCGCCGGCAGCACCGAGGCGGTGGTCATCGCGACCTCATCCTCCGCCTTGGTCGACAAGCCCATGATCGGGAAGGAGACCGAGCAGCCGGCCGAACCCAGCGCCAGCAGGACGAGGCCGGCGAGCGATGCCCCGCGTGCAAGGGGACTGCGCTCATGCGGCCTCTGGCTCCGCTGGCCGCGGGGCTTATATATGACTGCCAACTCAAATCGCATTACGGATCGCGCTCGCCCGACGCTTCCTGAAACTACCGAGGATTAAGCACGTGAATGCGTTAATGAGCGGTGACTTCACCGAAGCGAGCGAGCCCTTCGCCCTGTTCGAAAGCTGGCTGGAGGAGGCCAAGGCCTCCGAGCCGAACGACCCCAACGGCATGGCGCTCTCGACCGTCGACGCCGACGGCCTGCCCAATGTCCGCATGGTCCTGCTCAACGGCCGCAGCCCCGACGGCTTCGTCTTCTACACCAACACCCAGAGCCAGAAGGGCGAGGAGCTCGCCGGCCAGCCCAAGGCAGCCGCGCTGTTCCATTGGAAGAGCCTGCGCCGGCAGGTCCGCATCCGCGGCCCGGTCAGCCGTGTCAGCGACGCCGAGGCCGATGCCTATTTCCAGTCGCGCCCGCGCGACAGCAGGATCGGCGCCTGGGCCTCGCAGCAATCGCGGCCGCTGGAAAGCCGGTTCGCACTTGAAAAGGCCGTGGCGAGCTATGCCCTGAAATTCGGTGTCGGCGAGGTGCCGCGCCCGCCGCACTGGACCGGCTTCCGCATCGCCCCCGTCTATATGGAATTCTGGCGCGACGGCGCCTTCCGCCTGCACGACCGCATCGTCTTCCACCGCGACGCGCCTGGCGACGCCTGGACGAAGACCCGGCTCTATCCCTGAGGATCGCCCCTTCCATGGCCAGGCCC